>ENA-OURV01000127-OURV01000127.1-human-gut-metagenome-genome-assembly--contig:-NODE-127-length-62538-cov-6.214170_pt1 | contig 62538 bp, 53 predicted proteins | sample MGYA00242141_ERZ509072 | MGnify/ENA primary metagenome ERZ509072 (study PRJEB26280, sample SAMEA2338763) | human gut metagenome | biome: human gut; feature: human-associated habitat; material: faeces... | reverse complement strand
ACCCACGACCTCCGCCGTGACAGGGCGGCATTCTAACCAACTGAACCACCGGGCCTCATGTCAGTGTCCTGACAGATATAAATATTACCATAAAAATTTATTTAATGCAAGCCTTTTTGTAAAATTTTCTTAATTTGCTTTTTTATTTACATGCCGGCGTGCCAAAAATGTTTTTAAGTTTTTTGCAGCCATTTATGCTATAATGTTATTCAGATAATTTACCGTTTCATATTTAACTATACAGGAGGTTACCTTTATGCTTACAGCCCCGGACTGGGCTCTTGGCAGCCGCTATCTGCGTGAAAACGCACCTGAACTTATTCCGTTTATTGAAAAATACGGCCCTTGCAATTTACAGCCGGAAACCCCGGAAAAATATTTTGGCACGCTTGTTACCGGTATCATTTCCCAGCAGCTTCCGCCGGATGTCAGCCTGGCAATGGTCAAGCGCCTGGAAGAAACCGTCGGAACGCCCATAACGCCGGAAGCAATAGCCTCTGCCGCTGAAAGCGATTTATGCAGCTGCGGTATTATGCCGCAGAAGGTAATGTATATGAAAGGCTTTGCCGAAGCGGTTTTAAACGGCGAAGTTACAATGGATAAATTTGCCGGTATGACCGACAGCGAAATTACCAAGCAGCTGATAAAAATAAAAGGGCTTGGCCAGTGGACAGCGGAGATGTTTTTGCTTTTGGCGCTGTGCCGCACCGATATTGCCCCTACCGCCGATTTTATTTTTCAAAAACGTGTTAAAGAAATTTTTAACCTTAACGCTATGCCAAAACGCAAGCAGATTCTGGAACTTACAGAACACTGGCGCCCGTGGCGTTCGCTTGCCGTATGGTATTTATGGCAGGAAAAATAACCCAAAAACAAAAAGGCTGTGCCGTAAAATAATTACGGCACAGCCTTTTTTATATTAATTTTTCTGATACAGAATTCTGATGGAATTTATTACGCACAGCATAGCAACGCCGGTATCGGCAAACACAGCCGCCCACATTGACGCAAAACCGGCAAGGCCTGCTATCATAATCACTGCTTTTACGCCCAGCGCAAAAATAACGTTCTGCCAGGCAATGCGCCCCGTGCGTCTGGCAATATTAATTGCCTGCGGAATGGCACGCATTTCGGATTTCATAAATACCACGTCAGCCGCTTCAAGCGCTGCGTCTGCGCCATTACCCATAGCCGCGCCAACATCTGCACCGGCAAGCACGGGCGCGTCGTTAATGCCATCGCCAACAAACATTACGCTGCCGTATTTACTGCGCAGGCGGCCAAGTTCGTTAAGTTTATCCTGCGGCAGCAGTTTGGCATGCACTTCGTCTATGCCTGCGGCAGCAGCCACTGCCTGTGCGCTCGCTTCCGCATCGCCCGTAAGCATGGCCGTGGTAAGTCCCATGGCCTTAATTTCTTTAACTGCTTCCACAGCGTCATCTTTAATGGTATCGGCAATAACTATATGCCCCATGTATCTGCCGTTTTTGGCAAGCAATACTTCCGTGCCGTAGGCGGAATTTTCAAAACCGCCGCAGCTTATTTTGTAACGGGCCATAAGTTTTTTGCTGCCGCAGATAACAGTGCCGTTTAAGGTTTGGGCAACAACGCCTTCACCCGCTATTTCTTTAAAGCTCACCGGGCGCACCGGCGTAAGCCCGCGCTCTTTGGCCGCATTTACAATGCTTACTGCAATGGGATGGGCGGATATTGCTTCCACATCAGCGCAAAGCTGCAAAACCTCGGTTTCCTCTACGCCGGGGGCAGGCATTACTTTCTGCACAACAAAATTGCCTTTGGTAACGGTGCCGGTTTTATCCATTACAACGGCGTGTACGTTTTTAAGTGCTTCCATTACGGAGCCGCCCTTAAACAAAATGCCGTAGCGCGAACCTGCGCCGATGCCGGAGAAAAATGCCAGCGGCACGCTGAGCACCAGTGCGCAGGGACAGCTTATTACAAGGAAGGTCAGCGCCGTGTAAATCCAGTGCTGCCAGTTGCCGGTAATATAGCCCGGCATAAGCGCCGTAAGCGTTGCCACAACAACCACAAACGGAGTATATACCCTTGCAAAGCGGGTAATAAAACGGTCAATCTGCGGTTTGGAAGCCGCTGCGTTTTCCACGCTGTCCAAAATACGCGTAACCATGGATTCCGAAAGCACTTTTTCCACGCGTATTTTCAGCATGCCGTTGGTATTAATGCAGCCGCTGGTAATTTCATCGCCGTAATGCTTGCGTACAGGCACCGGCTCGCCTGTTACCGGCGAAGTATCAACAAGGCTGTCGCCTTCTATTACCACGCCGTCCAGCGGTATGCGGTCACCGGCGCGTACCAGCAGAATATCTCCTACATGGGCGTCCGCCGCCGGAATTACGCGCACTTCTTCGCCTACAAGCAGGTTAACGGTTTCCGGGCGCATATCAACCGCGTCCATAATCTGCCCGCGGCTTTTTTCCACCGCACGGTGCTCAAAATATTCGCCCACACGGTAAAAGAACATTACGCCGACGGCTTCTTCATAAGCGGAAATTACAAACGCGCCCAGCGTTGCAATGGTCATTAAAAAATTTTCGTCAAACAAATTGCCGCTTAAAAGATTTTTAACGGCCGCCAGAACAACCCTGCCGCCCAAAAGAACATAAGCGGCAACCAAAACATATAAATAATAAGCTTCCGGAATAAGCCCCAAAAATTCTGCCGCTATAAACAGCACGCCGCCAACAACAAGTTCCGCCAGCGTCATAGTTTCGGAAGAAAGCGAAAAACTTCCGCGTTTGCGTTCTTCAACATGCGGTGCCAAAACAGCGGCGCCTTCGCGTTCTTTTACGGCAACGCCGCTTTCTATGCCGGAACAGATTTTTTGCATTTGCGGCAGCAGCCCGTCAAAATCACGCGCCGTAACCTTAAGCTGTTTAGTTGCAAAAATAATGGTGGCTTCGCTTACCTGCGGCAGCTCATTAATGGCACGCTCCATTTTAGCGGCACAGTTGGCGCAGCCAAGGTTTTCAAGCACATAAACCTGCGTTTTAAAATTAAAGGGTCCTTCGCCTTCACGCGGCACAACTTCAACACCGCTTTCTATCGAAGTGCAGATTTCCTTTATTGCAGGCAAAACAGCTTCGTGGTTAACCGCCGAAAGGCGCAGCTGTTTGGTAACGTAACTGATATTCGCATATTCAACTCCGGGCAGTTCCTTTATGCGGTGCTCCATTTTAGCAGCGCAATGGGCACAGCCCAGATTTTTTAATATATAAACCTTCTTCACGCAGTGAGCGTCCGGCATACGGCAGGTGCAGTTTTCAAGGCTTTCGCCGCAAACATCACAGTATTCTTCGTGCGGATGGCAGATTTCGCACTGACAATCATCCGGGTGACCCGGAACGTGATGACTGTGATGATGTTCACCACAACCACAGCTTTCGCCATGCGGATGTTCGTGGTGGTGCTCATGTTCATCACCACAACCACAACCGTGATGATGGTGCTCATGTTCTTTACCGCAGCAGGCATCATGTTCATGTTCTTCATGAGTATGAGCTTCGCCGCAGCCGCACGCTTCGTCATGGCCGTGCTTGTGTTCCGGCTCATGGTTGTGCTCATGCCCGCACTCGGCACCGTGTTTATGGTGATGATGGCCACAACAGCAAGCCCCATCTTCATGATGATGGTTATGCGTACGCACCTCATCGCTGCCGTTTCTTATATCCGTTAAATCACGTACTTTTTGGGATGGCATAATATGTTCTCCTTTACATTTGAGCAATCATTCATATATAGTTTAAAAAATATAGCCAAAGCACTCTTTGGTTACCATTATTATAACACATGAGCGAATATTCATCTATACTTTTTTGAAAAATTTTTACATTTTTTTAGCCGGCATAACAGAAGGCAAATTACTTACCTTCCGTTATGTCAAACATAAAATATAATCGCTTTTAAATCCTTACAGAAGCTGCTTTAACGGCATTGTGCCAGCCCTGCAAGAGGCTTTCTCTTTTAGCCTGCCCCATCTGCGGCTTAAACTCGGCAGCAATAACATGGTTAGCCAAAATTTCTTCCTTGCTGCGCCAATAGCCTACGGCAAGCCCGGCCAGATATGCCGCACCCATAGCCGTTGTTTCAATGCAGTACGGCCTTACAACGGAAGTATTTAAAATATCCGCCTGGAACTGCATTAAAAAATCGTTGTCGCACGCGCCGCCGTCAACACGCAAAGATGTTATGGGCATGCCGCTATCCTCCTGCATCGCCATTAAAACATCATTTACCTGGTACGCTATGGATTCCAGCGTTGCGCGCACAATATGATTACGGTTTACGCCCCTTGTAAGCCCTACAATCGCGCCTCTGGCGTACTGGTCCCAGTAGGGCGCGCCCAGCCCTACAAAGGCAGGCACAACATAGCAGCCGTTGGCGTCGGGCACTGATTTGGCCAGCACTTCCGATTCCGCCGCATTGCGGATAAGCCCAAGTTCATCACGCAGCCACTGCACAGCAGCACCGGCAACAAAAATCGAGCCTTCCAGTGCATACTCAACCTTATCATCTACGCCCCAGGCGATAGTTGTAACCAGCCCATTATGCGAATTTACCGGAGCAGTGCCGGTGTTCATCAGCATAAAGCCGCCTGTGCCGTAAGTATTTTTTACTTCGCCGCGCTCAAAGCAGGTCTGCCCGAACAATGCGCACTGCTGGTCGCCGCCTGCGCCTGCAATAGGCACCTCGCGCCCAAAAAGCTTGCTGTCCGTATAGCCGTAAACATGGCTCGAAGGCTTAACCTCCGGCAGAATCTGCTGCGGAATTTTTAAAACGCGTAAAATTTCTTCATCCCATTTTAAGGTATGGATATTAAAAAGCATTGTGCGCGATGCGTTGGAATAATCCGTTACATGCACCTTACCGCCCGTCAGCTTCCAGATAATCCAGCTGTCAACAGTACCGAAAAGCAGTTCTCCTTTTTCCGCACGTTCGCGTGCGCCATCAGCATTATCAAGCAGCCAGCGCAGTTTGGTTGCCGAAAAATAAGCGTCCAGCACCAGACCCGTTTTGGTGCGGAAGAACTCCGCCATGCCGAGGTTTTTCAGTTCGTCGCAATAGCCTGCCGTGCGGCGGCACTGCCACACAATCGCCTTATGTACCGGGCGTCCGGTTTCTTTATCCCATAAAACCGTGGTTTCGCGCTGATTGGTAATGCCAATGCCAGCAATTTCGTTAATGGTAATATCAATTTTACTCATTGCTTCATACATCAGGCCGGTTTGGGTTGCCCATATTTCCTCCGCGTCATGCTCAACCCAGCCGGGCTGCGGAAAATACTGGGTAAACTCCTTTTGCGCCGCGCTGCAAATCCGTCCGTTTTTATCAAATATAATGCAGCGGCAGCTGGTTGTACCTAAATCCAGCGCCATAATGTATTTATCCATTGGGCATCCCCCCTGCCAACAAAAATTTTAATACTGTATAACATAATTATAACAAAAAAACCGCTGTAAAAGCGGCTTTTTTATTTAGTTTTTACAATGGCTTAAAAATTTCCGTTAACCAGGTGGCAGGCTACAAAATGCCCAGGCACAACTTCTTTAAGCTCTGGTTTTTCGCTGCGGCAAATTTCCATACACTGCCCGCAGCGGCTTTGAAACGGGCACCCTTTAGGCAAATCAAGCGGGCTTGGAATTTCGCTTTCCAGCGGTTCTATTTTTTCGCCCGGTTTAAAATCAACCTTAAACACCGATTTCATCAGTGCCTTTGTATAAGGGTGCATGCCTTCGGTGCTGATGCGCCTTCCATAACCGATATATTCCACGATATTGCCCAAATACATAACGGCAATCTGGTGGCACATTAAATCAACAAGCCCCAAATCGTGGCAGATAAAAAGGTAGGTAATGCCTTTTTCTTTCTGCAGGCGCACCAAAAGCTCGCAGATTTTTTCCTGCACCGAAACGTCGAGAGCGCTTGTAGCTTCGTCGCACACCACAATCTTTGGTTCAAGCGAAAGCGCGCGCGCAATGCCCAAACGCTGACGCTGCCCGCCGCTCATGTTATGCGGGTAACGGTCCTTAAAATCTTCCGGCAGTTCTACCATACGCAAAAGTTCCGCCGCTTTGGTGTCAACTTCGCTCTTTTTTATCAGCCCAAAATTCAGCAAAGGTTCGCAAACAATTTCTTTAACCTTCATTTTGGGGTTAAAAGCGGCTGCCGGGTCCTGAAACACCATTTGTATTTTACGCCTGTTCTGGCGTGCCGCTTCCCCGCGCAGTTTTAAAATATCCTGCCCGTCAAAAATAACTTCGCCGCCGCTTGCCGGATGTATCTGCAAAATAGTGCGCACCAGCGTGCTTTTGCCGCAGCCCGATTCGCCTATAATGCCAAGCGTCTGCCCGGCATAGGCGTTAAGGGTAACATTATCGCAGGCTGTCAGCATTTTTCCGCCTTCGGCCGCAAATTTTTTTGTTAAATTTTTAATTTGTAAAATTACAGGTGCTTCAGCGTTCATAATATTTCTTATCTCCCAATACCGGCACAGCCGCAAGCAGTTCTTTGGTGTAGGCGTGCTGCGGGTTTTCAATAATTTCGCGCCCGCCGCTTTCCACCACATGCCCGTTTTTCATAACTATCAGCTTGTTAGATACATACGAAGCCACACCAATGTTATGCGTTACCAAAATTACCGCCGCATTATATTCATTGCGCACGTCAACAATCTGGCGTATTATCTGCGCCTGCGTGGTAACGTCAAGCGCACTGGTAGGCTCATCTGCCAAAAGCAGCTTGGGGCTGAATATCATAGCCATGGCAATGCCCACGCGCTGGCGCATGCCGCCCGAAAGTTCAAAGGGATAACTGTTCATAATGTTCTGCGGGTTCGGCAGGCGTACTTTATTAAGCATATCTTTCGCCATTTCCGCGGCTTCCGCCTTTGTTTTCTGTGGTGCATGCGTAAGTATATAATCCGTAAACTGCTCGCCTATACGGCGGATAGGGTTTATCATATTGCCGCTGTCCTGAAAAATCATCGACATTTCGCGGCCGCTGATTTTACGCCAGTCCTCACGCGTGTTTTTCAGCATATCGCGCCCGTCAAAAGTTATGCTGCCGCCCGAAACATGCCCTCTGCCGGGCAGGCAGCCCATAATGGCACGGATAACGGTTGTTTTGCCGCTGCCCGATTCGCCTACAATTGACAGAATTTCGCCTTTATCAAGTTGAATGTTTACACCCGTTACGGTAAGTTTGCTGCCGTAACTGATGTCCAGATTTTTTACATCAAGAAGCATTAATTTAATCCCTTCTTTGCAGCTTAGTCAGCAGGGGCAACATCTTTGGTCAGCCAGTAATAATCTGCCGGTTTAATATCGGCGTTTTTCAAGGTTACTTTGCTTACCATATTTGTTTTAGGATAGCCAAAGAACAAACCTGCGCCGTCGTTAAGCAGAATCTGCTGCATCTGAATCATTAAATCGCGGCGTTTGGCAGGGTCAAATTCAACAGCAAGCCTGTCGCTCAGAGCATCATATTCCGGGTTGCTGTAACCGGTAGCATTCTGCGGGTCACCGGTTTTCCAGTACCAGTTAAGGTATACGGCAGGGTCGCCGCTGTTGGCAGTAAGAATATTGGAAATGCAAAGGTCAAAATCGCCGCTCTGGCGGATTGGGTCAAGCACGTTGTAGTCAACATTTCTCATATTAACCTTAATGCCAATTTTTTTAGCATCGGACTGGGTTGCTTCTGCATAAAGCGGCAGTTCAGCGCGTCCGCTGTAATAAATAAAGTCAAGCTCAAGGTTTTTGCCGTCTTTATCCACATAACCGTCGTTGTTGGTATCTTTCCAGCCGGCTTCTGCCAAAAGTTGTTTGGCGCGTTCCACATTATAGGCATTCGGGTCGGTCAGCTGGTCAAAACCGTAATCCAAAGAAGGCGGAATAGGCGCTTTGCCTGTAATGAAGGTATCCTTAAGCAATACTTTGTTGTAGGTTTCGCGGTCAAGGCAGCTGATAAGCGCAGCGCGTACTTTCGGGTCGTGGCACGGGCGTCCTTCGTTCATATTAATCTGCGCCAGTACGGTACGCAGCGAAGCAAGTTCGGAAATATTGTATTTGGCTTTATCCTGGAACAGCTGTAAATCGCCGGAAGCTATGTTGATTGCCATATCAATTTCGCCCGACTGCAAAGCCATTGCACGGGTGTTGGGGTCATCAATGGTAGGAATTTCGGCAACTTTAAACGGAACCTTGCCGTCCCAGTAATTGGGGTTTGCTTCCATAACGGCTTTGGCCTTGCTGTATTCCTTAACCATATACGGGCCGGTGCAGATAGGCCCCTGTTTTGCATAATCGCGGTCAGTTACACTGGTATCAATAATAATGAACAGCGGGTCGGCCAGCATGCCCGGCAGAGTCGGCACCGGATTTTTGGTCTTGATAATTAAATTCTGGCCGTCGGCAGTAATGTTGTCGAACTGGAAGAAGGTTTCCGCACGGTTGGATTTTTCAAAAGTGCGTTCAATGGATTTTTTTACGGCTTCGGCAGTTACTTTGTTGCCGTTGCTGAATACCGCTTTATCATTAATTTTAAAAGTCCAGGTCAACTTATCGTCGCTGATAGACCAGCTTTCGGCAAGCCACGGAGTAAGATTCATTTTATCGTCAAATTTAACAAGGCATTCGCCAAGACCGTAACGCATTACAACCCAGCTGAAGAAATTATCGGTAGGTTCAAGGCTGTCTGCAAAGTTGGTAACACCAAATTTTACCGTATCTTTAGCCGCACCGCTTTTTGCGGAATCATCACCACCGCAGCCTGCTGCCGCAAAAGCAAGTAATCCCATCATGGCAAGTGCTGCCGTAATTTTTGCTGCTTTTTTCATAAATACATCTTCCTTTCCGTTATATATCATCCATTAAACAGTTTTTATTCTTCCTGACGCGGGTCGAGTACGTCGCGCAAAGCGTCGCCCCACAGGTTAAAAATTACTACCGTAACAAAAATTGCAAGGCCCGGGAAAATCATCAGCCACGGTGCCGTTTGCAGCTGCTGCCTGCCTTCGTTAAGCATTAAGCCCCATTCCGGCGCAGGCGGCTGTGAGCCGAAGCCGAGGAACGAAAGCCCTGCCAGCTCCATCATCATGGCGCCGATATCGGACGCCGCCGTTATTACCATCAGCGGCAGAATATTCGGCAGGATATGCTTCCATAATATATGTGTTGAAGTGCCGCCGTTAACTATTGCGGCTTCTACAAAGTCGCGTTTTTTTATTTTTAAAACCATGCTGCGTGCAAGGCGCGCATATTTGGTCCATGTTACAATCGTCAGCGCTATAATGGCGTTAATAAGGCTGCCGCCCAAAATACCGGCAACGGCTATGGCCAGAATCATGCCCGGGAAAGAAATCATCATATCGGAAATACGCATAATGACGATATCCACCTTACCGCCATAATAGCCTGCCAATACGCCAAGCGTTGTACCAACCGCAAAAATAATTGTTACAAGCAGCAGCACGCTCGAAAGCGAATAGCTTGCGCCGTACAAAATGCGGCTGAAATTATCGCGCCCCAGCTTATCGGTGCCGAATAAATGCTCCGCAGAAGGCGGCAGGTAAGCGTTCTGCATTACTGCTTCAAGCGGGTCATACGGCGCAATCAGCGGCGCTGCCAGCGCCACTGCAATAAGCAGCAGTACAAAAAAACTTGATACCGCAAAGGCACGGTTGGTTTTTAAACCATTTATAAGTATCTGCATATTATTTACCTGCCTTTCTTAAGCGCGGGTCAAGATGATTATAGGAAATATCAACTATAAGGTTAATTACCATATACATCAGCGCTATCCACAGCACTATGCCCTGCACCAGCTGAAAATCGCGGTAAATAATTGATTGTACGGCAAGGTAACCAAGCCCCGGCCACGAAAATACTATTTCAACAACGGCCGCGCCGCCCAAAAGGTTGCCAAAGGATAAGCCCAGCAGGGTAATCAGCGGCAGCATGGCGTTCGGCAGAACTTCCTTCCATAAAATATGGCTTTCGCTCATGCCGCGGGCACGCGCGCCGACAACATAATCCTGGTTAAGTTCTTCAAGCACCGTTGCGCGCACCTGGCGGGTGTATTTGGCCGCCATAACTATGCCCAGCGTTAAAGCAGGCAGCACCAGCGTTTCTGGACTTACGCGCCCGCCTACAATAGGCAGCAGGCCAAGTTTCAGCCCAAAAATCCACAGCAGCATCAGGCCCATCCAAAAGTTAGGTACCGATACGCCGACGAAAGTAAGCCCGCGCACCATATAATCGAACCAGCTGTTGTGCTTAACGGCGCTGTAAATACCTGCCGGTATGGAAACCAGAAGCATAAAAACCGTAGATGCCACGGCAAGTATTACCGTTGCAGGCAGGCTGTGCATTAATTCTTCTATAACAGGCTTTTTAACCATGTACGAGAAGCCGAAATTACCCTGAACAGCCCTTCCGAGCCAGTCGAGATACTGGAAGATAAACGGCTTGTCCAATCCCAGTTCATGGCGCAGTGCTTCAACCTCCTGCTGGCTTACAACAATATCCTCGTTGCCGGCAATCATCTGGCGCACAGGGTCGCCCGGCGACAGCATTACCAGCGCAAAGGTAATAAAGCTGATGCCCAGAAGCACAAGCACTATCTGCCCAATGCGCCCTAATAACTGTTTATTTGACAAAACACACCACTCCCTAACCAAAACTCCTGATAACCAAAATAAAACTCCCTGCCGTTTCAGTTTGGCAGCAGGGAGTTTACAAACGCTTAAGTTTATTTTAATTCTCTTGCCACCATGCCGTCACACGCAGCACCGGAAAGCATTAAAGGCAGGCTGCTGACTTGCAAAGCTGCTTACAGCGGCGGGACCGTACCGGTTTTGCACCGGATTTCCATTTTAAGCCACAAGGCACCTTTAACCAGTTTATTCAATTATCATGTTTTAATTTTAGCACTAATTACTAATAAAGTAAATAATTTTTTTGTTAAAAATTTTAATTAGTATTTCATACGGTATACCCGTATGGGTATACCTCCCTAAAAGTGCAAAACCTGCACCGCCTTGCGGATAAAGCTTATCGGGCAGCAGTCCGCAAATATTTTGCTTATGCTGCGTATGCCTTAACCCGGCAGTACAGGTAATTTAATTTATTAAAACATAATTTGCAGGCGGCTCCAGATAACCTGGTCATCCAGCCCGCTTTCCTTGCCTTCAAGGTCATAGTAATGCAGCTGGTAAACCATGTTTTTGGCAAGCGTTACACCGCCGCCAACCATATAGCCTTTAAAGCCTTCGTCTACATAGTAACTCCAGTCACCCGGGTACATGGTATGCGCCACAAAAGTACCTGCGCCCTGGTCATAGTAATTGGCAAACAGGCCCCATGTGCCGGGTTTGTTTTTATCGGCACCTTTGTAATTAAGGCCTACAACATAACCGTTGGTGTCAACATCTTTATATGGGGAATTTTCCCTTAAATCAATATCGGAATCAAGGTAAGTTGCCGCCAAAGTAAAATCACCGAATTTATAATTGGCGCTTAAATTCCAAATGCCGTTATCAGAACCTGTTTTTGCACTGTTATCTATACCGTAACTGTCAATAGAAGCTAAAGCATCCTGAAATTTATCATAACCGGCAGAAAGGCTTAAATTGCCAACTTTGCCGCCAACGGATGCACCCCACATTTTATCATAGCCATAATCAGTGGGAATACCGTAATAAGCGCTTACCTGCACATCTTTACCGTAAGTTGCGCGGATAAATTCGGCTGTATCATCATACAGGAAACCATTAGCAAGATAATGATCGCCTTTACCGGAAATTACTTTTACGCCGCCAAGCTTACCGGTTACATAAGCCTGATTCAGTTTCAGAGTATCATCACCAGAGGAATTATAGAGATTCTGGTCATTTTGGAAACGTCCGGTATAAGTCCAATCTTCGTTAATGTTGCCGTTTACAAAGATACGGGAACGCAGTCTATGTTTAACTACTTTGCCAAGTTTGCCCCCCAAATCTCCGCTGCGGTCGCCGTATTCATAGCGGATTTGCCCGGTAATGCGCACATTATCTGCTTTCTTTTCCAAGTTTGCTACACGCACGCCAAGGCTGTCGAGCTCATCGGCAAATTCTGCTGCAAGCTTGTCTACATTTGCACCATTCGCCATTGCTTTGGCCACAATCTGCGCCATTTCATAGCGGGTCATTAATCTATCGCCGCCGTAAGTGCCGTCCGGGTAACCTTCTACCACGCCCTCTGCCGCCAGCTTGTTTACAGCGTCATAAGCCCAGTGCCCTGCCGGTACATCGCTGAACGGATTTGCCGCGTACGCGGAAGCGGTAATTCCCATCGCTATCGTCATTGCTAAAAGTAAAGTTTTTTTCATTTGCTTTCCTCCATTTTTTATTTATATAAAGCCGCAGCAAAAACAGTAAGGTCTCCTGGCTTCCCTGCTCTTTCCGCTGCGGCCGGTTTGCTTAATAAGCGTCAACGCCGCCGCGCCCTCCGCCTACAACGCGTACGTTTACTACGTTAAACGCTGCCTTAATTACCGGAAGCCAGCGGCTTACAAGGGCAGTACGAAGTTTTTCCGCACCGGCAAGTATTAACAGCGAACTGCCGCTGATGTTAATGTTTTCCAGCGGATTAATGTATTTTTCAAAAGCTGCTTCACCCATTGCCGTTTTTAAACGCACAAGCCCGTCTAAAAGCTCCGGTTTTTCAAACGCGGCACGCACCTCAAATTTTTCAAAAGGTTCTGTTTTTATGCTTTTGTTTTCAGCATGAACAAATTCTTCATCCAATCTTCCGCCATAGCCCAAAAAATCTTCTGCCATTTTTAATTCCTCCTGTCTGAATAAATAATTAAAACCGTCCCCGGTTTTTCGGAAACGGTTTTTATGCAAAGATACATTAACGCCTTAATACGCAATTATCAATACATACCCGTCTCCCGCAGGCTAAGCTAAATGCTTATGTACAGCAATCTGCTGGCTTGGGCTTAACCAAAACCTGCCTGCATAACAGGCGTGCCCTTACAGCGGCGGGACCGCACCGGCTTTGCACCGGTTAACATTACTGCACAACAATATTAACTTGGTTATATTTTAGCACTACTTCTCAGTAATGTAAATACACTATCAGTAAATTTTACTATTTAATTTTACATATCGTATACCCGTATGGGTATAAAACATAATCCTTTTAATTTTAGTACAGAAGCCAATCATTAAAATTCACCAAAGTAGGTTTTCTTTAAACGGTCAAATTCCTGTGACTTTCTAAAGTTTCTCAAGCCTTCGTTTAATTTGCTTAAAAATTCTTTCTCACCTTTTCTTACGGCAAGAGCAACATTATCTGTTTTTAAATCGCCGGAGGCAAATTTAATTTTATCCGCATAACCGTTTGCTATAAAAAAGCTGCCGGCCGATTTGGAAATTACGGCACAATCGGCTTCGCCGCCAATTACTTTGGCCATTGCTTCTTCTATGCTCGGCGTTTCAATAACTTTGGCAGCGCCGCCAAAATCATTAACCATTGCCAGTGCAAAGCTGTTATGTTTTACGGCTACAACCTTGTCTTTTAAAGCGCTTATATTATCTGCCGTAAAATCGTTTCCGGCAGCAACAGCAATCCTGAACCCATCATTCAAATAACTTTCCGAAAAATAAACCGCTTGCTGCCTTTCCGGTGTAACGCTGAAACCGGAGGCAATTACATCATAACGTTTGCCGTTAAGCCCGTTTATTAAATCATTTAAGCCGGTATTTACAAATTCAACCCCGCTGTAACCCATGTTTGCAGCCACGCCGCGCATAAGTTCAACATCAAACCCGGTAAAATTATCCGTGCCCTTCTGGTAATACTCAAAAGGCGGAAAGTTGGCGTCAAGCCCCACTTTAAGTACCTGGGAACCTTCCTCGCCGGCCTCTTTCTGACCTGCGCATGCCGCTATCAAAAGCATGCACACAAGGCTCATAACAACAAGCAGTAATTTTTTCATAAAAAAACACTCCCCCAACCTGTAAGAATTGTGAGAGTGTAGACCTTGCATCCGGTTATGCTTTTATTATAAACCTGTTAAATACTAAAATCAACAGTATTTAATTAAGTTTTTTATATTTATAAATACTTTAATACGTTTTATTTTTTCTATCTTTTAGAATTATATATCACATTTCCGTATGGGTATAAAAATAAACCCCGGAGCTTTTAAATTCCGGGGTTTACAGGTATTACACCGCTTTATTGATAAAATTACCAGTCAAGGTTTTCGGTTTCAACGCGGCCTCTGCCGGTAAGGGCATCCAGCATAATGCGCTGTTCAAGCTGTGCGGCAAGTTTTTTGGTAAATTTAACGGTATCCGGGTTTACGGACATGCTGTCGATACCGCTCTTAATGAGGAATTCGCAGAATTCAGGATATACGCTCGGTGCCTGGCCGCAGATGGAAACGGTTTTGCCGTCTTTATGGGCAACTTCGATAAGATGGCGGATTGCACGGCGTACTGCCAGATTGCGTTCGTCATAAATATGGGATACGGTGTCGTTGTCACGGTCGCAGCCCAGAATCAGCATGGTAAGGTCGTTAGAGCCGATGGAGTAACCGTCAACATATTTGTTGAACTGGTCGGCAAGAATAATATTGGAAGGAATTTCTGCCATCAGCCATACTTTAAAGTCTTTGCCGCGTACAAGGCCTTCGCCTGCCATAATGGCAGTAACTTTTTCACATTCTTCCACGTTGCGGCAGAACGGAATCATTACGTTAAGGTTTTTCAGGCCGAATTCTTCGCGTACTTTGCGTACTGCCTGGCATTCCAGTTTGAATGCTTCTACATATTTCGGGTCGTAGTAACGGGAAGCGCCGCGCCAGCCAAGAAGTGCGGAAGGTTCATACGGCTCAAATTCGTCGCCGCCCTTCAAATCGCGGTATTCGCTGGATTTGAAATCGCTGAAGCGCAGAGTTACCGGACGCGGAGCCATTGCCTGGCATACCTGGCGGATGCCTTCGGCAAGCTGGTCAACAACTTTTTCCGGATGGCCGGTTTTAATAAGATACAGCGGATGTTCATGAATGTAAGTGGTCCAGATAAATTCTTCGCGCATCAGGCCAATGCCGTCGCAGGGCAGTGCGGAATATTTTTCTGCAAGGTCCGGGTCACCGAGGTTCATGTAAATTTTAGTGCCGGTCGGCGGGAAGTATTCGGCAACGGGAGCAGCACCCTGAGCCTGTGCTTCCGGTTTCTTTTCTTCCAGAATGCCTTCATATACAACGCCATGGGTTGCGTCAACGGTTACATCAATGCCGTCGGAAACGGTAGTGGTTGCAGCTTCACCGCGGCTCTTGGTGCCTACGATACACGGAATGCCAAGTTCACGGCTTACGATGGAAGCGTGGCAGGTCATTCCGCCGCTGTCGGTTACAATGGCTTTTGCTTTCTTCATAGCCGGTACCCAGTCAGGGGCGGTCATTTCGGTTACGAGGATTTCGCCTTCCTTGAACTCGTCGATATGGGACGGGTCGAGGATAACGTGAGTGCGGCCGGATACAAGGCCCGGGCTTGCTGGCAGGCCTTTAACGATAACCTTGCGGTCGGTAGCTGCTGCTTTTGCTTCAACTTTAGGTTTGTTTTCTTTATTGCGGCGGCTCCATACGGTTTCGGGGCGTGCCTGGAGAATCCAGATTTTGCCGTTGCGGGAATCAATGCCCCATTCCATATCCATATAGCAGCCATAATGTGCTTCAATTTTTTTAGCATAGCCTGCAAGTTCAAGAATCTGTTCGTCGGTAAGGGTCTGAACATTGCGTTCTGCTTCCGGTACGGGCAGTTCTTCGCAGTCGCCGCCTTCTTTGCGCACAAGCATAACGTCCTGCTCATTTACGCAGCGGTCAACAATTTTGTTTTCTGCTTTGGAAACGGTGTAGTTATCCGGGGTAACGGTACCCTGTACAACATATTCGCCAAGGCCGAAAGCAGCTTCAATAAGGATGTTGCTGTCATCGCCGGTAGCAACGTTAACGGTAAACATAACGCCGGCAGCTTTGCTGAATACCATCATTTGAATAACTGCGCTGAGAGCTACTTCGATATGGTCGAAGCCCTGTTTTTCACGGTAATATACTGCGCGGTCGGTAAAGCAGGAAGCATAGCATTCCTTAACTTTGGCAATGATGTTTTCTGCGCCTTTTACGTTAAGGTAAGTATCCTGCTGGCCTGCAAAGCTGGCATCCGGCAGGTCTTCTGCGGTTGCGCTGCTGCGTACTGCAACATAAGGCTCAGCTTCGCCAACTTTTTGGCCCAGTTCTTCATAAGCTGCGGCAATGGCTGCTTTTAAGTCTTCCGGCATTTCTTCTGCCATAATGGCTTCGCGCAGGCGTGCGCTTACGTCGCGCAGCAGGGCGCTGTTTTCAACGTCGGTAAGTTCAGCCAGGATAGCCTGCATTTTTTCTTTCAGGCCGCTCTTTTCAATAAAATATCTATAAGCATATGCAGTAGTTGCAAAACCATACGGTACAGGTACATCAGTTTTAGATGTCATTTCACCAAGAGAGGAAGATTTGCCGCCTACAATGGCAACGTCGCCTCTTTCCATTTGCTCGAACCAGAGAAGAAATTCTTTTTCCTTATTCATGTCCGTTACTCCTTTGTAATATACTTTTAGGGTTGCACCCTTAATATAGTGTATACTATATCACACTTGTGTATTATATTCAAGCTGTTTTAAAAATTTCTCCAAACATTTTACAAAAGCCCGCCATTTTATTATGACGGGCTTTAAATTAAACTATTTTAAATTATTTAGGGTTTTTACGGCTCCACAGATAACCGATTGCCATTAAAACAACACCGGCAACGTCGGTATACAGGCCCGGGTCGATAAGGCCGAGGCCGCCAACGAAGAACAGGCAGCGCTGCAGGAAGTTAAGATGGCGGGTAAAGTACGCGCCCATTGCCGCAGCAACGCCAACCATGCCCAAAATAGCCGTGCAGCACGAGAAGATAACGCCGAACGGAGTAGCGTTAATCATCAGAATTTCAGGCGACAGTACAAAGATGTACGGAATGATGAACGCCGCAATAGCCAGTTTGGAAGCGTTGATACCGGTACGCAGCGGGTCGCCGCCGGAAATACCGGAACCTGCATAAGCTGCCAGAGCAACCGGCGGGGTAATATCGGCAACAATGCCGAAGTAAAATACGAACATATGCGCTGCCAGTACAGGCACATCCATCTGGATAAGGGCCGGTGCAGCAATTGTGGAAGTAATTACGTAGTTAGCGGTTGTAGGCACGCCCATGCCGAGGATAAGGGAAGTAAGCATGGTAAATACCATTGCCGGCATAAGGTGGCCGCCTGCAAGGTCGAGCAGTGCGGTTGCCATTTTAAGGCCAACGCCGGTTTTGGTTACAACGCCGATAATAATACCGGCGGTTGCGCAGGCAATAAGTACGCCCAAAATGCCTTTGGAACCGTTAATCATGCCGTTTACAAAATCTTTAAAGGTAATGCGGGTTGATTTGCGCAGGCAGGAGCTTACAATTGCAAGCACAATGCCTACCAGAGCCGCACGCATCGGAGTATAACCGTTGGTAAGAAAGTAAATGATAGCGATAAGAGGAATTACCAGATGTCCTCTTTCTACAAAGATGGATTTGTAGCTCGGCATTTCGTCGCGGCTCATGCCTTTAAGGCCGAGTTTCTTGGCTTCGAAATGTACGCCCAGCCAAATGCCGGTAAAGTACAGAATAGCCGGAATAACGCCTGCCTTAACAACTTCCATGTAAGGAACGCCTACAAATTCGGCCATCAAAAAGGCTGCCGCACCCATTACAGGAGGCATTAACTGGCCGCCGGTAGAAGCCGCAGCTTCAACGGCACCGGCAAAGTCTTTGCCGTAGCCTAATTTTTTCATCATCGGAATGGTGAACGAGCCGCTGCCTACTACGTTGGCAACGGAGCTGCCGGATACGGTGCCTTCCAAAGCACTGGAGATAACCGCTACTTTAGCAGGGCCGCCGGATGCCCAACCGGCAATAGCGTTGGAAATATCAATGAAGAATTTGCCAAGGCCGGTAGTTTCAAGGTAAGCGCCGAACAGAATAAACAGATAAATGAAGGTTGAAGATACGCCCATCGGGGTACCGAAAATGCCTTCTGTTGTGTAATACAGGTAGTTAACAAGTTCATGCAGGCCAAGGCCGCGGTGAGCAATAATGCCCGGCAGCATGCGCCCGAACAAACCGTACAGCACAAACAAAATGGCAATGGTAATCATCGGCCAGCCAACTACGCGGCGTGCGCCTTCAATTACAAGCAGCGTGCCAATCAGCGCTATAATATAGTCCGTTTCGTTGTTCATACCTGCACGCAGTACCAAATCGTGGTAGAACACAACTATGTACATCGAAACAGCAACGCCAACAACGGCAAAGCCAACGTCAATCCAGTTCATTTCCTTACGCGACCAGGACTGGCGCATCGGGTAAAGCAAAAATACCAGTGCAAAACCAAAGGCCAGATGAATGGCTCTTTGCAGCTGCGCGTCTAAAATACCAAACGCCGCAGTATAAACCTGAAAGATACAGAAAACAATGCAGATTGCATTAATAATCGTATTCCAAATGCCCGTAAGTTCCCTCTTATCCGATTCTTTATCGTATTTTCTTAAAATTTCTTCTGCGGAAAGCTGGGCCTTTTCAATATCGTCCATAATTTCTTTCTTTAAATCCATTACATCCACCTCTCACAAACAAATTTTATAAAAACAAACTCATTCCAGCCAGTAACGGTAACGCGGTTCTGCTTTTATGGTAAGCAGCGTGCCGTGCCCGAACATCTTACATAAATCATATACAGTTTCATTATGCAGTATTTTGGGGCTCGCCTGCACTGCGGGCCGCATTTTTATAATTTTATAAGGCCGGTTTAATGTAAGTTTAAAATGCCCGTCAGGCAGAGCTTCGAATTTGCCTTCAGATGCCGAAAACGGAAAGCCGCACCCCTGCGACTGGTAAATGGTATGCGTTAAAACCATATCATCCGCGCCGTTAACGGTAAAATTATCGCGCCACAGCGTAAGCTCATAAGAATGTTTGAATTCCATCTGCCAGGTTTCTCCCGGTTCAACCGCAAAACATGCTTTTGCACCGCGCTCCGGCAGCATGGCAACTACAAGCTGCGAAGCATACCAGTAAAACAAACCTGCGGCGGCAATAACGCTGCATATAAAAACCGTATATAATTTAGATACACCCCGGTTACCGAGCACAAACGGTGACCGGGGCGTCTCTTTAAACCACATTGTTATTTTTCTTTAAAGAATTTTTCAGCGCCTGCATTTACAGGAATGGACATGCCATCCATAGCGCTTTCTTTAGTGATTACATTTGCTGCGGAATGAGCTGCTTTAAGACGGTCGAGGTTGGTGTAGATAGCCTTGGTTACAGCATAACCGGTATCGGCATCCATTTTGTCGGTTACAGCAAGCATGCAGCGTACTGCTACTGCGGAGCAGTCGGCAGCCTGTTTATTATAGGTGTTAGCCGGAATGTTAACTTTGGTGTAGAACGGATATTCTTTAATCAAAGCGTCAGCTTTATCCGTTGCAACCGGAAGCAGAACTACATCGTTCTGGGTAGCAATATCCTGAATTGCTGCGGTCGGATGGCCTGCGGTTACGAAAGCAACATCAACATTGCCGTCTTTCAGTGCGCTGGAAGCTTCGGCAAAGGAAAGGTACTGAACGTTAATATCATCGTAAGTAACACCATATGCTGCAAGAATCTGGCGTGCGTTTGCTTCGGTGCCGGAACCCGGTGCGCCTACTGCTACGCGTTTGCCTTTAACCTGGGAAAGGTCGGTAATGCCAGTATCGGCAAGGGTTACAATCTGAATGGTTTCCGGATACAGAGTTGCCAGGCCATAAAGGTTGGTAACTTTTTTGTCTTTAAACATTTCGGTACCGTTTACGGCATAATAAGCGTTATCGTTCTGAATGAAGGCGATATCAACCTGCCCCTGCTGCAGCATGTTAATGTTGGCAATGGATGCGCCCGTTGCCTGTGCAGAAGCGTTGCAGCCCGGAATATTCTTGTTAAGGATATCCGCAATTGCGCCGCCGAGCGGATAATAAGTACCGGCAGTGCCGCCTGTTGCGATATTAATGAATTTCTGCGTTGCGGCTTTACCGCCTGCCTGGTCTTCACCGCCGCCGCAGCCTGCGGCAAGTACAGCAAAGAGCATCATGGACATTAAAAAAGCCAATAGTTTTTTCATAGTTTTCCCCCCTGTAAATAGTGAACGAATATCCTTCTTGAATGTAAACAGGTATTACGCCACATTATTATGTTGTTAAATTCGCTTTTTTTTCACAAATTCCTGCAAAGCTGTTTTTATTTTTGGCATTTTATTGTTTGTATACAATATTCTTTTTAAATACATTTTAAAATTGCCTGTTTTATGTAAACTTTTGCAAAAAAACTGTAACTATGTTATCATTAATAAGTAAAAATATGTAAGCATTACAAACTTATAATAAAAGGATGTGTTATAAATGCAAAACAACAATGCTTATAATCTTCAGCTTGCCAAAACCCTTTTTGAAAACACTTATGCGGCAAGAGTATTAAACGACAACAAAGACGTTATCGGCAAACTGCGTATTGTGCCCTGCCTGCCGCTTGACAGAAGCCTGCTTCCTGCCGACGCACCGCAGGTAAGCCCGTTTCTTCTGGTTATTGTAGACGATGCCGATATCAACAAAGACAACCTTATCGACTTTGAAGAACGCGTATCTCTGGCACTTTTAAAACGCTTCTCCACCGAAACCGTTGCTTTCCAACACTGCCAGTTCTACTATCCTTCCCCGGCCTTTATTTTTGAACAGCCCGGTGCAACCGACACTCCGCTGCCGCCGACCCCTGTAATGTAAGTACAAACTTAACAAAAAATTAAGCATCTGCTTTGGAGTTCTTCTTCCAAAACAGATGCTTTTTATTTTGCATGTTTGTTTTGCTTTTTTGTTTTGCTTTTTTGAAACTAAATATATTTTGAATTTATTACTTTTATATTTATGTTTGTCAAAACATTCTCATTGCTTATTATTTTCACCTTCCCATTCCAAACAGAATATTGATATATCCTGTCTTTAGGTATATTTATTTCTAAACTTAAAGGTATAATTTTATTTTTATTCTCAGTTAAATATTCGTCCTCCCTAATTTGTTTCCATAAACCTTTTTTGCTTCCTTGAGATACAAAAGCGTTTATATTTTCTGTCTTATAACTTATATTTTCGGCATTTATATCATTTTTGCAGCGCAAATACACAGTAAATACATACGGCTCTAAATAATATTTTAAAATACCCATTTTAGCTATATCCACAACACATTCTACATGCTTATCTTTTCTCAAATTAACTTTTTCCCGTACAACATCATTATCATTTTCTGTTTTTAAAATATTTAATAAGCACATAAAAATAACCATCATTATAAATATCATAAATTTATATACTGGTCTTTTTTTCATTTTTTATTCCCTTCAACTTCTTCACAATTAATTTAAACAGTATAAAAAACAAAAATATAAATCCCGGCATACAATTAAACTTACAATTGCTGCAAACACCGGTACAAAAATTACTTGTATTAAAAATATTTAGCGGTATTCCCATAGATACCAAAAAAGTAATTATCTTATTTTTCATTTTAATTCTTATTAGTGTACTTTATCGCTTTTACAGGGCATTTTTCAATACAAACGCCACATACTATACAATTATGTATATTAACTTTTATTTTATCATCTTTATTCTCTATTGATTTCATAGGACACAAATTAATACATTTCTTGCATTTAATGCATTTAGAGTTTTGTATAACCAACTTATAAGAATATTTAAATTTACTTCCAAAATAATAAAATAAATTTTGTATCGCTCCAACAGGACATAAAAAATTACAATATCCACGTCCACCCTCAGTAAAAAGCCCAAAAAGAATTATCCAAAAAATAAATGTTAAAATTAAACTAGAAGTTAAAGATACTGTATATCCATGAATAAAATAATTTATCAACAAGTCAAATAAAAACAGATTACAATAACTACAAGCTAAGATGCCTTTAAAAAACGGTAAAACCATAAATCCTATTAACATTCCATATCTTGCAGATGTAATATCTATATATTTATTCCACGAAATTTTCCACTTAAAAGGAATAATTTTACTTAAATATTCACTAAACGCACCAGCAGGACACAATTTACCACAAAAAATTGGTCCAAAGATGAATGATATTAAAAAAAGTATTACTGCATAAGCAATAAACGGTGTTGCCATAGTAAACAATTTACCATCCAATAGATGTTCTGTCTGTATCCTAAAACAAACATCATGAATATTTAATTCACTCCAATCACCCGTAAATAAATATAATATCGATTTTTGAAATAAAGCAAATGGTGCATAAAATAAACAAAAACCTAAAATATATCCTGCTAATCGTTTAATTTGAAATAACATACAAGTCACCTTTTTATAGCATAATACAGGATAGAATTTTTATTCTATCCTGTATTAAATATTTAGAAACTATATCTCATACCCACAGTATAAGTTCTTCCAGAGGTAGCCTCATTACAATAAAATTCTCTATCTAATAAATTATTTATAGAAAACTGCAAAGTTACTCCTTTAGAAATTTCATAATTTATACAAGTATTTACTATAAAGAAAGCATCTTCTGATCCATACTCATTACTTTCAGAATCCGGAGCTTGTCTTTCACTTACATATTGACAATCTATCAGAGCATTCCATTTATCATAATTATATTCTAATCCTGCATGAAACAAATGTTTTGGTATTTCATAATCGTTACTTTTTTCTCCACCTTGTTCCAACTTGCCTCTTTGCCATGAATAATTTAAGTAACCGTTAAATTTATCACTGAATTTATGATTTATCTCAAATTCTACACCGTCACGTTTTTCAGAATCAAAATTTATATATTTCTTTACACCCTTTCCTTTATATGATTCTCCTTCTATTAAATCAGATGCAGCAATTTTATCATCTGTTTCTACATGATATAAAGTTACACCAATATTAGTATTGTCATTTAATACTTTCTTCATACCAATTTCAAAAGTATCAGAAGTTTCTGGTTCAAGTTCAGGATTAGGGACATACCAATAACGTGAGAATTCAGAATATCTATAGATTTTATACATTGCTGGTGGATTAAACGAATGCCCATAAGATACATAATAATTAGTATTATCATCAGCTTTATAATCAAATGCAATTTTAGGACTTATTTCATTATAACTTGCCGAATCTGATGTTTCATTATATTCCGAACCAGATTCGTTACTCCAAAAATTGCCGCTGCCTTTCTTATAATGGTCAAATCTAGCACCTAAATACATTGTAACTGGTTCACTAATTTTATATTCATCTTGCAAGTAAATTGCCATATTTTTAACTTTACCGCTGTCTTCAGCATATTTATTAGTTTTTGAATCCTGGTCTTTCCAATGACTTAAATTAAATCTTTCTTGTGTCATTTCTTCTTGCTTGAAATTTGCACCAAGCACAATACTATGTTTTCCAATATTTTCCCATGCTTTTTCAACTGTAAAGTTATAAATTTTACCAGGGTGCGAAGAATAATGTCCTGCCCCGCGCCAATCTATGTCATTATAATCATCAGGCACATCAGCACTGCTATATCCACTTTTTTTATCTTCTAAATAGCTAAAAATAGCAGAAAACTTATTGTCTTCATCTTTATAATTTAAACTATGGATGTCACGTTCATTAACATTATCATATCCATAGAAATTACTTGCTTTTATACTAATAACATCACCATTTTGTGTAGTAACATTACCGCTCCAAACCGGATTGCCATTAGCATCTCTTACATATGTAAAAGGATTTTTATAACTAAAATTTGTTTTATATTTAGAATATGTATATTTTATAGACTTGCTTTCGTCAAAATTATACTTTACATTAGCTGTATAATTTTCGTGTTTCCAATCTCTATCACCACGGCTACCATAAATATATTTACCATCGCTTAACACTGGTAAATCTGCGGTATAATCTCCCGTTCCACTCTTTCCTGATGCACTATTATAATAACCGTGGTAGCCGTCTGACTTTCTATTTTCATAACCCAATCCAAAAGACCATTTGTCATTTACTTTAGAATTAAGCGATAATGCCTTTTTCCATGTATTATTACTTCCATAAGTAAGTGCAGCATTTACATGTGTTCCTTCTTCAGGCTCTTTAGTAATAATATTTATTACACCACCAACAGCATGTCCGCCATAAATTGAAGAAGCAGCTCCACGTAAAACTTCAATACGTTCAATATTTTCAACAGGAATCATATTAAAGTTTACATCACCCTCATAAGTATCATTCAACTGAACGCCATCTACTAAAACGAGAACATCAGATGAAGAAAAGCCTCTTAATTGTAAACCACCTTGCGCTGCCTGACTCATATATACACCAGGTAAATGCTGTAATGCTTCCTGAACAGAAGTAACATTTTTTTCTTCTATTTCTTTAGCCGTAATTACACTAACGCTAGAAGGTACTTCTTTTAATTCCTTCATAGTCCTTGTTGCCGTAACAACCATTTCATTCAAAGTAAAATTATTTTCTACTTTTTCTTTTTGCGCCGTACTGTCAGGTTCGGCAGGTTCTTCTGCACTAGCATAGCTCATAAACCCCATGCTGCTTACAGCACACAGCACTGCCAAAGCCAGTGCTTTTTTCTTACTTTTCAACATCAAAAATACACCTCATTAATAATTTATTTTTTAATTTTTCCTGCCGAGCTTGCCGAGTTTCGCTTGCCGGAAAATTAAAAGCTGATTGGGCTTCCTTTTGACGCAAAACAAAACGCCTGTCCGCAAAAAAGGCAGACAGGCGTAATAATTCCTTTCGGATTGCGCCATTCCGTCTATCGCAGAATGTTTCTTGCGTCTAAATCAGGCAGTTCTTCTGGCTCTGCTTCATAGCTTGCCTTGCCTTCCCAGTTTTTACCCAGTGACATTTTTAAGGCTTGCTCTGCATTACAGCTGCGGGACAGCACAGGTTTTACACCTGTTTCTCTATTAAGCGTTAACGCACCTGATTTAATAATTATCGATATAAAGTTTTAGTTATATATTTTTATTATTGATATTAAATATCATATTCAAAAGTATAGCATTATAAGGAATTTACGTCAAGTATTTATTTTTAATAGCTATAAAAAACTATCGATATCCATTATCAAATATACCCTCATGGGTATTGCTTTTGTATTTTATTAGTATTATACTTTCAATAAATCTTAATATTTTCAGCCGCAGGCGTGCCAGGCACTTAATAGAGAATCCGGTATAAGCCGGAACGGTCACGCCGCTGTAAGGGGAGCAATCTCCATTTATGCCACTGGGAAACCGGGAAGGCGGATTTTGCGATGAACCCAAGTCAGAAGAACTACCTGCGGTATCCGATTCCTGCGAGCGATATGGATAAGGAGCAACAGTTTACTTGCTATGCCTTCTCTGCTACAGGAAAGGCATTATTTATTTTTAGGAGGATTAGTAATGGATTTTATCAGGGAAACAATCATGTATTTTCATAAAGGCGGGCTTGTAATGTGGCCGCTTTTATTTTGTTCGTTTACAGTTTTTGCTATTGCTATTGAGCGTTTTATGTTTTATAAGGCTGCGGATTCCGGCGAAAAGTTTAAAAACGATTACTGCGATTTGCTGAGCCAAAATAATTTGCAGAGCGCTGCGGATTTGGCAAAAGTTACGCCAGGGCAGGTTTCTAAAATAGTTTTTAGCGCTGCCGGCAATGCCGCAACCCAAGAAGATTTAGCCGATTACTTGGAAAACGAACTGGATATTTTTACATCGCTTTTAAAAAACAAGCTGGAATATTTAAGCATTATTGTTACGCTGTCACCGCTGCTGGGGCTTTTGGGCACAATCATCGGCATGATTGGCGCTTTTAGTATTTTTAATCTTCAGTCGGGCGCGCCGATAGCAATTACAGGTGGTATCGGCGAAGCACTTATTGCAACAGCAAGCGGTTTATGCGTAGCTATTATTTCTCTTTGTTTCCACGCTTATTTTACGCACCGTATGGATAATATTATTACAAATGCCGAACGCTGCGCTACTGCACTTTTACAAGCTGAAAGAAGGTGTGCCCGCAAATGAAACTGCGCACGGAGCGAAACCGTAAAGTACCTGAACTAAATATTATACCGATGATTGATATTATGTTCTTTTTGCTGGTGTTTTTTATGCTTAGCACGATGTACATGATTGATTTGAAAACTATACCGGTTAAATTGCCGCAAGCTGCCAATGCCAGCGCTGATACAACAACGACTTTTGCAGTAACATTAAAAAGTAATGGCAGTATTTATCTAGGTGATAAGGAAACAGATATGCAATCACTTTTAATGCAGGCTGCATTGGAACAAAAAAACAACAGTAATTTTGCTATTGTTATAAGAGCAGAAAAAGATATTGAGTACGGAAGTGTTATTGAACTTGTTGACAAGCTGAAGGGCACAGGCATTACGCGCTTTGGGCTTGCCACCGACGGAGTAGCAAAATGACAGATGAAAAGAAACGGCGCAATGCCGGTTTTATTGGCTCTGTCCTGATACATATTTTAATAGTTTTGGTTATTTCTTTTACCGGATTATTACATTTTTCTTCCAATACCGAAGATATTGTTGAAGTGACATTTTTCGGCGGCGGTGGCGGAGGCGGCAACGGAGTTGAAGCCGCCATTGTAAATGATGGAGCTGCTGATGAAGAAAGTACTTCTATTGAAAAAATAGTACAAGATAACAACGACGCAATTCTGGAAGCATCAAAAGATATTCCTCCCTCCTCATCCTCCAAACATAAAGCTGCTGCCGTAAAAAGCAAGGGCAGTTCTGCCGGTACCGGCACCGGGTACGGCAGTGGCCGCGGAAGCGGGACAGGTCCGGGCTCTGGCAGCGGCAGTGGTGGAGGCCATGGAAGCGGGCACGGTATTGGCACAGGCAGTGGCTATGGCGGCGGCACAGGCGGCGTTACGGCGTCACCGGCTGTGCCGCCGCGCATTATTAAAAGCTACCAGCCAGCTTATCCATCTGCCGAGCGCAATGCAGGCATTGAAGGTACGGTAGTTATACGCTTTTTAATTGACCAAAACGGTAACGTTGAGGATGTAACCCTTATTAATTCGTCCGGTAATGCTAATTTGGATAGTGCCGCCGTATCAGCAGGTTATAAATGGCGTTTCAGCCCCGCAAAAAACAACGGCGGCTCGCCGGTACGCTGCTACGCAAGCATCCCCATTACCTTTAAAATACGCTAATAAATGTCAATGCTTACACCGTCTGTTAAATGCAGGCGGTATTTTTATATAAAAAAACAGTACCGCAAAAGCCATCCATAACTTTTACGGTACTGTGTAATTTTTACATTTTATATTTTCACTTTTTAATTTTCGTATTTATTGCAGTACACACGCGGTATGCGCGGGCTTAACTGGCAGGAAATTTCATCAGGATGGGTATTGGCAAGTTTTGCAATGTCAATTACGGTAATTTCATCATTTCCCTGCCTGCCGATAAGCACAACCTCGTCGCCAACCTTAACATCGGTTTCGCTGCCAAGGTCAACCATCAGCTGGTCCATGCACACGCGCCCTGCCACTTTATAACGCCTGCCGCCGATTAAAACTTCGCCGGTGTTGGAAAGGCAGCGCGGATAACCGTCCGCATAGCCGATAGGAACAGTACCAATCCAGGTATCTTCATTGCATTTATAAGTTGCACCGTAGCCAACGGTATCGCCGGCCTTAATCTTGTGAATATGCACTACACGGCTGAACAGCCCCAGCGCGCTTTCAAACTTAGGCAGCTTTGCCGCACGTTCCTGCGTTTCGGCGTGGCCTTCGGGCATATAGCCGTAAATAATCTGCCCCGGGCGCACAGCGTCGTAGTAAGATTCCGGAAAATACAGCGTCGTTGAGCTGTTGGCGGCGGTAAAAACATATTTTTCAGGCTGCGGTATGCGCCTTACCATGCTTTCAAAGCGCTGCATCTGGCGTTTTACGTGCTCGTGGCTCTCGCCGTCAGCGCAGGCATAATGCGTAAAAAAGCCGTGCACGGTAATGTTGGCGTATTTTTTAATGCCCTCTAAAAATTCGGGTACTTCTTCCGCCTGTACGCCGATACGGTTCATACCGCTGTCTACAGCTACCATTACGCTGGCGGTTTTGCCAAAACGTGCCGCCGTTTCGTCAAGCTGCTGCAAATCTGTCGATTCGCACACCGGAATGATGGAATCTGTATTAAATGCGTCTTCGTATTCCTCCGGCATTAAAAGCCCCAAAAGGTAAATCGGGCACTTAAAGCCTGCCTCACGCAGCTGTTTTGCTTCGCTTGTTACGGCAACGGCAAGCGCCTCGTAACCTTCTTCCATGGCCATTGCAGCCACCTGCAAAGCGCCGTAGCCGTACGAATTTGCCTTAACGACAGCGACGGTTTCGGTATGTTTAGGCACCAAAGCGCGTATGGCACGCAGGTTATGGCGCAAAGCATCCAAATATATTTTTAAATACGTTGTTCTCATCAGCAGTAAAACCTTCCTGACTTTTCAGCCTGCAAAAGGCTGTTTTTTTACTAAACTTATAATATTATAATACATTTTTAACAAAATTGCTGTATACAAATAAAAAAATTTTAAGGTTTTACACAAAATAAAAACTGCCCTGCAAAAATTGCAGGAACAGTTTAAAAACAAAAATTAAATATTTAACGCTTCGCCGCGGTGTCTGTTATAAATAAATGCTGCGATAAGTATCAAAATGCAGCCGCCGATAACAAACAAACTGTTCATCGGCAAGAAAGACGCAATCAGCCCGCCGATTAAAGGGCCAACCATAGAACCGAACTGCTGTGCCGAAAACAGCATGCCAAATACGCGCCCACGCTGCGTGCGTTCCGTTTTGTTCGCCAGAATTGCACTTATGGATGGCTGAATACCGGCAAAGAACAGCCCCACCGTAAAATTAAGCGCCGCAAACAAAAGTAAGGAAGAAGGCACCGACTGCATAATCATTACCACGCCCGCACAAACGGAAGAAAGTGCCAGCGACAGGTAAAAGCCCCTGTTTTGCCCGAAGCGTCCCCAAAACGGCGCCGTCATGGCACTGGCAATGCCCACCAGAGAAAATACCAGCCCGGCAACAAAAATAATGTTATCCGTACCGTGGTAAAGTTTTTCCACATACAGGCTGATAATCGGCTGAATTAAAAGTATTACCATCTGCACAATGCCGGAGCAGATAAGCGCTTCGCGGATAGGCGCATTTTTTAACAGCGCCGTTGCAGGTTCGTTGGCAGCTTCCTCTTTGGAAGCCTTGCTGCTCTGCGGTTCAGGAATATAGAACCAGAACACCAGCGTTATCATAAACAGCACCGCACCGCCCAGATAAAACGAAGTGCGCATGCCGAACATGGAAGCCAGCACGCCGCCTATCAACGGACCGATTACGTTGCCTGCCGTTAAGCCGGACTGCAGTATGCCAAGGCTCATACCCAATTTACCGACAGGTACCGAAGAAGTGGCAATTGCAAGGCACACCGACCACAGCCCGGCCGCAAAGCCCTGCAAAACGCGCACGCCAACCATTTGTTCCGGGCTTGTAACCATACCACCCAACAAGTATGATAACGCAAGCCCCAGGCCGCTGCGTATCGCCATGGGCTTTTTGCCGTGAGTATCGGCCATTTTACCCCATACCGGCGCCATAATGCCGCCGATTAAAAAGGTAACCGAAAATACCACGCCCGACCACATGGTAACCTCGCTCTGGCTTACGCCAAGCTCGCGCACCAGATACATCGGTAAAAACGGTATCAGCATTGTATAACTTGCCGACATAAAAACAACATTGGCAGTTAAAATTGCCAATATAATTTTCCAGTTTTTCAATATATAACCCCCTGCAAAAAGAAAAAGCCGCCGTTAAATACAAGCGGCGGCCTGCCAAACTTATTATTATTTATTGCCTACTTCGGCCTCTACCCTTGCCAAAATGAAGCACAAATCAGATAAACGGTTCAGTGCAATCAAAGCCTGCTGGTTAACGGGTTCTTCCTCAGCAAGGCGCAGTGCGCAGCGTTCTGCACGGCGGGTAGTAGTACGTGCTATATCAAGCGCAGCCGCTCCCAAAGTATCGCCGGGAATTATAAAATGCCCCAGCGGCTCAAGCATTGCATCGTATTTATCAATGGTGCTTTCCAGCATTTTTACGTGTTCCTCTTTAATATAGGGCTCCGGCAGATTCATGCTTGCAATATCGGCCATCAGCGACATTAAAAGCTGCTGAACTTTTAATATAGTGCCTTTTACATCCTGCCTTGTTACCGTAGCACGGGCCAGGCCCAGTGCCGAAGTAATTTCATCTACCGTACCGTATGCTTCCACGCGCAAGCTGTGCTTGGAAACGCGTTCACCGGTATAAAGGCCGGTAGTACCTTTATCGCCAGTTCTTGTATAAACCGCTGCTTTAGTCATGCTGCCACCATCCTTCCGGAACAATCTCTCTTTTAATCTTAGTAAATTTCTTCGGGTTTGAAGAAGTTGTTGATTTCGCGTGCTGCGGATTCTTCGCTGTCGCTGCCGTGAACAATGTTTTCACCGATGGACAGTGCGAAATCGCCGCGGATGGAACCAGGTACGGATTCCAGCGGGTTGGTAGCACCCATCAGGCCGCGTACTGCTTTAATAGCGTTTTCGCCGGAAATTACCATAGCGGCAACCGGGCCGGAGGTGATGAAGTCAACCAGTTCGCCGAAGAAGGGTTTGCCTTCATGTTCAGCATAATGGAATTTAGCCTGAGCTTCGGTCATTTTAACAAGTTTCAAAGCGGAAACTTTGAGGCCGCGGCGTTCAAAACGGGAAATGATTTCACCGATAAGATTTTTTCTTACTCCATCAGGTTTTACAAGTACGAGAGTTTGCTGCATTAAAAATCGCTCCTATTCTTCTTAATTATAATTTTTATACTAAATCGTTAAACGATTTTAGCCTTTTAAAAGTTCCTGGTATTTTTTGCTGTCCAGTTTTTCAATCATTGCGGTAATAAGTTCTACCGCGCCTTCATAATCGTCCAAATGAATAATGGACTGATGGCTGTGAATATAGCGCGTCGGTATGCTGAAGGTTAAGGTTAAAACGCCGTCCCCGTGCAGATGAATACGTCCGCCGTCGGTAGCGCCGCCTTCGGAAATACTGATTTGCGTGGGTATTTTTAAATCTTTGGCAACCTTTGCCGCAAAATCGCGCAGGGCAGTGTTCGGAATCATGCCTGCATCAAAAATCGTAATGGCAATGCCTTCGCCTATTTTGGCAGGCGCAACATCATCTGCAACGCCCGGCGTGCCGCCTGCAACGCAGGTATCAATAACAAAGGCAACGTCCGGTTTTAAAAGGTTAACGCTGGTCTGCGCGCCGCGCAGGCCAACTTCTTCCTGCACGGTTGCCACGCCGTAAACAGTATTGCCGTGCTTTTTGCCGGCCAGTTCATCCATAACGTCAGCCATTACAGCGCAGCCGATGCGGTTATCCCAGGCTTTGCCAAGCAGTGTTTTACCGTCGGCCATAACTGCCATTTCGGCATACGGCGTAACCGGGCAGCCTTCAAACACGCCAAATTTGCGCGCTTCTTTTTCATCCTTAACGCCGATATCAATATACATATCGCGTTTCTGCACTACTTTGGTGCGTTCTTCCGGCGTTAAAATGTGGGGCGGCTTGCTGCCAATAACACCCACCAAATCGCCTTTGCTGCCGTGTACGGTAACGCGCTGGCCAAGCATAACCTGCTCCCACCAGCCGCCAAGGCAGACGAATTTTAAAAAGCCTTCTTTGGTAATATGCTTAACCATAAAACCAATTTCATCCATATGGCTTGCCAGCATAATTTTCGGCGCGTTTTCATCTGCCGAAGCATTGGTAAATACTACGCTGCCAAGTTTATCATAACTTACTTCCGCTTTGCCTGCAAGGCGTTCCTGCAAAAGTTCTTTCATTGGCGCTTCAAAGCCGGAAACGGCGTTGGTTTCCGAATATCTTTTAAGCCACGCCAGTTTGGTTTTTTTATCCATTTTAACGGCCTCCGTGTTTTCTCATTTCGGCAGCCTGTTCGCGCAGACGCGCTACACGTTCTTCGGTGCTGGGGTGAGTGCTGAACATTTGCTGCATGGTTTTTCTGCTGAACGGGCAAACTATAAACATGTGCGCCGTAGCTTCGGTTGCGCCCGGCATGGTGCGGCGCTGTGCATAAGCGTCAATTTTTAAAAGCGCGTCAGCCAGTGCGTCCGGGTCGCCGCTGAGTTCGCCGCCTCCTTCGTCAGCCATGTATTCGCGTGAGCGGGATACCGCCATTTGAATTAAGGCCGCAGCGATAGGCGCCAGAATCATAATCAGCAGAGTAACGATAAAGTTGCCGCCGTTGTTGCCCTCGTCGTCGCTGTGGCCGCCACCGAGGAACATACCCCACTGGGCAATGGTTGTAATAATACCGGCCATGGTAGCCGCAATGGTGCTTATTAAAATATCGTTGTGCTTAACATGGCTCAGTTCGTGGCCGAGCACACCGGCAATTTCGCGTTTGTCAAGCACGTCATACAGCGCCGTTGTTACGGCAACCGCAGCGTGTTCCGGGTTGCGGCCGGTAGCAAAAGCGTTCGGCACCGGGCTGTCGATAATATAAACCTTCGGCATCGGCAGGTTGCCGCGGCGGGCAAGCTCCTGCACCATTTTATATAATGCCGGCGCAGACTGTGCGTCAACTTCGCGCGCATTGTAATGCCTCAGCACCATCTTGTCGCTGTTCCAGTAAGCATAAAAGTTCATGATTACCGAAAAGCTGAGCATCACAATCATGCCCTGCAAACCGCCGAAATAATCGCCGATAAGCACTAAAAGCACGGTCAGTGCTGTCATTAAAAAAGCTGTTTTCATAATAATTTGTGTCCTCCTTCATTTCATAAAACAAAACACTGCAAAACATTTAAGGCAAAGCCCTATTAAATATTATAACAATTTTAAGATTAACTTTCAAATACCATATAAGCCATTAATGTAAAACTTCTGTGACAGGCACCAGTTTCAGCCCCGAAGCCTTAACCTCGTCTATAACCTGCTCCCAGGCGTTAACGGTATGCGGGCGCGCATGGCAAATGGCAATGGCGCTGCCGTATTTATCGGCAATGGCCGCAGCCTGCCAGATTTTTTTAATTATTTCGTCCTCATTGGTGCTGTTGTCAAGGAAAATATTGTTGCGCCCGGTCGGTACGCCCATGCCTGCCGCAAGTTTATCGCCCAGCGATTTTGCATAGGTGTTGCTGTCTACAAAGAACAGCCCCTGTCGTTTAATTTCTTTTAAAACGGCGCGCATGGTGCGTTCATCGCTCGTTGCCTTGCTGCCCTGATGATTATTTACGCCGCTGATGCCCGGCAGGCTGTTAATCAGTTCGCCGGTAAGCTGCATAATGCGCTTGTCGTCCATGCTGGTAAGCACCGTGCTTTTGCCCTCGCTCATTGCCGAAGCGTTCATCGGCTCCATTGGCAGATGCAGCATGGCAACCTGACCGCCGCCGTTAATTACATGCAGCGAATCACTGCTGAAATCGCGGTATGGGATAATGGCAAAGCTGAACGGAGCGCGCAAATTTACAAGGCGCTGCACCAGGTCAACATCATAACCGCAGTCGTCAATTATTACAGCAAGCCTGCCGTGGTGGCTGCGTGTTGTGGTTTGCTCCTTTTTAATATCCTTATCAGGTTTATCCAAATTAAGGTTATGGTAAAAATAAACCGTATCCGTAACAAATTCTTTGGTGCCTTCACCGGCTTTGGTGCTGATGGCAATATCAAGCCTTACGGAATCCCAGTCGTTATAGGTTGTTTCTTCCATACGGACGGTTTTTAATTTGCTGCCTTCCAGCTTGCCTGCCAGCCAGTTTGCAGCGTCACGCAGCTGGGTATCGCGCGGAACGCCTATGGCCAGTTCACGCTTGTTCCAGATTACTTCTGCCCCGGAGCGCTGTTTTTCCTTCTGGCTGCTGCGTCCGTTATCAGTAAGCTGCCAGTTGTCACGGGTCAGCAAAATATCGTCAACGGCCTTCTGCGCCGATTTTGATTCTTCCAGCAATTCTATCTGCGACGGTCCGGTAATGCCCGTGTTTTCAACATCCTTTTCGGAACGCGAGGAAGCATAATAAATTCCCGCCGCTACGGCAGCGAGCAAAACCACTGCCAGCAAAAGAACGGTAAACCAGTTGGAAGATTTTTTGCTCCTGCCTCTTTTAGCCATAATGTCCTCCTTTAATCAGGCCCGCGGATGGGCTTTTGCGTAAATATCACGCAGGCGTTTATTGGTTAAATGCGTATAAATCTGCGTTGTGGAAATATCCGAATGCCCTAAAAGCTCCTGCACGCTGCGCAGGTCGGCGCCATTATCCAAAAGGTGCGTGGCAAACGAATGGCGCAGAATATGCGGGGTAAGCGCTTTGTTGATGTTTGCTTTTCGGCCGTAGGCGCGGATAATCTGCCAGAAGCGCTGGCGCGTAAGTTCATGCCCGCCCAAAGCCAGAAAAACTATGTTGGTTTTCCTGTCCTCGTGCGTAAGTTTGGGGCGCACTTTTTCAAGGTACTGCTGCAAAAATTCCGCAGCAACGGAACCAAGCGGCACAATACGCTCTTTGCTGCCCTTGCCGAACGCAATGATATACTTCATGTTTAAATCAACGCGCTCCAGCGTAAGGTTAATAAGTTCGGAAACGCGCATGCCGGTAGCGTACAGCACTTCAAGCATCGTGCGGTCACGGAAGCCTTCCGCCGTTGTTATATCGGGCTGGTTTAAAAGGCGTACAACCTCGTCTTCGCTTAGAACGCGCGGCAGCTTAATGCCTTTGGTGCCTGCTTCAACAACTTCTGCCGGGTTGGCGTCCATATAGCCTTCGGCAGTCATAAAACGGTAAAACGCCTTAATTGCTGCCAGCTTGCGCGCAATGGTTGCCGCGGCAAGGCCTTTTTCCTTCAGCTGCGTCATATACCCGGTTATCTGCTCACGGCTTACGTTAACCAGCGCGTCGCTGTTTTTAAAACCAAGCGTTTTGCAAAACAGGCGTAAATCACGCTCGTACGCCTGCCTGGTATTTGCCGAAAGGCCAAGCTCCACTGTTAAATATTCCAAAAAAAGCTGCATCCTGCCTGTCATAAAAATACCCTATATAAAGAAAAACAACGCCACAGCGCCGTTTTTCTTAGCTTTTTATTGTTGCTCACGTCTTTCCGGCTGCATAATTGTAATGTTTGCCGCCGGGGAAATTGTAGAAATGGCATGCTTATAAACAAGCTGCTGCTTGCCTTCGTTTTCTATAATAACGGTAAAATTATCAAACCCGCGTACCAGCCCCCTGATTTGGAAACCGTTCACAAGGTAAATAATTACGCCAAGGTTTTCCTTTCTGACATGGTTTAAAAAGCTGTCCTGCAAATTCATAGCCGGTTTTGCATTGTTCATGGTCATTTACAGCCCCTCCATAATTTTATTATTGTTATAATTTTAACCTATCTTAAACTTTTCTACAACTGTTTTAATCATTTCTGCCGTAACATTTTCGTAATTGGGTTCTGCGTCAAGGTTAAACCATTTTACATACGGCATTTTTTTGTACCAGGTAAACTGTCTTTTGGCAAAATTGCGCGTTGCCTGTTTAATTTTGTCAACGGCGGTAGCCTTATCCCATTCGCCCTTTAAATACAGCACCGTCTGCCGGTAGCCGATAGCCTGCATGGACTGCGCCGATTCCGGCACGCCTTCAGCAAGCAGGCGGCGCGTTTCTTCTATCAGCCCCTGTTCCAGCATAATATCCACGCGGCGGTTAATGCGCTCGTACAGCACGCTGCGTTCCATGCGCAGGCCAAAAACGGCGGCGTCATAAACAAGTTCTTCGCTTTTGCTGTGCGAAAGGTCGTCCCCGCTTTCGGCGGCTTCAATAGCGCGTATTACGCGGCGCGTGTTGTTAATATCTATTTTTCCGGCTTCTGCCGGTGCAGATTTTTCAAGCCTTGCATAAAGCGCTTCTTTGCCCTGCTCAGCCAGAAGCGCTTCAAGCTCCGCGCGCAGTGCGGAATCTTCACCTTTGGAGCTGAACTTGTAGTCTTCAAGCAGCGCCTTAATATAAAGCCCCGTGCCGCCAACTATAATGGGCAGTTTGCCGCGCGCAGTGATTTCATCAATCAGCCTTTCGGCGCGCTCTTTAAAATCAACCACGTTAAACGAGGCTTCCGGCGGCAGAATATCCACCATATGGTGCGGCACAAGCGCCAGTTCCTCCGCCGTAGGTTTGGCAGTACCGATATCCATGCCGCGGTATACGAGCATTGAGTCGCCCGATATAATTTCGCCGTCCAGCGCCTGGGCGAGGGCTATGCCGCAGTGGCTTTTGCCCGTTGCCGTAGGGCCGAGAATAACGGCTATTTGCTTTTTCATAACTATCTCCTGATAATTCCGTATTTTACGCGGCTGTACCTGCCGCCCTGAATTTCCGTACAGCCCAGACCGCGCAGAAAACTTTCGCTGCGCTCTTTAATAACAACGCGCGGTGCGGCTTTCAGCGCCAGTTCTATTATCTCCGTGTTAACTTCCTTTTCGTAAGCCAGCGGCCGCAACGGCTTCATGTTAGCTGAAGTTTTTACGCCGAAGCGGAACATCGGGTCAAAATAAACCGCGTCAAAACTGTCCGCCTGCACATTATGCAAATAATCATCTGCCCTGGCGTGTACAGCTTTTATTCTGCGCATGGCTGCGTCAACGTCCTGCCTGCCGGTTTCATAGCAGGCAAGGCCGCGTGCCACAACAAAAGCAAGCAGCGGCGACGCTTCCACACCGACTACTTTGCCTGCGGCACCCACGGCATAGCTTGCAACTATCGCATCGCTGGCAAGCCCCAAAGTGCAGTCCAGCACTTTCATACCCGGTTTTAAGGCCAGCGCTTCTATTAAGTGGTCGCTTTCTCCTGCGGCAACGTGTTTTAAGCGCAAATCGGCCATACTGGGGTGAAAAAAGAACCTGCCTTCTTCCGTAAACACCTGCGGGCCAAGTTTTGTTGCCACCAAAAGCGCGCTTACGTTGTGTTTTTGGCACAGTTCTTCCAAACTGCCGCTGCGCCCGCGGCGCAGGTACGGCACGCCAAAGCCCTGTGCCCAGGCGCGTGCCTGCCACTGCAGCCCGCTGTTGCGTCCTGCCGTTACGGCAAATTTCTGCTGCATCATGTGCGTTTAAACATTTTATAAAGCTCTGCCGAGCTTATCTCAATCATGCACGGGCGTCCGTGCGGGCAGGTAAACGGATGCTCCGTATTACACAAATCAATAATCAGCTGGCGCATCTGGCGCATATTCAGCACCTCACCTGCTTTTATTGCTGCCTTGCAGGCCATCATGTGCAGCATATTCTGGCGCAAATCGCTCGGGCTGATGTTTTTCATCTCGCTCAGCATTTTAGTTATCTCGCGGATAAAATCTTCCGCTCCGTCTGCTTTGATATCCGTTGGCAGGCTGGAAACCCTTAAAAGCGCTTCACCGGCCGGTTCTATATCCACGCCGAGGCGCGAAAAATCTTCACGGTGCTTTTCGATAATTTCCGTATCGTGCGCGGTAACATCAATGTACAGCGGCATCAGCATGGTCTGCGCCGGTATGCTGTTGTGCGCGTTAACAAATTTATCGTACAAAATGCGCTCGTGCGCAGCGTGCTGGTCAATTAAATACAGCGTGTCCTCGCTTTGGGCAATAATAAAGGTTTTGTCAACCTGCCCAATCGGCCAGATGCTTTCCGTTTCGTTGTTCGTATCTGTAAAACCTATAACGTTAGCGGCAACTTCGTCCTGCTTTTTAAACTCCTCGCGCACTTCGTTAATGGTATAAACAGGCTCCGTTTTAGGCGGAGTGTATGTATATTCCACCTGTTTCCATACTTCGCTCTGCACGGGTTCAGGCTGCGGCTCATGTGCCGGAGCTGTTTTAAAAATATCTGCGTAAGCAGGCTTTGGCTGCTGCACGGGTGCCGGTTTCGGCACGCTCAGCTGTTTCGGCAGCGGCATATCATCTGTAATAATGCCCTGCCCAACCGGTTTAAACACTGCAAGCTCGCTGTCCGGCAAAAGGTCAAGCGCCTGCTGCGGCTTGGCGCTCATCGGTTTTGTAAGCGCGTCCGTCAGCGCCTTATACATGGCTTTATAAATTACACTGTCGTCGCTGAATTTTATTTCGCTTTTCTGCGGATGCACGTTAACGTCAATGGTGTGCGTGTCAACCTCCACCATCAGCACGGCAAAGGGAAAACCGCTTTTAGGCACCTGCGACTGGTAAGCGTGGTCAATCGCCTTGCTCATCATGCGGTTGTTGATAATGCGGCCGTTAACCATAAATGTCTGCCACTGGCGCGTGCCTTTTAACAAAGTAGGCTTACCGATATAGCCCGTAATTTTTACGTCAGTGCCGGTAAAATCCACTTTTAAAAGTTCGTCACTAACTTTTTTGCCGTACAGAGCGGTAATGGCATCAAACAAACTGCCATTGCCGGGCGTGCTCAACACCTCTTTATCGTTGCTTACAAGCTTAAAGCGCACATCCGGGCGCGAAAGCGCAAGCCGCGTTAAAAGTTCGTTAATATAGCGGCCTTCCGTTGCGTTGGTGCGCAAAAACTTACGGCGTGCCGGCACGTTAAAAAACAGGTTCTCCACAATAACCGTTGTGCCCGCCTGTCCGCCTGTCTGCTGGCATTCGGTCTGTTCACCGCCGTCAATGCGGATGCTCGTTGCAAATTCTTCATCCGCCGGGCGCGTTAACAGCTGAAAATTGCTTACGGACGCAATACTCGGCAAAGCCTCGCCGCGGAAGCCCAGCGTATGCAGGCTCATTAAATCTTCCGCCGCGCGTATTTTGCTTGTTGCGTGGCGCAGCACCGCAAGCTTTGCATTGGCTTCCGTCATGCCGCTGCCATCGTCCGCCACGCGGATATACTGCGTGCCGCCTTCAAAAATTGTAACATCTATCTTTCCGGCACCGGCGTCAAGGGCGTTTTCTACAAGTTCCTTAACTACCGAAGCCGGTTTTTCAACAACTTCACCGGCCGCAATCTGGTTGGCCGTGTTCTGGTCTAAAAGCTTTACTTCTGCGCTTACGGTCATAAAGCACCTCCTTCGCGCTTAGCCTCCTCCTGCAGTTTATATAATGTGTTCATAGCCTCAATGGGCGTCATGCTCATAACATCCATATTGGCAAGGCGCTGCTGCAAAGCGCTGCCAAACAGCGAACCCATCATGCCGCCGTCCTGCTGCTGTGCCGGCTGCGCCTGCTTCGTCCCTTCGCTGTCGTATTCCTTTAAAAATTCATTGGCGCGTTCAAGAACCTTCTTCGGCAGCCCCGCCAGGCGTGCAACATGTACGCCGTAGCTTTTATCGCTGCCGCCGCGCACAATGCGGCGCAAAAATACAATATCGTTGCCGCGCTCCTTAACCGCAACGCTGTAATTTTTTACGCCCTCCATAATGTTTTCCAGTTCAATAAGCTGATGGTAATGCGTGGCAAACAGCGTCTTGGCTTTAATTTTTTCGTGAATGTATTCCATAACGGCGCGGGCAATGCTCATACCGTCAAAGGTACTGGTACCGCGTCCTACTTCGTCCAGAATAATAAGGCTGTTTCTGGTGGCGTATTTTAAAATCTGCGCCACCTCGTTCATTTCCACCATAAAAGTGCTTTGCCCAGTGGCAAGGTCGTCGCTTGCGCCTACGCGGGTAAAAATCTTGTCTACCGGGCAAATGCTGGCCTGCCGCGCAGGAATAAAACTGCCCATCTGCGTCATCAGCGTTAAAAGCGCAACCTGGCGCATATAGGTTGATTTGCCTGCCATATTCGGGCCGGTAATAATAATCATGCGCTCGTCCGTGCTGTTTAAGTTGGTATCATTAGGCACAAAAATATCACGCTCCAAAAGGCGTTCCACAACCGGGTGACGCCCGTCAAGGATACGTATTTCGCTGCGGTTGTTCAGTTCAGGCTTAATATAGTTATATTTAAACGCCGCTTCTGCCAGCGAAGCCAGCACGTCGATATTGGCCAGCGCACGCGCGGTTTCCTGTACCTCCGGTATTTTGGCGCGTATCTGCTCGCGCAGATTGTTAAAAATATAATATTCAAGCTGTTCGATTTTTTCTTTGGCACTTAAAATTTTGTTTTCAAAATCCTTCAGTTCCGGCACAATGTAGCGCTCGGCGTTAACAAGGGTCTGCTTGCGCACAAAATAATCCGGCACGGAAGCCGACTGCCCCTTGCTGACTTCGATATAATAGCCGAAAACCTTGTTGTAGCCTACTTTTAAGGTTTTAATGCCTGTTTCTTCTTTAATGCGCTGCTCAAAATTCTGCATCCATGTTTTGTTGTCGCTGGCAATGCTGTGCAGCTCGTCCAGTTCCAAATCAAAGCCGGTGCGTATCATGCCGCCTTCACGTACGGAAAACGGCGGTTCATCCACAATCGCCGCTGCCAGAGTATCATAAATTTCCTGATGCAGATGGATGCCGCCGGCAAGATGCGCAAGCAGGCGGCTTGACGCATTGTTTAAAAGCTCCTTTATGCCCGGAAGCACGGCAAGCGAGCTGCGCAGGGCTACCAAATCGCGGGCGTTGGCGCTGCCTACTTCGATGCGGGAAATAATGCGTTCCAAATCGAAAACCTTTTTCATTTCTTCCGCAAGGCCAGTACGCAGCTGCAAATTTTCCAAAAGCTCTTTCACTGCCTGCTGACGTGCGTTTATCTGCGCCAAATCCAAAAGCGGGCATTCAATCCAGCTGCGGAGCTTGCGTGCACCCATGCTGGTTACGGTAAAATCAAGCACATCCAAAAGTGTGCCGCGCTTAGTGCCGTCACGCATGTTTTTTACAAGCTCCAGATTGCGGATGGCAGTGGCGTCAAGGTTCATAAATTTTTCCACGGCTATGCGCGTTAAGCGGTTAATATGCGTTAAATCCGCCTTAACAGTGCTGTGCAAATAGCGCAGCATGTGCTCCGCCGCACTGTGTACAAGGGCATCGCCACCGTATTCGCTGCCAGCAAAATGCGCGGCAAAATAATCGGCATTTTCGTTTTCTTCCTGGTAAAAGGATATTGCACATTCCGGCAGCTTTGCCTTCAGCCATGCTTCCAGTTTTTCCCAGCCTTCAATGCCGCTGTATACCACAACTTCCGCCGGCTGAATGCGGAACAGCTGCTCCTGTACCGCGCTCAGCATTTCGCTGCCTTCGCCGGTAAACCACTGGCACTCGCCGGTAGAAATATCTGCCGCCACAAGGCACAAACGCGCGCCGTCCTGCTGCAAAAACACCAGAAAACGGTTATGCTTGTCGTCCAAAAGCTGCTCGTTTAAAGCCGTGCCCGGCGTAATAATTTTTATAACCTTGCGTTCTACAATGCCCTTGGCAAGCTTGGGGTCTTCCACCTGCTCGCAAATGGCAATGCGGTAGCCTTTTTTTATCAGTTTGGCAATGTAGCCGTCAACACTGTGGTAAGGCACGCCGCACATAGGTATGCGTTCTTCAAGCCCCGCGGCACGCCCGGTTAAAGTAATATTCAGTTCGCGCGACGCCGTTAAGGCATCGTCAAAAAACATTTCGTAAAAATCGCCCAAACGGAAAAACAGCAGTTCATCCTGATGCTGGCGTTTAACTTCCAGATACTGCTGCACCATAGGCGTATAGTTTGCAGCCATTTTATTCTGCCTGTCCTTTCACAAGCCAAGTCTGCGCATTGCAGATTTTTACGTTAACCTTCTGCCCTGCCGTAAAAGTGCGCCCTTCCGTGGGCCACAGCACGAGTTTATTGGTGCGCGTCCTGCCGCTCCATACATTGGGGTTATTGGCACTCGGCCCTTCGGCAAGCACCTCGTAGGTTTTACCAACCATTTCTTCGTTGCGCTTCAGGCTGTTTTCGTTCTGCACTGCCATTAAACGGTTAAGGCGCGCTTTTTTAACGTCCAGCGGCACCTGCCCTTCCATTTTGGCGGCAGGCGTACCGCTGCGCTTGCTGTAAATAAAGGTGTAGGCGGCGTCAAAGCCAATCTCTTTCACAAGCGAAAGTGTTTCTTCAAAATCTTCTTCCGTTTCACCCGGGAAGCCCACAATTATATCGGTTGTAACAGCGGCATCCGGCACATAGCGGCGAATCATTTTCACAAGGTCAAGGTACTGTTCGCGCGTGTAGCCGCGGTTCATCAATTTTAAAATGCGGCTGGAGCCTGCCTGAAACGGTACGTGGAAGTTCTCGCACACATGCTCACATTCCGCCACGGCGCGTATAACGTCCTCGCCCATGTCACGCGGATGGCTTGTCATATAACGGATGCGCTCCACTCCCGGCACATCATTTACGCGGCGCAGAAGTTTGGCAAACATGCCTTTTTCGCCAAAATCCTTGCCGTAGGAATTTACGTTCTGCCCAAGCAGGGTAAACTCTTTGTAGCCATTGGCCACTGCCTGCTCAACTTCTTCCACAATGTTTTCAATGCTGCGGCTGCGCTCGCGCCCGCGCACATAAGGCACTATGCAGTAAGTACAGAAGTTGTTGCAGCCGTACATAATGGGTATCCACGCCGAAAAGCCGCTCTGGCGCACACGGTTGCCTTCAAACTCGCTGCCAGATATTGCCATATCGTCATAAATGCGGCCGCCTTTGTCCGCCAGAAAATCTGTAAGAATTTCCTTAAAGCTGTTTACATGCGCAGTGCCTATTAATAAATCAATCTGCGGATGTTTTTTAATAAGCTTTTCGCCGTCCTTCTGCGCCATGCAGCCTGCTACGCAGATAACCTGCCCCGGATGGTTTTCCTTAACGCGCTTCAGTTCGCCGATTTTGCCCAAAATACGTTTTTCAGCGCTTTCGCGCACGCAGCAGGTATTAACAACAATAATATCCGCATTATGGAAATCGTCCGCTCTGGCATAGCCCATTTCCTCCAGCTGCCCAGCATAGTGCTCGGCATCGCTTTCGTTCATCTGGCAGCCGTAATTGAGGATAAAATAAGTTTTTTCCTCAGCGGCATCAACAAAATTTTTATCTGAAATCATACTTACCTCCAAAAATCTCTAATAATAAATTATACCATAATTTAAGCCTTTTCAGCAATTTTTGCAGTAAGCAGCGGCTAATTTTGTGCTGATTTTTATTTTAATTATAGCATACTTTGACTTTTGCGTTATGTTTGATATAATAATTATAGAAAAACAAACGGCTGCCGATAGACGGTCAGCCGCAAATAATTAAGTGATTATCAAAAGAAATAATCGCCCAAGTTTAGCAGGCTTCTGGGCGGTTATTTCTGTTTTTCAGCGTAGTCTTTTCCGAAGGCATAGCCAAGGGAAAACACAGTTATTGTATAACCTATTACAGTTAATAGTTCAATAACGTCCATGCTATCCCCTCCTGCATAGTATTTCCGCTTTACGGATTTCTATGTCAACGGAGGGTCACAGTCCCTCCGGGGAGGGCTAACCGCCTACCGTTATGGCAGCACATTTGCCTAGATAGTTTAACAGAAAAATATAATCCTGTAAAGATACTTTAAGCGCACCCGTTAACAGCGGATGCGCTTGTTGTTTTTTATAGTTTGATACATTTGCAATTTTTAATAATTACCGAAACAGCAGATTGGCTGATGTTAAATAAATTGGCTAAGAACACCTGCGACAAATGGCATTCACCATAAAGCCTGCAAATTTCTTCGTTGCGCTCAGCACGGTTTGTAAAAGGCTGCACCGCCACCTCCGTGCCGGTAACGTTTAAACCGCTGTCGCGAATTACCACAATTCTGCGGCTGCCATCTTCATCCCTTATTTTTAATTCCCAGGTGCGCATGCCGCTTCTGCTGCGCGGCAGATAATTTTCAAACTCTACCGTACCGCCTGCCGCAAATTTTTCCAGTACCACTTCATCAAGTCCTGTATTTTCCTGATTCATTTTTACCTCGTTTTTGTTGTTTGTTTTTTAACAGCAAAAGGGAGCTAACGCCCCCTTTTGCTGTTTAGCTTACTTTTCCATTAACTTAATTTATTACAATTCAATTAAAAGCTCCACTGCATGCCAACGTTAATCTGGTAAGTTTCGTCGTTGTCATGTCCGAAGGAACGTTCAAGGTCTAAGAATGCGTAGCTGCTCTTGCTCATCATTGCTGCAAAACCAAGACCTACGTCATACCAGGTTCCTTCGTTTTCATAGCTTACTGTCTGCCAGCCGCTGGTCGTGCCATCAAATGCGCGGATATCCTGGTCGCCAAGGAATTCATGCAGTACATCTGCTTTAATGTAAACAGTGCTTTGTTTTTCTTCGCCAAAGTCTTTACCAAGGCGGAAGCCTGCACGCCCGATTAAGCTGTTGATACCGTCAACACTTACTTTTGTACCCTGACTTGTTGTGTAATCTGCACCGGTTACACGTGCCAGCTGTGCCTGTACCTGAGGTTCAAAGTACCAGTCGTTGCCAATATCTTTTTTACGTCCGTATTCTGCGCTTACGCTGAATACGTTGTTGCTGTAATCGCCTGTTACCTCGCCGCGGCTGTTGTAAATTTCAAAATCGTTGGAGAGATGTCCCCATTTAGCTACATAGTCGGCATAGTGGCCTTTATCACCCATCCAGGTATCATACAGCCACAAACCATAACGGTCAATTTCGCCTTTGCCTGCAATCTGGTCATAACCGGTATCGCCATGCATGTAGTCTATTGCCATGCCTACGCGGCGTTCGCCGTTATCACATTCCTGTTTCTTGTCATAGCCAAGTTCATACATGGTGTTCTGGCTGCGGTAAGCGTCATCTTTGCCAATGCGGTCATGGCGGATACGTACCCACATGCCTTCATCTTCTTCACTGTTAATATAACGAGCTTCACCAAGACGTTTGTTCAGACGGTCCATATAAATAGCGTTGCTGTAGTTGGCGCGGCTCATATTAAGCATTGTTTTACCGGCATCACTAATTTCTGTATTTTTAACGCCAATAAGTTTAAAGTTTGTAGTTTCATCGGTATTTACTTCTACATTTGTTAAATCATCGTTTTCAGCATTATTAGTTTCGTTTACGGGCAAAGCCATAAGCGAAGCTTTTGCTAAACCGTTTGTAGCTCCAGTAGTTGAACCCGGCTTGCCATTATTTTCAAAGAAGTCATCAACAGTTGAATCACCCGGTTTTTCTGCATCAAGGGAATCACCGTTGTAATGATGGTTTTCAGTACTTTCGTCATAGCTGTCGCTGCCAATAATATATTCAACATTATTAAAGCCACCATCATAAGTAATAGCTCTAAAGCTTGCAGTAGAACCTTTGCCCACTGTAGCAAAACGCAAACCATCAAAAGTACCGCCGTCAGTTCTTGCTGCATACATATCATCTTCTGTTACTGCATCTATAACATTTACAACATAGTTGCCTTTTGCATTTTTTATGTACAGCATGTCACTTACGTCACGGTCAGCATCAAGATTCATGTTAAAGTTAGCATCACCATTCATTTCATAAACTGTAAGCGCATGTGCTGTTGTATTTCTATCTGTATTACTTCCAACAAGGTCAATAATGGCATTACTGTTCTCAGCTGTGTTAATTCTGGTAATCCAGCTTTGCCCTGTTACATTCCAGCGTGAATTTTCTCCCATTGTAAGGTTTACTTCGCCGCCTTTAAATATTTTACTGCTAAATGCTGGGTCAAAAAATTCACTGCTTTGGTGACCATCGTTGCCACTGCCAACCCCTGACTTATTTGCACCTGCATCACCATAATCATCGGCACGACCAGTCAAAACACCGCCTTTACCAAGGTTAACATTTAAAATACCATTATTACCTGCAAGCAGGTTGCCAGTAATTTTAATACCGGCATCAGCCGATTTTCCTATAATATCTACCTGGCCTGCATAAGCAGAAAGAATGTCGCCGGTAATTTCGCTGACCGCCTGTTTACCGTCATTGGTAATAAAGTTGTCATAATTTAAAGTTACAGTTGCACGATCTGCAACAGGAGCATTAACTTCACCTGCGTTGAGGTTCGTTGCTGTACCTGCAGCAATGGCAATGTCATTACTGTTGCGGCTCTTTTCGTAAGTATCAGTACCAATTATGCTTGCACCGTCAATTTTAATGTCGGCAGTATCGTAAGCCCAAACTACACGTTCCAATTCTTCCGGTTTGTCATAATCAGCATATGTTCTGATAACATTTCTTTCGCCGGATACAGAAATATTCGCACCATTTTCTGCGTACAAGGCCGAAATTACGGTATCACTAAGACCACCTGCATTGGCAATAACAGCGGCAGAGTAAACGAAGTTGCTGCCACTACCTGAGTTTCCATTATTATCGTTATGTGTTAAATTTACGTTAGCACCTGCGCCTGTGGCTGCAACGGCACCATAAAGTTCGTTATTGCCGGCTGCTGCGTTTAAATCAACAGTGGTTGAATCATCAACTGTTCCTTCGGCGTGAACACTAATGCCTTTTCCGTAAAATTCATTTCCAACACTATAACCTTGTGCCTTAATGGTGTTACCAAATACGGATTTTAAGCTCACTTCGCCTTTAGTTGCCCAAATGCCGCTTCTCGTACTGTCCAAATTGATAGCACCTTTCAACGCTGTTAATTCAGTTTTACCATTGGTGGTATTTTTTACACTTGCAAGGTCAATTCTATCTGTTGTATCCTTAAGGTTAATTTTAATGTTACCCTTTTCGGCTGTAACACTAACATCGTTGCCTACATCTGTATATCGTCCTGCTGCATTATAGATACCATTCCTTGCATTGGCATCTATAATTACATTACCGGCTGTAATTGTTACAGCGCTTACGTTTTCCCCTTCATTAAAAATACCATCTGAAGCAGATGTTATTTTCACTTGATCATTTACATCAATAGAAACATTACGATATGCCTGTCCATCAACAATTATAGGATAAGCATTTTTGCCTACACCGGTATAAATACCTCTGCCTATAGAATTAAGTGTTAAGCTATTACCTTCTATATATGCACTTACATTTATACCAGCAAAATCTTTATTACTATTTGAGGTATCAGTAGTTGCATTGTCATTAACTATATGAATGTCAGCTCCATTTGTACCTTTAGTTCTAATAATATGCGGGCTAAGCATATTAACATCATTAAAAGTTAATTGCACATTTCCAGCCGTAACAGTCATGTTAACAATGTTTCCGCCACGTATTTCAAACAGGCTATTCTTTAAAATATGTTTTGGCTGTTCAGGGCCACTGCCAGAACTAACGTCAGGTCCATAATACCTAGTACCATCGACAGTAGTATCAGCCTTGACAACTATATTACTATTATTATCAGCAGTATTTTTAAAATTCTCAATTGTCTCTGCCCATGCATTACCGTAAACACCAGTACTTAAAATTAACCCAAGTACAATTGCCCTTTCCAGATTTTTCTTTTTTGACATAAAAACCACCTCATCAAATTTTTACTGTTTTATCTAAAGCACACACACATATATATAGATATGCTTTAGATTGGATTAAACAGCATTAATGGATATTATTATTTTACCATACCTTTACCCCCCCACAAGACGTTACGAATTTATTTGTAAAAAATTTTTGCGTCAGCCCTTCGCATATACGCAAAAAGCATGGCAGCTAATGTGCCATGCTTTTTTAAGCTGTCGTACCATATTCTTTTTTGTTACTTCAGCGCCGCTACCACTCCCGACGTGTTATGTTACAGATTTACAGAGGTAGAATTAAAAAAACTGACAAGGATGCTTTTTTTATATATCTGCTTAAAACAACAAGCGCACCCGTTAACAGCGGATGCGCTTGTTGTTTTTTATTATTAAATTTACCTGCCGTGCAGCCTGCGTTCTGCTTTTTCCGCGTCATACGCAGCTTTCTGTTCAAAATAAAGTTCGGGCGTCCAGCCTTTTTCCAGCATTCTTACAAGCAGCTTACCGGTGTTGGCTGCATCGTCATAAGCAGTATGCCACAAACCTGCCGTGTCAACTTCCTGCTCCTCTGTCGCGCGTTTCAGGCCTGTTGTAAGCTCGTCGCCCTTCCACAGTTTATAGGCTTCGGCAAGGTCAAGGTAATCTTCATACTGAACCGGGTTTTCTATTTTATGGCGCTCGCAGCCGATGTTTAAAACTTTGTAATCTTCCGTGCCCCAGGCAACAAAATAAGTCTGCCCGGCTTCGTAAATTTCCGCCAGCTTCGCCACCATTTCCGGGTATTCAATGCCTTTTTTCATGTCCTTTTCGGTAATCATGCAAAAATCCATGCTGTCCTTTGCCTGTTTTGGGTAAAAATGCGGCTTTACAAAATTCTGTATTTTGCCGTCCTCTTTTAATTCCGCACCAGTCAGCTTAACCGCGCCAATTTCAATAATTTCCGAAAAAAATCCGCGCGGCCGCCCAACCGGCTTGGTATATGTTGTAAACTCAAAATCCACCAGTAAAAAATCCTTCATTGTTACGCCTCTTTCGTCAATTTATGTTAAAACGCTTAATGCCTGTGCAGCAGCGCGCGTTCCACGCTCCAGTAAACTGCGTCCTGCCCAATCATATCATATACGCCGCCGCGTTTGAGCATTTCCATTGCTTCATCCTGCAAACTGCAAAGGTAAATCTTTTTGCCGGCGTCCTTCATTTCCTGCACAATTTTGGCAAATTCCTGCACGCCGCTGATGTCAATATCCGGCACGCCGCGCATTGAAAAATACACATAGCCGTAACGCTTTGCCTTTTTGGGTATCTCCTCAAGGCGTTCCGTGTTGGCAAATACAATCGGCCCGTTAATGTAGCAAACCAGCCCGTCATCCGGCAAATCCTCAATTTCTTCGTGCAGGCGCTGCGGGTCAATTTCGTCATAAGTAATGCGCAGATGCGAAAAACGCACAGCCTGCAAAACAAGCCCTATAATAACACCTATCATAATGGCGGTTGTCAGGTCAACAATAATGGTCGTCAGCATGGTAACAACAAATTTTAAAATAGCACCTTTAAACTTGCCTTTTAAAATAAAATTAATCGTTACCCATTCGTTCATGCGCCACGAAACCACCATCAAAACACCGGCCAGAGCCGCCAGCGGAATCTGGCTCATTACCGGCGCCAGCACAAACATGGCCAGCAAAATGCCAAGTGCGTGGAAGATGCCCGTCAGGCGCGTAACCGCACCGGATTTTACCGCCACGCTGGTACGCGCAATAGCCGCCGTTGCCGGAATGCCGCCAAAAAACGGCACTATGATGTTGCCAATGCCCTGCGCCAGAAGTTCACGGTTGCTGTCGAGCCTTGCGCCGGTCATACGCGAAGCAGTTGCGCCGCACAACAGGCTTTCAATCATCGCCAGCACCGCAATACTAACGGCCGGAGCCAAAAGCCCGATAACGGTACGGAAATCGAGCAGCGAAGCAAGCTCCAAGCGGTCATCCAAAATAAGCGTTGCCGGTATGTTGCCTACCACCGCCACATCAAGGTTCAGCGCAATATTGGCCGCCGTCGCCACAATAATGGCAAACAGCGAAGAAGGTATATACTTGCTGTACCGCATCGGAAACAGCAGCATCATCAGCATTACAAACAGGCCAATGCTCACCGCCGTCATATTCGGTTCAAAGCCAAGCTGCCAGTAACTTAAAAACTTCTCCGTTACGCTGCTGCCTTCGGAGGTAACGCCAAAAAAATTATCAATCTGCCCCATGGCAATAATAACGGCAATGCCGGAGGTAAAGCCGCTGATAACCGGCATCGGGATGAACGAAATCAGCTTGCCCAGATGCAGCACCCCTGCTATAACGAGGATAATGCCCGCAAGCACCGTTGCCACAAACACGCCCTGCAAACCGTACTGCGCGATAATGGACATCAATATCGCCGCCATGGCGCCCGTTGGCCCGGAAATTTGAAAATACGCCCCGCCCAGCGCGCTGATGATAACACCGGCAATAATTGCCGTTACAAGGCCCGATGCCGCCGTTGCACCGCTGCCCACGCCAAAAGCCAGTGCCAGCGGAATTGCTACCGCCGTAACGGTAAGCCCGGCCATTAAATCCTGCATCAGCATCATTCTATCGTAATTGCGGAACTCTTTAATCAGGTCACGCTTGAACCTTTCCACCATCATTTTTACAGCAACCCCTTTGTTGTTAAATTAAAAACGCAATTTCATAAACAGCTTATGGCATTATTTTACCATAGCCGGAGCCGCCAAAACAGATACCAGACAATAAAATTTACACGGTTTTGTTTTTACAGGCATTATTGCCCTACACCCATATAAACACCTTTTTAGCTAAAAAAATTTACCCATGCCGAAAAATTTTTTAAATATTTTTTTCGACGCAGGTAAATTTTCATGGTTAAAAATCCGTTTATGTGGGTGAGAGTTTCTTTTCTTGTTCTCTTTTTTGCTTGTTTTTTCTCTTGTTCTTTTCTTTGCCGTATTACGTTCTTACCTTGTTCTTAAGTAATTCAAAGATTATTATATATAATCTACCTTGTTCCCTAAATTCTAACGTACGTAAGCAGTAAAACCTGACAGACTTGTGAAAAAGTAAGGAAGCAGTGAAAGCAGCAGTACGTTATCAGTGCTATCTGACAGTTTTATGCAAACAGGCACTATCCCCAAACTGAGATAGTGCCGTAAGCAGGGCTTTGCGCTAAACTACTCTTGCAGAATCATCCTGCAATAACCATGTAAAAGCACACAAAAATTCCCGTTGGTGTTGCGTGCCAACGGGAATTTTGAGAGAACAAAGCTAAAAAACTTAAATTATAATTTTACTTACAACACCAGCAGGCTCAAATCGCCGACGGCGTTAACTATGCCGCGTACTTCTTCAAGCATTGCCAGGCGGTTATTTTTAACGTTTTCGTCTTCGTCCATAACCATTACGTTATCAAAGAAGGTGTTAACAGGTTCAATAACTTTTTCACCTGCTTTTAAAACGGCAGCATAATCGTACAGTACAATTTCCGGAATAATTTCCTTGCTTACTACTGCAACAACCTCATGCAGTTTGTTTTCAGATTCGTCTTTAAACAGTGCGCCGCTGATGGCAACTTCTTTTTCGATTTTTTTGCACAGATTGCTTACGCGCACGGAAACCTGTACCAGAGGCTCTGCATTGCCTGCTTCAACATAAGCAGCCAGAGCTTTGCAGCGTACTGCCAAATCTACCATATCGTCGTTGCGTTTATCGGCAAATACTGCGTCGATAACGTCGTAACGGATGCCCTGGTCCATCAAAAGGTTACGCAGACGCTGTTTGAAGAATTCCATAATCTGCGGCACCAGTTTGCCGGTTTCTTCCGGTTTGATGTCCAACAGATACAAAGTACCGGCAATAATTTTAGCCAGCGAAATATGATAGTTTGCATCAAGCAGGATATTAATAACGCCAAGAGCCTGACGGCGCAGCGCATACGGGTCCTGAGAACCGGTAGGAGCAAGCCCGCGGCTGAAAGTAGCGCAGATGTTGTCAAGTTTGTCGCCGATACCGACAATGCGGCCGATGGTTGTTGCCGGCAGTGCGTCGCCTGCAAAACGCGGCAGATAGTGTTCAAAAATGCCGGTGGCAACTTCCGGTTTTTCGCCGTCCAGCAGTGCATATTCGCGGCCCATTACACCCTGCAGTTCGGTAAATTCAATTACCATGCCGGTAACAAGGTCGGTTTTGCACAAAAGTGCGCAGCGGCGCAGTTCTTCTTCATCAACAGGTGTATTAATGGCAAAGCGCAGCATTTCCGCCATTTTAACAAGGCGTTCGCTCTTATCGTACATATTGCCCAGGCCTTCCTGGAAGGAAACAGTTTTAAGTTTTTCCAGACGGTCTTCCAGTTTGGTTGCACGGTCTTCGTTAAAGAAGAACTCGGCGTCGCTCAAACGTGCGCGCAGTACGCGTTCGTTGCCGTGGGTTACAATATCAAGGTGTTCGCTGCCGCCATTGCGTACGGTAATAAATTTATTCAGCAGATTGCCGTCTTCGTCAAGCACAGGGAAATATCTCTGATGCTCACGCATCGGGGTAATAATACATTCTTTCGGCAGGCTCAGGAATTTTTCCTCAAACTTGCCGCACAAAGCTGTCGGCCATTCAACAAGGTAGTTTACTTCTTCAAGCAAATCTTCGTTAATCTCGGCTTCGCCGCCGTTCTGCGCAGCCAAATCCTTAATCTGCTGCAAAATCAGCGCACGGCGTTCATCCTGGTCAACCATTACAAAATTGTCGTACATAACTTTTTTGTAATCGCCGGCCGAAGGAATTTCTACAGCGCCTTTAACTCCTGCCAGAGCAGAATAAACTTTGTTGCCAACTTTGCTGAGCGCTGCACTGAGTAAGCCCTGGCTTTCCGCTGCAGCTTTAAGCGACTGCTGCATAAAACGGTGGCCCATGCTGAATTTGCCGCTTTTTACGCCGCAGATTTCAACAGGGATAATCTGGTCGCCAAAGAGTGCAACCATCCAGCGGATAGGACGTACAAAACGGAATTCGTAATCTGCCCAGCGCATGGTTTTTGGGAAACTTAAAGAAGTTAAAATGTCCATTAAAAGACCCGGCAAAAGTTCAACAACGGGCTGGCCTGCCAGATGCTTAACGGCATAAACGTAGTTGTCGCGTACAACAAGGTCTTTTACGTCAACGCCCTGGCCGCGCGCAAAACCCTGTGCAGCTTTGCTGGGTGCGCCGCTTACATAGGCAATTTTAACGGAAGGGCCTTTGGCTTCAACAACAACGTCAGCCTGTGTTTCGGCAACGCCGCCAGCAATAAACGCCATACGGCGGGGAGTGCCGTAAACGGTAATATCTTCAAAAGGAATGCGCAGCTCCTGCATTTTAGCAGCTGCAAGTTCTTTTAACTGTTTTAAAATGCCGGGCATAAATTTAGCCGGTATTTCTTCGGTGCCAATTTCAAACAATAATTTTTCCATTATAAATTCTCCCCTTTCAGCATCGGGAAGCCGAGCTTCTCCCTTTGTTCAACATAAGCGGCGGCACACAGTCTTGCCATGGCGCGCACGCGGGCAATAAAGGCCGTTCTTTCGCTTACGCTGATTGCCCCGCGGGAATCGAGCAGGTTAAAGGTATGCGAGCATTTCAAAACATAATCGTAAGCCGGGCGGATATAGCCTGCTTCGATTACGCGTTTTGCTTCTGCTTCGTATTTGTCAAACAAATCGAACAGTAAATCGGTATCGGCAATCTGGAAGTTGTAGTAGGACTGCTCAACTTCGTTGGTATGGAATACATCGCCGTAGGTAACGCCGTCAACCCACTGAATGTCGAATACGTTTTCCACGCCCTGAATGTACATGGCAAGGCGTTCCAAACCGTAGGTAATTTCTACGCTGACGGGTTTAACGTCAATGCTGCCAACCTGCTGGAAGTAGGTAAACTGGGTAATTTCCATACCGTCCAGCCATACTTCCCAGCCAAGGCCCCAGGCGCCCAAAGTCGGGGATTCCCAGTTGTCCTCTACAAAGCGGATGTCGTGCTCGTCCTGATGAATACCGAGTTCGGCAAGGCTTTGCAGGTACAGCTCCTGAATATTATCCGGCGAAGGTTTAATAATAACCTGGAATTGATGATGCTGGAAAAGGCGGTTCGGGTTATCGCCGTAGCGTCCGTCTGCCGGGCGGCGGGAAGGCTCTACATAAGCCACGCGCCAGGGTTCAGGACCGAGCACCCTTAAAAACGTACGCGGGTTCATGGTGCCTGCGCCTTTTTCAATATCATAGGGCTGCGTTAAAATACATTTCTGTTCGCCCCAGAATTTTTGCAGCTTCAAAATAATTGTCTGAAAATCCATAATATCCCTCCTGTATTTGCGTTACAAAAACGAAAGCCCCCGTCTCTGTAACAATATTAGTTACAGGGACGGAGGCACAAATGCTTCCGCGGTTCCACCCTGCTTGGCTGCAATTTGCAGCCCGCCTCGATGTTTATATAATTTGGCTCCAAGACGCCTTCGCCGCTGTTGCCGGCTTACACCGCCCCGGCTCGCTGAATGTGCGGTTACTACTCCTTATCATTGCTTAACAGAAAATATACCAAATAACTGCTGTTTTGTCAATGCTTAAAAACCGGTCTGACTTAAAAAGCCGAGGCTTTTTAAAGGTTTGTCGGTCTGGAAAACGATAAAGCGCTGCAAAATTTTTTCAAGCTCCATCAAGGCGCCGCCGCGCACTTTAAAAGGCTGCGGGTTATTAAAATCAAGCGCTAAAAGCTGCGCCATAAACTCCTGCGCTTCCGTGCCGAACGGCAGCTCTTCGCCGCCGTGGCAGTCATTGCACACAAGCCCGCCCTGCACAACGCTGAAATACGCATCGCCCTCTGCCGGTTTGCCGCAGTTTACGCAGCTCTGGCAGTTGGGCAGAATGCCTGTTAAAAACAGCAGCTTTACTATGTAAGAAAGCGCCACCAGGCGCGGGTTATGCTTTGTAAGCACGCTGCGCACAGCCAAAAGCAGTTCATATATTTCTTCCTGCGGCTGATGTTCTTCAGTTAAGTTTTCCGTTACTTCCGCAATTAAAGCGGCATAAGCCATCTGCTTTAAATCAAACTGCAACGGGTAGCTTATAAGCTCGCAGCTTTTTAAAGTATCCAGCTTCTTGCCGGCAAAAAAGTTCATATCAAGCACAGCAAACGGCTGCACCAGCCTGCCGCCGTTAGTACGCGCATACCGCGCACCGTACGCCAGAAAACTTATTTTGCCATGCCCGCGCGAAAAGCAGACTGCGTACTTATCCGCAGTCTGCCAGTTTTTAACCTTTAAAATTAGTGCTTCGTCGTTAAACCCTTTATCAGTCATTGCTATTCATCCGCATAAACAGGCATTTCCGGCTGCTTTGCCGCACGCACGCGCGTTACGCGGAAGCCTTCGGCACGCAGTACCTCAAAGCTCCAGCCGTCCACCTCAATTTTATCGCCGGGTTCAGGCTTGCGCTCCAGTAAACCGAACACCAGCCCGCCGATGGTATCCTCTTCCGGCTCTTCAAATTTAATATGCAAAAGGTCGGTAATATCGTCAAGCAGCACCATGCCGTCAAACTCATAAGTGCCGTCGGCGCGGTGCACAACTTCTTCCTCCTTATCGGCGTCATGCTCGTCCTGAATGTCACCGACAATTTCCTCAAGCAAATCTTCCATGGTTACAAGCCCTGCCGTGCCGCCGTATTCATCGGCCACAACAACAAGCTGCACGCGTTTTTGCTGCATGGTCTGCAAAACCTTGCTTATATCCATGCTTTCCGGCACTACCATAATCGGGCTCATGCGTGAACGCATATCAAAGTTTTCCTTTTCGCTGTCTTTAATGTTAATGAGGCTGCGCACATGCACAACACCAAGCACATGGTCCTTATCCTCATGCACCAGCGGGTAGCGCGTATGCCTTGTAGCCATTACTTTGGCGATGTTTTTTTCAAAACTGTCTTCAACGTACAGGCACACCATATCCTGACGCGGCACCATAACTTCACGCGCCACGCGGTCGGCAAAATCAAAAACATTATCAAGCAGGCGGCTTTCCATATGGTCAAGCTTGCCGCCCTGTTCACTGGCGCTTACAATCATACGCAGTTCTTCCTCACTGCGCGAAATATCTTCCGTCGGCACCTTATCCATTTTTAATGCTTTAAGCACCGCTTTGGCTGCTTTATTAAAAAACACAACCAGCGGGTACATTAAATAATGGAAAAATATCAGCGGATAGGCTATTGCCATTGCAGCACGTTCCACATGCGCAAGGCTGATAACCCTCGGCACAAGCTCGCCGAACACAACATGCACAAACACAATCAGCAAAAATGCGCATAAAACAACCACGCCGTCGTCATACCAGTGCTCACCGATTAAATCAAAGCCGTCGGCAATAATGCCTGCCAGAAGCGGGCCGCAGAACCAGCCCAAAATCAGCGATGACGCCGTTATGCCAAGCTGAACTGCGCTGATATAAGTATCGCGCTTCTGCGTCATTTTAAGCACCAGCTCCGCACGGCTGTTGCCCTGTGCAATAAGCTCTTCAAGCCTTGCCGGGCGGATGCTCACCAAAGCGTATTCAGATACAACAAAAAATGCGTTTAAGCCTGTAATTAAAAGGGCGGCCAAAATTTTTAATAAATCCGCCACGTGACTGTCAATAAGTCATCTCTCCCCACATAAATAAATTAGCTGCTGTAGCCAAACTGTTTTAAGGCTTTGTCCTTGTTGCGCCAGTCGGGCTTAACTTTAACCCACAAATCCAAAAATACCTTGTCGCCCAAAAGTGCTTCAATGTCGCTGCGGGCTTCCAGGCCTATCTTTTTAAGCAGGCTGCCCTTGGCGCCTATAACAATGCCCTTCTGCGATTCGCGCTCCACAAAAATGGTAGCGCGGATATAAATATCGTTGTTGGTACGCACTTTAAATTCTTCAACCTCAACAGCAACGGAATGAGGAATTTCGTCGCGCGTATTTGTCAAAACTTTTTCGCGTATCATTTCGGCTGCAATTACGCGTTCCGGCTGGTCGGTTATCATGTCCTCATCATAATATGCAGGCCCTTCCGGCAGATGTTTTGTAATTTCATCCACCAGCGCTTTAAAATCCGTGTCCTGCAAGGCAGATACCGGCACTACGGCGGCAAAATTATAATCGTTTACGTAATTGGCAATAATGCCGAAAAGTTTTGATTTGTCTTCCAGCTTGTCAACCTTATTGGCAACAAGTATTACCGGAGTTTTTACTTTTTTAAGCTGCTCGATAATGTAATCTTCGCCTGCGCCGCGTTTTTCGCTCACATCCACAACAAAAAGAATTACATCTACTTCTTTTAATGTGCTTTCTGCCGCACGGACCATGTACTGCCCCAGCTTGTGATGCGGTTTGTGAATGCCCGGCGTGTCGAGAAACATAATCTGCGCGTTATCCGTATTTAAAATGCACATAATTTTGTTGCGCGTTGTTTGCGGACGGTCGCTCATAATGGCGATTTTTTCGCCAATCAGCGCGTTTGTTAATGTGCTTTTGCCAACGTTAGGCCTGCCAACCATAGCGGCAAAGCCTGTGTAATGTTTGTTCTTTTCTATTTTATTTCTCTCCTTTGTTATTCATGCTTTCCTGCCCAAAACCGTAAGGCAACAGTTCTTCCGCCGTCATGGTTTTGGTTGCTTCCTTTAAATTGCCCATAACAACAAGCGGTATGCCAAACTCGGCAATTACCTGCCGGCATGCTCCGCAGGGCGCTACAGGTTCTGGGCTGTCCGCCGCCACTGCCAGCATTTTAAACCTGCGCTCACCGGCGCCAACTGCCGCAAATATGGCGTTGCGCTCCGCGCAGCAGGTTAAGCCGTAACTGGCGTTTTCTATATTGCAGCCTGTATAAACTTTTCCGCTTTCGGCAAGCAGCGCTGCGCCTACGGCAAAGTGCGAATACGGTGCATAGGCATTTTGGCGCGCTTCAATCGCCATTTTCATCAGTTCTTTTGCGTCCATTATCTGCCGCCTTCTAAAAATTCCTCGCTCAGTTCAATCTCGCGTAGGGCTTCTTCTTCTTTGGCACGCATAACTACTTTGTCTTCTTCCGTCATGTGGTCATAACCGAGCAGATGCAAAAGCCCGTGTACGGCAAGGTAAACCACTTCGCGCGTCAGCCCGTGCCCAAATTCTTCGCCCTGGCGCTGCGCAGTTTCAGCAGAAATTATAATATCGCCCAAAAGGTGTTCCTCCGGCGCGTCTAACAATTCCGGCTCATCTTCGCCGCCTTCGTCAAGCGCAAAGCTTAAAACATCGGTCGGTCGGTCAACATCCCTGTATTCACGGTTCAGGCGGTGTATTTCTTCGTCGTCAACAATGGTAATGTCAACTTCCGTCTGTTCTGTAAGCCCGTGCAGGCGTGCAGCAGCGTTCAGCCCGGCAACAAGCCTGCTTTTTAAAGCATCATCTATTACTATTTTGTCCTGGTCATTTTCTAACGTTATCAGCATGTTTTTTCTCCCGTTTATGCTTTTCTTTTTCGTATTCCTCGTATGCGCGGATAACGGCACCGACAATTTCGTGGCGCACAACATCCGTTTCGCCAAAATTTACCACGCCAATACCGGGAGTATTGCGCAAAATATAGGCAGCCTGCTTTAAACCGCTCTTTTTGCCGCCCGGCAGGTCTATCTGGGTAACGTCGCCGGTTATAACCATTTTAGAGCCGAAACCGAAACGGGTTAAAAACATTTTCATCTGCTCCGGCGTGGTATTCTGCGCCTCGTCCAGAATGATAAACGCTTCGTTCAGCGTGCGTCCGCGCATATACGCCAGCGGCGCAACCTCTATCGTACCGCGGGTAATATATTTCTGAAAGGTTTCATTGCCAAGCATATCATAAAGCGCATCATACAAAGGGCGCAGGTAAGGGTCAACTTTATCCTGCATGTCGCCGGGCAAAAAGCCTAATTTTTCACCGGCTTCAACGGCAGGGCGCGTTAAAATAATACGCTCAACTTCTTTGTTTTTCAGCGCCTTAACCGCAAGCGCCACGGCCAGGTAAGTTTTGCCTGTACCGGCAGGCCCTATGCCAATGGTTATCGCATTACGGCGGATAGCGTCAATATAATTCCACTGCCCCAGCGTTTTTGCCTTAACCTGCCTGCCGCGCCTAGTTACGATAATAGTATCGGCATACATGCGGTGCAGTGCATCAAGCTGCGCTTCGGCAATCATGCGTATGCTGTAACGCACATCGTGCGTGGTAATGGCAGCACCCTGACGCTCCAAAAACAGCAGCTCCTTAAAAAGGTTCTCCAGCTGCTTTACTTCTTCTTCGCTGCCGCTGAAACTGATTACATTGCCGCGCGCTACGATTTTAGCGTCATAGCACTCCTGAATAACGCGCAAAAGTTCGTCATTACGCCCCAAAATGGCCAGCATCTCCTGCTGGTCCTGTACTTCAATCAAGCCTTCGCTTTGCATTAAAGTCAAGTCCGCGCTCCTTTCATTACTGCTTAATGGTTATTTTGTTAATTACAACATCTTTTAAAGGTTTGTCGTTAGCGTCGGTTGCCACTTTGCCAATGCGGTAAACAACTTCTATGCCTTTGGTTACTTTGCCAAACACGGCATGTTTGCCGTCAAGCCACGGACAGTCGCGCAGCGTGATGAAAAACTGGCTGCCGCCGGTATCAGGGCCTGCATTAGCCATGGAAAGTACGCCCGGCCCGTCGTGGAGCAGCTCACTGCTAAACTCATCTTTAATAGTGTAGCCGGGGCCACCCATACCGGTTCCCGTCGGGTCGCCGCCCTGAATCATGAAATTATCGATAACGCGGTGAAAAATTACACCGTTGTAAAAGCCCTTGTTGGCAAGGTCAATAAAATTTTTGCAGGTATTCGGCGCCAAATCGGTTGCCAGAGCCACTTCAAAATTGCCCATATTGGTTTCAAACGCCGCCGTTGCCGGAGGCATTGCTTCTTTCTGCGGTTCGCTGCCGCAGGCACTTACAGCCACGCTGCACATAAGCATTATTAACAGTAACAGTTTTTTCAAAACCATTCCTCCCAAAATTTAAAAATAGTTATAAGTATATTATACCTCTTAAAAGACTCGCGCGTCAAAAATTACAGGCGCGAACGCAGCCAGCCGATAACTTCTTCCGCCGCTTTATTGCTGTGATTGGTAAAACTGTGGTCGGCGCCGTTTACAATAACCAGTTTTTTCGGCCGCCCGGCAAGAGCAAAGCTCCGCTGCGCCTGCTCTACATTAACGGTTTCATCCTCACTGCCGTGAATTACAAGCAGCGGACGTTTCTGCCACGCTTTAAGCATTGCCTGCAAATCGTAATTATCAAGGTCACTTACAAAATCCGGCGTCAGCGTAATGCTGCCGCGTTCATCTTCCAAATTAAGCGTTTCTCCGTTTTTTAAACGATTGTAATTCTCGCTGCCCAGCGCATTTTTAAAAGTAGCGTGTAAATCGTTCGGCGTTGCCCATAAAGCAAGGCCCGCAATTTCGCTGCGGCGCGAAGCAGTAACTAACGAAGCCGCTCCGCCCATGCTGCGCCCCAGTAAAAAAATACGCGGATTCTTATATTCTTTCATTGCAAAATCAAGCACAGCATTCAGTTCTTCAATCTGATGCGAAAGAATCTGGCTGCCGGTAAAATTAAAACGCAGAACGTTCACAAACAGCGATGCCATCTGCGAAAGATACGCCGCCCTGCCGCCGCCTTCCATACTGCCGCGGAAACCGTGCGCCATTATTAAAAGGTTGTTCGGCGCCTCGTCATCCTGGCATGGCTGAAACTTAGCGTCCATATCTCCATACGGTCCGCTGATTTTTAAAGATTCATCAAATTTAACTCTCATTATACAATCCTTCTTTTATATGGTTATGCTTATATTATATCAAAACCAACAAAAAATATAAAACAATAAAATATTAAAAATAATTTACAAAACCGGCACTTTAAATATTATTTTACTTAAAATTAAAAACTATTGACAAAAACAACCTGCCATGGTATTATTACTATTGTTCCGTGACGTCACGGACATAAAAAACGTGCCGAAGTGGCGGAATTGGCAGACGCACTTGACTCAAAATCAAGCGTGGTTACCCCACGTGCCGGTTCGAGTCCGGCCTTCGGCACCAAATATGAAAGTTACGCTTCTGAATTTATTTCAGAAGCGTTTTTGTTTGTATAACCTTATTCCTTATCAGCATCAGCGTTTTCCAGCAGCATACGCATGCCGTTAAACATTTCTTCCTGCTGCGGCAAAATTATTTTTTCACGTTCGGACGTTACCTGCTCAAACACTGGCTGCATTATTTCACGGGCAAAACTATACCTGTAATCACTGGCATACATATCTTTCAGCAAACCACCGTCAATTGTATCTTTTAATATATCGGCAATTTTTTCTGCCTCTTTCTGGCTTATAAGAAATTCGCCTGCCATATCTTTAAAAACTTCTTCAATAATTTCAACCATTTCTTTGGCATCGTCTTCAATAAATTCATCCAGCACGGCTGAAGAAACGCTGTTAGCGGCTGAACCGCCGACAAATGAACCTATCAGCCCGCCAACCAAACCTCCTACGGCAGTACCTATTACCGGAACTACAGAACCAAGTGCCGCGCCGGCAGAAGCACCTCCAACCCAACCTGCCGTACCGCCTGCAACTGTTGCAGTAGTATTTGTAATATTTTTAAAAAGCTGAGCTGCAGAAATTCTGCCGCGGAAAATATTTATGATATCGACACTTGAAAGCACAACAACAGAAGCTGCCGCCGTTACTACATTGCCGCGCAGCAATTTGGACGCACTTTTCATAGCTGCCGCACCGTAAATATTTTTTCCTGTCCGCAGCGCGTTAACCAGCATTTGTGATGCTTTTGGACCCATCAAATTTACAATAGCATCACTGCTGGCCTTAAAAGCACCATTTAAAACTGATTTTTGCAGCTGGCTTGTAACTACTGCTGTTAAAAATGCTGTGCCGCCTACTTTTAAACCTGCTGCTGCCGCAGATTCCAATGCCACATCAACATCTTCGCCGCGCCACAACGATATTGCAAATGTCAGTCCAGCACTAAGGCCAAAGCTATATGCGGCAATAACAGCACCATTGGCAGCATCAAACGTGATGGATTCCACTGTACCGGCTTTAGCAATATTTTTAGCCTGCTCATAGGTAAAATTACCTTTGCGCACAATTTCTTTAGCTTTGGCCGGGTCTGTAATACCAGGCACCTGCCCCTTTTTTATACGCTCTGCCATTGCTTTAACGGCATCATCATATTTATCAAGCGGAACCTCTATCTGCATTGGGCTGCCGTCAGCATTAAAATAACGGAAACGGTCATTTTCAAAGCATTCTTTTATACATTTAGCACCTGTTTTGCAGTATTTAGACTGAATATTTACACCGTCCACAATCCTGTCCGCACCATTTTTTGCATTGTTATCTCCGGCAATCACGGAATCCTTTCCGTGAAAAATATCATACAGATGATTGGCTCGTTCGGCTGCAAAACCATGTCCGCGCGGTGTGCTGAATTTATCTATACCGTAATTGGTTGCGGCATTACTTATGTTGCCATAAACATTACCGGCCGCTTCCGCACCAACGGATTTCTTTTGTTTTTTATCTTCCGTAACCATAATGCCTCCAGTATTTTAAATAATCATTAACAGGATATCTTTATTATAACTCTTTTGAGAAATTAATTAAACATAATAAAACAGCCTGCACAGCCGTCGGTTTGTTCGCCACTCGAAGCGGCTGATACAGTTGCATCCCAAGGTGCCTGATTTTTATTCGCCAGCTGCAATTATTTTTACTCACTGCCCCTCATGCGG
>ENA-OURV01000123-OURV01000123.1-human-gut-metagenome-genome-assembly--contig:-NODE-123-length-63581-cov-5.505903_pt1 | contig 63581 bp, 52 predicted proteins | sample MGYA00242141_ERZ509072 | MGnify/ENA primary metagenome ERZ509072 (study PRJEB26280, sample SAMEA2338763) | human gut metagenome | biome: human gut; feature: human-associated habitat; material: faeces... | reverse complement strand
CAATCGTTCCGATGTTGCAGTGTGGCTTACTGCGTTCAAACTTCTCTTTTGCCATGAATTTATACCCTAAAATATTGTGTTACGACGAGGCTGTTATTAAAGGAAATTTTGGAGCGGGTGAAGGGAATCGAACCCTCGTCATAAGCTTGGAAGGCTTCTGCTCTACCATTGAGCTACACCCGCTCAAACCAAAAACCTGAAACAAAAACCTATTATCTCGACGATTTTTAACTGGTGGAGGGGGATGGATTCGAACCATCGTAGACGAAAGTCGACGGATTTACAGTCCGTTGCATTTGACCGCTCTGCCACCCCTCCGCTAAAATCGTTTCTGCGAGGGAAAAAGAACAAATCTTTTAACCTGACAAGAGGAATAAAAACTTATTTTTGCGATAATGTCAACAAGTTTTTTTATTAATTCTTAAAGTTTTTTGGTTATCTTTTAATTATTCTGCAAAAAGAGGGAGATACCATGAAAAAAAACATCCTGACCGAACAGGGAAACCCTGCAACCCGCCGTATCGACCTGATGGGAACCGACGAAATAGTCGCAGCCATCAACCATGAAGATATGAAAGTGGCACGAGCCGTTAAAAAGGCGCTGCCGGAAATTGCCCGGGCAGTTGACCTCATCGCCGGAGCCTTTTTCAAAGGCAGGCGGCTGGCATATTTCGGCGCCGGAACCAGCGGCAGGCTCGGCGTTTTGGACGCTGCCGAATGTATGCCGACATTTTCCGTTCCGGACACAATGGTACAGGCGTTTATCGCCGGAGGAAACGCAGCCCTGCGCCACGCCGTAGAAAATGCCGAAGACAGCCGGAAAAAAGCCCTTGCGGACATAAACGCCTTTTCTCCGCTGCCTGACGATGTCGTCGTCGGCATTTCCGCATCCGGCAATCCGGCCTATGTTTTGACTGTGCTTGAAGAGGCGCGTTGCCGCGGCGCCAATACCGTCGGCATAACCTGCAACCCGGAGGCCAAATTAAAGCCATTGTGCGACGTTTGCATTACGGCTCCGGTCGGCCCGGAAGTTATCGCCGGTTCCAGCCGCATGAAAGCGGGAACCGCCCAGAAAATGATTTTAAATATGCTTTCAACCGCCTCCATGATAAAAATCGGCAAAACTTACGGCAACTATATGATAGACGTTACCCCTGCCTGCGCCAAACTGATTGACCGCGGCAACCGCATAATCGCCGCTATCTGCAAGATTTCTGTTGCAAAAGCCGAAGAATATCGTATAAAAGCCGGAAACAACGTCAAAACTGCCTGCGTTATGTGCAAAAGGCAGTGCTCCCGGGAACAGGCCGAACAACTGTTAAAACAGCACAACGGCATTTTACGAAAGGTCATTGAATCATGAAAAAGTTTCACCAGCAGCGCAAAGGTAGCACCGACACTTCTAAAGACCAACTGATTATTTACGGCCGGCATGCCGTCATAAGCGCTTTGAAAAATCCGCGCCGTAAAATCCAAAAGCTGCTGATTTCGGCCGAAAATCGCATCGAAGTTGAAAAAGCGGCTCCACAGGTGCCTGCAACCGTAATTGATAAAAAGGATTTTGCCAAATTCCTCCCCGGTGATGCGGTTCACCAGGGTTTTGCCTTGTATTGTTCCCGGCTTGAAACTTGTGACATTTCCGATTTAATCGCCTTGGCGGAAAATAAAAAGCGCTGCTGCATTTTAATTCTTGACCAAGTAACCGACCCGCAGAACATCGGCGCGATTATCCGTTCCTGCGCCGCGTTCGAAACACTCGGCCTGATTGTCCAAGACAAGAATTCGCCGCTTGAATCCGGCGCCATGGACAAAGCAGCCGCAGGAACCGTCGAATTCGTCCCCGTCGCCCGCGTAACCAACCTCAGCCGCGCCATTGAAACTCTGAAAGAAAACGGTTTCTGGGTAATCGGTATGGACGGCTATGCCGATACGACAATCGATAAAATCAATAAGGACGGCAAAGTCGCCGTTGTTATGGGATCCGAAGGCAAAGGCCTGCGCCGTCTTGTTCAGGAAAACTGCGATTCGTCCGTCAAACTCCCTATATCGCCGCAGGTGGAAAGCCTGAACGTATCCACCGCAGCGGCAATAGCCTTATATGAACTAAACCGCAAATAACTGCACATCACCGTCTGAATACGGCAAAAGCTGCCGCATGGCAGCTTCTTGCAATCCATTAGGCGTTGAATCCGCTGCTACCGTGTTTTCTTCTGCTTTTTTATTTGACAGAAATGCCATACAATGCTATGATGGTTTTAAACCAACGTTTTAATTCAATGCCTAAAGTTTTACTTTAAATCAGAAGTTATATCTCACGCCCAAGCCGCCTTCAATGCTGCTTTCTTTTTCCGCATTGTGCGACACTTCCGCCGCCACGGCAAAGTCGCCGTCCCGATAAACCGCTTCTGCCGTCGTCTTCAAACGGTTCTTGTCTTCATCATACGCCTTAATGCCGAAATCGACCGGAGAACCGTCCATACCTACCCGCAAATCCTTATACGGATCAAGAAATTCATGATAGTATTTCGCACCGATGGCAAGCATCAGCGAGCGCTCTTTCGCCAGCTGAATCCTCTTACGCAATTTTAAGCCGACCCCAGCCTCCAACGATACTGAACTGTTGGAATCCAGATTAAGCCCGTCATCTTCTTCCGCCTTCGACATTGCCGCCCCCAGCAGATTGAGTTCGGCTTCCGTAACCAGTTCCGCCACTTTCACATCAATGCTGTACTCGGCATGGTTATACAAACCGTAATAGAAGTCCAGCGTATCCGCCTCGTATGTGCCGGACAAAGCACGGCGCTTGTAAGTTCCGTATCCTGCACCGATATTTGGCATGGTCAGGAATTTAAATCCGCCATTCTGGTACAAAATCGGCATAAACGCCAGCAGTATCTTATTGTCGCGGCTGGACTTCGCTTCGTCATATTCCGCATCGGCATAAGCTGCCCGCAGCGTACCGCCGATGCTCCAGTTCCGGTTCAGCTTTTCGCCAAAACCGATATACGGGCTGTAAACGTTATCTGCATAACCGCTGAGCCCGTCCCGAGCATCTTTGCCCGTCCGATAATAGTCGGCGCCGATATAGCTCCCGTTAAGCCCGTCTTCCAGTATCCGGCTCTGCTCCTGTATATTCAGCCCGCGCAGCACCGCCATATTTTCCCGCGTCAGGTTGGCATAAAAATTCTTGCCTGTTTCCACTTCCGTCGCATAGTCAAACTCGCCTTTGTTGCCCGCACCTTTCAGCGCATCAAACAGCTTTTCGTTATTATGCAATCCGTAATTCGTCTCAAAAAAATCTGCAAGTTCTTTATCGTCAACGATTTCCTCAAACTCTTTGCGGTTCAGCTCCACGTCCGTAACATCGCCGTTGTCTTTCAACTCTGCATCAAACATATACGAACCGGAACTTATATTCATTCCTTCATTTTTGCCGACAAACGAGTTTTCATTGACATAGGTATCCTCAAAACCGCCCATAACGATATCGCTGCCGGCAACAACATCGCCTTTAAAACTGTCGGCTTTATAAGTTCCCCCGTCCGCCACGACAAATTTTCCGTTTTCACCGGTTTTCATCGTATCAAAGTCTGCTGCCGCCGCACCAAGGTCAACCGTACCGTTATTTATAAACGTACCGTTTTCACCGACAATAATATAATCCGCACCGTTTCCGGCTGCCTTCAATTCTCCGGCTTCTTTCAGTTCTCCGCCCGCAAAAGCTGCATTGGCCGCCGAATTATAGGTAATCGTTCCCGAATTGGAAAATGTGCCGCCGTTTTCCACGACAAACGCTGCCCCGTTTCCGTTGACTGTAATTGTCCCTTTGCCGCTGTTATACCCCTTGGCGCCGCTCCCGTTGACATGAATTCCCGTTCCGCCGCCGTCAACCGTTATGGTCGATTCGTTATAGAACGTACCGCTGCCCGTAACATACGCTCCCGTACCTCCGGTTGTCATTATCGTCCCGTTGTTGGTAACGGTGCCGCCCTCGGCATAAACGCCATAATTTCCATAATCGTTTATATTTGAAGAATTGACAGCTGTACCGCCTTTTGTATAAATGCCGTATGTATTCCCGCTGATAGTGCCGGAATTCTCAAATGTTCCCGCAACAACCTGCACGCCCTTTTCATTGCCGCTTATCGTGCCGCTGTTTTCCGCATCTCCTCCGGCAACCTGAATACCGACAATATTATCCCGGATATCCCCCTGATTCTCAGCGCCTCCCTGCGCATCCACGTAAATACCGTATTCCAGTCCGCTGATGCCGCCCGTTATACCGCTGCCGGTATTCGTAACCTGCCCGCTCTTGCCGGAATAAATGCCGATTGTCCCGCTTTTGCCGTCGCCCGAAATAATCCCCGAGTTGTTAACCGTACCGCTTAGTGCATAAACGCCGTATGTATAATTCTCCAAACTGCATGCATCACCGCTGCAATTGCTGTTTCCCTTGATTTCCAGCCGGCTTCCGGCTTCTGCCGAATAAGATGCGCCGCCCGCAATGGAAACGCCCTTGCTTCCGATTCCGCCAACTTCAATCGTTCCCGAATTGGTAACCGACGTAGCATCTCCGGAAATCAATTTTCCGGTAGCGTATATCCCCGTCCCCTGATTCACCGTAATATAAGCGGAATTGGAAACCGTCGATACTTTTTCAGACGTCGCCGCAGCCAAAATTCCGGTTCCCCCGCCATTCACAATCACCTCAGCATCTACTCCGACATTGACCGTACCGCCGGATGCCGCCGCTCCCGTGCTTGAAGCGTCTGCCACGGTAACCTTGGACGATGTTCCCTCAATGCGTACAACGCCTTCGTCTTCCGCCCGCAGTCCCGTCGCTCCGGCAGAAACGTAGACTTTACCGTAGTTATAAACGTTTGACCCGCTGCCGCTGGCTGCAAACAAACCGGAATTTTCCCCTTTGACATAAGCCGTCGACGAAGCAGACAGTGTCGCATTGCTCCCGCCCGTTGCCTTTGCCAGCGTATAACCTTCTATTTCTACGCCGCCGGGATAGTCAAACGTTTTAGACGCCGCATTAGTCAACAGAAAATACGTCTGCCCGCTGTAAGATGGATCCGCATAAAAATTGCCGTAGTCAAATGCCTGCGCGTCGGGACCGTCCAAAATAAAGGCCGTCGTATTGTTCCCTTTCAAAAAGATTGAACCGTAATTATACGCCGTCCCTTTGGCATACATGGCAGCCGAATTGTCGCCCATAACATAAATGGAGTTGGTACTTCCGGCCGGCGACGTATCCAGCCCGTTAAAAATATCCGCTCCGGCATCTGTCGACGCCATACCCGTTCCCGACTGCCCTGTCAGATAAATATCGCCGAAATTGATAGCCTTGGCGTGCTTGGTTGAATCGTTGCGAATAGCCGTCGAATTTGTCGCATCAACCGAAATCGACCCTTTATTGTGTACGTACGCCTCCGCCGTTGAAGCAGAATCAAGCCACATTCCGACGTTAAACTGTTTGGCGTCGGTAATATATTTTTTCAGCGAAATAGAACCTTCGTTTATCGCCGATCCCTGCTGCGAAACCTGAACGGCAGCCGTACCATATGTGCCGCCGTAATCGACATTGCCGTCAAACTCGCCGCCGATAATAATGTCGCCCGTATTGACAAACAGCTGCTTGGTCGTATCGCCGTCGCCGGAAACCTTGACGGCTGCCCCGGCAACAGATGCCGATGCGGTATAGCCCGCTTCGCTGTCCTTTTCATTCCGCTCGGGAGCCGCAAAGGAGTTGCTGTTGCCGACCTTGTAAAGGATTGAACCGTTATTGTACGCCGATGAAAAATTACCGCCGAAAACCTGAGAATTGGTCGCTTTGTTGGAAAGGTAAATGTAACCGTCGTTCACCATTTCAACCGAACCGGAAAACGCATTGTAAATTGCCGTCGATTCTTCGGAATAAACATTGATTATTCCCTTATTTTGCAGCAAAACCTCATCCGTTTTGTCTTCGCCCGCTGCATAAAGACCGTAATTGTTCTTATATCTGGACTGGCCGTTTTCAACGCCGAGATTGATAACGCCGTAGTTAACGACTTCGCCGCCCGCAAAAGAAGCCATGCCGTAAGCATTGCTTGCCTGCATGTCTATCAGCCCGTAATTGTGAAGTTTCGGATCTTTCCAGTCATAAACGCGGGTCTGCGAACCTTCGCCTTTGGCAGCCAGCATACCGTACGATACGCCGCCGGAAGTCGCCTCGTTGACAACGCGGATTGTCCCGCCGGTTTCACTGCCAGTCCCGTTATAGATACTGTCCGCATTGCCGTTTGTCAGTTCTCCGCCATGCACGGAAAGCATACCCGCTGCCACGTCCGTCCCCGCCGCCATGGTCGTCGAAGTCAAATCTATCTTAATATTGCCCCTGTTTAACGCTTCGGTCGCCGCATCGGCGCGGATGCCGATTAAGCCGCCCTGCCCCATCTTCAGCGCCGTATCCGCCAGTTTATATGCCCCCTGGTACGACAGGTTGATATCCCCGTAATTGTTCAGTTTCATCTTTTCCGCAAATGCCGGATTGTTCTTGCCGTTTAAAAATTCGTCGTCAATATAGCTTCCCATGCCGACAAGGCTGACCGCTACGTCCGTCGCGCTGTTATAGCCGGCAGAAAGGTCGATAATGCCGCGGTTCTCAGCCGTAACCGTATTGTTGCTGAAATCGGTTCCGGTATAAAGGTCAAACAGCACCATGCCCAATATCGTGCCGGAATTATTTTGCGTTACCGTCTCATTGCCTTCGGTATCGTCAGCATCTGCCGAACCGTCCGTTTCTCCGGCATTCCCCGCACTGCCGGAATTTTCGGTTCCGCCGCCGTTTTCCGTTCCCGTTTCTCCGCCGGAAGGTGCCGAGGTCGTTCCCGTAATCCTGCCGGAATTGATGATTGTCGCCCCTGTATCGCCGTACATACCGGCAACAGCATGGCCTTCTCCGGTTCCCTTAAACGAAATGTCGATATTTCCGTACGCCGAATTCCCCGTTCCCTCCGGGCCGTTTATAATCTGGCCGCCGTTGCTCGCCGCCATGCCGATAGAACCGTTCTGCGCATCAACCAGAATATTGCCGTTATTCAGCGCTTTTGACCCGTCTCCGTAAACCGAAGCCCCGATTGTCGCATCTCCCAATTGCAGGCTGCCGCCCGCCAGATTATTGAAATAGGCACCGTTCGAGACCGTTACATACGACATCAGATAATCAACATTGTCCAACACATTCGGCAGTAATTGGATTTTTCCGGCATTAGCCGCCGCATCGGGATTTTCAAATCTCCGCGCAACGTTATTCTCCATTCCGCCGCTGTTGACCTTTTTCTCGGTGTTGGTAACCAGGCTTGCCAATCCGTATCCCGGATTCGTCGGCACAATCGTATCGTCTCCGGCCGGGGCGCTGCCGCCGCCTCCGCCGCCGCTGAATGCCAGAATGGCGCCGCCCACGGCCGCTCCGCCCAAAAGCCACGGCCACCAGCTGCGTTCCTCTTCGTTATAATAAAGGGATTCCTCATTGCCGACGATTTTTTCCGTCCTTGCCGCACGGCTGGATTCCAAAAACTCGCGGTACTCTTTGTTTATCTCATAAGTACAGGCATGGCGCGGATTGGCTCCGCTCATACGAAAAGAGTTGTAGGCAACATAATTTTTGCGCTTAATCGCAATGCACAGCCCCGTATCCCCGTTTGGATTCGTCGCGTCAATATTCAGCCCGCGATTGACGGCTTCGCGCAAAATGCCGATTTTTCCCTGGCTTGCCAGATAATACATTTTGTTAAAATCGCGTGGCGACAACCGGCCGCCAAACGCACAGGCGTTTTCCGAAACAGAAACGGCAGCAAAAAAGACTGCGGAAAAATATAAAGCGGCGCCAAACCTCATTTAACAAAACCATAAAAACAATTGCTTTGTATCGATTCTACGCCGGAGTTTCTTAAAAAAGAGTATAATTTATAAAATTATGCCGAAAATTAATATTCATCCTCTTCAGAGTAACTCTCGCCATAGCGGTAACCGTCTTGTCCGGTACGATAGTCATCTTGCCCGATACGATAACCGGCCTGTCCTACCTGATAACCGTCCCCCGCCCGGGCACTCTTTTTCTGATAACTGTCCTGCTCTGTTTGGCCGCTTTGTTTTTGATAACCGTTCTGCGGCTGATAACCTACGGCATAAGCGTCTTTTCCTTCGACTTCAAGGCTGGGGTTAACGTATGCCGTCGCGCCTTTTTCATAAAAATAGAAATCGCGCCGGAGCCGCGCCTGATCGCGAATGGAAAGGGAATTCCATTCCGTTTCCGTCAAACCGTAAGGATAAGCCTCTTCTCCGCCGGCACAACCGGAAAGCAAAAACAGCGCCAGCAGCACACCCGCTTTTTTCATCTTAAAGTCTCCCGTACAATCAAAAACTTTTTATGCTACAGATTTGCGTTATAGGATATAATAATTTGTTTTTCAAGCAAAATCTTCCGCTGCACGTTTCCGCCGCACCTCCTGCCGGCAAAAACGCCGCCCGGCCGCATTCCGCCACAACCGCCGCTGAATTTTCAGCAGTTCCTTAAAAAACTGCCGCGCATAACCATTCTCTCAGTTTCCGCTTCGCCTATATCTTCAGCAGATTCTTTACAAAGGCCTCAACATAATCCTTCCTGCGATTTTGGTAATCAAGATAGTAAGCGTGTTCCCAAACGTCCAGATTCAATATCGGCTTAAAGCCAAGCACCAGCGGCGTATCGCCGTTGCGCGTAGTCAGAACGTCAAGTTTCCCGCCTTTGCCCTCGGCCAGCCACACCCAGCCGCTGCCGAAAAGCTTAACCGCCTCGTCTGCCAGCTTTTCCCGCAATGCGTCGCGCGTTTCAAAACGCTCGGCAATGCGCTCCTGCATATCTGCGTCAAATTTTTCCCCGATACCGATTGAATTCCAATACACGTTATGGTTAAAAACCTGCCCCGCATTATTATACAAAACCTGATATTCCGGCTTGTCAAACGTCCTTTCGATAATTTCCTCCAGCGGCGTATCCTGAAACTCCGTTCCCGAAATCAGTTCGTTGACTTTATCCACATAGGCCTTATGGTGTTTTCCGTAATGGAATTGCACAGTTTCTTCCGAAACATATGGTGCCAAAGCGCTTTCTTTAAACGGCAGTTTCATCAGTTCTATCATTTTTTCCTCCTGAAATATTATAATCCAGCCTTTATAATAGCCTCTAAATATTTATTTTAAATAGGCGTTTTAATTTTGTTAATAATTATTAACAGCCCCATATCAAAGATTCACAAATAAAATTTATGTAGTATGATAACGATAACAATAAACAAAACGGAGAGGAAAAATGAGAGTTTTATTAATAGAAGATGACTATGCCGTTTCTCAAAGCGTCGAAACAATCCTCAAAAAAGAAGGCATGGTTGTCGATACCACCGATGACGGCGAAGACGGGCTGGACTGCGGCAAACTGTATGATTATGACATCATTATTCTGGATTTGAACCTGCCCGGCATGAACGGCTATGAAGTCTTAAAAAGCCTCCGCAACGCCAAAATCACCACTCCGGTTCTGATTTTGTCCGGCCTCTATGAACCGGATAAAAAAGTCAAGGGGCTGGGTTACGGTGCAGACGACTATCTGACCAAACCGTTTGACAAGAGCGAGCTTCTCGCCCGCATTCAGGCAATTGTCCGCCGCTCCAAAGGACATTCCAATTCGATTATTCAAACCGGGCTCGTCGAAGTCAATCTGGATACACAGACCGTCAGCGTCGCCGGCAAAGACCTGCACCTGACCGGCAAGGAATACGGTATTATGGAATTGCTTTCCCTGCGCAAAGGTTCGACCTTGAACAAGGAACAGTTCTTAAACCACCTCTACGGCGGCATTGACGAACCGGAATTAAAGATTATTGACGTCTTTATCTGCAAGCTGCGCAAAAAGCTGGAAAAAGCTTCCGGCGGCAAAAACTATATTGAAACTGTCTGGGGCCGGGGATATATCTTAAAAGACCCCGATGAACACAAATAGTTTCAATTGCAGGATTAAGAGGCGGTCGCTCCCACATTAAACCGCCTCTTAATTTTTTGTACCAGTCTTCGCTCGGAAAAGCAAGTTTAAAAACCCGAATACATACCCGATGTCGCAATCCTGCTATTCAAAAGTAAATACCAGCGTACAGTTTTCATAATCCAGACAAGTCTGGCAAAACGCCTGCATGTCTGTAAACGTTACCGATTGCAGGCATTTTCGGCCGCCGCTGCACCAGCCGCTTCCCCAAAAGCTCCCTGAAGAACCGCTCCCCTCGCCTTCTCCGTACCTGTGTATCCAGACCTTAAACAGCATATCCTGATATGGCAGCGCCACATGCTCAAACAACAGCCGGCAGTATTCCTCAAGCTGTACACCGGTCCAACCGCCGGCCTTTTTGTTTTTAAGCTCATAATTGACGGTTATGTACTTATTGCTTGCGGTTACCGTTGTCGTATGCAGGGTGCTGTCTACAATTCTGCCGCCGGAATACCTCCAGTTTTTAGGCAGAAATCCGGCATTGATCACCTGTGGCGTTAATCCGGCATATCCACCCGACTGTCTGGCAATTCTGAGCCAGCTGTCACGAAACTCCGTCAAATCGCGGATAAATCCGGCATACTCGGTTGCTGCAGTCGTTAATCTGTGGGTGGTCATGGCCTTGCCGAAACCGGCAATAGCGCCAACCGATAAAATGCCGACAATAGCCAAAACCCCAAGCATTTCAATCATTGACCGCCCCGCATGGCTCCGATTGCTTTCCCTCATCTGACAAGTCCTTCCCGTTTGTCCGCAGCCCCTTTGCCGCGAAAACAAAAGTTCATAACAAAAAACCACCTGATTAAGGCGGTCGGAGAGTTCAACAATCATATCGCATAAAATGACTCTTTTAGCCTTTCAGCCGAAGCTTTGGACATACGCTAAAAGCTCCCCGACCTTTTACAGTCGGGGATATATCTATTGCCGGCAACAAAACCAATCGGCAATATAACGATGTTATATCCTAACACCGTATGCGATAAAGACCGTTGAAAGTCCCGCACCACCTCTGGCGCTGACAGGCAAAAGCCTGCTTAACCAAATACTAAATGCTTTTTTCTTAAAATAAAGTAAATGAACGTGCCGGAATTAAAAATTAACCTTAATCCCCAGGCCAAACTCTTCATCGTCATGATAATCGGAATTAAACTTTTTATATCCAGCATACAGCATCACATCGCGCGTCAGCCCGTACCCTGCTTCCGCCGCATAGGTTTGACCGCGCGCCGTATCGCTGGTGGTAAAATTCTGCATCGCCTGCAAATTAAGGCGAACTTTTCCGCTGTTATAATAAATTCCGCCTTTCAGCCCGATTCCCAAATATCCGTTATCATAAAGCCCGCCGCCGTATGCCGCATTCGGAACGCTCATTGCATATAACAAGGTATGCTCTCCCAGCGCATAGCTTTGCCCCATGCCGGTTTCCAGCACCAAAGCCCCGCTGTCTTCACCCGACTTGGCATCAAACAATTCCCTGTAACCGACTTTAATATCGTATGACAACGGCGAAAACATCGCATCTGCCCCCGCCAGCGATTTAATCCCCAGCAAATTCAGTTCCTGCAACACCCATTTATCCCGTGCATCATAATGCCGGACTTTTCCTTCAAATAAATTGATTTCAGCTCCGTTTAACAAGCCATAGCTGTCTTCCAGCAGCGAGTTGTAAACCGGCTTGAAACTGACTTCCTGAAACGCCTCGCCGTTTCTCGCCCCAAACATTATGCCTGCCTGTTTTGCCTTATGCGCCAAAACCGGATTCTCGCCTTCTTTCAATTCGTCAAAATACTGTCGTTGATTGGCAATTTTACTGCGTTCGCGCAACAATGCCAGACTTTTCTTCCGATAGTCCGCAAGTTCCAAATCGCCGTCCACATAACGGTATTGCACATACTGGTACGCCGTTTCCAGCACATCGGCCTTTTCCTCTTCGTCAAGCGCAGATAAATCCGTCTTATCGCGGCGGATAATATCAATAAAAGCATCATACTGACGGCTGTTCATCTGTGCCGCACGGTATTTCAGCTTAGACTGGCGAGAGGGACGGTAATTCGCCGCCGTCACCAGCCCCGAAACATTATTCACCGCTTTCAGCGTCGCCAGCGGCACCGTATATCCGCCAAACCCATCACTGATATCTAATTCCGGACGTGCCGCCTCCAGCATCAGCAACAGGACGTACGAACAGTTGCGCGATGCAAAGTAATAGCGGATTTTCGCCCGCTGCATCTCCCACATATGCGCCGTAAACAGTTCCAGTTCATCATCCGAAAGCCGCAGTTCATACTCCCAGATATCGCGATTCTCAATATTGTTGTACAGATTGATAACATCATAATACGGCTTGATGCCGAACGTTCCGTAATAACCGCCCCACAGGCCTTTCAGTGCATACAAAACGCCGGTTTCGTCGCCGGTATCCGCACCGAAATTCGCCCCATGCGCCAACAGTTGCGTCCCTTTGCGCTTCGTGTCAATCCGAAATAACGTATGCCCGAACAAGGACGACGGATTGCTCATATACGCATTCGTAAACAGCATGGTAACCGCTTTAGGCTGAACATCCGCCAGAAATTTCTGATAACCGGCACAACCGTCCAACGTTCCACGTACAGCCCCCTGCCGCTTCAGATAAATAAATCGCGCCGGAAAAGCGCATTTTTTTAACTCGCCGCTGTTTTCCTCTTTTCCGGATGTCTTAGCCTCCTTTCCGAACGCCTTAATCTCCTCTCCGGCCGACTTTGCCTCCGCATTAAATGTCGTAACCGCTGCCCGATATTCGGCTTCCGGATTCTCTCTTCCTCCCGGCGTTAGAAAAAACTCCCCATTTTCCACTACGGACTCATAACCACTGCCGTTTTTTTCATAATGCAACAGTTTCAGCCAGCCTTTGTCAAAAGCTTCTGTTTCCGCACATGCACCCTGCACCGGAACCGCCACAATCGCCAACAATGCCAGCCAAACCCGTATTTTCATAATCGTCCGCAGATACAAAAAGGGCGCGGTTCCCCACGCCCTCAATCAAGAATCACGCCTGAGCCAATTCCATGATTTTCAAAGTCAAATCAACAGCTTCAACGTTTTCATCCGTAAACAGATACGCAAAATTCTGCTGTGCTCTAGCACCGAGTTCTTTGCTGTCGACTTCCAAAAGTCCGGCAATCGTATCAATTGTTTCGCCTCTTCCGGCCGAAGCGTCCATCGCAAACTGTTCCATATTGTTTTCAATCACGGCCAGAACCAGCTTGCCCGTACCGCCGGTAACGCGCCCGTTCGGATCGCAACCGGAAGTTCCGAGCGTAACGCCGATGGTATTCAGGAAAATGCCGTTGGTTGTCATCGCCAACACCTGCGGGATAATACCGGACTGCCCTCTCCAAGCCATAGAACCCAAACCACAGCCGCCGGTAGAGTCAATTGCCTTCGCCGGAGAAACGGCAAACAGGGCAGCCGCAAAAACAGCACCCAAAACTAAATTCTTTTTCATCAAAGTTCTCCTTGTACAATAAAACAGTTATAATCTAGCACCTCCTGCCTGGTTGTATAGCATAAAGTTTGACTAATCAACAGCTCCTCCGTTATATGTCCCGCTTCTCCATTACCGTATGTTCTGCCTTTTCGTTGCCGTATGCTCCCCCTTCCCGCCGTATACTCAGCCGCTTTGCCGCCGATACCGCCTCGTCGCCGTACGCCTGATTTCCCGCCGCCGTTTGCCGTATCCCGCCGCCGCTCCCTTCCGCCATTTTGCTGCATAACAAGGCTTGCCCACACCACTTTAAAAATTTTACTTGATTTATTATTTGATTTGTGCTTATATTTATATACAGAAAATAACGGATACTGGCTGGCACCGCAAAGGTGGCAGTCAAATTTTTTCAAACTTTTCAATTAACGCACACATCCGCAGCCTTTTGCGGAAAACTTATTTTTAGGAGAAATAAAATGGATAAATTCCCACTGACCAAGAAAGGATTTTTACGGTTAGAGCAGGAACTCAAGACCTTAAAAGGTGTTGAGCGGCCCAATGTTATCGCCGCCATCGCCGAGGCGCGTTCGCATGGCGATTTATCGGAAAATGCCGAATACTCGGCAGCTAAAGAAAAACAAGGCTTTATTGAAGGGCGGATTCAGGAGCTGGAAGCCGTCGTCAGCCGGGCACAAATTATTGACCCGGCAGAAATGAGCGGCGACGTCATCCGTTTCGGTGCAACTGTTTCCGTCGTTGACGTTGATACGGATACCGAAAACTGCTACCAAATTGTGGGCGACTATGAAGCCGACATAAACGACAACAAAATTTCTCTGTCCTCGCCGCTGGCAAAGGCTCTGATTGGCAAAGAAGTCGGCGACGAAGTTGTCTATATGGCTCCGGGCGGCAAAAAGACGTTTGAAGTACTAGAAGTTTCGTATATCTAAAAACTTCCGCGGTAAAACCTTATATCAAAGCCAGGACAAATTCCTGGCTTTTTTCATATTAAGGAGAATCGACAATGAACGATACGACAGAAACCGGCGACTGCCATTACGACTATGCCAACAAATGCGACTGTTCTGAAGACGATAAATGCGGCTGCACATTTCCCAATAATCTTGCCCACGATTACAGTCCCGGATGTTTTGAGGAAAAGGAACCGCTCCACCCCCATATGGAATTGACGGTAGGAATGGCGGCACCGGATTTTACTGCCCCGGCAGTCTTAAGCGACAACACGCTTGTTGAACATTTCAACTTTTACAAATACACCAGAGGAAAGCTTGCCGTTCTGTTCTTTTACCCTGAGGATTTCAGTTTCACCTGCCCGTCCGAACTGCTGATGCTTAATCGGGAACTTAATGCCTTCTCAAAACGCAACACTCGCGTTTTGGCCATTTCGACGGATTCAGTACACTCACATCTGGCTTGGAAAGAACTGCCGCCGGAAAAAGACGGCGTCTCGGACATAAACTTTCCTATGATTGCCGATCTTGATAAAAAAATTTCCGCCCATTACGGTATTTTAAGCAAAAAAGAAACCGCCCTGCGTGCCACTGTCATCATTGACGAAAAAAAGATAATCCGCCATATGAGTATTAACGACAACAAAATTTGGCGCAACCCGGAAGAAACCCTCCGTATTCTTGATATCTTAAACCAAAAAGACGATACGCTTACCTCATGCCCTAAGGGCTGGAAACAAAACTTTTTCTTTGAGCGTCCTGAACCCGAAAGTCTGACTGAAATGTTCAGCCATCGAGATAATTAACATTTCTTATGCCGCAGCTCTTCTGCATCAATGCCCTGGCTTCGCCATCACCTCAGACTCTAAATCTGACGTTCCCCGCATTTCCGCTGGATACAAAAAAAGACGCTGCAAACGAGCGTCTTTTTAATTAAAATGGCGGTGTAGTAAACCTCAACGGTATTAAGCATACAGAACTAATACAAAAATTGTTCTATCGTATTTTCCTCTTTTGCTTCTAGCCAAGTTTCTTTACCTTTTTGAGAAATTATCAATGCATCCTTATTATCATTTAAATATTCTAATAACCCTAATTTAATTAAGGGATTTATTGATTTTAATCCCCAGACATAATGTTCATCTAATTCTTTTCCATTAGTTAGCAGAGCCCACTTAATATTTATACCATTACTTACAGGAATAAGATTATAGTTTAGATTAGGTCGATAATCTAGTAAATGAGAACAGAGAGCATAAAAAGCTCGTCTAGGACAAGGAGGAATACATCCCCAATACACAGCATCTTTTCTTTTGATAGGCATTACAAATGATTTTTTTAACTTTTGTTCATTTTTTCCCTGTTGATACGCCTTTTCCAAAGCTTTCAAAATTTCTCCCGCAGTATCAACGGAAAATCTATATTTTTTAGAATCCCTATCTTTAGATACGATTCTCCTCGCAATTTCTCTAAATTCTGCTTCTCTTATTTGATCATATTGATCCTTAGCCATTTCAACCTCACACTAAAACTATTTTTACTCATATTAAAACAATTTGAGAATTAAACAATATCAATAAGACAAATTATGTTGACCATAAATCTTTTCAAACATCGAATCACAAATGCATCATCGCCTCACTGCAATAACAGGGAATCTACAGGGAAAATTGCCTCGATTCTATCAAATCCGCGCCAGTAAAGCCAAAGGCTTATGGACGGGCGGCGTTCCCAAACTTGGTTATGATATTAAAGACAAAAAACTGGTTATTAATCCAGTTGAAGCCGAACAGGTACGCAGTATTTTTGAAGGCTACCTGCAATGTGGCTCATTGGCGGAACTTGAGAAATTTGCTGAAATAAAAGGTTTCAAACAGAAAAACAGGGTAACTAACAAGGACGAACAGAGAGGCGGCAAGCCTTTCAAAATATCCGCGCTCCATCGCTTGTTACATGAAAAATTATACCTCGGCATGATTGAGAACAAACGCACCGGACAAGCATTTAAAGGACAGCATGAGGCTATCATATCAAAAGAATTATGGGAAAAGGTGCAAGCCAAGCTCAAAGAAAATGACAACTGCGCTAATCATACAAGGAGCCGAAACAATAACCTGCTGACTGGGAAATTGTTTGATGCCAATGGCACCATTTTTACCAATCAGGTCAACAGCAAAAAGAAAGCTGCCAAACGACATTACTATTCTATTAAGGGTTTGTTCCTACCCACGGAGCAAATTGATAAGCTCGCCAAAGATGCCATTATTGAGATTCTTAACGGCAATCTCAATGGCTTAAACAAAGACAGCGCAATGGCTTTAAAACTGATAAACTTCAACGATATGGACTATTTCGCGCAACGCAATTTTATCCGCAACTTCATCAATAAAATCATCTATCAAAAAGATCGCTTAACCTTCTTTTTTAATACTGATCCAACAATCCTCTCGGCTTACACCGGCGATTCGCTGAATGAAAGCAACAACCCGCTGGAATTTATTACTGATAATGCCAACAACCAAATCATCTATGAAAAGCAGGTGGTCATCAACCGAGGGCTATCAAGCAATGTCTACAACGCCGGAAAGGTCGGACTGATGAGCATCAATGACAACAACCGCCTCATCGTCAGAGCCTTTGCATACGCCTGGCGGTATAAGAAACTATATGAAAAAGGCATCCGAATGGAAGACATCATGAAACAGGAGAAAATGACCAAGCGTACAATTTACAAATATCTCAACCTTGCTTATCTCTCGCCAAGAATAGTCAATCAACTTCTCTCCGGAACACTAACCATCAACCTGCAAGCACTCTTCGATATTGCTTCTAAAAACCTAAGCTTTGAAGAGCAGGAAAAACTCTTATTTAAAATGCATAATTAAGACTTTATTTCTTTTATTTTGGCACGACATTCATTTATACGTTCCTGTGCTTTTCTCTTATTCTTTTGAAGCTCTTTAATTGGATTCCATTCTGCATTTTCACTTATAATCTTTATACCCATTTGTTCTAAACATTCATATCTAGCTAACTCTTTATCTACTAATTCAATAGAATCATTCAATGAGAAAATAACATCTTGCAGATAAACAATTTCTTTATTCGTTGAACGCGCATTCCATAGCTGTTCCTCTATATTCCAATATTCTTCATCCAATTTTGAAAATTCTTTTGGAAGACAAATAGAAGATATGTTTTTAGTTTTTATTTCCTCAATAGCTTTGGAAATTATCTTATCCTTCTTTTCATTAATTTCAATCAAGCGTTGGTTTAATTTATTTGCTCATTGTGAAATGATTGATCCATTTGTTGTTCTCCCATTCTGAAGTGACTTTGCAAAAATCGGCATTGTATGTAAGTGCCGGAAAGTTTCGATTTTTGATTTAAAATAAGCTTACCATAGTCATTTCAGCAATGTCAACCGCTCGCAAAGCCCGCATTTCCGCCGGATACGAAAAAAGACGCCTTATCCAAGCGTCTTTTTAATCAAAATGGCGGAGCGTTAAGGATTTGAGAACAGAACACCTAGCGTAATGCTCCTAATTTTTAGCCATTTTATGGCCGTTTTCTGCGCGGTTGGTGCGAATATCCACCATTTATGAAGCAATCTTCAAAACACAAAAATATCGCAGTACAGTGCATTTTATCTTTAACTTTCTTTCACTAAAAATTAAACTTAATGGATTATCCTTAACTTTTATTCTTGACTTGTTAAAATTAGATGTTACCATATATTTATAAGCTTTATCAAAGAGAGGCCATATGCAAAGAGGTATCCAAGGCAAATTGATTAAATGCTCACTAAGCTCCGAAAGCTATCAGGCATATGTTCCCAATGCCCTGCCGCCAAAACCGGCTATCGATTTGGAGGTGGTTTCTCCTTTGCTGGAAAAAGCCAATCAAGCAATCGGTGCTTTAAATGGGGTTATCTCTACCGTTCCTAATCCGGCGGTTATCAATTATATGTATGTCCGGAAAGAAGCTCTTTTGTCTTCTCAAATAGAAGGAACGCAATCTACCTTGGATGATTTATTAAAATATGAAGCGCAGCAGACACAAGGAATCCCTGTAGCTGATGCTTCAGAAGTATCATCATATGTTGCCGCTCTGAATTATGGTATTGAGAGGATTAACACAGGTTTTCCTCTGGCTCTGCGATTAATTAAAGAAATCCACGCAATATTACTCAAAAACTCTCGCGGTAAAACCAAACTACCGGGAGAATTCCGTTCTTCACAAAACTGGATTGGCGGTACCAGACCGGGTAATGCGAGATTCGTTCCATGTCCGCCGGATAAACTGATGAAGGTTTTAGGACAATTGGAAATCTTTATGAACGAAGATGATAATATCCCCACGTTGCTTAAAGCAGCTATGATTCATGTGCAGTTTGAAACTATTCACCCTTTTTTAGATGGTAATGGTCGATTAGGACGGTTGCTGATTACATTCTTTTTATGCGTAAAAGAAATTTTGAAGTCGCCATTTCTCTATTTGAGTCTGTTCTTTAAGAAAAACCGCTCATTATATTACGAATATCTAAACAATGTTCGTTATGACGGCGATTGGGAAAGCTGGTTTAATTTCTTTTTAGAGGGAATTATTGAAACTTCTAATGATGCCAGAGAAACGATTCTCAAAATCCAAAAACTTTTTGCTGAAGATGAGAATAAGCTACAGGATTTAGGACGTGCTCAGCCTTCAGCTTTAGAAATCTTGCAGCAATTTGAACAAAAACCGGTTTTAACCGTCGCTGAGATTGAAAAGAAAATTACGCTTGCCCGTCCGACGATTATCAGTTCAATCAACCGTCTCATTAAGCTCGGAATAATTACCAATACCTCCGAGAAAAAATGGGGACAGACTTACGCTTACACCAACTATATTAATTTGCTTTCGCCTGAAAGCAACCCATTATAACCTCGCTGAAGTGACTTTGCTAATTTGGACAAAGTATGTAAAAGCTGATAGAAACCATAAATCATGCATAAACAACGGCTTACTATAGAGCGTTTCCCGAGTTTAAATCCCCTGTGATCGGCTGTTCTCTAAGCGCTTTAAAAACGATAAAACCCTTGCTGAGCAAGGGTTTCGGTAATGGCGGTGTAGTAAACCTCAACGGTATTAAGCATACGAAAGATGAAATTTCGCTAATATTCTAAACCGATGACCACCAATCTTTTCGACTCCTGAATCACAAATACATCATTACCCATTTTCTAATAACAGGGAATCTACAGGGAAATTTTAGTGGATTTTATATGCAAAATTTCCACAAACAGTCTGTTTTACTTGGATAACACCTAATCAATCACAAACTTATCAGGGAATTTTGATAAAAGAACAGGGAAATAGTAAAAAATAAATCCATAGTACAAAAAGTTTTAAATATTGAATATTCCCTAATTTTTAATAAAATTACTGACATAAAAATAAGGAATGACTGCATGGTTGAATATAAAAAAACATCATATTCAGAAGGATTTGGAATTTTTAATAGAATTCACAAAGAAAATTTGGATGGTGTTAATAATAACGTCCTTAATCTATACATGTTAAATACAGAAAACAAACTTTTTAATTATGACCAATTATATGAATATTTGCTTCAAAATATTTGCCAATATGTTTTTGACCGAAGAAAAATAAACGAAACACAAAATGATCCTATTAAATCAAGAACAATCATTCTTGATGCTCTCAGTCAATTGAGAAAAATAACCTCTAATAAGGATCAAGGTGCTGGTGGAGAATTAGGAGAAATTTTATTATATATTTTTTTAGAACAAGATTTAAACGCTCCTAAACTGTTTAGTAAGGTAGAATTGAAAACAAACCCTCAAGATTATGTAAAAGGAGCAGACGGAATTCATTTTAAATTCCGAACGGATACGGAAGGAAAGAAAATTCTACAACTAGTGATCGGTGAGGCAAAGATAGATAATGATCTAAACAATGGAATTAATGCAGCATTTAAATCTATTAATACATATTTATCAAATAATACCCAAGATATTATACTACTTGATACTCATTTAATGAACCAAATGGTAGATGAAAAAGAAGCAAACGAACTTAAAGAATATATTTTATCAGTTCCACGTAAGAAAAAAGAAACCGTATTTGGCATATTTATAGGATATAGCATAAAATATGAGGGAAAAGAAGATAATAATGACAATTATGATAAAAAAATAATTCAAGAAAATTTGCAACAAGTTATGAATTACAGACAAAAAATAATTGATAAAATTAACGATTATCATGTTAGTAATTACGAATTTAATTTTTATTTCTTGCCTTTTCATAATGCGATGAATGATCGAAAAATTATTATTGATCAGCTTACCTCTGGACATCCTCATTTTTCATGGGAGGAAATTCGTAATGGTTAAAATTTTAGCTGATTTTCTTCTTAAAGATATTGCAGAAGATGTTAAATTAAAACAAAATTTCGCTTATCTCTTAACAGCATATTTAAATTATTTAGTCGATCATAGAGATGTTCAATATAATGATAACTTTCAGTTATTATTGCAATATGCTGATTTGTTATCCTTGTCAAATCAAGAGCAACACCAAAATATAGCCCAACAAATTGTAATCTTACTGTCACAGCTTTTTCCTAAAAAAGACACTGTAAATATCGTCAAAGAAAATATTTACAAAAACGTTTCAAATTTTGCATCAATAGATTTACTATTAAAAAATAATAAATTAGCAAAAATTAGTAATGAATTTATGCATAATGTAATGTATACTATGCACCGTATTGAAAACAATATTCCCGATTCCGATAAAAGCTTTTTTGATGCACAAAAAACAATATTATCCTCTTTGGAAACAAACCAATATTATAGCTTTTCAGCTCCAACATCAATGGGAAAAACCTTTGTATCATTGAGTTTTATTCGGAATATGTTAAAACAAAATTCTCGTGATAATTTTGCCATTATCGTCCCAACTAGAGCATTGCTATCAGAAATTGCAAATAAAATTATCAATGATTTTAAAGATTATCTTGGAAACAATCGCCACAAAGTGGTTACCACAACCGCAGTCGTACAGGAAGAAGAAAAATTTATAGCAGTTTTAACTCCTGAACGTTTATATTATTCTCTATTAAAGAAACCTGAAGTTCGATTCAAATACATATTTATTGATGAAGCACATAAAATTTCTGGAAACGACAAAAGAAGTATTATTTATTATAAAATATTAGATATGTTCAAAACAGATAATAACATTCATATATATTTTTCTTCACCTATAATTCCTAATCCTGATATCTACTTAGAACTTACAAACTTTTACTCAAACAGCAACTCTTCTGGAAAAGCCTTTGTTTTTTCACCAGTGATACAAAACAAGATTTATTTTAACTTCCTAGAACAAAAAATTCAGATATATAATAATATAACAAATGAAATTCTCAATGGAACTTCCTTTCCTCATAATATTACTGATAAAATGCAGGCCCTGTTATTTTTTGGCAAAAATAAATGTAATTTGATTTATGTTTCATCAGCAAATAAAGCTATTAAATATGCTTTAGAACTAGCGAATACTGTAGAAACATATAATTTATTTCCTCAAACAGATGAGGTGAAAAAAGAATTAGAAAAAGCATCAAAACAAATAGAACAAAAAATACATCAAGACTATTATTTAGCTAAATTAATTCGACAAGGTATAGCTTATCACATAGGAGCTCTTCCTGGAGAAGTAAGAACACAAATAGAAGATCTTTTAAGAAAAGGATATTTACAGTATTGTTTCTGCACAAGTACCTTACTAGAGGGTGTTAATGTTCCTGTTGATAATCTCTTCATATTTGACAGTAAAAAAGGTAGAAGCGAAATGTCAGCAATTGACGCTTTCAATTTGATAGGAAGAGCTGGTCGAGTAACCTTAAATGAATATGGTAATGCCTTTATAATTATTGAAGATAATAGGACTCAGCAATATTTTAATAAGGTTTTACTAAATCCTCTTCCTCATCAAGATTTGTTACCTCAAAAAACCTTACAAAAAAAACATAAAAAACACATTGTTTCTGTTCTATTAAACGGAAAAACAAACCTCCTAGAAGAAGGAGAAAAATATTCTTCTCACGGATTTAACGAAACAACATATGAATACGCCACAAAATGTCTAAATATGCTTTTACAAGATATATGCACTAAAAATAAAAGTTATATAGTCAAAGATTTTGAAAAGGATGAAATCTTATCGCCTCAAAATATTATTGACATAAGAAGCAAATTTTCAAATTTCCAACAAGATGATAACGATATAAACTTATCTGCTATACAAAAAAATAGTTTATATGATGCTGTTTTAAATAAAAATATAAATTACCCTAATTCATTTGATTATCAATCATGTCTATGTTTTCTAAAAGAACTATCAGAAATATTTCAATGGCCAATATATGAAAGAACTTCACTAGGTAGAGGAGAAAGTCTAAAATATTATACTGTTATTTTAACACAATGGATGCAGGGAAAAGGTTTACATGAGATAATTAGGAGTGCAATTAATTATTACAGAGAACACTCATGCCAATTACAAGTCTATGCCCCCACTTATAGACTCGTAGATTATAATGATTCCTTAGAACACAAAAACATTATAATTAACGAAACAATGAAAAATATAGAAGAAATTATTAATTATAAATTCTCAATGTATTTTTTAAGATTATCGGAAACGCTGTTAAAACTAAAAGGTGAAAGCGTGTTAATTAATGATTGGTATGAATATGTAGAATATGGAACAAACAATCATTTAGTTATAACACTACAAAAATATGGATTTTTAAGAGAAGAGGCAATTTCTCTCATTAGTTCTCAATATATAAAATATTTTAATTTGACCGAAAGTCATATACAAATTGATATTGATATCATAAACATTGTTCCTCTTGAACTTAAAAACTCTATACAAACAGTAATGATTAACTATCCTGAAATATTCTATACCCGCAAATAGAAATACTTAGTCTCATAACATCACCTCATCTCATATATCCCCAACACGATGAGGAAACATCAATATTATTTAGAATAGTACTTTTATTGATTATTTGATTGCCCCATTGGTCAACATCTTTAACAACGATGACATCCGCGCTGTTTTTTCCTTTTTTCAGGAAAGTATATTCAATATCGCCGACAGTCAAAACAAGCGTGTCTGCACCTTTTCTCTTAAATTGATAGTTGTCAGCAAAGGAAAAGTCAGAATTAAACATTGCCACATTTTCCTTGAGAAACTGCACAAAAAAGATTATCGGACATTTATTAACCTTTACCCGCATAAAATCCGGAGCCGCCTGTTGCATTTTTCTTATAATCGGATTGTCCTCGGATAAAAGCGCCGCAATCTTTTTATTCATCTGATTTTGAGAGGAAATTTCGCTTTTTAATTCCTTAAATTTTTCTATCTTCGGCGTATTTTTCTCTTTTTGCCGCGCCACAATTTGATAATCCGCAACAATACGGTTTCCATCATTCTTATCAAAATATTCTCCGTTTTCACAAATCTGATAGGCTTGGGTAAAATAAGCGATTATTTTATCACGCTCCCAGTATGCAATAGCGCTGTCATTAGATTGTTTAGCAAAATCGGCAACGGTTAACCTCTTAGATATTTTACAGGCATCAAACTTTTCAGAACTTGCCAATACATCATCAAGAAGTTTCTCTTTCTTAATTAAATCATTCGTCTGCTCAATCTGTTCGGACAGCTTTTGCATTTGCTTGGCATTCTCTTCCAGACATTTCTGATTTTCCGCCGCATAGAAAATATCATAGCTTTCGTCCTTAAGCTGACGGCACGAGCGTATGAATACCTGTTCATCCAGAAGGCGGAATTCTGAAGAATCATTTAAGGAAACAAGATTACTCTGTTCTAATATCAGAGTACATCCGCCTATCAACAAAATCGCCAGCCAACTAATTTTCCGCATATCTGTTTCCTCTCATTATTTAAGCGTTGTTCTGTTATATTTTTCTTCCTTCTCGTCTTCAAAAATCTTAACAAGATGTCCGCAATGCTTACATTTTCGCCAAATTTCATAATGATGAACCAATACAGGAACCTTTACTTCCTCTACCCGCAGCACATTTCCGTTATTGTCTTTTATTTCTTCTTTTCTGGATTCGGTCATAACATCCGTATTCAACAGTTCTTTCTTTTCCTGCCGCATTACCCACCATTTTTTGCATTTCGGACAGCGATAATGCCAGATAACCCCCACCGCTTTAAAAAGTAAATAAATAGCAACACCGATAATAAAGATACTATAATCATTCTGTTCGCTGGCACTATTGGCTTTTTCCTGTGCTTGAACAGAAAAACATACAATAAAGCCTAAAAATAAGAATTTCCAAAACATTACATTGCCCTTTTTCATATCTCAAATTCCGCAATTATCGGGTAATGATCAGACAAATCCTCAATCTCCGCTATATAATCAACATGCGGATTATGAACGGTAAACGTCTGGCTGGCAAACATCCAGTCTATTTGTCGATTGCCATTATGTTTAAATGTCGTTTCATAACCGCCGTCAGGAAAATGCCCCAAACAATCCTTAAGATCAAAGGTTACCAACCGCTCAAAAAAGTTAAAATTCTTGCGCGACTCCCCCTTGTCCCATTGCGGCCCAGCATTCCAATCGCCGGCAATAATAAATCTTTTGGCAGAAGAAAAACCGTCCAGCAGCGGCGCGGTATCGGATAAACAGCGATGCAGATTGGTCAGATACGAAAAAGCCGTTACTTTTTCATAATCGCAGACATTTTTGCCATACATGGAAATAACGGCAATATCCGTTCCTGCAATCTGTGCAACAGTCATGCTTCCCGGATAGGCCGTGCTATATTTTAACTCAATTTTGTTCAAATTGACATTCTCGGCAGCCAATATCGCCGTTCCCCATTTAGGACGGCTATTGTTATTGCGTGTATCGATCGAAAAATCTATCGCGCCCCATAATCCTTGCCCCTGTGGATTATAAATGGGAATATCAGAATAAATCTGGTTAGGATAAAGGCACCGCAACTCGCTTGGATCAAAAATTTCCTGCGCCAAAACAATATCCACATTATTTTTCCGCAGATATTCAAGAGCTTTTTGAACTTTCGTCTTGTTGTTCTTGCTGAGTGAACCAACAGAACCGTAGCCAAAGTTCCGAGTTGCCGCGCGCAATATCCTAACCATAACCTGCATCCTTTATTTCGACAGTTCTCTCAACTTAAACATGGCTCTAACTCCTTTGTTGCCAATATAGGCAAAAAAGGCTCCCGCAAAAAATGACAATATTCCGGCTTCATCAGGATTCATCCTTAAACCCACGATAAGAAATACCTTAAGGTACCCCATGGTCATAATAAAAATGAGAACCGCATAAATAAACGCAGCCAACGGCGGCAAGCCGGGCAATTTTGTTTTTGGGGTTTCTTTTTTAACTTCTTCTGTCATTTTTTATCTCCTTTAATATGTGTATTTTCCCAATCTCGTAATCAAACGGTGGCTCTTTTGCCAACCGGCCAGGTGTTCCTGCGTAACCCGGAAGACTTTAAGATCTGCCTGATACTCATGTTCAACCCAATATATTTTAACCGTCGCTTTATAGTCCTTATCTTCAAAAAACCATTTTGACTCCGTATTGGCCTTGTAATCTCGATCAACTTCGAAAAAACATAAATCAGCCTGATACTTCTCATTAACGGCAAATACTTTTATATCTGCCTGATATTCAATGTCCGTAACGTAAACTAACGCCATTTTCTTTCTCCTTATGTTGGTTTAATTATTTTGTTTAGTCAATAAAATTATATTGTTTTATCGCAATACTTTTATCAAAAAAGCTATTGTATCATCCCAATATATTTTTAAGGGGTGAAGTATGCTTAATGAAAAAGAGTTTTTAAGGCTTATCAGCGATTCTATTCGAAAAAGACGATTAGCCGGCAAAATTTCCAGTGAAAAATTGTCCGAGCTGAGCGGTATGGATTATTCGTCTATTAACTTGATTGAGAATCAAAAGCAAAATCCGCGCTCCTACTCGCTGTACAAACTGCTTTTCGCTTTGGACATTGATATTACCAAAGATTTGAAAGAAGATATATCGCAGCAGGACGTGAAAGACAAAATCATCCGCAAACTCAACCTTATGACTGATTCTCAAAAGGAATCCCTGCTAAAGCTGATTGACAATTTTGAAATAATCGCCAAGTAAAACGTCTTAAGATTTACCATTCCACCAAGCATAGCCCCCGTTAGATTTATATGGCATATTATTCATGCTATAGAGTTCCTCTATGCCGGTATTATAACCGCCCATACCATACATCGTATCCGCGCGAGCAACTAACGGCATATTTTGCGAAATCTGATTATAATTTTCCAAACCATAATTCAGGGCTTGGCTCAATGCGTCACATTGATCCTTAAATAAAGAATTCGGAAAAGTTAAGAACTCATCTTCAAAATTTTTGAACCAGGATTCATATTTGCCCGGAAACAACAAGTCCCCTTGCTCGGTTTTTAACGCGACAATATTAAAGCGCTGCTCTTTAGAACCTTTGCAAAAAACAGACTTCAGGCTTGCGATTCTGCCTTTCAACGTTTGATATAAAGAAGTTCCGGATGAGGCGTCTTCAATCAAAGTTATAGTCCGCCCTTGCGCAATTCTTTCATATTTATCAGACATTTCCTGAACCTTTTTTGTTAATTCAGGAAAATTAAGTCTGCCGCGAAACACCTCTATCAGATAATATTTCTGACCATTTTCATTTCCGATTCCGACAACCGCACAGGCAGAATAAGCGTTATTTTCCATAGCCTTAGCCGCTGTATCCCACGATAAAATAATTTTATCTAATCTTGACGGCAGTGTTTGATAATACTTCATCCACTCCTGTTTGATCATTCCGCTGCCGATAGGCATTGGATTCTGCTGATACTGCGCAGAAAATACAAAAGGGCTCATCGAATTGCGATAACTGTTTACAACTTTTTCGCCTTCGCGTTCCGGATGCAGCAATTCTCCTTTTTTCCGCTCATATGTCGTTATCGTTTTGGTAATACGATTTTTTATTTGCCATTTTTCATCTTTTTCAGCAATTAGCGGCAAGACGATAGACTTAAAATCAGGATCGTTTTCAAACAGGAAACCAGATAAATCATGCGCATGCAAACGCTGCATGACCACGAGTATTCTCCCGGTATTTTTATCATTCAATCTGGAACTGACAGTATTTCCATAGAGTTCATTAATTTTTTCCCTAACCACGTCTGAAAGGGCATCAGCCGGTTTTAGCGGATCATCTATAATAATCCAGTCTGCGCCGCGACCTGTGACTGCTCCTGAAATTGTCGTTGCAAACCGTCCGCCATGTTTTGTCGTTTCAAAATCCATAACGGATTTTTTATCTGTCCGGATTCTCGTCTCAGGAAAAAGCGCTTTATACCAATCCGCCTCCATAACGCTCTTACAATCAGCCGCTAATTTGGAAGCCAACTCCTCGCCATAGCTTATGCACATAATTTTAGTCGACGGATTATGCCCCAAAATAAACGCGGGCAAAGCTATAGAACATATAACCGATTTTAAATATCTTGGAGGAAGATTGATTATCAGTTTCTGATTTTTTCCCTCTATCATATTTTGGATTTGATCGCATAATAAGTCTATATACGCGCCTTTTATAAATGTCTCCGAAGGATTTAATTCATAAAAACATTTCTGTACAAAGCTTGAAAAACTTTTGCGTAATATCGCATTTTTAACCTGATTTTTATCAGTCATTTTTACTCTCCTGTTTATTTTCTTCTAAAAATTGTTGTAAAATTTCCTCATCTTTTGGAGACAATTTGCTTGTTTCCAAGGATTGCTCCTCTTTCATGTCCAGCTGCATCAAGTATGGGAAAAGCGCCGCAATGGCCTTAATCTCACCTTTTACCGCAGCATTAACCAATTGCATCAGCATCGCCTGCTTTTTGGTAATGCTGATGGTTTTGCCCTCTTGCTGGATTTTGATTTTCTGTTCCAAAACCGCATCCAGAAGTTTGAGCGTGTTTTTGCTTCCTTTCGGCCTCCCAGCCGGATTACCCGAACACCCTTTCTGAAATTGCGAATGTTTGGGCGGATTTTTATAGCCGCTTTCACTCATTGTTTTTCTCCAGTTTTTCTTGTAATAATTGCTCATATGATTTTTGCGAACTTTGATGAATGGCCCAAATTCCGGTCAGTTCATGGTATCGGCGGATAATTGTGTCGATATACAATGGCTCATATTCGATTCCATAACAAACGCGTCCGGCCTTTTCCGCCGCAATCAGCGTTGTTCCGCTGCCGAGAAACGCATCCAGCACAATATCGCCGCGTTTAGAAGCATCTAAAATTGCGTCGCGGACTAATTCCACAGGCTTAACGGTTGGATGCATTTTGAGATTTTTCTGTTCGGAACCAAAACTGTTAACACCGGCATAATGCCAAACATTTGTCCGATAGCGCCCATGTTTGCCTAACTCCACATTATTGACATGAGAACCTTTGCCATTCTGAAAAACAAAAATCAGCTCATGCTGAGATCGGTAAAAACTACCCATGCCACCGTTTTTCTTGCACCAAACCGCCATATTCAGCATTTTAGGATAAATATCCCTCGCCGCTGAAGTAAGCTCGTATATGTGCCGCCAATCCATGCAAACATAATGAACGGAATTTTCAGCAGAATATTTGGCTATATTCGCCATTGATGTTTTCAAAAACGAAATAAATTCAGCCTCATTCATCTCACCAGAGGCAAAAACAAACTCGTTATGTTTTGTCTGACCAGTACCACAAACATGTCCTTGAATTTTCACATTAAATGGTGGGTCCATGAAGACCATATTGGCTTTAACGTCTTTAAACAAACACTGGTATGTTTCTTCTTTTAACGAATCTCCGCAAATAATTTTGTGTTTTCCTAGAAGCCAGATATCACCGTGCTGACTGACTATTTCATTTTCCGGTACATATGGAACAAAATTAAGTTTTTCATCCGCTTTTTCGTTAGGTTTGTCTTCAGCCAGAAGGACGTCTATTTCCTTGAAATCAAATCCGGTAATATCCAGATTCAATTCATCTTCAAGATTTAGAGCCAGTTTCTCAATTTCTGAAAATTCAAGCTTCAATAAATCCGTATCCCATCGACCATTCTCCGATAATTTATTGTCAGCTATGCGATAAGCCCGTTTTTCCGGTTCAGAAAGATGTATAAGGCGAACCACCGGAACTGTTTCCAGTTTCAACAGCTTAGCAGCCAACAGACGACCATGACCGGCAATTACCTCTGCCTTTTCATCAATCAAAATAGGATTATTAAAACCAAATCTTTCAATCGATTTAGCGATTTGCTGAATTTGTTTCTCTTCATGAACCTTAGGATTTCCTTTATAAGGGTTAAGATTTTCCAAGGCTGTATATTCAATTTTTATTTGCTTGTTAAACATGATTTATTCCTTTCATTTTTGTCTAAACAAGGGTTTTCCTCTTCAGAAAAACGTGGTATATAATATACAAAAAACTTTTTATTCATTTTCAACACATTAAGCGAACGACATCTTATACAAACACACGTTTTTATACGCCTTATTTTTTTGTCCAAATTATCTATTAGAGTTGACTTCTTGTTCTATGTAAGCGTTATTTGACTTACAAAATATGGAAAAACAATGAGTTGACTGATGAGAAAGAAGATTTATCTGCCAAGAAGCGCTGAAGAATTAAAAAAATTAAGTCACCAGAAACAAGCTGAGCTATGGGCGCGATACCATAACAGTTCCTATGAACGGCAGTTTCGTGCACTGTGGTATTATATCGCCTGTGAAAACACCAATCTTAAAATTGAACGCAAGCACTTGACTAAGCTGGAAAAATACGCCGAAGACCCCGATGAATGTATGGTTAAGGTTTATAAGACCAAATACAACCTGCATCCCGGCACCGAAATCATTAAAACCTACCTTGGCCGGCAGTATAAGGTTACTATCGCGGAAATTAATGATTTTATTTACAACGGACAGCATTATAAAACTCTGTCCGCTATAGCCAAAGAAATCTGCGGCATAAAGGTCTCTGGCTATGACTTCTTCGGATTAAATAACAAACGGGTATTAAAGGGGGCGGCTCATGGTTAGAATAAACTGTGCGGTCTATGTTCGCAAATCTACCGAAAAAGGCTTAGAGCTTGAGTTTAACTCGCTGCATAATCAGGAAGACGCCTGTCGCAGTTACATTATGTCTCAAGCCTTTAATAACTGGGAATATTTCAAAACCTATACCGACGGCGGCATTTCCGGCGGCACAATGGAGCGTCCGGCTCTAAAACAGATGCTTGAGGACATTCGCCGGGGCTTAATTCAAACGGTGGTGGTTTACAAGGTTGACCGTTTGTCACGTTCAATAATGGACTTCCATAATATGATGAAAGAATTTGATAAATATGGCTGCAGCTTTGTTTCGATTACCCAAGCCTTTGATACATCAACCTCCATGGGTAAACTAACCTTAAATATGCTGCTGTCCTTTGCCCAATTCGAGCGAGAGGTATCCTCAGAGCGTGTCCGTGATAAAATCCGTGCCAGTAAAGCCAAAGGCTTATGGACAGGCGGCGTTCCCAAACTTGGTTATGATATTAAAGACAAAAAACTGGTCATTAATCCCGTCGAAGCCGAACAGGTGCATAGCATTTTTGAGGGCTATCTGCAATGTGGCTCATTGGCGGAACTTGAGAAATTTGCGGAAATAAAAGGTTTCAAACATAAAGCCTGGATAACCAACAAGGGGGAACAGAGAGGTGGCAAACCTTTTAAAATATCCGCGCTCCACCGCTTGCTGCATGAAAAATTATACCTCGGCATGATTGAGAACAAACGCACCGGACAAGCCTTCAAAGGACAGCATGAGGCCATCATATCAAAAGAATTATGGGAAAAGGTACAAGCCAAACTCAAAAATAATGACAACAGCTCTAATCATACAAGGAACAGAAACAATAATCTGCTGACTGGAAAACTGTTTGATGCCAATGGCACAATTTTTACCAATCAAGCCAACAGCAAAAAGAAAGCTACCAAACGACATTACTATTCTATTAAGGGTTTGTTCCTACCCACGGAGCAAATTGATAAGCTCGCCAAAGATGCCATTATTGAGATTCTTAACGGCAATCTCAATGGCTTAAACAAAGACAGCGCAATGGCTTTAAAACTGATAAACTTCAACGATATGGACTATTTCGCGCAACGCAATTTTATCCGCAACTTCATCAATAAAATCATCTATCAAAAAGATCGCTTAACCTTCTTTTTTAATACTGATCCAACAATCCTCTCGGCTTACACCGGCGATTCGCTGAATGAAAGCAACAACCCGCTGGAATTTATTACTGATAATGCCAACAACCAAATCATCTATGAAAAGCAGGTGGTCATCAACCGAGGGCTATCAAGCAATGTCTACAACGCCGGAAAGGTCGGACTGATGAGCATCAATGACAACAACCGCCTGATCGTCAGAGCCTTTGCCTATGCCTGGCGGTATAAAAAACTTTATGAAAGCGGTATGCCAACCGATGACATTGCCAAGCAAGAACATATCTCCAAACGCACAATTTATAAATACCTAAACCTTGCTTACCTATCTCCAAAACTCGTCAATCAACTTCTCAACAGCACCCTAACCATCAATCTTCAAAAACTATTTAAAATGGCATCTAAAGGACAAATATTTAGCCAATAATTTTAAATATATAAAATAAATATTGAATTTCAAAACACCTTTCAATTATTATATATAATGATGAGGCATAAAATGACAGAACATAAATATATACATAATACTCAACATAGAGATGGTAATCCCAATAAATCACAATGGATTATAGGCTTTGCAGATGAAGAAGAAATATGGAACAACACTCCATACTCTATAAATTATCTATGTTATGGTTTGTACATTCAATATGATAAACCTCATTATTTAGGTTTTCCTGCAAAAATTTCGCCATCTCCGCTTAAAAAATTATTTATAGCGAAATTTCGTGGTTCACCTGATGGAACATTTATTTCTTGGCACGGTTATCCTGCGGATACTACATTAAAAGTACAAGATCGCCCATCAGAAGAATATTTAAACGAATGGATAAGAAAAAACTACATTAGTCCAGCACAAGCATCAAAAATTTTGAAAGGAAAAAAATGTTACCTGTAAAAATTGTTATTCCTGGTAAATTTTATGATTCTTTTATATATAATAAAAAACTACTTTTATGGAACATAAATGGCGATATAATACAAATTGATTGGGATTTTCTAATTGAGGATTTTTTTGAAAATTCTGAGAACAGATTTGCATATTTTTGTGCTTTTATACATGGAGATTATTTATATGGAGATAGGTGGAGATTAATATTTGAGGATCCATTAGTCAATAAGGCTATAAAACACAGGTTTGACAGGATAAAAGATGTTACTTTTGATATAAAAAAAATGAATGAAAATTTAATTAGTATTTGTAGCAATCCATTTCCTTTTCCTCATTCGGACTGCATTATATATCGAAAATATAAAAAGAATCCTGATTTATATATCTCAACATCAGAAGGTCTTTTAAAATCTCCTTACTATGAACATAAAAACGGTAATTTATTTAATACAATAAAAAATAGTATTAAATGTCATGATATTCCCTCTTTCAATATAGATGCACAATCCGATATGATTATTTCTTCCTGCGGAAATGATGGTGTTTGGGGGTGGTCTGAAGTTGATGATTCTAATTCTGTATCTGATGATTTAAATCTAATGAGATTATTGGCTAATCATTCTACTTGGATTAATTGGAGTTTTAGCGATATTTTTTCATCATCTTATTATAATGGAGGATATCTATTAGAAACTTCTTTGAATAGAGAAAACAAAAATGAACAATCCTTTTCTATTATTAAGGAATTTGACGCTAATGAACTTTTTGATAAAAAAGGATTAACATGGGGTGTTGGTGATAAAATATGTTCACTACGAGATGGTGAAATAAGCATATATCGTTACAAAAGAAATATTAAGAACGATGAGGAAAAATTCACAAAGCTAGAATCTTTCTATGATGAAAGAATATCTTTCAGTAACATTATAAAAACAGGTAGTGCCCCATGGGGATATATATTGGAATATAGAACTATGTTATTAATTATTCAAAGTAATGGAGAATTAATTAAGATAGAACATGAAAATCAAGAAATTGTAAACTGGAGAATATTTACAAGATCTGTTCGCTACTCAAATCAGTTACACGTTATATTTGAAGACAATATATCAATTTATTCTTTTAACAATGATTATTTTCAGAACCAATTTGAGAAAAATATTGGTATTAGGTTCATTCCAAATTCATCTCAAGGTTATTATAGAATCCATAGATTGTAATTAAAATTTATCGTATAGATTTAAGATTGTAATCTATATTTATCTTTTCTTTCCCAATTGACTTTCCAAAATTCCTAAAAGTATGTAACTGCGGGAAATTTTGCGTTTTTGTTGGTAATTGGAGCTTACCATAGTCATTTCGGCAAAGTCAACTGCCGGCAAAGCTTGCATTTCCGCCGGATACGAAAAAAGACGCTGCAAACCAGCGTCTTTTTAATCAAAATGGCGGACAGAGTGGGATTCGAACCCACGGTACCCTTTGGGGGTACACACGATTTCCAATCGTGCACCTTCGGCCTCTCGGTCATCTGTCCGTTGCACCGCTTTGTATAACCTTTTTTTATATTTGGCAAGCACTTTTTTTACTTGTGCGAAAAAAATCCCGGCGCAAACTCAAACCGCAATCGGCATCTAACTTTCAGGATAACCGATAACCTGATTCATAATCACAAACTCATCCCGATTCAAACGCAGTTTATCTTTAAGCTCGTCTTTGTCAATATAACCGCGGACAATCGTATTCAACCCCTTACTCGTTGCATATAAATAAACATTCTGCGCAGCGGCACCGGCATGAAAAGGTGAATTTATCTGGTCGCTCCCGGCATAAATCAGATTAACCGGAGCGTTTTTAACAAAATCCTGCTTGGCAATATATCTGCTGATTTCTTCATCGCTGACTTTAATCAGCGAATTTGCCGCCGCATCGTATGCCCAGATAGAGTTTTGATAGACCACAAAAACTTTCAGGTTCTGCTCATTCTTTGCCGTCGGGATAGTCCTGGTTCCCTTTTTATTAATACCAAAAGATGCCCACAGCAAATCGCTGAGCGTCTGCTCGCTGATATCCTTGCTGCTGTATGAACGAGCCGACTGTCTGTTATCTATCAACTGCATCAATTCCGAACTTTTATCCGGCTGAGGCAGTTTTTTAACCTCTCCGGCAAAACATTCCAACGGCAAAATCAACGAAAACAAAAGCAAACCCAGCCCGCGCGTCATAACCATTCCCCTGTCTGTTTTTTAAGAATAATTATGTATACGCCGCGTTTGCTTTAAATTCGGTTAATTTTGTTGTGATATTTGTTTTCCTGCCTGTTTTTGCGGCTGCATTCTAACGCGACCGCCGCTTTTTTGCTACTCACATTTTCTACAGCCGCCGCCTTTCCCGTTATGCACATTTTCTGCAACAGCATTTTTATGAAAAAGGCCTACAGCATACTTCTTCAGGCAGATGCGCCTGCATTCTTCCCGGCTTACTCCCTGCTGCTGCGTCCGAGATTAACGTTAATCGGAACATACTTCTCGTCACGAGAAGCCCTTTCCAGCCCGGCCTGCTGCTCTTCAAGCATTTTCTGCTTGCGCTCTTCTATATTTTTCTTTTGCTCTTCATTATAAGCCTTGCGTTCTTCTTCCAGCCGTTCGGCATGAAATGCCTTAGCCTTTTCAAAAATAACTTCGTCTTTCTCCTCCGGTTTTTTGGCTATAGTGTTTTTAATCTTCAAAAAAGCCTTGACCAGCTGATCCGTACTAATGCTGTTTTTAGTCAAATCAATCCAGCCTGTAAACCTCCCGTTACTCAGAAACTCGGAAAAATCAATATAAAAACGCTTGGCTTTTTTACGGTTTTTCGGCGCCAGAATCTTTTTAAGCTCATCGGCATTCGGAACCCGTCCCAACGCCTGTGCAATCTGTTGCGGCGTAATAATGCACTCGCTCAAATCCAATTCCATGATATTAACCCCGGTAAAGTCAAGCCCGGTAAAGTCAACGCCTCTCAGGCTGACCTGCCGCAGGTCAATTCGTTTCAAATCCAAAAGCGACAGGTTAATTCGGCGCAAATTAAGCTTATGCGGATAATACACTGCCAGATATTCCACTAATGCCTGCAATTCTTCTATCGCCAGTTCGTCCATCCGGATATCGATTAAAATCGCATCCTCAATGTCCGCATCGCGCAAAATGACGCCTTCCATGTTGGCGCCGGTAAAATTGGTGCCTTTCAGCTTAGCGCCGGCAAAAATAGAGTCGCTTAAATCCGCCCCGGACAAATCAGCCCCGGATAAATCCGCCCCGGTAAAGTCTGTTCCGGTCAATACCGCATCTTTAAAATTGGCATCTTGTAAATTCGCTGCGGAAAAATCGGCATGCGCCAAATTTTGCCCTGAAAAATCCATCCCGACCATATTTTGACCGACATGATATTCCCCGTCCGCCAGATTTTTGCGCCGCCCGTTCAAATCGTCATATTTGCTGATTTCATCGGCAATTGAGCGCCACGAATGGCTGAACTCATAAAGCTTGGCTTCAACCTCGCCTTCAACTGTAGAACCGGACAGAGCAGCCTCCAGCTCCTTTTCCATCATCTCCCGCGCCTGTCCGAGCTGCGCATAATATGCCCGGAGTTTTTCCATCCGCGGCGACGGTTTCTTTTCCTGCTTTACAGAAACATCCAAACCGACAGCACTGTTCTGAGAATCACGCTGTTCTTCAGCAGAACCGGCCGGCAAACCCTCTCTGCCGGAAATTTCCGCCGCCCCGCTTCCGCTCATCTCTGGCAGCCTGTCATTTTCCGCAGAAAAACTGGCAACATTCCCCGGACGTATATCCGAAAACCCGGTTCCGCTGCCGGCGTCATTGTCCCCTGAATGGTCCATAAAGCACTACTCCCTTGTAACAACTGCCCTATCATACAATATTTTCCGGAAAAACTCAAGCCCAAATTCGCTATGCCGTTCGCTGTCCGGAAATTACACCCCTGCCAGATATTCCGGCTTTTTTTTATACAAATACAGACAGAGCAGCGTTCCCGGAACCGCCAGAGCGGCGCTCGCCAGAAAAAACGCCGGCCAGGATGTCTGGTCCAGAACCCAGCCGGACGTAGACGCAAACACGTCCCGCGCAAACCCCGGCAGCGATGACAGCAGGGCATATTGCGTTGCCGTATATCCTTTATCGCACAAAACTGACATAAAGGCGATTATCGCCGTTGTTGCCATTCCCGAAGACAAATTTTCCAGTGAAATGGTAAGCATCAAAAGCCAGACATTGTGCCCCGCATAATAAAGCGGAATATAAAGTGCCGTCGTCAGCCCCTGCACAACGGCAAATATAAGCAGCCCCTTTAACAGCCCGATTCGAGCTAAAACGCAGCCGCCCAGCAGCCCGCCGGCTATCGTCGCCCCCATGCCGTATAATTTGGAAATATATGCTATTTCAGCCTTGCTGAAACCAAGCTCGTCGTAAAAAGGATACGCCATCGGTGCAAAATACGCGTCGCTCAGCCGATAGCAAAAAACGACAAACAATGCAGCAACCCAATGCGGTCTCCGCATAAACCGGCAAAAAGGCTCTATCAGGGCATAACGCAAAATATCCCTGTTTTTCCTGCCGTCAGATGCGCCCCCGCAGTTTTTTTCCTTGCGCTCCTCCTTCGCTGCCGCATTTCCCCCGTTCTCCTCCCTGCTCTCACAGATTACTTCTTTGCAAACGCTTGTCTCCTCGTTTCTGTCCGCCGGCTCCCTTGCCGTTAAAACCGCAGCAATTCCTGCCGCAAGCAAAAGTGCGTTGATAAAATAAACCTGATTCCACGGCATAACCGCCGCCAGTCCGATGGCTCCCGCTCCGGAAACCACATTTCCCAGCCGATAGCCCAGAACATACATGGTAGCTCCGTTGATTTCCCCTTCCTGATTTGTCCGAAACAACTCCACCCGAAACGCATCAAGCACAATATCCTGCGTTGCCGAAAACAAACTGACGCAAAAAGCCGCGGCAGCCATTGCCAAAATGCTGTCCGCCGGGCTCAAAACCGACAGCCAAACTAAACTGAACAGCAGTCCCAACTGAGATAGCAGTGCCCAGCCCCGCCTTTTCCCCAGCCGGCAAAATAACGGCAGCCTGTAAGTTTCAACCAACGGTGCCCACAGCCATTTGAACGAATAAGGCAGACGCAACAGCGAAAAAGCGCCGATGGTGCGGTATGCGATACTATAATCTTTCAGCCACAGCGACAGCGTTCCGAATACCAGAGCCAACGGCAAACCGCTTGAAAAGCCGAAGGCTACGGTTATCAGCATTTTCCGGGAAAAATATGCCGTTGTTTTACTCGTCATCGTCTAAATTAACCTTTTTCTCTACAATATACAACGGCCGGCGTTTAACCTCAATAAAAATACGGCCGATATATTCCCCGAGAATGCCGAGAATAATCATCTGCACGCCGCCCACCAGCAAAATAAATACCAGCAGCGAAGCATATCCCGGAACGTCAGCGCCGTACATAATCGTCCTGGCTATAATGTAAAGGGCATACAGCAGTCCCAGAAAAGACAGCATCGATCCAAGATACGTCCAGATTCTGAGCGGCAGCGTCGTCGATGCGGTAATGCCGTCCAAGGCAAAATTCCATAACCGCCAGTAATTCCATTTGCTGACGCCGGCCTGCCTCTTTTGCCGGACATATTTGATACCGCAGGACTTAAACCCTGTCCAGCCGAAAATGCCTTTCATAAAAATATTGCGCTCTTTCAATTCCAATATTGCATCAATGATTTTACGGTCAATCAGCCGGTAATCCCCGGCATTATACGGAATAGGCGATCTCGTCATCAGATTATACGCCTTATAAAAAAGTTTGGCCGTCCAACGCTTAAGCCACGAGTCGCTGCGCCGGTCGTTACGGATTCCGTAGACCATGTCATATCCTTCTTCCCACTTTTGGATAAACTGGAGAATTAATTCCGGCGGATCCTGCAAATCAACGTCAATCGGTACGGCCGCACGCCCGCGGCAATGTTTAAGCCCGGCCATCAATCCGTATTCCTTGCCGAAATTGCGGGAAAACTTAAGCACTTTTACCCGAAAATCCTCAGTGGCATACTGTTCCAGCAGATTATAGGTTCCGTCTGTCGAACCGTCGTCAATACAAACGATTTCATAAGTATATCCGTCCGCCCGTTCCATCGTTTTGCGGATTGTTTCAAAAAACAGCCCCAAACTTTCCTCTTCATTATAAACGGAAACGATAATCGAAATATCCGGATGCCCCGCTGCTGCCGTTATGACTTTGTTCATGTTTTCCTCTCTTTGGCCAACCGCTGTTTTCCTGCCATTTTATCGGCCGCTGCTTTCCGGCCGCTTTTAAAAGAATTTACCTTTTTTAAGATAATACGCAATTTATTTGCCCTTTATTAACAGATTTAAAGTTAAGCTCTCCTTAAGAAACGAAATGATTTTTTAGGGAACTGCAACTTATGTCTTTTATCAAATCCATTGCCACCTTTGGCGGCTTTACGATGGTCAGCCGCGTAACCGGCTTTCTGCGCGATATGGTTATAGCCAATTTTCTCGGTGCCGGAAATGTTTCCGACGCCTTTCTGGTATCGTTCAAACTGCCGAATTTGTTCCGCAGTCTTTTCGCCGAAGGAGCCTTTACCTCTGCGTTCGTCCCGTTGTTTTCTTCCAAGCTGGTTGCCTCCGGACGCGACAAGTCGGTAGAATTTGCCGCCAAGGCCATATCTTTGTTGACATTTTTCCTCATCGTTTTCACCATTTTGTTTGAACTGTGCATGCCGCTGGTTGTCAGGGTTCTCGCCCCCGGTTTTATGGAAAGCCCCGAAAAAGTTGCCCTGACCGTCGACTTATGCCGCATAACGTTTCCTTTTTTGCTTTTTATTTCAATCGTTTCTTTTCAGGCAGGAATTCTGAACTCGTTTGACCGCTTCGCTGCTCCCGCCGCCGCACCGATAATTCTTAATCTCGGCATGATTGTTGCCGGGCTGGCCTCCGTCATCCTATTTGATATGCCGGTATACGGCATGGCTTGGGGTATTACCATTTCCGGTTTCATCGAAGTCATCTGGCTCAAATATTTTCTTAACCGCGAAAGCATCCGTATCCGTCCGGATGTTCACATCCGTACGCTGATGCAGGATAAAGAAATACGCACCCTGTTCAAACGCATTGCCCCCGGAGTCGTCGGCGCCGGCATTTACCAGATTAATATGGTTGTAGACACGATACTTGTTTCGCTCGTTTCCGGCGGTGCCGTATCCTGGCTGTATTACGCCAACCGGCTACAGCAGCTGCCGCTGGGCGTCATCGGCGCGGCAATCAGCGTCGCCCTGCTGCCGCTGCTCTCACGCAAACTGAAAGCCGGAGAAATCCGGGAAGCCGCCGCCGTACAGGATAAAGCCGTCATATACGGGCTGATGATGTCTCTGCCTGCCGCTGTGCTGTTTGTCTGTCTCGCCGATTCGCTGATTGAACTTCTGTTTGAACATGGGCGTTTCACCGCTTCCGACACATACAAAACCGCGTTGGCACTAAAAGCTTATGCCGTCGGACTGCCCTGTTACGTTATGGTCAAAGCGCTGATGCCGAATTTCTTCGCACGCGGCGACACGACAACACCGGTAAAATACAGTTTCGTCGTCTTCCTGACCAACCTTGCACTCAACTTGCTTCTGATGAAACCGTTCGGTCATGTCGGCATTGCCGCCGCGACTTCTGCCGCGGCATTCGTTTCGCTTTACCAATATGTCCGCGGCCTGAAAAAACGCGGTTTCTGGAGCTTTTCCGCCGAATTAAAACGCAAAATATTTGACATTTTCCTTTGCACTTTCGTTATGGGCGTTCTCGTCTACGGAACACAGACCGCGCTAAACCGCTGTTTTCCGACACCCCACATCGGAATTTTAATCCTCAAACTGGCAGCTATCGGCACAATAGGGCTTGCAACTTTTTTGATTGGCGCTAAAATAAGAGGCATACTGGATATTACCGCAATCGCCAAGAATCTGGTTTTAAGGAGAAAAAAAGCATGATGCAAGCCATTCTGACCAAGCTCAAAATAACGGCCAAACGCCTGCTTGGCAAATGCGTATACGCGTATGTTTATCTGAAAAACAGTATCTTGGAATTGCGCAACACGCCAAACGCCGCTATACCGCCCTCCCGCAAAAAACATAAAAACAGCCTTTTTAACTTTATCGTCCTGTTTGTCGAACGCTGGCGTTTCTTTACCATCGCCCTGTTCGGTTTCATTGCCGTCTACTATGGCCTGGGCGCCGCCGTCAGTTCTAAAATCAATAACGCGCTTGACGCGCCGCTGGCCATAAACGCATCTTCTCCCCGCTACACGGCGGCTGCGTTGCTCCACGTTTTAAAAACGCAGGTGGACGATTCCCCGTGGACCCCGGCACTTCCGGCCGTTTTTCCGGCAGCCGTCCTTGACAACCTGCCCAATTTTCAGCTTGGAGCCAAAGACAGCGTCAGATATTTCGTAAAGAGAATGGCTCGTTTTTATGGTGACAAAAATCTGAAAGAAGCAGGAGAGCTGTTAGACTATCCGGCCGACATCTGGCTGTTTTCTCAAACCGGAGAAGACAGGCTTTCTCCCGGTTCTGCCAAACAATATCGCAAAGCTCTGGCCAAAATTTCAGATTTCGCCGCATTGGAAGACAATCTTCCCGCAATCGAAACCCGGGAAGCCGCATATATGCTCTCCGGCATTGAAAACCTGTTGGAAAGACAGCTTTCCGCCCTGCATAAACATGTCCTGGAGCATAACTCGGAATTGCTGGACTTTAAGGCCGATGACATATTTTACCGCACAAAAGGCTGCATCTATGCTGTTTATTATATGCTTTCAGCCCTCTCCAAAGACCATCAAGATTTGATTGTCGAAACCGGACAGTACGAAAATATTACCGCCGCCCTCAGTTTTCTGGGCGAAGCGTCCGCCCTCAGCCCGGCATCGGTAAAAAATGCCGCGCCCGGGGAAGTCTTCGCCGCAAACCACCTGCTGTACCTCGGGTACTACCTTGCCCGAGCCCAAAATTACATTAAAACCGTACACAACAGCATCAACACATATGCCCGGAACCAAATGCAATGACCATAGAGCAAAAAAAACTTTCGGATACGGAATTCCTTTTGTTTTTTTCCCGTCCGTTTCCTTTTCGCGGAACATTTTATCTGACACCTGAAACCGCATCTGTTTCATCGGACGCAAATACCGTCGCGCCGGAAATGAGCGCCCAGCCTGCTCCGGATGCGGAACATTGCAGCTGCAGCCTGCCGCTGTCCGGCACAGCCCCTGCCGCCGCATCAAACAGCAATTTAGCTATGCAATCAGATAATACCCCGATGTTCCTCACCGAATTAGCAACTTCCGGCTTTGCCTCCGAATTGCTTTTAACCGAAAGCTTTATGTATTTGCGCAGCACTGAACCCGGCACAGCGGAAGACCTAGAAACACTGGCGCTTGCCGAAATCGACGACTATGCGCCGCCGGCAGATGCAGTAATAACCGCTAAGGAAGATTACACTGAAACTAAAATAAAAATAATCCTGAAAACGATTATCGCCCCTTTTCTGCAAAAAGACGGCGGAGACATCGAGTTCCGGTCATTTGACAACGGAACCGCCGTCGTTCGCTTTCTCGGCAAATGTCAGGGCTGCCCCTATGCTCAGAGAACTTTAAAAGAGCGGGTTGAAAAAAATCTCATCCGCTGGCTGCCGCAGGTCAGAGAGGTCGTTTTACAATGAAAAAACAGATTCTAAAAACATTCTGGATTTTGCCTTTTTTACTTTGCAGTACCTCTTTTGCTGAAAATGCCGCCCAAACCGCCACAACAGCAAAAGCCCAGACTGCAACCATTCAAACTACAGCAGCAGAAAAAAAACAAACTGCCGCAATTCAAACCGTTGCATCGGCAAAAGCTGAAACCGCTGCTGTTTCCCCCCATGCATCGGCGACAGCCCAAACCGCCGCCGCTCCAACCGTACGCAGCCGAGAACCGCAAATGAAGACCTCCGAATTCGGCGGCATAGTTTACGTTGAAAACGCCACCGTCCAAGAACTCGAAGATTTTTTTAAAATACACAAATATCAGAGGTTTCGCGCTTTGGACGGCGATGCGTATCCCGCCATTTTCGTCCGAACGCTGCCGCGGGATTTTCCGCAGATTAAATCTCAGAAATACCGCAACGAGCTGTTTATCCGGATTCTTGCCCCGCTGGCTTTAAAAATCAATGAAGAAATATTAAATGAACGAAATACCGTATTGCGATTGGAGCGACACTTCAAAAGCAGCGGTTCTCTTTCTCCTGCCGATACCCGGAAGTTGGAAAACCTGGCCTTGAAATATGACTATTTTACCCGCTTGAAAGGCAGCGAACGCACTGCAGCCCAGCTGCAAAATCTCAAATTGCGCATTGACGCCGTACCACCCTCAATTCTGATTGCCGCTGCTGCCATGGAAAGCAACTGGGGCTTTTCCCGTGTAGCTCGCGAGGCCAACTCTTTGTACAAGGAAAAAGTCTGGTACACCGGAGAGGGCTTGGAACCTGCTGAAAATAAAGATGACGGTTATCGTTTCCGCATTTTCGACAGCCTGTTGGAAAGTATGCGGAGTTTTGCTCTGACCTTTAATTCCAACATCAATTACGAACACGTATGGAAAGCACGTGAAGGCTATGCCGACCGCCACGGTGTCGTTATCGGCGAAAGCATTGCCTACGCCCTGTCTAATGCATCCAATCTGCCAAACTTTGCCGGCATCCTTGATTACACCACTGCCTATTATGACTTGCTCGCTATCGACATCGGACATCTGGAAAGGATAAAAAAATGAAGTACGAAGTTACGCCTGTCTTGTGCAACGAAAAAAATATGGCCAACTACGCATACATCGTCCACACACCCAACAGGGAAACAACCATTGTCGTCGACGCCGCAGAAGCCAATCCGACAATTGCCGCGTTAGAAAGATTAAAATTGCACCCCTCATTTATCCTGACGACCCATCACCACTTTGACCATGTTGAAGGCAACCTGAAACTCAAGGAAAAATACGGAGCCCGAATAGTGGCTCCCGAAAAAGAATTTGCCAAAGTCCCCGGTGCGGACATTCCTGCTGCCGAAAACACCCCGCTGCTTCTGAATAACATGAAGTTTACCGTCATAAACGCGCCGGGACACACACTGGGGCATGTCTTGTATTACCTTCCTGACGGAAAAATGCTTTTTACCGGAGACGTTTTGTTTAATCTTTGCATCGGCGGCCTGTTTGAAGGTACGCCGCAGCAAATGTTCGCCACCCTGCAAAAAATAAAAGCTCTGCCGGATGATACGGAAATTTTCCCCGGACACGAATATACGCGCGCATGCCTTTCCCCTCGCTTCAAGGAAACTCCCGATTTTGCCGCATATCTGCAAAAAATGGTTCAACGGGAACACGGAGAGAAGGCACCCGCCACCCTTGCCGAAGAAAAAAAGTTTAATCCCTATCTTCAGGCTGCAACTTTAGCCGGATTTATGGGCAAGGAATAGGAGTTGCGTTATGTTTTTCAGCCTTAACAAAAAAATACTGCTGACAATTCTGACCTTCTTTCTGCTGAGTGCGGCAATTTTTGTCTTTTTCTTTGACAACACCATCGGCAAAAAAATCCGCAACGAACAAACCAATCTGATTACCCGCAACCAATACGTCATTGAACTCTTAAACGAAAATATCTCCCTGCGCCAAAAGCTGGAAAAGCTTCAGCCCGAAAACAAAATGCAGTCTGCGGCCAACCTCGACCAGAAAAAAGAAGAGCTCAGCCGGGAACGCAAACTCAATGAAGAACTGACCCAAAATTATGACGAAAGTTACGCCGCGATTCAGGAAAGTTTTCGCATCTTGGGGCTGAGCGCATTTCTAACCACGCTTTCGCTGATTATCCTGTGGATTTTATTAAAGAAATGGGTTGTTACGCCGGTCGACAGGCTGACATCCCTGTCCATTGATGTTGCCAACGGAGATTTCAGCAAACGCTTGGATATAAAAGAAAAACATTTTACCGATGAATTTAACACATTAATGCATACGGTAAATTTTATGTTAAACAACATTGAACACAATATCAATGAAATCAAAGAAAAGGAAATCTTTCTGCAAAATCTGATTGACGCTCTGCCCGACGCGGTCCGCATCATAGACGAAGACTACAATATCGTCCTGGCCAACAAAGCCTATGACGGATATATCAAAAAACAATATTTGTTCAAATCGGCAAAATGTTACGGGGCATACAACGGCGAAACTCAATGCCCTTGCAGTGCCAGCCTTTATCTTTGTCCGTTAAAAGAACTGCAAAAGTCCAAATCTTCGGGGATGAAAACCATACACAGCGTAAACAACCGGCCGCTGTCCGTAAACTCTGCACGCATCCACTTAAACGGAAAATTCGGCATTGTCGAATCTTTCCGCGATTTAAGCGACAACATAAATTACTCGCACCAGCAAAAAATATCCTCATTGGGCTTTCTGGCAACATCTCTGGCTCATGAAATGAAAAACAACCTCGGCGCCATAAATCTGATTTTGGACGGCATTCTCCAGAAATACTATTCCGCCCCTGATAATGAATCCGAAGAAAAAAAATACCTTAATATGATTTCCGGGCAGATAAAAGACTGCATAAAAGTTCCCGAACGGCTGCTGAAACTGTCTCGCAACACCGAACAGACAAATACGACATTCAACGTTATCGCGGAAATTACCGACATCTTGTCGCTTTTAGACTACGATATAAAAAGCAAAGGAATAGTCCTGACCCAAAATTTTTCTAATGTCAAAGAAGAAATCTACGGCAACGAAACGGATTTCAAAATGATAATCCTCAACCTTCTTCAAAATGCTATCCACGCAATGCCGGACGGCGGCACGCTTGAAATAAAAACCAATACCAACAAGGACGACCTGATTATCAGCATCAAAGACAGCGGCTGCGGCATTTCTAAAAATGCCCTAAAACATATATTTGAACCATTCTATTCTTCATCGCCGGATAATGAGAAAAAAGGAACAGGGCTCGGGTTGGCAATTGTCAAAGATTTGGTACTCAAACTAAACGCCAAAATTACCGTCAGCAGCACCGAAAACGTCGGTTCCTGCTTTGAAATCACAATTCCGCGCCACAAATCGCAAAAAATGCTTGTAAAATAAGATTTTGCAGTATATATAGCAGAAAAAAGAATTTATAAGGAATACTAAATGAGCAAAGAAGAACTGCTGGAATTCACGGGAGACGTCATTGAAAAGCTCCCAAACGCCATGTTCAGGGTAAGGCTGGAAAACGGCGTTGAAATCTTAGCCCATACCGCAGGAAAAATGCGTAAGTTCCGCATCCGCGTTATGGTTGGCGACAAGGTTGATATTGAAATGACCCCCTATGACTTAACCAAGGGGCGTATCACTTTCCGCCATAAAGATTAGCCGCTCTGCCGGTTGCCCTCCGGACAAGCTGTCTGCAGGCAGCGCATCCAGCCGGCTGTCTATATCAGCAAACAGCGTTTCCGTTCAAGCCGAATATATCCGTCTGGTGAAACATTCGCCTTAAACGGAACGCGCACATTAAACAAATGTCTGCCGCTAATCGGCAGACATTTGCAATTAGTTAGCCAAAGTAAGAGATTTAACCTCAACCTTAAAACTGGTAAGGTCTTTATCAACTTTGCCATTGACTATAATTTTGTCTTTCGGGGTAACTTTCAGGCCTCGCCAGTCTTTGTCATCAATTTCAACCGTAACATTATTGGTTCCGTCTGTAAAATTGTACTCGTCATCAGAAAGCCTTTTGGTAATATACCCTTCCATCGTTACATAAGCATCATCGGAAAGTTTTTGAACCTCGGCTACGCTCAGCGGTTTCGCCGCTGCATCAACAAAGCCGCCCTGTCCGCCGGTCATCATCTTGCGCTCCATCTTAGCCCGGCAGTCGCTGCAATCACAGTCATGTTTGGCATAGGCACCACCGCAAAGCATTGTGCCGGCCATCAGCAAAAATAAAAATTTTTTCATATTTTCCTCCTGTTAATCTAACAACCCTAATATATTTTGACAGAAGGAAGATTCAATAGAACATTGTTTCATATCGGACGATCGGGCATAACCCCGTCGCCCGTTGCAATTCCCGCAGCCGAGACATTTCCGCCGTTGATTTCCAAAACATAGCAAAACGGCTTTGAACTGCCAATTCTGCGAAGAGAGAGAGGTTTCGCATTCTCATAAATATCAACCACTTTCCAATCGCAGCCGATAAAAAGCATATCCAAAGGAATATATGTATTTTTCATCCACATGGAAGCTCCGGGATACTGCCGTAAGTCAAAAAGCATCCCCGCATTGTCTGAAAGACTGCGCACATTCATCAACCCTGTTCTCAATTCTTCCGCCGTCTTTGCCGCCTTAACCGTATATGACGCCTTATCCGCAATATGAATTTCCATATTTTGCATACCGTTCCGCACCGCTTCCGGACTTTTATTTTTCAGCCCCCTATAATTTCCGCACCACCCGGGTTCAGCCGCCATCAAAACACAGACACAGACAAGCACGGCTTTGACGACGCCCCTTTTTTTTCTGCATTGGTTCCAAATCCGGCACATTCCTGTACTCACAAACATTTCATTCCTCTTCCGGCAGTGGCTTCCAGGCGCAAAAGCTCACGGCAAAATCTTCCCGAATATTTACCATATCTTATACTTTTCCCCGCTAAAGTGTCAACACAATAACATTAACCATGAAACCGCAAAACAACAGAATGCAGCAGCCCGTACCCGCAAATTCGTTATTTTCTTTCTCTCCCGGACGGTATATCCCTGCCATAACCGCTTTCGGTCTGTTATGCCTGTGTTTTTCGCCGCTTTTAGTAAACTTTATATGGGGAAATCACGACTGGCTGCCGCTTATACACGGCAACCCCCTGTTGTCCGGGCTGATTGAAGGGCGCTTTTCGCAATACATTCTTCTAAACCTGCTTCTGGGCGGAAAAATTCTTCCCGTCCTGAACATCCTGCTGGGATTCATTTTTTACACGGCGGCATTGTTCCTGCTGTACCGACGCTTCTTCGCCTTTTCTGTACGGCCGGCCATTGCCGCGCTGTTCCTGTCTGCCGCCGCGGGGCTGCCCTTCGCCGCAGAACTGCTGTATTTTCATTTCATAACTTTCAGCCTGTTGTCCTGGCCGTTAATAATAGCCTTATCCCTGCTGTGCTGCCAAAAAGCGTCCAGCTCTCATCCTGTCATTTTCACGCTCTGCGGCACACTCCTGCTATTATTCGCGCTGGGAGGATATCCTGCTTCAGTCAACCTGTTTGTTATCTCCGCAGCCTGTTTTACCATACTTAGCCTGACGGCACAGCCGGCCAGAGGACGCACCATAATACGGCAGACTTTGCCGTTCGCCGTCTGTCTGCTGCTTTCGATGGCCGGACTAAAACTGGCATTTTCCTTTTTACAGGAACATCACTATATGATGCAATTGTATAACAGCCAGGCATCCACCGTACCTGAATTAATCGTTAAACTGCCAAAAATATTAAAAAGCGCCTTTGAAGATTTTTTTCAGCCGCGGCCATTTCTTTCTCCGTTTTTTAAAATGCTGATTTCATCAATTACTCTAACAGCAAGCGCAACCTTCTGTTTTTTTGCCTTTGCAAAATCAGCACCTTCCGCCGATGCACCTGATTACTCCCGGCTTTGCATATGGAAAAAGGTTCTTGCCCTCTTATTAATTGCCTCCCTTCCGCTATGTCTGAAATTTTCCGCCTGGCTTGCCAAATCTGCTCCGGATGCTCCTTTTGCCATGGAAGACCCGGCTGCCTATATGGCACGAACAGACTTTTACGGCTATCCGGTTCTCATCCTTTTCTGCCTTTTCTATCTGCACCGCTTCGGCTCGCAAGTGCTCAAAAATTTTGCCTATTTATCCGCCGTTTTGTTGCTTATCATCAGTATTAACCTGAACCTCAATTTTGCCAAAACCCATTTCTTCGGCTTTTCCGCCGAAAACAAACTTTTGGAGCGTCTGACTGCCCGTATCCAAAGCCATCAGGATTTTTCCCGCACAAGCCAGTACACCGTCATTCAGGCCGGAGAAATCCCCCTGCGTTCCCGTTACTATCTGCCGTCTGCAAACGAAAAATACGGCTACTATATGCTGCAGGCGCCATATACCCGCCATTGGATTGCCTTTGAATATTATAATTTCTACGCTCCGTACGACTATGTCCGCGAAGGCACCGCCATCCGTCCCGAAGAAATAACGCCGCAAATGGCTGATTTTCTCACCAAACGTGTCAAAACATGGCCTTCTGCCGATTCGGTATATGTCGATAAAAACTACGCTGTCATTGCCCTCACCCAACGCGGCAAAGAATTGCTTACCCGTCAGTTTGAACTTCTTTCCCGCCAATTGCCTGTCTCCGCATCCCCCGACGCCAATAGAAAATTATCCTCGCAAAGTTCCGAACCGCAGATACCGTCACAAACGCCGCGCCACAACCCAGAAGCCCCTCGCCAAACTGTTAATGGAAATATGCCATGAAAAAGCTATTGCAGAAATTCCGCCTTTACCCCGACACATTGGACGGCAAAGCAGTGCTGATAAGTTTCCTTATCATCAATTTTGCTTTTCTGTTCCATACTTTAAACTTTATGTGGGGAAACCACGACGTCAAATTCATCAAAGAAGAATTGCTGTTCTCTTCGGGGCTGTTTGAAGGTCGATTCACGCAGTTTATCCCTTACCGGCTGCTAACCGGCGGACAAATTCTCCCCCTCCTCAACAACCTGTTAGGTTTTGCCTTTTTAACAGCAGCGCTGTGGCTGCTGGCAAAATACTGGAATATAAAAAAGTCTCTGGCCGGACACATTGTGTTCATCAGTTTTTTTGCCACCCAGCCCTACACGCTGTCATGGATGTACTTCACGTTTATCACTATCAGCTGTATGCTTTGGGCTTTTCTGGCGGCTCTTGGGCTTTACCTTTCGGGCTGGGTCTGTGCTGTCCGGCACAAAATACTCCTGTGTCTTGGTTCCGTCGCTTGTTTTTATCTGGCGCTCGGCGGATATCCTCCCGTAATTAATATGCTCTTCGTCTGTCTCGGCGGCAGGTTGGTCATAGCATACGTATTTGAACAAAAAACACTGAAAGACCTCTTCGCTGTTTATAAATACACGCTGCTCAATATTCTCATCGCCGCCGTACTGTTTAAGCTCACCTTAAAAATCATCGCCCCCGGCAACGTATATAATCTTGAAACCGAACCGCTTTCCAACCTCCCACTGAAATTCTTCACCGTTATAAAAATAGCATTCGGCCAGTTTTGGATAACCGTGCCGTTTATGGAACGGGGATATAAAATTATTTTGGCGCTGATGTCCTTTTGTGCCGTTACCGGAATTCTTCTTTACGCACCAAACTGGCGGCAGCGTACCGTTGCTGCGGTTCTAATTTGCGGCACGGTTTGGGCCACGGCGCTGACAACGTTTCTTGTTGTCCCCCATACGGAATTCGTTTCCCGCATAGATTTCTATGGCTTCGCTTTTCTTTATGCCTTTTTCCTCGGGCTCTTGCTGACAATTCCTGCCAAATTGTCATCCAGCCTTGCCGCTGCTTTTGCCGTCGTACTTCTCCCGCTTAACATTTTAAACGACTACACTGCTTTGAAAGTTTGGAAACAGGGTTTTGACGCCGAAATGCAAATTCTTGACAACATTTCCGAACGGATTGAAAATCACCCGGATTTCTCCCCTGACGGACAATACCGTTTCTATCAGGCCGGAGATATTTCCCTGCGCCCGAATTACTACCGCGGAAGTTACGATAAAGATGACGTTTTTCTGCTTTCCCTGCCCTATCTTGCCATGTGGCAGGGTGCAAACCTGCTGGAATTTTACAGCCCTTTTGATTACATCGACCGCACTCTTCCTCTCCTTCCCGACGACATAACACCGGACGTCTATGACTTTTTCATGAATCAGGCTCGTCCCTGGCCGCATCCGAATTCCGTTTATGTAAATTCCGATATCATCATCGTTGTTTATAATCAGGCCGGGCTGGAAGACTTTCGCCGCCGCCTGCAAATGCTGCCCAAACCGTAACCGACATCAATTAATTTTGCCGCTCATTTCGACAATGACGTTCATTCCGATATTACCGTTCGTTCCTGTAATAGCATTCGTTCCGGTAATGACATTCGTTCCGCAACGACGTTCATTCCGATATTGCCGTTCGTCCCGATAACATAATATTCCCGTCGTTAATAAAAAAATTACGCTTTTATGTTATAACAACGGCATACCCGGTTCAATTATCATCGTCAGGTGGCATAAAATGAAAAAAATCCCCGAATTAGCCGTTATCGTTCCCTGTTATAACGAAGAAGAAGCCTTACCGCAAAGCATAAAAACTTTGTCCGGCACCCTGAATAATTTGATTAAATCCGGATTAATCCGTGAGAGCAGCCGTTTGGTCTTCGTTAACGACGGTTCAAAAGATTCGACATGGAAAATTATCGAAAACGCACACAAAAAATCACCGCGTGTCAAAGGCATTTCCCTCTCCCGCAATTTTGGGCACCAGGAAGCGTTGCTTGCGGGATTGTATAATACCGATGCCGATATTTACATAACCATAGACGCCGATCTGCAGGACGACGTTTCCGCCATAAAGCAGATGATACAATGCTACGACAAAGGCTGTGAAATCGTTTACGGTGTCAGAAACCGCCGCGACACGGACAGTTTTTTCAAACGCAACACCGCCCTGTGGTTTTATAAACTGATGAAACTCCTCGGCGTTGAACTTGTCGCCAATCACGCGGATTTTCGGCTGTTAAGCCGTCGTGCCGTCGCAGCCATGGCCGAATTTAAAGAAAAGAACCTTTTTCTCCGCGCTATCGTACCGTTAGTCGGTTTCAAATCCTGCTGTGTCTGCTACGACCGCAAAAAACGTCAGGCCGGAACGACAAAATACCCCCTAAAAAAAATGCTTTTGTTCGCGCTGAAAGGTATCTCCAGCTTTTCCGCCATGCCGTTGCATTTGATAACATTTTCCGGCATCGTTATTTCCGTCTTGAGTTTTATTCTCATGCTTTGGACGGTCTACGCTTATTTTTCAGGTTCGACAATCGTCGGCTGGGCTTCGCTGATGTCTGTCATAACCTTTTTCAGCGGCATTACCATCCTGTTTATGGGCATCATCGGCGAATACATTGCCAGCATTTTCGTTGAGGTTAAAAACCGCCCGACTTATATAATCGACCAAACCTTGGATTAAACCATGGATAACGCCGCGCAGAAATCATACCTTTTTTTGCCATCCGGCTTTTACGGACGCATCTGGCTAAAGCTTTGGATTGCAACGTTACTTGTATTTTTGCCTTTTTTGTTCAATTTTCTCTGGGGTAATCACGACTGGGAATGGATACGCAAAGGTACGCCGTTGTTTAGCGGCGTATTTGAAGGGAGGTTTTCACAATTTATTCTTCAAAACTTCCTCTTTGAAGGGCGAATTCTTCCTGTCTTCAGCATAGCAGCAGCCTTTGCTTTCTATTCCGGCGCGGCAGTGCTGTTGTTTCGGCTTTGGAACTTGCCGCCCCAAAAGTGTATATATCTTCTGCCGGGGCTGTGCTTGGCATCGTCTCCGTACGCCATATCCTGGCTCTATTTCGCCTTTATCACCTTAAGTTCACTATCCTGGGTCCTCGTCATCGCCGTCGCGTTTTACAGCCTTGAAAATCTGCCCCGGACACATCATCCAAAACTCTCTTTTCTTGCCGCTGTTCTGTTGTTCGCTCTGGCTCTCGGCGGCTACCCTCCCGTCATCAACCTGATGGGCGTTGCCTTTTTCACTCTGATTTTGCAATCCCTCTGTCTGCAAAGGCTTTCTGTCCCGTCTCTTTTCCGTCATTTTATTCCGCACTGCATTGCCTTGTTTTTCGGCATCGCCATTTTTCTCTTTGCTCAATATTTGTTGAAAAAATACCATTTACAACACGATACATACAACACCGCGGGTATCGGTTTTGCCGAGCTTCCGGACAAACTGCTGCTCTGCCTGCAGGCTGCCGTCGGACAGTTCTTCAAAAGCGGCGGTTTTATCACCGCATCTTACAAATACATCGGCCTCTGCCTGTTTCTCCTTGCCATCTTTCGCCTCTGGCACCAACTCCCAAAACGCCCGGCAAACATCGCCCTGTTTTTTCTCTCTGTCGCCGGAATGCTTTTCGCCACCGTTGCCACACTGCTCGTTGCCCGGGACATTAACCAAGTGCTGTATCAGCCGCGTATCGACTTTTTCGGCCTCCCATTTATATATGCTTTCTCATCAGCAGTCTTGTTGGCATCGGACGACAGACTTATTCGCAACATAACCGCTTTTGCCCTGTCTGCCTTGATTGCCGGAAACATTAACACAACCGCAGCCGCCGCCAAAATATGGTCGCAGGGATTTAAAGCCGAAATGTCCTTCGCTGAACGCATCCTGACCCGGCTGGAAGATACCTCCGGCTTTTCCCCATATCGTAAATACGCATTTGTACAAGGCGGAACGCTGGATTTCCGCAGCCGTTTTCTTATTCCCGGCGACAGTATTACAGCCGCAGACGGCTACACCGTAACCGCCCCCTACATACCATGGCATTTGCCGTCCAAAGCCTACCTTTTTTATTATCCGCATAATTTTGTAGCCGCCGATTTTGACGTATACTGGAGCTATGTTGACCCGAATCAAATATCCCTTACCCCCGGATTAATCTCTTACCTGCAAGATAAAGCCGCCCCCTGGCCGGATACCGCCGCCGTCTACACATCTCCCCGGACTATTGTCCTGACCGTCAGCCAAGACGGCGAAAAACGCGCCCGCCTCTGGCTGCAAAAAGAGCTGTCGGCTGCCCCCGCCGCATCGTCTCAATCCCCGGCACCAGCTTTATCGACGCCTCCGGCTCCTGCCTCAGCAGCATCTCCCCGGTTTCCGGTATCCGCGCCATCTCGGCATCCTGCCTCCACTCCCGGTTTGAACTTCCGTTTCTCCTAAAGCTCGGAAATTATCCTCATATCCGAAAATTTGCTTGTCAAAACAATCCGTTTCTCCTACAATTCGCCATTAAGCAAAGGACAGAAGATGAACGAAACAGAAGATTGCGACCTTTCTCTCGGCGGAAACGTCTGGAACGTCGCCCAAACCGATGAACGTCGCACCGAGCAAATGTGCCGGCGATTGGAAATTTCGTCATCAATGGCGAAACTCCTTATTCTGCGCGGAATTACGGAGGATAACGCGCCGCTTTTCCTCAATCCGAAATTATCGACTTCCATGCCTGACCCCAGCGTCTTAAAAGATATGGATAAAGCCGCCGCCCGAATTGCCGAAGCAATAATCAATCATCAAAAAATCGGCATTATTGGCGACTATGATGTTGACGGGGCAACTTCCACATCCGTCCTGCGCCTGTTTTTGACCTACCTGGGAATTGAAACCGCCGTCCATATCCCCGAAAGGGAAGAAGGCTACGGCCCGAGTACGCTGGCTTTTCAGGAGTTTGCAGATTTTGGCGCCGACCTTGTCATAACCGTCGACTGCGGTACTTCTGCTTTTGAAGTTCTTGACACCGCTGCCGAAAAATTCGAAATTATCGTTCTGGATCACCACGAAGCCGAAACCCGCTTACCGAAGGTCTATGCCGTTGTCAATCCCAAACGCCTGGATGAAAACAACAACCATCCCGATTTGGCCTATATGGCAGCCGTCGGCGTCGTCTTTATGACCGTAGTAGCCATAAACCGGATTTTGCGCCAAAAAGGATTTTACACCTCTGCCCTGCCCGAGCCTAACCTGATGCAGTGGCTGGATTTGGTGGCACTCGGCACCGTTTGCGATGTCGTCACGCTGTTGGGTATAAACCGCTCGTTTGTAACGCAGGGGCTCAAGATTATGTCTTCGCGCCAAAACCTCGGACTAAGAACACTTGCCGACGCCGCCAACATCAACGAAAAGCCGGACGCCTACCATCTGGGATTTGTGCTCGGTCCCCGTATCAATGCCGGCGGGCGTGTCGGCAAAGCAAGCATCGGCAGCAGGCTCCTCTGCTCCGTCAACCCGATGGAAGCCAAACAATTGGCCGACGAACTCAACGGTTTTAATCAGGAACGTAAAGACATTGAGGGTTTTGTTTTAGAGCAATCCATAGAAATGCTGGAAGGTACGCCGCAAAGCTGGCCTATGGCTTTTGTTTACAACAAAGGCTGGCACCAGGGTGTCATCGGCATCGTCGCCGGCAAACTAAAGGAACGTTACAATCTGCCCGCTTTTGTCATGAGCATTGAAGACGACGAAGTCAAAGGCTCCGCCCGGTCAATTCCCGGCGTAGATTTGGGAGCGTTGATTATCGCCGCCAAAGAAAAAGGCGTCCTGACCAAAGGCGGCGGGCACACGATGGCTGCCGGCTTTTCCCTGACCGAAGCGCAAATTCCCGCCTTCCGCACATTTGCCGGCGAATATATTGCCCGCAGCCTGAACAATACCCGGCCGCACCCCGTCATTAACATCGACCTGAGCCTCAGCCTCCCTGCCGCCAATGCCGGGTTATGCAGCGAGCTGGAACGGCTGAAGCCTTTCGGCACCGGCAACCCTGAACCTCTTCTCCTGCTGCGCGGCGTATATTTTCAACGCCCCTGCATCATCGGCGCCGGACATGTTAAATGCGAATTGGCAACCATATCCGGGGAAAAACTCCCCGCCATCGCTTTCCGTATTGCCGACAGCGAAATCGGCAAAGAAATATTAAGCCGCCGCCATGACTGCTATGACGTCGTCGGCAATCTGCGTTTTAACCGCTGGAACAACTCTGTTTCGCTCCAGTTTATCCTGACGGATATTAAAAAGTCAAAATGAGGTCAAAATGAAAAAAGCCCAAATCAGAAAACTGCGCCAAACCGTTAAAAACCGGCAGAAGAAACCCGGGTTTTTCGGCTATGTCATTTCCAAACTGAAAACCTACCTGTTTACGGGCATTCTGGTAACCATGCCCGTAACAATCACCTTTTACATGGCTTACGAATTGTTCGTCTGGATGGACAAATGGACGCGCTCGCTGATTCCGCCGCAGGTTGCCGCCCACGAGTTTGTCCCTTATATTCCCGGCATAGGCGTTGTAATGCTGATTGTTGTGCTCATTCTCATCGGTATGTTCACCACCGGTTTTATCGGCAGGTTTTTCGTCCGTCTCGGCGATTTCATCGTCTCTAAAATGCCGCTTATTTCCAGCATTTATTCGCTGTTGAAACAACTGTTTGAAACGATATTTTCGCAAAAATCAAAATCCTTTAAGGAGGCCGTCCTTCTGGAATACCCGCGCAAAGGCATCTGGATTATCGGCTTTCTGGCCGGCGAAACGACCGGCGAGCTGGCACATAAGTTGCACAGCCGGAAAATGCTCAGCATTTTCGTCCCCACAACGCCAAACCCGACTTCCGGTTTTCTCATAATCGTTCCGTCCGAAGATGTTATTAAATTAAAAATGAGCGTTGAAGACGCGCTTAAATACGTCGTTTCCTGCGGTATTGTCGTTCCCGAAGAAGAAAAAGAAAAACTGCCGCGCAAAAACGGTTAAAATACGGCTCAAATTACACCATTCCCCGCAATCGCTCCAGCAAAAACGGTTGACAACCGTTTCCTGCGATTGACAAAGATGACGCCGGAGAGTTTAATTATAAGCGAAAACAACAGCCTTGTTGTTTTGTGTGGATTTAACCGACTTGTCCGACACCTGATAGGACTAAAAAGGAGAACTGTTATGAACAAAACCGCCGAATATGTGTCTCTCGGACACCCGGATAAAATTGCCGACTATATTTCAAGTGCACTGCTTGACGAATGTATAAAACAGGATTCCGGCATACGTTACGCCGTAGAAGTTATGGTAAAAAACAATCATATAATCTTGGGCGGCGAAATCTCGGGCAACATTAAACTGCACAACCTGCCGGACTGCGTCAGGCAGGCTTTGCGTGATATCGGCTATGATGAAGAATACAGCCAGATATGGCAGCAAAACGCAATTGATATCAACCAGATTGAAATCACCAACCTTATCAGCGCCCAATCCTGTGAGATAGGCAGAGGAGTGGAAGCCGATGGCTGGGGCGACCAGGGCGTTTTCGTCGGTTATGCCCAAAAAGGGGACGGGCTGATTAACCGCGAGCTTTATCTGGCCCGAAAATTAAACAATGCCTTATACGAAAAAGCTTTAACCTCTGAAAATCTCGGCTTAGACATCAAAACGCAGATAACTCTTAATACCGAGGGAAAAATCCTTACCGCCGTTGCCGCCATTCCGATGCAAAAACCTGAAAGCCTGTCTGCATTCATCGCCGAAACGTTGGAACAAGTGCCTGAAAACCTTATTGTCAACGGAACCGGAGCCTATACCTGCCATTCGTCAATTGCCGACTGCGGCATAACCGGACGCAAACTTGCCTGTGATTTTTATTCGGCAGCCTGCCCGATAGGCGGCGGTTCGCCATGGACCAAAGACCCCAGCAAAGCGGACCTGACCCTCAATCTGTATGCCCGCAAACTGGCCATACAATATCTTGAAGACAATGACGAATGTTTTGTTTATCTGTCCTCCTGCATCGGTAAATCCCGTTTGCCAAGCGCTGTCGTCAAAACCCGGCGCAACGGCAATGAAAAAATTTTCGACATTTGCCCGGATTGCAGCCCGCAGATTCTGATTAATGAATTACGGCTCAGACGTCCCATATACAAAAAGCTCTGCCGCCGCGGATTAATGTCTTATTTTGACGACAACGGAAACCCCGCTTTTTAACCATATACAAAAAAGGAGCTGCACAAGGCAGCTCCTTTCTTTTTTAACCAAGTTACTACTTCTTTTTCCCTTTGTTGTCAGCTTCGGGCTTTTGAACACCGGCATTGGAAGATGCACCGGTAATCGGCTTATCTGCTGCATCATTTCCGGCATTGCAGATTTTGCCAAGAAGCTGCTGTCCAAGTTCGGTTCCGGCAAAGGCTTCAAGCATAGAGTTCATTGCTTGTCCTCCTTTGGCGGAAAACAGCTGCATAACGGAACTTACGCCCTCTTGCACATTGCTTCCCGCATTGGCAATAATCTTAATGTCAGCGTTTCCGAGATTCTTTGCCTGTTCGATTCCGACAGCCTGTAACGCATCGACTTTCTTAATTTCAATAAGATAAGTCTGATACCCTTGATTGTTTCCAATCTCGTGAGCCAGCGTAATCTGCGGTGCAACTTCTGCCTGTCCGAGCTTTTCTTTTGCCAAAGCTTCTGCAGCACCTTTGGCTTCAATACCCAAAGCCTCGTTTTTAGCTTTGACCAAATCCGCCTCGGCATCTTTCGTCTTTTGGATAAAGGCAGCACCGGCATCATGTTCGGCAACAAGCTTGTTTTGCTCAGCAACCAACACATCGGCTTCAGCTTCAATCCGCTGTTTTTCCTTGCCGGCTTCAGCGTCAATGACAACTTTCTTTTTATCAATTTCCGCCTGACGGGTAGTCCCGACTTCAACAACAAGCATTTCTTTTTCTTTGGTCAGCCTTTCCTGATCTTTCACTTCCTGTTTGGATTTTTCGTCCGCAATGCCGACCGCTTGTTCGCGTTCAGCCCTGCGCTTGCCAACCTTTTCCTCTTTCTCTTCCTTTTTCAGGGCAATTTCCTGTTCGGATAAGATTTCGGCTTCTTCCGCCTCTTGTCTGTTTTTAGCCACTTCTTTGCGCGATTCCATGTCGATAAAAGATTTTTTCTTTTCCATGATATTGGAAATAACCTTCTCTCCCATTTTGTCACGCACATCCATCAGCTCAATGCTCTTGACCGGCACGATACCCCATTCCTTAAGATTGTCATTTACTTCTTTGGTAAATTCCTCCCCGTAAACGGAACGCTGGGTCATAATCTTTTCCAGCGTATCATTCGCCAAAATAGAACGCACGGCACTCTGTACAATACTCGTCAGATGTTCCTGCAAGGTGTCATTGTCTGAAATACGCGAAGCCGCCTGACGATAATCGGCGATACGGAAAAACGCCGTAACATCTACTACAAACGGCAGTTTGTCTTTATCATACGCTTCATACCCGTCCAAATCTACCGAAAAGTTATGCAGCGGCAAAATCTGTACCTCTACACCCCAAACCGGGACCCATGACGGAATTTGATAATAGACATTTCCGGCCGTCTCGTCTGCCCGGGAAATTCCTCCGCCGGCATTGTTTCCAGCACCAGAATCTATCGGCTTGATACTGCCGTAAATTTCCGTTACCTTGCTGCGCCGGACGACATGAACTTCCGAAGGTTTGACAACTCTTCTCAGAGACAAAATCCATCTCACTAAAAGAACCAACACTACAACCACGATGGCAACGCCAATCCATGGAAGATAATTCATAACTTGTTCCATAAAACCTAAAAATTTAAAGTAAATAAAAATAAAATTATCATTGTCCTATTACATGACTTTTTTATTTTTGTCAATAGGTTTGTCAAAAAAATAAAATCTCTCGTTTTTTCGGAATTTTTCCCGAAACGGTTTCATTTTTTCCAACTGTTTTGCGACAGCGGCCAAGTTTCTTAAAATTTTTAAAAAAATTGTATTTTTTCACCGCCCGTCTATTGCTTCCGTCAAAACGCCTCCCTATATAAGGTAACAGAAAGATTTCATAACGTAAAAAAGGATTTGAGATATGAGCAATAAAGTATTGGGTATTGACTTGGGTACGACAAACTCCTGTTTTGCCATCATGGAAGGCGGGGAACCGAAAGTACTTGAGAATTCCGAAGGCGCAAGAACAACTCCGTCTATGGTTGCGTTTACGGATACGGAAACGCTGGTCGGCTATCCGGCAAAGCGTCAGGCCGTTACCAACCCGGAAAATACGCTGTTTGCAATTAAGCGTTTGATTGGTCGTCGTTTTGACTCGCCTGAAGTCGCTAAAGACAAAGAACTGGTTCCGTTCAAAATTATTGCCGGTGACAATGGCGATGCGTGGGTAGAAGCTAAGGGCAAAAAATATGCCCCGTCGCAAATTTCGGCAATCGTCTTGCAGAAAATCAAAGAATATGCCGAAAGCTATCTCGGCGAAAAAATTGAAAAAGCCGTCATTACCGTTCCTGCATATTTTAACGACTCACAGCGTCAGGCAACCAAAGACGCCGGCAAGATTGCAGGCCTTGACGTCCTGCGTATCATCAACGAACCTACTGCGGCAGCGCTTGCCTATGGTATGGACAAGAAAGCGTCCGGCACCATTGCGGTTTATGACCTGGGCGGCGGTACGTTCGATATTTCCATTTTGGAAATCGGCGACGGCGTTTTCGAAGTAAAGTCAACAAACGGCGATACTTTCCTCGGCGGTGAAGATTTTGACCAGCGTCTGGTAAATTATCTGGCCGACGAATTCAAAAAAGAAAACAACATTGACCTGAAGGCTGACCGGCTGGCTCTGCAACGTCTGAAAGAAGCTGCTGAAAAAGCCAAAATTGAATTGTCTTCAACAACGCAGACCGAAATCAACCTGCCGTTCATTACTGCTGATATGAGCACCGGTACCCCGATTCCGAAGCACCTGAATATGAAATTAACCCGTGCAAAACTGGAATCCATTGTTGACGACCTGATTGAAAAGACCGTTGAACCCTGCAAAAAGGCTATGGCTGACGCCGGAGTCAAACCGTCCGACATTAGCGAAGTCATTCTGGTCGGCGGTATGACCCGTATGCCGAAAGTTGTTGAAACAGCCAACAAGCTCTCCGGCAAAGAAGCCCACAAGGGCGTAAACCCGGACGAAGTTGTTGCGCGCGGCGCGGCAATTCAAGGCGGCGTTCTGCAAGGAGATGTGCGCGACGTTCTATTGCTCGATGTGACACCGCTTACGCTTTCAATCGAAACAGCCGGCGGAGTTGCTACTCCGATGATAGAGCGCAATACTACAATACCGAAGAAAGCCTCGCAGATATTCTCCACATACGCGGACAACCAGACGGCTGTCGATATAAGGGTGCTGCAAGGTGAACGTCCGATGGCAAAAGACAACAAGCTAATAGGCAATTTCAGGCTCGACGGAATAAATCCCGCCCCGAGAGGCTTGCCGCAGATAGAGGTCACATTCGATATAGACGCAAACGGCATATTGAACGTAAGCGCGAAGGATAAATCTACAGGCAAGGAGCAAAAGATAACCATTACAAATTCGAGCGGCCTGAGCAAAGACGAGGTCGAAAGACTCCGCAAGGAAGCCGAACTGCACGCTGCCGAAGACGCCAATATAAAAGAGACTGCGGAAGCCCGCAACGAGCTCGACAATATGGCTTACGGCATTGAAAAGCAGATAAAGGAAAACGGCAGCAAACTTCCGGCGCAAATCAAGGGCGAACTTGAAGAGGGCGTAAAGAAGGCGCAGGAATTGTTGAAGGACAATTCTGCGACAAAAGAGGCTCTCAAGTCCGAGACTCAAAAGCTAACCAATTTGCTTGAACAGTCTGCGAAGTACTTCCAAGAAGCGGCGCAATCGTCGGCTTCGGCGGGCGCGCAGCAGGCGCAACCGGGCGCAGGCCAGTCTTCAGAGGCTCCTAAAAACGACGCTGTCGACGCGGACTTTGAAGTAGTGGACGACGACAACTCTAAAAAGTCCTCCTAATAAATGATAAGGTTTTCCCCTTCAGTCGGAAACGGCTGGGGGTGAAACTTTTTGTCTTTTCATTAGGGCGCAAGATTAGTAATATTGGCGTTTATTTAAATTTTCATTAAAAACAAACAGACAAAAAAACTATGGCAAAAGTAAATATCCAACCTCTTGGCGACAGAGTGCTCGTCAAGCAAGTAGAAGAAAAAGAACAAGTAAAAGGCGGCATCATAATCCCCGATTCCGCCAAGGAAAAATCGCAGGAAGCAACCGTTGTTGCTGTCGGATTGGGACGCACTCTCGATGACGGGAAACGCTCTTCGTTTGACGTGAAAGTCGGAGACAGAGTTTTAATTTCCAAGTACGGCGGCACGGAAGTCACCCTCAACGGTGAAAAGTACATGCTGTTGCGCGAAGACGACATTGTCGCCATTCTCAAATAACACTTAAAAAATAGAAAAAACAAATATGGCTAAACAAATTATTTTCGACGAAGTAGCCCGTAAAAAGATTCTCGCGGGCGTAACGATTCTTGCCAAAGCAGTCAAGGCGACTCTCGGCCCGAAAGGCCGCAATGTCGTAATCGACAAAAAATACGGCGCTCCCTTGATAACAAAGGACGGCGTAAGCGTTGCGAAAGAAATCGAGCTTGAAGACGCCTTTGAAAATATGGGCGCCCAGATGGTCAAGGAAGTCGCCAACAAGACTTCCGACAACGCCGGCGACGGCACTACAACTGCGACTGTTTTGGCGGAGGCCATCTACCGCGAAGGCTTGCGCAACGTAGCGGCAGGCTGCAACCCGATATTTGTAAAGCGCGGCATCGACAAAGCTGTCGACGCGGCTGTTAAAGAGCTTGCCAAAAATTCCAAGACTGTAAAGGACAGCGAGGAAATCAGGCAGGTTGCCACCGTGTCCGCCAACTGGGACAAGGAAATTGGCGACATCATTGCCGAAGCCATGAACAAGGTCGGCAAAGACGGCACAATAACGGTTGAAGAAGCCAAGACAATCGAAACCTCCCTCGACGTTGTCGAAGGCATGCAGTTCGACAAAGGCTATCTCTCTCCCTACTTTGTCACCAATACTGAAAATATGGAGTGCGTTCTCGAAGACGCATACATTCTCATACACGAGAAGAAAATCTCCAACCTCAACGAGCTTCTCCCGATATTGCAGGCTGTTGCCAAGACCGGCAAACCGCTCATGGTTATCGCAGAAGACGTCGAAGGCGAAGCGCTTGCTGCGTTGGTTGTCAACAAATTGCGCGGCATGCTGAATGTGTGCGCTGTAAAGGCTCCGGGATTCGGCGACAGACGCAAGGCAATGCTCGAAGATATCGCAATCCTCACAAACGGCCGTTGCATCACTGAGGACTTGGGCATCAAGCTTGAAAATATACAGCTTGCGGACCTCGGTAAGGCAAAGCGCATAACAGTCGGCAAGGAAAACACGACAATAGTCGAAGGCGCCGGCAAGTCCGCCGACATTCAGGCGCGCGTAAAACAGCTGCGCAAGGCCATTGAGGAAACAACCTCCGATTATGACCGCGAAAAATTGCAGGAACGTTTGGCAAAATTGGCAGGCGGTGTTGCCGTAATCAATATCGGCGCCGCGACCGAACCCGAGATGAAAGAAAAGAAAGCCCGCGTTGACGACGCTCTGCATGCGACCCGCGCCGCTGTTGAAGAAGGCATAAGCGCAGGCGGCGGTGTTGCTCTGTTGCGCACGGCTTCCGCAATCGACAAGCTTGAGCTTGAAGGCGACGAAGCAATTGGCGCGCAGATTGTCCGCAAGGCAATCGAATCTCCGTTGCGCCAACTTTGCGAAAACGCTGGCGAAGAAGGAGCTCTCGTTGTCAAGGAAGTCTTGAAGAGCAAGGGCAATATGGGCTACAATGTGGCGACCGGCAAGTTTGAAGACTTGTTCAAGGCGGGCGTCGTAGATCCTACGAAGGTGACCCGTTCGGCGTTGCAGAATGCCGCAAGCGTTGCGAGCCTCTTGTTGACGACGGAATGCATGATTGCAGACAAGCCCGAAGAAAAGCCCGCACACAAAGCAGTATTCGGCGGCGACTCCGAGCGCCGTAACTCTT
>ENA-OURV01000119-OURV01000119.1-human-gut-metagenome-genome-assembly--contig:-NODE-119-length-64738-cov-5.155157_pt1 | contig 64738 bp, 56 predicted proteins | sample MGYA00242141_ERZ509072 | MGnify/ENA primary metagenome ERZ509072 (study PRJEB26280, sample SAMEA2338763) | human gut metagenome | biome: human gut; feature: human-associated habitat; material: faeces... | reverse complement strand
TGAAAATTATACACCGCCTTTTTCCATTGGAAACGAACATATTGGCTTGAAAAATTACCTGACGTATCCTTTGAAGATACACTTCGAAGCTGTTTGAAAAAAAAAGCATATGGAAAAGAGCCTGGACATGCAAGATTCTATTATCCCAAAAAATATGGGTATGGAGAAGTGTGGCTGCGTATGGCTGATAAAATTAAAAAATATATATGCTATTCACAGAGTATAAAAAAAGTTGATTTTGTAAATAGAATTGTTACTACTAAGAACGGAAATATATATCAGGCTGAAAAAATCATTTTTACAATTCCATGGACAAGTGTAGATGAATTTTATGGAATGCCAGATGATATAGAAAAGATGATACCTCAATTAAAACATAATGCTGTGGAAATTAGATATTATCCAGATAATCTGGAAACAAATGCACACTGGATATATTATCCGGATTTAACACTGCCATATCATCGTATTTTAGTTCGACCTAATTTTTGCTTGAATAGTAGGGGATATTGGACAATATGGGCGGCAGCTACAGCTTTGCCAATAATCTGGCGTGGCAGCGGCTTGGAAACAGTGAGGTATGCTCCTGGGGCGGCTTTTATCTGAACAAGCAGGAAACAGCGGAGCGGATCTCCTTCTTGTTCCCGGCTGGTAAAGGGGATCTTGCGGCGGCGTTGCGAACGCTGATGGACTATGCCAATCTGCGGGGCAGACCCTTGATTCTGTTCGGCGCATCCGCCCAGGCTGCCGCATTTGTACAGCAGCAGTTTCCCGGACGCTTTTCCGTAACGGCTGACCGGGATGATTTCGATTATATTTACCGGCTGGAGGATCTTCGCACACTGGCAGGCAGAAAATATCACCAAAAGCGGAACCATCTGAAGAAGTTTCAGGCGTACCCCTTTACCTATGCGCCTTTGACAGAAGCGGATTATGAGGACTGCATCCGGCTTAGTGCCGAATGCTACCTGCAAAAGAACGGGATTGCTGAATATACCGGGCAGGTGGAGCAGCTTGCCATCCACACCTTTTTCATGCATTTCCGTGCGCTTGGTCTGATGGGTGGTACGCTCCGGGTGGATGGAAAGCTGGTTGCCTTTACAGTAGGGGAGCGGATCAACAGCAACACCCTGTGTGTCCACATTGAAAAGGGGGACATTGCCTACGAAGGGGTGTACCCGGCGATCAATTACTATTTTGTCAACCATGTGGAGGATCCGGCAATTGCATTTGTGAACCGGGAGGAGGATATGGGGCTGCCGGGACTGCGTAAGTCCAAGCTCTCCTATCACCCGGTGATGCTGCTGGAGAAATATCAGCTTGTCCAGACGGACTTTCAGAAAGAAGGAAAATCATTATGATCTATGTATTTCTTGCAAACGGCTTTGAGGAAATGGAGGCTATGGCGCCTATCGATTGTCTGCGCCGTGCAGGCAAGCAGGTTGTGACCGTAGCAGTGGGCGGTGCGGCAATCCGCAGCTCACACGGTATGCATGTGATCCCGGATTTGACAGAGCAGGAGATCACACTGGATGACAGCCTGGAAATGATCGTGCTGCCGGGAGGCATGCCGGGTACGCTGAATCTGGAAAACTCGGAGCAGGTACAGAAAGCCATCGCCTATTGTGCAGCCCATGACAAATGGATCGCCGCCATCTGTGCTGCTCCTTCTATTCTGGGGCATCTGGGCATGCTGGAGGGGAAGAATGCCACATGCTTTGAAGGCTTTGAGGCGCAGCTGAAGGGTGCCAACGTAACCGGAGAACCGGTATGCGTGGACGGGAGGATCATTACCGCCCGGGGTGCCGGTGTGGCATTGCAGTTCGGACTGAAGCTGACCCAGCTGCTGTGCGGAGATGCGGCTTATAAAAAGCTGCACGACTCCATGCTGTGTGAATGATGGATGCAAAACGAGAACTGCGGCAGAGGATGCTGCAAATGCGGCGACAGCTGAATCCGGTACAGAAAGCCCGGATGGATGCCCAGATCACCCGAAAACTGGCGGAATTACCTGCGTTTTTCCAGGCGGAGGAATTGCTGCTGTATGCCGCAACGGAAATCGAGGTGGACACCCGGGAGATCCTTCGGGTCGCATCGGAACTTGGAAAGCGGGTTTATTTTCCCTGCTGTCAGGTAGCACAGCGTGCAATGCACTTTTATCAGGCATCCTCCTTTGAGGAAATGAGGGCGTCCCACTATGGCATCCTGGAGCCTGCTGCAAACCCGGATGCAGAATGGATGGGGCGCAGCAGACCCCTTTGCATTGTACCGGCATTGGCTGTGGATCGCCGGGGTATGCGGCTTGGATACGGGGGCGGATATTACGATCGGTTCCTTGCCCGGCATCCCCTGGTGCAGACCATCGGGCTTTGCTACACTGCCGGTCTGGTAGACTTAGTGCCCACAGAAGCTTACGATATTCCGCTGGGAATGATACTTACAGAAACGACGTTGGAGGTTTGTAATGGAGGAGCATCGGAATCAATCTGATACAGACGCATTGTTGGAAGAACTGCTGCGGGAAACAGAGGAGCATACTCCTGCGGAACCGGATCAGCCACCTGTCCCGGAGGAGCCGGGGGAATGCCCGGCAGAGCCTGTTTCGGATCCTGAGCCTGAACCGGAATCTGATATGGAAAAGACCCAGTCCTTTCAGTCTGTGAAACATGTTCAGGAGGAGCATGCCGAAGCGGGGCAGGAAAAGCATGCACAGGAGCATTCCCGGAAGCGTCCTGTTGCAAACAGCGCAAAGAGGAAGCACCCTAAACAGTCGCACCCTTCCGCAAAACATGGCAGGGTGCATGCGCAGGGGAAAAAGCGGCGGCGGACAAACCTGCCCTTTGTACTGGTGTGGACGACGATCGTAGTCGCCATTTCTGTGGTACTTTCCGTAGGATTGCTTGCCATCGGCAAGGATATGTACGCAGTGGACAAGGATACGACGGAAAAGATCATCAATGTGCCGGAAAATGCCACCACCGATCAGATTGCCCAGATGCTGTACGAGGAGGATATTATCCGGATCCCGAGAATGTATCGACTGGTATCCAAGCTGAACGGCTCGGACGGCAAGTATGTTGCCGGGGAGCATGTGGTCAGCGCCAGCATGTCCTATGAGACCTTGACCTCCACCCTGACCAAGCCGGTGAAGGCGGAAACTGTCCGGGTTACCTTCCCGGAGGGCATTACCATGCTGGATGCGGCAAAGCTTCTGGAGGAAAACAAGGTCTGCGAAGCCAGCCGATTCATTTACTTCTTCAACATTGCGGATTACAACTATGATATTTTCAAGAAGATGCCCAAATCCAGTGATCTGAAATTCTATCAGCATGAAGGGTATCTGTTCCCGGATACCTATGAGTTCTATGTGGGCATGGATCCGGAGCTTGTATGTCAGAAGATCTTTATGCGTACCAATGAGATCATTTCAGAGGGCAAGCTGGAGGATCTGGATATGACCTATTCCGAGCGCATGGAGGAACTGGACATTTCTCTGGATGAGCTGATGACCCTGGCATCCATGATCCAGCGGGAGGCTTCCAGTGTTTCTTCTATGAAGCTGGTTTCCTCTGTGTTCTGGAACCGTCTGAACGATGCGGAAACCTTCCCGCGGCTCCAGTCCGATCCTACCAGCAAGTATGTGGAGGATGTAATCAAGCCCAACATTTCTGTTGCCAATGATGCCATCTATGAGGCATACGATACTTATAAATGTATCGGTCTGCCCGCAGGTGCCATTTGCAATCCGGGTCGGGACGCCATTGAAGCGGCACTGGATCCGACGGACAGTGCGTTCTATTACTTCTGTGCGGATACGGAAACCGGCGAAATCTATTACGCAAAGACCGATGCGGAGCATGAGGCAAATCTGGAAGCCATCAGAAATCACACAAAGCCCAGCGATAATCTTGACGCTGAGGCGGGACAGGAGAGACCGGATGAGGACGATGATGCAGAATAAGCTGACCCAACCGGAGATCCTGGCACCGGCGGGGGATTGGGAACGGTTTGAGGCTGCGCTGGATTTTGGTGCGGATGCAGTCTATCTGGGAGGCACCCAGTTTGGCATGCGTGCGGCCTCTGCCAGGTTTACTCCGGAGCTTTTGGAGAAGGCAACACGGCTTGCCCATCAGCGAGGAAAGCGAGTATATCTGACCTGTAATACCTTGCCGAGAAATCAGGAGATTCCTTTGTTTGAGGGCTTTCTGGAGCAGGCAGTGGCATGCCAGGTGGATGCGTTGATTGTGGCGGATCTGGGTCTGCTTGCCCTGGTGCGGCAGTATGCGCCGGATATGCCCATTCACATGTCCACCCAGACCGGAATTGTCAATTATGCAGCCGCCAATCAGTTGTACCAGATGGGTGCCAGCCGGGTGGTACTTGCCCGGGAGCTGTCTCTGGATGAGATCGCCGAGATCCGGGCAAAGACCCCCAAGGAGCTGGAGATCGAAGCCTTTGTACACGGTGCTATGTGCATGTCCTTTTCCGGGCGGTGTCTGTTGTCCAGCTATCTGACCAACCGGGATGCCAACCGGGGAGCATGCTCCCAGCCCTGTCGTTGGAGCTATCATCTGATGGAAGAAAAGCGTCCGGGACAGTTCTTCCCGGTATTTGAGGATGAACAAGGCTCCTACATTCTCAATGCAAAGGATCTTTGCATGCTGCCTTATCTGGACAAGGTGGTGGAGGCTGGGGTAGACAGCCTGAAAATCGAGGGCAGAGCCAAGTCTTCTTACTATGTGTCCGTTGTCACCAACGCATACCGGCAGGCGATGGATCTGTATTTACAGGATCCTGCCCGGTTTCAGGTACCGGACTGGCTGCTGGAGGAGGTCTATAAGGTCAGCCATCGGCAGTACTGCACCGGTTTCTTCTTTGGGCATCCCCAAGACTGTCAGTATTACGAAACCGGCGGCTACATCCGCAATTATGACGTGGTAGCGTGCGTGGATCGCTGGGAGGATGACCGGTGCTATGCAACCCAGCGGAACCGGTTCTTTGCCGGAGATCGGGTAGAGATTCTGGCGCCCGGACAAAAGCCCTTTGCATTGGAGATCACGGATCTGCGGGACGGAGAGGGAACTTCCATTGAAACAGCCAATCATGCCATGATGCAGCTGTCCTTTGCCTGTCCTACCCAGGTGCCGCCCCATACCATTATCCGAAAAGCTGTTTCAGAAGTATAATCTGCGCCCGCAAATGCGGGCATTTTTTCTGCCATTTCGATTTTTGTCACTTTATCGTAAGATTGGCGTGCTAGACTATAGGAAAGGAGGGGATTCTGATGGATCATACATATGTTGTAGAAACCAAAAATCTTGTAAAGGTGTACGGACGGGGAGAAACCACTGTCCGGGCGGTGGACGATGTGACCATGCAGATTGAGCCGGGAGAATTTGTTGCGTTGGTGGGGGAAAGCGGAAGCGGTAAAACCACTCTGCTGAACCTGCTGGGGGCGCTGGATACGCCCACCTCCGGTGAGATCATCATTGGGGGACAAAGCCTTGCCGGTCAGTCGGATGCACAGCTTTCCGCATACCGGCGCCGGAATGTGGGATTCATATTCCAATCCTACAATCTGATCCCGGTGCTGAATGTGGCGGAGAATATTGCCCTGCCCATGAGTCTGGATAACCAGGAGGTGGATCAGGACTATTTGTCCGAGCTGCTGGAAATTCTGGGGCTGACGGATCGACGGGATTATTATCCCCATCAGCTATCCGGCGGTCAGCAGCAGCGTGTTGCCATTGGCAGAGCCTTGATTGCAAAGCCCAAGCTGCTGCTGGCAGATGAGCCGACCGGAAACCTGGACAGCCGGAACAGCCGGGAGATCGTGACCCTTTTGCAGAATTCTGTGCGGAAGTATAACCAGACCCTGCTGCTGATTACCCATGATGGGCATGTGGCAGCCCATGCTGACCGGGTGCTGCATATGCTGGACGGCAGGCTGTGGGACGGTGCAGAGGAGGGCGTATGAAATACTTACTGAAAATGTCCTGGCGGTTTTTGCGGGAACAAAAGCTGCGCACCTTTCTGACGGCGGTATGCCTGACGCTGGCGGTGTTTGTGGTGGGAATCTGCGGTGTATTCGGCAGCTCCGCCTTGTACAGTGTCCGGAATCTTTACCGGGTGGTGTACGGCAGCTACCACTTTCAGGTGAGTGCATCCGCACCGGATGGCAAACAGATCACGCCGGAGGGCTTTGATGTTCTCCGGCATCACGATGTCATTGAACAATATGGGGAGATCTATTCCTACAGCCCGAGGAATTTTGCATACGACCAGACGTTGCCCATGAACTATAATATGCTGTATAACGCAGAGCCTGGTACCCGTTTGAATTGCTGGCGCATTACGCTGGATGATTATAGCTGCACAACCGTCAACAGCTATTCCTCCGGCTTTCTCAATTACGATGCAAATCTGATGCAATTGATCGGTCAGGATCTGAGCATCTTTCCCAGTTCTCCCATTGGCCGTATGCCGGAACAGGCAGGGGAGATCGTCCTGCCCCTGGACATGCGGGAGGGGCGGTATGATTCCTGGCTGAAGATGATCGGAGTGGGATCCCAGGTCAAGGGCAAGGGGTACCAGATCGGGGATACGATCCACATTGCAGTGCAGAACGGAACCACTGCCTATTCCGGCAGTATGACAGACGACCAGGAAATGTTGCAGACTGGTGCATCTGTGGAGGCAACCTATCGGGTGGTGGGCTTTGGGGAGTATGCTGTTATACATACTTCCGACACGCAGCTGAGCGCCCTGCAAAGCGCCACGCCGGCGGTTGCCTACTGCCGGATCCGGGATGGAGTGGATTATACGTCCACCCTCGATTCACTGATGAAAGAGGTGGGACTGGGAGGCATTCTAGGTGCCGAAGACCGACTGACCCAGAACGAGGGTCTGCTGACCATGGAGCTGCGCGGGGATGACGCTATGACGAAATTTGCTGGAATTTTCGGTCTGGTATTCCTGCTGGGCATCTTCCTGTTTTTCTTTATCCGCCTTGTCATCGACAACGCCTTTGAAATGTCCACACAGGAACGGGTGCGGCAGTTTGCGATTTTGCGGACAGTGGGTGCATCCCGGTGGCAGATTGCCGTTATGGTCATGCTGGAGGGGATTCTGTATGCTATTGTAGCCATCCCTTTAGGCATGGGGGGTGCCTGCCTGCTGGGGTACGGAGATCTGCAACATTTCTGTGCCAGCGTGAAAAATCTTGGCTCTGAAACAGCGGTGGAATACTTGTCCTGTGTGCAGTTTCACCTGTATGCGCCCGTTATGCTGCTTACCGTGCTGATTGCCCTGTGGTCCATTCTGATCTCGGCGTACACCTCTGCCATGTGGGCGGCAAAGGTGGATCCCATGCAGGCGGCTCAATTCGGCAAACCCAAGAAGGAGAAAAAGATCCGGCACAAAGTATGCAGAACCCGGCATCGGTTTGGCTTTGCCCTGTATTTTGCCCGACTGAACCAGAAGCGCAACAAGAAGCGTTACCGGATCACCATGTTCTCCGTTGCTATGGGCATGGTCATGTTTATGACCTGCTACGGGCTGAACCGGACGATTCAGTATATCCTGCGCGTGCAAATGGCAGGTATATATGATGTCAGAGCATCTGTCAGTGCGGAGCGGTATACCGCCGCAGAGGGGCTTGCCCAAATCCGGAAAAGTGGTATGTTTACGGATTGCTATGTTTCTGACATGGTGACATTGAATGTGGATTTGTCCGGACTTGCCGAGAGCCGACTCGGAGAAAACCATGCGGAGTATCCGGATGTATATGATGCTACGGAGCTGGGGGTGTTCTTCCAGCCTGTGGATCAGACGGAATATGAAGCAAAGTATCAGAAGGCTGTGGGATTGAGCTACGCAGATTTTTGCAGCAGCGGCGGCTTGTATCTGGGAAGTGCGGCGCTGGTGTATGTAGAACGGGATTCGGGTTTATCTGCTGGATATCACAGGGAGGTGGAGCTTTTGAAACCCTCCGCTGAGCCGATCCAGGCAAAGCTGTTGGTAAATAAGATCCCCAAGGCTCCGGAGAAGCCGGATGGGGAATTTGAGCCGATCTGGGAAGCAGTTACCATTTCCGGTGTCTTTAACAGTGCAGGCTGTTCCGAGCTGATAGGGGAAACCACCTATAACTCCAGCCCCACGCTATATGGTATCGTGGACGTGGATCGATTTGAGGAATACTGTTTTCTCCGGGATTATCAGGGAGAATGGAAGCGAGATGTTACCCATTATACCATGAACTATGCTCCTGGTAAGCAGCAGGAGGCAAAGGAGTGGCTTGCCCAACAGCAGCAGGCGGGCTTTTTTACCGAGTACGACGGGGAATGCTCGGCGGAAGTGGAGACCACCCAGTTTGTGTTGGATCTGTTCACCCGGCTGTGCTATCATTTTGTGTTGATCCTGCTGGGCATCAGCGTGTTCACCATTATGAACACTATGAATACAGCCATTCTGAACCGACGGCACGAGTTGGGGATGCTCCGGGCAGTGGGCATGTCCGCCAAGCAAATACGGCTGACTTTGCTCAGTGAAGCCTGCCGGTATGTGGTGAAGGCAGCTGTTGGCAGCAGCCTGGTTGCCGGGGGAATCTGCCTGTACCTGGTGTATTCCAGCTTCTACACCTCACGGTGGATCTGGTTTCTATTGCCCGGCGCACTGATTGCGCTTGGGGTTGGATTGGTCTTTGCGGTGCTGTCCACTCTGGTTCCACTCCGGAGCCTGGAAAAGAGCGATGCCGCACAGGTGATCCGGGAAATCAACTAAAGGTATTTGCCTATAGAAAAAGCGCATGGTTCAAACAAACCATGCGCTTTCGTGTTTTTATCCGAGATCAGCTTAGCTCAAACATACCCGTGTACAGCTGATAGTATTTGCCTTTCTGTGCCAGCAGGGTTTCATGATTGCCTCGCTCGATGATCTGTCCGTGCTCCAGCACCATAATGGCGTGGGCATTCCGGATGGTGGACAGCCGGTGGGCGATCACGAATACGGTTCTGCCCTCCATCAGCCGATCCATACCCTTCTCGATCAGGGCTTCGGTTCTGGTGTCAATGGAGCTTGTTGCCTCATCCAGAATCAGTACCGGGGGATCCGCCACAGCCGCCCGGGCAATGGCAAGCAGCTGCCGTTGACCCTGACTCAGGTTGATGCCGTCGGAGGTCAGCATGGTCTGATAGCCCTGGGGCAGGTGGGTGATGAAGCCGTGGGCATTGGCAAGCTTTGCCGCTGCAATGACCTCTTCGTCCGTAGCGTCCAGCTTGCCGTACCGGATATTGTCCATTACCGTGCCGGTGAACAGGTGGGTATCCTGGAGCACCATGGACAGGGAGTGCCGCAGGTCGTCTTTCTTGATCTTGTTGATGTTGATGCCATCGTACCGGATCTTTCCGTCCGGCACATCGTAGAACCGGTTGATGAGGTTTGTAATGGTGGTTTTCCCAGCACCGGTGGAGCCCACAAAGGCAATCTTCTGACCGGGGGTTGCATACAGGCTTACATCCTTCAGAACTGTCTTGTTGGGCTCATAGCCGAAGGTCACATCGTCAAATTCCACATTGCCAGCCACCCTTGTATAGGTCAGGGTGCCGTCATGATGGGGATGCTTCCATGCCCAGATACCGGTGTGGTGATCGGTTTCCGTCAGAGTTCCGTCCGACGCAAGCTCTGCGTTTACCAGCGTTACATAGCCGTCATCCACCTCCGGCTCCTCATCGATCAGACGGAAGATACGCTCTGCACCAGCCAGGGCGGTCAGCACCGCATTGAACTGTTGGGACAGCTGGGTCACCGGCTGGGAGAAGCTTCTGGTGTACTGAAGGAATACCACCACCGTACCAAGGCTCAGCACCCCGTTGATGGCAAGGATACCGCCTACGATGGCTGTCACTGCGTAGTGCACATGGGACAGGTTTCCCATAATGGGCATCAGAATGTTTGCAAAGGTGTTTGCGTTGGTGGCTGCATCGCAAAGATCCGCATTCAGCGCATCAAATTCCGCCTTGCATTCCGGCTCGTGGCAGAATACCTTGACCACCTTCTGTCCTTCGATCAGCTCCTCAATATAGCCATTGACCTTACCGATTTCCTGCTGCTGTTTCTTGAAGTATGCGCCGCTCTTGCCACCGATCTTGGCAATGATGAACAGCATCAGTATCAGAGTCAGGATCACCAGGATGGTCAACTGCCAGCTGTAGTAAATCATCATGATGAATACGCCCACCACCGTAATGGAGGAGGAGATGAACTGGGTCACCGTATTGCTGAGCATTTCACGGATGGTGTCCGTATCGTTGGTGTAGTGGCTCATCAGATCCCCATGGGCATGGGTGTCAAAGAACCGGATGGGCAGATGCTCCATCTTGTTGAACATATCCGTCCGGATCTTGTACAGTGTCCGGGTGGCAATGCTGATCATGACCCGCTGATAGAAGTAGGTGCATGCGGCACCGATTAGATATACGCCTGCCATCAGCAGCAGGGTGCGGATAAAGCCGGTCATCAGCTCCGAGCTGTATGCCTTGAGCATGGGCTCCAGATAATTGTCGATAACCTTTTGCAGGAAGGATGTGCCGATGATCTGTGCCAATGCACTGCACAGAATAGCAAGGAACACACCGATCAGCAAGCCCTTGCTTGCCGCCATATACTGAAAGATCCGCTTTAAAGTTGCCCCCACGTTCTGGGGCTTTTGCATGGGTTTTCTGGTGGGCCCCGGCATTACAATCCCTCCTTTGCTGCGCCGCTTTGCTGGCTGTTGTAAACTTCCTGGTAGATCTCATTGCCCGCCAGCAGCTCCTCGTGGGTGCCGAATGCATCGATCCTGCCGTTGTCCAGAACTAAGATCCGGTCTGCATCGCAAACGGAAGAAATACGCTGTGCAATGATAATGGTAGTGGTATCCTTCAGCTGCTCCCGGAACGCTTGCCGGATCTTGGAGTCCGTTGCGGTGTCCACAGCGCTGGTGGAATCATCCAGAATGATGATCTTGGGCTTTTTCAGCAGTGCCCGGGCAATACAAAGCCGCTGCTTCTGACCGCCGGAAACGTTGGTGCCGCCCTGTTCGATCATGGTGTCATAGCCGTCCGGGAATTGTGTGATGAAATCGTGAGCCTGCGCCGCTTTGCATGCGGCAACCAGTTCCTCATCCGTTGCGTTGGCATCCCCCCACCGGAGGTTTTCCTTGATCGTTCCGGAAAACAGCACATTTTTTTGCAGTACCATAGCCACTTCATTCCGCAGGTGATCCAGGGTGTAATCCTTCACATTGTGACCGCCCACCAGCAGTTCGCCGCTGTATACATCATACAGCCGGGGAATCAGCTGCACCAGGGTGGTCTTGGCAGAGCCTGTGCCGCCAATGATACCGATGGTTTCACCCGGGTGAATGTCCAGGTTGATATGGCTCAGGGTCAGGTTTTCCCCGTCCTTGGCGTAGCTGAAGCATACATCCTGGAAGGAGATGGAGCCATCCTCACACTTGAGATCCGGGTTGGTCCGATTGTCCTTGATGTCGATGTCCTCGTCGAAGATTTCCACTATACGCCGTGCGGAAGCCAGAGAGATGATGGTCATAATAAACACCATGGCGATCATCATCAGGGACATGAGGATCTGGGTCACATAGGAAATGAAGCTGGACAGCTCACCAATGGCAAAGGTGCCGCCGATGACCATCTTTCCGCCGAACCAGAGTACCGCCAGAATACAGCCATACATGCAAAGCTGCATAATGGGCATATTCAGGATGACCAGCTTTTCCGCCTGCATCTGGGTACGGCGTACTTCATCCGCATTGGCTTCAAACTTGCTGATTTCCTTGGGCTCCCGGACAAATGCCTTTACCACCCGGATGCCGGTCAGGTTCTCCTGTACGGAGGCATTCATGGTATCGTAGCTGCGGAGCATTCTTTCAAAACGAGGCATTGCACGGGAAGCGATCAGATACAGGGAAATGCCCAGAATCGGGATCGCCACCAGGAATACCACTGCCAGTTTTGCATTGATGAGACAAGCAAGGATCAGAGCGCTGATTAACATGATGGGGGCACGGACAGCCATGCGGATCATCATCATGAATGCATTCTGTGTATTGGTCACGTCCGTTGTCAGACGGGTCACCAGGGATGCGGTGGAGAACTTATCCATGTTGGCAAAGGAGAAATCCTGTATCTTATAGAACAGCTTTGCCCGGACGTTCTTGCCGAAGCCCATTGCCGCTTTTGCGCCCAGCTTGCCACCCAGCGCACCGAAGCACAGGGACAGCAGCGCCATACCGATCATCAGGCAGCCCATTCTGACGGTGTAGCTGATGCCGCCGTCGCCCTGGATTCCTACGTCAATGATCTTTGCCATGACCAGGGGGATCAGTACCTCCATGACAACCTCACCAATCATGACAATGGGCGTCAGAATCGCATATTTTTTGTATTCTCCCACACAGGAGAGTAGTTTTTTGATCAAGTTCGGTTCCTCCTTACTTTGCTTGCTCCATCACCCGGTTGAGAAATGCCTGCATGGCAAAGAAATTGTCCGGGGGCAGTTCCTCTCCGATATGCTGCGCCATGTTCTGGGCGATCCGATCCAGGTAATTAGCCAGGGTGTTCAGTTCCTGTTCACTGAATCCGGAAAAAGCCGCCTCCTCAAAGGCATCAAAGGGTGCCTTATGCAGTTCCAGCGCTCGTTTGCCTTCTTCTGTAATGGACAACTGCTTGCACCGCAGATTGTCCTCGTTTATGGTTTTGGTCAGATAGCCCGCCTTTTGCAGGCGCTTTGTGGAAGTGGCAATGGACGCAGGGGTCACATGCAGTGCTTCTGCCAGATCCACCTGTGTGCATCGGTCATGCTTCCAGATGTACAGCAGCACCGGCACCTGACCGAAATGCAGGGTGGTGTTGTTGGTGAGCTGCTGTGAAAACATCCGCCGAAGCAGATGTACCCGTTCCATCTTTCCTACCAGACCACTGTATGATTTCAATGGGCATCCTCCTTTCGTTACTAGCTAACAATTAACCGTTTAATTGTTTTCCACCATTATAGTATATCCTGCCCGGAAAGTCAATCGGCATACCTCACAAAAGAAATTGACCTTTCCTTTGCGGGAAAGGTCAATTTGATGGTGTTTATTGCCGAACCATAATCACAAAATCAGTTAAATTGATGCCCGTAGACAAATCGTATGAATACAGGCGCAAAGTATTGGAATTCGTAAGCTCCAGAAACAAATAGGCGGTTTCTCCGTTTTGCACAGCCTGGAGCAGATGGGTATCCGGATCGTAGGAATAGGGGAGACTGTCCGACATCATTTCCTGTCCATTGGTCGAAATATTCAATGTCAGCTTTCCGTTGGTGCCAATGGTGAGGATCGCTTGCATAGATTCCTCAAGTCCCAGATCATCTGGACACATGGTCCAGTCTCCTGTGACAGAGGACAGAGGTAATGGATTTGCCGGACGCGGCGGCGTGACCCCTGTGTCCGGTTTGGTTCCGGGGGCGGTCGTTTTTGCAGGCTTCGTATTCTGGGTCGGTGCGTCCGTCGTGATGGTTGGTGCAGTCGTTGTGGCGGCTTCTGTTGTGACTTCCTCCGGCTGTGTGGTGATGGTGGTCACTGTGGTAGTTTCCGTGGTGGTCGCAGATGCAATGGTTGTCACAACAGGCTGGGTATGGGTTGTGGTGGTAATGAGATCGATCACCAGGGCATTGCTGTCACGGGAGCTTTCCTCCGTCTGTTTGTCCCGGGTCATGTAATAGATCACGCCGGCTGCCAGACCGATCACTGCAAGCAGCAGGAGCATGGCTACGATCACCGGTTGCGGAGAGCGTTTGGGTTCTTCCGTTTCCTCCGGCATAGTCAACTGCACTTCTTCTGGCATATCCTGCATACTCTGGGGCATGGCAGGCACTTGTTCCGGCTGGGAGACAGGCTGATCCGTCAGCAGTTGGCCACAGTGGTTACAGAAGATGGATTGCTCCGGATTGTCCGTACCGCAGTTTTTACAAATCATAATAATTCCTTTCTGAATTACAGCGTAAAATGTACCGGCATGCCGTTGCGCATAATGGGCTGTCGATCCCCCTGGATCAGAGGCAGGAAGTAGGGGATCGCCTCGTCACAGACTCCGTTGCCGTCTGGCGTGATCCATTCCTGGGGGAACAGGCGGATCCGGTTTGCCACACGCTGTGCTTCCACAGTAGAAATGGTAATGCCGTATGGTGCATCTCCGGTACGCTGCAATGTCATCATGCAACCGCTTTTGCCCTCCAGCATGGTACACAGGGCGCAGGCTCCCACCTGCAAGGATTCGGAAATATCTGTTTCAGAGGCAAGATGCGCTGCACAGCGCTGCATCACGTTCAGCTCGATGGAGCGCACCTTACAGCCCAGATGCTTCCGCACCATATTTTCCAGGTATTTGCCCACGCCAGCCAGGTACTTGTGCCCGAAGGCATCGTTCTCACCGGACTGGAAATCATCTGCAGCATATCCGCCCTCGCTGAGGCGTATCCCTTCGGAGACTGCTACGATCACGGACTTGTGACTTGCGTGCATCCGGCGCACATCCGACATGAACCGTTCTGTGCTGAAGGGGATCTCCGGCAGGTAGATCAGATGGGGTGCCTCCAGACCGTTATGATGCAACAGGCAGGTGGAGGCGGTGAGCCAGCCGGCATCCCGTCCCATGATCTCCACAATGGTGACAGAGGGCAGGTTGTAGACCGCACTGTCCTGGGCGATTTCCGCCAGGGTGGTGGTCACATACTTCACTGCGGAGCCGAAGCCCGGTGTGTGATCCGTATACATCAAATCATTGTCAATGGTTTTGGGAATGCCAATGACACGGATAGGGCTGTTAACGGAGGTAAGATATGCCGACAGCTTTGCCACTGTATCCATGGAATCATTGCCGCCGATGTAGAAAAAGGCGTCAATGCTATGGGCTTTCAGAGCGTTGTGAATGGTTTCATAGGGTGTGGTATTCTCCTCTGCAAGGGGCAGCTTTACCCGGCAGGAGCCTAACGCAGTGGAAGGGGTGCGGCAGAGCAGATCCACCTGTTCTGCATCCGGCAGCAACGAGCGCAGATCTACCAGGCGCTCATGGAGGATACCCTCAATGCCGTTGCGGGAGCCGTAGATTTTTTCAATTTCCGGATGCTTGCATGCTTCCAGGTATACGCCTGCCAGGGTGGCATTGATGGCGCAGGTAGGGCCGCCGGATTGTGCGATAACGATATTCATATTCTATTCCTCACAATTTTTATTTTGCAGCATGCGGCTCGGATCCCGCTGCGGCAAGTGTATCCCCGTCCGGTCTTGTGAGAGAGGGAACCGGACAGGGCGCAGGGTTATTGTGCAGGGGCATGGGTATCCGGAGCGGAGGATTCCGCCGGGTTCACATGCACCATGCAGTGCTTGATGGAGGGGAACTTTTCCTCCAGTCTGTCATGTACATTTTGCGCAATGGCGTGGGAATCCTTGAGCCGCAGATTTTCATCGGCGCTGATCTCCACGTCCACATAAATTTTCGGCCCGAACATACGGGTGCGCAGATCGTCCAGCCCCAGTACATCCGGAACTGCCAGGATCTCCTCTGCCATAGCCTCCTCCACCTTGGGGTCACAGGCACGGTCGATCAGCTTGCTGACTGCATCTCGGAGGATGGAAACCGATGCTTTGAGGATAAACAGGCAGATGACCACGCTTGCCACTGCATCCAGCACCGGAAAGCCCAGCCTTGCGCCGAGAATGCCCACCAGGCTGCCCACAGAGGAGAACGCATCGGAGCGATGGTGCCAGGCGTCCGCCTTCAGAGCATCGGAGTGAATCTGCTTGGCGTAATGCACCGTGTAATGGTACATCATCTCTTTGATAACAATGGACAGGATCGCTGCCGCCAGCGCAAGCATACCGGGGATCTCCAGTTCCGCATTTTTTCCGCCGATGATGTCACAGACTCCCACATAACCGATGCCAAGTCCGGTTGCCAGCAGCACCAGCGCCAGGACGATGGCAGCAAGGCTCTCAAAGCGCTCGTGGCCGTAGGGATGATCCGCATCCCGCTCCTTGCTGGAGATGTTGACGCCGATCATGACAATGATGGTGGAAAATACGTCGGATGCAGAATGCACTGCATCGGAGATCATGGCATTGGAATGGGCGATAATACCCGCAAAAAGCTTGAAAGCGGACAGAATGATGTTCCATACAATGGAAACGACAGATACATGCATGGCGATTTGCTTGCTTGTTTGCTGCTGCATCATAGGATGCCTCCTTTTATGTCTGCAAAAGTATAGACAAAGCCGGCAAGTGAACCTTATGCGGTATTGCCTATGTTACTTCATTATAGGTTTGCAGTTATGAAAAGTCAACAGTTTCCTATGGCTAATTCTGTGTTTTTCAGCAGTCTATACAAGAATCTTGTGCAAATCTGTGTAGGATGCAGGAATTCTTACAGGGCATCCTGTGGGCTGGTGCGGAAGGGGGCAAGGGGTATGCCATTTTTGCTGAATACCTGTACCTCCATATAGTTTGTCCAGGCGTACCTGCCGTAAACCGGCTCAGAGATCCCCTCTGCACGCAGTGTGATCTGGTTTTCTCCCAGCACCGCCTCTGCCGGGTGGAAGATCCGGTCTGCGCCAGCCAATTCAAAGCCCGTGGGGTGCTCCACAGGCAGAAAGCCCTTGGGAGCGCCGGTGAGCCGGATATGCATTGTGTTGCCGGTCACATAGCTGTCCCGGAACATGGGCGTATCCTGATCCGGATCCTGGATGCCATAGGCAACCTGCATTGCCTGGATCGCAAGCCGTTCTCCCACCGGTTCCTTGTCAGTTGGGTGAATGTTGTCCAGCTCGCCGCAGTCCGGGATCACAGCAATGCCCGTATGCTTTACGGTCTGGTATGCCCGCATCTGTGCCTCCCGGATCAGGCACCAGTGCTTGTGATCCGCATCCTGCTTGTAGCGGAACATGGGAAGCTGAACAAATACAAAGGGCAGGGTATCGTCTTCCCAGTCCTGCCGCCACTGTCCGATCAGCTCCGTAAACAGCCGGTAGTACAACTGGGGACGGTGATCGTCGGATTCTCCCTGATAGTACAGGAATCCACGCAGGGTATAGGGGCAGACCCGCTGCAGCATGGTTTCGTACAGACCCGCCGGGCGGTACTCGTTCTTCGGCCCCATGGGCCCCGGAAACAGGCACTTGCCGCAGACCTCCTGCACCTTGTCCCAGGAGTAGTCCGGATGCTCCTGGTAACAGGCATCCTTTTTCCGGTTCCACTCCTCCGAATAAGCGAGGTATTCGTCAAATTCCCGGATGTGCTGCTCCAGCGTTTTACCCTCCATGGCCTTGTCCAGGTCATCCAGATAGGGGCGCAGCTCGGTGCATGCCTCCAGCCGCTGCCTGCTCATCCAGTTGGCTGCGGAGGTGCCGCCCCAGTTGCAGCCAATGATGCCCACAGTGACACCAAGCCGCTGGGCAAGGCGACGGGCGCAGTAGAATGCCACCGCAGACCATGCCCGGCTGTTTTCCGGGGATGCTTCCGCCCAGCAGGTGTTTTCCTCGATGGACTCAAACTGTGCATCCCGAAAGCGCTGCTTCTGGGTGTAGTAATACCGGACGGGAACCTGCGGCGTCAGAGCCGCCAGGACTGCCTCTCCGTTTTTGGCGTTTTGCAGCTCCAGTTCCATATTGGACTGCCCTCCTGCCAGCCACACTTCCCCAAGCATGACATTTACAAAGGTGATGGTTTCCCCACCGCTGGTCAGCTGCATTTCATAAGGCCCGCCTGCTTCCATAGGTGGCAGCTGGATGCGCCATGTACCGTTGGAAACAGTGCCCTTGACGGTGATACCGTTGAAGGAAACGGCAACCGTATCGTGGCTGGAGCTGCCCCAGACTGCAATGGGTTTTTGACGCTGCAATACCATGTGGCTGCTGAAAATCGCTGCTGCTTTGAACATGTGATTGCCTCCTGATTCAGAGCATCCCTGCTGAAGGGAACTCCTTATTGTTGCCTATGTGCGTACATAGATATAGTATAGCATGGATATCGGCGAATTGCAAGGAATCTGACCGAATTGCCGCTACATGTTTGACAGACATACACATTACACATTGACAAACCCGGATTCATTTGGTATACTTATAATAATTACATGAAGGAGGCGGAGCATGCAGCGAATCAGCTATCGGGTGGCACTGGGCGGAATTATCACAGCCCTGTGTCTGCTTCTGATGTTTCTGACCGGCGTCATGCCTCTGCTGTACCTGGCACTGCCCATGGTGGCTGGGGCACTGCTGCTGATCATCGTATCAGAGATCGGCACCGGCTGGGCGGTTCTGACCTACGCAGCCGTCAGTTTGCTGTCCATCTTCGTCACATTTGACAAGGAAGCAGCACTGATCTTTATCCTGTTTTTTGGACATTACCCCATTCTCCGGCAGCAGCTGGAAAAGCTACCAGGAAAAGCGTTGGTTTGGCTGGGGAAATGCCTGACAGCAGGGATCTGTTTTGCTGCGGATTATTACGCCACCATCTATGTGCTGGGGCTCAAGGAGCTTGCGCAGGAGTTTGCTGGACTTGGCAGATACGCACTGCCGGTGATCTCCGTGCTGTTGCTCGGCATGTTCCTGTGCTATGATTATGCGCTTGGGGGCATGCTCCTGTTCTACCGGAACTGGTTCAAGCCCAAAATCCTTGGGAGAAGCAAATAAAACTGTATAAAAACAGGAGGAATGAACTATGAAACTGAGAAACTGGATGGCTGTTGGTCTGGCAGCCGCCCTGCTGGTGGTACCGGTGGAGGAGCGGTATCGACTGATGCCCCAAGCCACACAGCTGACTGCGGCGGCAGCAGACAATTCCTGCGGAGATAACCTGACCTGGAGCTTAAGCGGCTCCACCTTGTACATCAGCGGCAGCGGCAAAATGACGGATTATGCCTCTTACGAGCCAAGCCCCTGGTATGACAGCCGGGACTCCATTCAGTCCGTTTCTGTATCCGGCGCCACCACGATCGGCGCTGCCGCCTTTGCAAACTGTACGAAGCTGACTTCTGTAAATCTACCCAACGGCATTACGTCCCTGGGTGCTGCTTCCTTCAGCGGATGCACGGCACTGATCGGTCTGTCCCTGCCAAGCACCATAAAAACCATCGGGAAAAGTGCATTTTACAAATGCTCCGGACTGCAAAGCCTGACCATTCCGGATGGAGTCACCTCAATCGGTGATTTTGCCTTTTACAAATGTACCGCATTGACCTCTGTGACCATTCCGGCATCCGTCAGCAGCATTGCGCTGGACTCCTTTAGTAACTGCTCCAAGCTGACCATCTATGGCTACACCGGTTCCTATGCAGAAACATATGCTTCTAATGCCAGGATCACCTTCCGTGCTCTCGGAACTGTGGATCCGCAGCAGACGACCACTACAACAACGACTACGACAACGACAACCACCACCACTACAACAACGACAACAACAACTACATCATCCACCACTACTACTTCTACAACTACGACTACCACAGTGCCTCAGACCACTGCGCCGCCCATCCAGACAACCACAACCACCAACAGTGCCCAGCCCGAACTGGGGGATATAAACGGGGACGGCACGATCAGCGTGGCAGACGCCATCCTGGTATTGCAGTGCAGTGCCCGGCAGCTAGTAGGGGATTGGAGTTATCTGGACTGGCAGCAGCGGCAGCGTGCAGATATAGATTCCAACGGAACCATTGATGTTAACGATGCCTGCAAGATCCTGCGATACTGCGCAATGATTATGGCAGGACAGGATCCGGGCGGTGTATCAAACGCATAACAAACAGGGAGCATCCAGACCGGATGCTCCTTTTTACACCGGCGCATAATTGACTTTCCCCGCAAACATGCTATAATAGAAGGGTAACACAAAGAAACAGCCACTTCAGAACAAAAGGAGAGAGAACTATGGCAGATCCAAGAGATCGGAACTACAACTCGGATATGCCTCGTCCAAAGCATATTCCCCAGGCACCCAAGGCAGACACGCCCCACCCACAGGCTGTCCCCAGACAACAAACAGCAAATCCGGTTTCCGGCGATCACCGGAATCCCACTCCCGCCCGCCAGCAGCAGACGACTCCCCGGCGGGAACAGCCCCATATACCCCAAAAAATCAGCGATGCAGACAAGACCATTGTGCTGAACCGACAGGATTACGGCGCATACGACCTGCGTACCGATTCTCCGGAAGGGCAGTACCACCCCCATGCCGGTCAGCAGAGCCGCACTGCCTATGAGGAAACTGAACGCCGGCAGGCTCCGCCTCAACGGAGAACACAGCAGGGAAGCAACACCCACCGCAGAGCATCCCAGGGCAGTTCCCGTTCAGCCAATGAGACACCCCATCAGAATCCGGAAGCCCGTCAAAGCCGGAAGCCGAAAGCCACTCCGAAAAAGCGTCGCCGCAGAGCCGGCTGCCTGACCCGTATTCTGCTCAGTGCCCTGAGCTTTGCGGTACTGGTGTTTGCGTTGTATTCCTTCCTGGCGCTGAAATGCATCAACAAGCTGGATTTTGTGGACAGTGGAACTCGCATCGCAACCTCCAAGACGGTTTTGTCGGAGCCCTATGTGACCAATGTGCTGCTGATCGGCTCGGACAGCCGGGACGATACCCGAGGCAGATCCGACTCCATGATCCTGCTTTCCATCAACAAGAAAACGGATAAAATCTTTCTGACCTCCTTGATGCGGGATATGTATGTGGACATTCCCGGCAGGGACAAAAATAAGATCAACGCCGCATATTCCTTCGGGGGACCGGAGCTGCTGATGGACACCATCCAGGAGAATCTGGGTGTGAAGATCGATGACTATATTGAGATCAGCTTTGTTTCCTTCGCCTCTATTGTGGATGCAGTTGGCGGCGTGGAGATCACGGTCAGTGATGCGGAAGCACAGGCCATCAACCAGATCCTCCAGGACGAAGTCAATGGCATTCTGGGAGATGCACGAAATGCCGATCTGCTCAGCCAGGGGGGCAAGTATATCCTCAACGGCAAGCAGGCTCTGTGCTACAGCCGGATCCGGCATGTGGGCAATGCAGACTTTCAGCGTACTGAGCGGCAGCGTGAAGTGCTGACCCAGCTTGTAACCAGTCTGAAAAACTCCGGTGCTGCCGGTATGAAGCGGCTCATGTCCTCCGCACTGCCTCAGATCCGCACCAACATGACCAAGGGAGAGCTGTACCAGCTGTCCCTGCGGATGCCTTTCCTGCTGAACTATGAAATGACCCAGATCCAGATCCCGGCAGATGGCACCTATACGGATGACCGGAACACCAACGCAGGCTGGGCACTGGTGGTGGATCTGGACGCCAACCGGGAGCTGCTGAAGGAACAAGTATTCGCCGCTGAGTAAAACCATATGATTCATTGGGTGTACAGACACCCAGACATCTGAAGAAAGGTTGCAACATGCAGTTATTCAAACGAATCCGTGATATCATTACAAGCCGTCTTTTTGTCACCAGCTTTCTGATCCTGCTCCAGATCATTGCGCTGATCCTGCCCTTTCTGTATCTGGGCATGCGCTCCGTGTACATTCACGCTGTAGTAGGTTTCATTAGCACAGTCATTTCTCTAAGCATTGCCAACGATGAAAAGCATGCGCCCTTTCACACCATCTGGATCGTTGTACTGTTGGCTGCACCCATTGCCGGATGGCCTCTGTATGTGATCCTGCGGCATAACAAGCAGGCAGGTCAGGCTAGCCGCCGCTGTGCCACAGTCAGTGAGCATCTGGACAAAATCCCCTTTGGCGGTTTTCAGCCGGATTCCCTGTACGCCTGCAAGCATCATCCCTTTCATCGGGAAATGCTCCATCTGGCACGCAGCTGCAATGCACCTGTATTTACCAATACCATTACCCGGTATTTCCCCAATGGTGAAAGCTTCTTTCCGGTGTACCTGGAAAAGCTGCGCACTGCAAAGAAATTCATTTTCATGGAGTACTTCATCATCAACGACGGCTATCTGTGGCAGGAGGTCAAAAAGATCCTGGCGGAAAAGTGCAGACAGGGAGTTGAAGTCCGGATCCTGTATGACGACATTGCAACCATCAGTAAACTGACCCGCAGCTTCCGTCGGGAACTGCGCAATATGGGGGTTCAGGTTTACCCCTTTAATCCATACCGGGCAGCGGTGGACAGCTTCATGAACTACCGGGATCACCGGAAGATCACAGTCATTGACGGGGTAATCGGGTTTACCGGCGGCATCAACCTGGCGGACGAGTACATCAACAAAATCGAACGCTTTGGCTACTGGAAGGATGCAGGGCTGATGCTGGAGGGTAGTGCTGTCCAGGCACTGACCCATACCTTTTTGAAATCCTGGGGCTTTGTTGTCAAAGAGGATCCGATGCCGCAAAAGTATCTGATCGACAAGCCCCAGAATGCGGACAGCCTGGTACAGCCCTTCTGCGACAGCCCTGCCGGCAAGGTGCGTGCCGGGCGGGATACCTACTCCAGTCTGATCAACGGCGCACAGCGGTATGTATGGATCACTGCGCCCTATCTGATTCTGGAAAACGAAATGCTCAACGCCCTGTGCCTGGCTGCTACCAGTGGGGTGGATGTGCGCATCATTACCCCACACATAGCGGACAAGTGGTATGTACACGCCGTGACCCGCTCCAACTACCAGGCACTAATCAAAGCCGGCGTTAAGGTATACGAATACAAGCCCGGTTTTGTACATGCAAAGCTGATCGTGGCAGATGATGCGGCAGCCATGGTGGCAACTACCAATTTTGACTACCGGAGTTTTTACGCTCTGTTTGAAAACGGAGTTATGGTATACGGCAGGGATGTGATCGGCCAGATCAAGTCTGACCTGACAGAAACCATGCAGCAGTCCATGCCCTATACCATGGAAATGTGTCAGCGTACTTCCCGGTTCCGCCGAAGCATGCGCAAGCTGCTCCGGATCTTCTCGCCGTTTTTGTAAGGAGGGGAAATGGATATGGCAACATCGCTACTGTTACAGGCATCAAGGAGAATCGCTCCCGTTGATAATGGTATACATTGGGGAAGTCAAAATAGAATAAGCTACATTTCCGACTTACACTTAATGCGTAGAATTATAAATGCGGGATGTATATCAAAAAAAGATGCTATTTATATTATTCAAAAAATCATCGATGATATTTTACGTGAAAGTAATAAATTAACGCTCATTGGTGGAGATGTTTCATCAGACTTTTCGGTGTTTGAGATGTTTGTGAGAAGGCTTAGAAAATCAGCAGATAGCTTGTATGAAAGATCTGAAATATTTTTTGAAAAAAGAAATTTTATTTTTGTCCTTGGTAATCATGAGCTTTGGAATTTTCCAGGACTGTCAGTAAAACAGATTGCTGAAAAATACAGAGCTGTATTACAGGAAAACGGAATGTATTTGTTGCATAATGAACTGTTTTATGAGAACGAATCTAATGACATGGGGGTCATTCCATACAATGAACTGATACAGTTAGACAATTCATCTATTTCAGCAAAATTGAGATGTACAAGATTAGCAATTTTAGGTGGGCTTGGATTCTCTGGTTACAATGAAGAATTCAATGCAAATAATGGTGCGTATCGAGCCACTATTGATAGAAATACAGAGATTCTTGAAAGTAAAAAGTTTGAGCAACTATATGATAAGTTGACAGATGTGTTAGCAAAGAAAAATACAATTATTTTCACTCATACACCAAAGAAAGATTGGTGTGCAGATATAAATTATCATGACAATTTTGTTTATGTCAGTGGGCATAACCATAGAAATACATTCTTTGACGACGGCGTAAAAAGGTTATATGCTGATAACCAGATTGGATATAGAAATGAAAGCCCACATCTAAAAAATTTCTTGATAAATGGAGAGTATGATTATTTTTGCAACTTTGAAGATGGCGTATATGAGATTACATCTCAGGAATATCAGGATTTCTTTCGTGGAAAAAATACGTGTATGAATTTCAACAGACAGATTAACACAATTTATATGCTAAAGAAAAATGGATATTATTGTTTTATTCATAAAGCAATAACGGGTTCATTATCAATAATGAATGGAGGGGCATTGAAAAAGCTGGATGTAAAAAATGTACAATATTATTATGATAACATGGATACAATGGTTGCAGCTATTAAAGCACCTTTGGAAAAATATACAACCTATCAAAAAAGAATTTCCAAAGAAATTAGGCAAATCGGTGGACACGGGCGGATTCATGGTTGTATTATTGACATAGATTTTTATAACCATATATATGTGAACCCAGTAGATATGACTATAACAAGCTATTGGGCATCTGATATAATTAAAAAGCTGGTATATCCGAATGTACCAGCGTTATTGAAAGATAAATGTCCGTTACTATATTACAATTATCTGAAGTTGATTGAGAGTGAAAAATCCAATCCTTTAATGGTGAGTGGGACAAAAAATGAAGTAGCATTGCTGCCAAAAGAATATTTTGAAACCGATATTTATAAAGTCTCTCGTGAAATAAAAAAAATGCAGAAACTGTATTCAAATATACTAACAACGTGGTATGAGATTCAACAAGATAATACAATATTACCTCCAACGAAATAATATGTACACAACTGCCCATTTTTGATTTCGGTACATTTATTGCTCTGACCACCAGCAGGGGGGATGTCAATGCGGACGGTACGGTATCCGTTGCGGATATGGTACAGCTGCGGCGGATGTTGAAAAAATGATTAGTTGCATCCGCACACAGGCGCTTTGCTTACCGCTGAATCAGCCGGAAGGAATTCTTATGAAAATCCACCAGACCCTCCCGCTGCATCCGTGTCAGTTCGTGGCACATGGCGCTCCGGTCCACATTCAAATAATCCGCCAGTTGCTGTCGGTTAAAGGGAATGTCAAACACATAGCTGGATTGCCGGATGGATTGGGCGGATAAATAGGACAGCAGTCTGCCCCGGATGGTTTTTGGGGTAATGTGCCGGATCTTTCCGGACAGGCTCAGGTTCTTCTGCGCCAGCATCCGTACAAGATTGGCAGTAACCGGTGCTGACAAACCGGAGGTTCCGGCATGCAGCAGCTCTGCGCCATGCACAAATAATACCTGGGTCGGCTCTGCCGCTGTCACATGCATGGGCAGCGGTTCCTGGGTCACGCAAGCATAGGTTTCCGCAAAGACTTCTCCCGAAGCGGCTCTGCCAAGAATACTCCGGTTGCCCCACAAATCCTCATGGGCAATCAGCACACTGCCCTGAAGCACCAGTCCCATATGGGTCACCGGATCTCCCGCATGCAGCACGGCTTCTCCCTTTGCGAATCTCCGGCTGTAAGTATGCACCTGCTCCAGTAATTTCGTCAAAACGTCCGGCTCCACGCCTGCAAAGAGCCGGGTCTTGGAAAGAAAAGAGATATCCATAAGCCCTCCTTTGTTGGAATAACAACAGATTTATCATTCTCATTATAGTACAATGCATACAGACGGTCAAGAAAATGGAGGATTTTAAAATGATCAGAAGAATCATTCAGATTGATGAACAGAAATGCAATGGCTGCGGTATGTGCGCAAACGCCTGTCACGAGGGTGCCATTGGCATGGTGAACGGCAAGGCAAAGCTGCTGCGGGACGACTACTGCGATGGGCTGGGGGACTGCCTGCCCACCTGTCCCACCGGTGCCATCTCCTTTGTGGAGCGTGAGGCTGCCGCCTATGACGAAGCAGCGGTCAAAGCTCATCAAATGCAGCAGGCGCAGTCCCTGCCCTGCGGCTGTCCCGGTACCCATGCAAAGCGGCTGCACCCAGTGCAGGAAGCATGCAGCCATACAGCATCCGGACAGCCTTCCGCTTTGCAGCAGTGGCCGGTACAGATCCGGCTGGTTCCGGTACATGCACCCTATTTTGATCAGGCAAACCTGCTGATTGCAGCGGACTGTACAGCCTATGCCTATGCATCCATGCATCAGGATTTCATCCGGGGACGGATCACTCTGATCGGCTGTCCGAAGCTGGATGACGCAGATTATGCTGTCAAGCTGACGGAGATCCTGCGCAGCAACACCATTCAGAGCGTGACGGTAGTGCGCATGGAGGTACCCTGCTGTGGCGGACTGGAGCATGCTGCAAGAACCGCTGTGGCATCCACCGGCAATCATGTTTCCTTCCGGGTGGTCACCATTTCTACGGATGGCAGGATTTTGCCGGAATAGGCTTGCATAAACAGCTCCGTTCTGCTATACTGATACCGGGAGGCGGAACAAATGGAAAACAGACTGGAGCAGCAGGTTGCTTTTATCCGGGAAATCGACAAAGAAAAGCGCATCGGCAGGCAGACTTATCTGACCGGGGCAATCCGAAAAGAAAACGACGCAGAGCATGCCTGGCACATTGCACTGATGGCAATTCTTCTTGCAGAGCACGCCAACGAACCCATCGACCTTCTGAAAACAGTGACCATGCTTCTGATTCATGACCTGGTGGAGATCGATGCAGGGGATACCTATGCATACGATGCGGCAGCCAAGGCAACGGAACAGGAGCGGGAAACAAAGGGAGCTGATCGCATTTTCGGCATACTGCCCCCGGATCAAGGACGGGCATTCCGAGCACTGTGGGAGGAATTCAACCGGGGAGATACCCCGGAGGCACGGTTTGCACATGCCATGGATAACTTTCAGCCAGTGATGCTGAACGCCGCAACTGACGGAAAAGCCTGGGCGGAGCACGGTGTCCGGCTCAGCCAGATCCTGAAACGGAATCAGATCACGCCGGATGGCTCAGCGCAGCTATGGGAATATGCCTATCAACATTTTATTCTGCCCAATGTAGAGCAGGGCAGGATCCGGAACGATACAAATGCATAACCAAAAACCGCAGGATCCTGCGGTTTTTTTATGCCGGTAATTCTTGCATGACTGTAGGAAACGTGGTATAATTAATGCTGTATTATGCTCGAAAGAAGGAACCCTATGTTCAAATTATTGGCGTATATGAAAAGCTATAAAAAAGAGACGGTGTTGGGGCCTCTGTTCAAGCTGCTTGAGGCATTGCTGGAACTGCTGGTGCCCCTGGTGATTGCTGCCGTCATCGACACAGGCATTGCCGGCGGCGACCGGGGATATGTGGTTCGCATGTGCCTGCTGCTGGTGGGGTTGGGCATTGTGGGACTGTTTTTTTCCATCACCGCCCAGTACTTTGCCGCCAAGGCCTCCGTCGGTTTTGTGACGAAGCTGCGGCATGCCCTCTTTGACCACATGCAGGGGCTGTCCTACACAGAGCTGGACACCATAGGCACCTCCACCCTCATTACCCGGATGACCAGTGATATGAACCAGGTTCAGTCCGGTATGAATCTGACCCTCCGGCTGCTGCTGCGCTCTCCTTTTGTGGTATTTGGCGCCATGATTATGGCGTTCACCATTGATGTAAAGGCAGCGCTGATCTTTGCAGCCGCCATTCCAGTGCTGTCCCTGGTGGTATTCGGCATCATGCTCTGGTGCATCCCCCTGTACAAACGGGTGCAGCGGAAACTGGATGGCGTGCTCAGTGCAACCCGGGAAAACCTCACCGGCGTCCGGGTGATCCGTGCCTTCTGCAAGGAGGAGGAGCAAATCAGCCGCTTTGATGACTGCAACCTGGATCTGACCCGGACACAAAAGTATGTGGGGCGGATCTCTGCGCTCATGAACCCGGTGACCTACATTCTCATCAATCTGGCAATCATCTGGCTGGTGTATACCGGTGCTCTTCGGGTGGATGCGGGACTCATCTCCCAGGGAGCTGTGGTAGCCCTGTACAACTACATGTCCCAGATCCTGGTGGAACTGATCAAGCTGGCAAACCTGATTATCAATATCACTAAGTCCGTGGCATGCGGCAACCGGATCCAGTCCGTCTTTGAGATCCGTTCCTCCCTGGATGCACCGGAACAAGCGCCTGCACCGAAGGATTTCTCCTATGCAGTGGAGTTTGACCATGTGACCCTCCGGTACGCAAACGCCGGGGATGATTCCTTGTCAGATATCAGCTTTGCTGCCCGTCCCGGCGAAACCATCGGTGTCATCGGCTCCACCGGCTCCGGCAAAAGCTCTCTTGTGAATCTGATCCCCCGGTTCTATGATGCATCGGCTGGACAGGTATTGGTGGACGGAATCCATGTCAAGGAGTATCCTCTGGATGATCTGCGAAACCGGATCGGCGTAGTGCCCCAGAAGGCAGTACTGTTCAAAGGGACGATCCGGGACAATCTCCGGTGGGGCAATCCGGATGCTACGGATGCCCAGCTGCTGGAGGCGGTACAGACAGCTCAGGCAGGAGAGGTGCTTGCCCAGAAGGGCGGACTTGATTTTGAACTGGAGCAAGGAGGCAAAAACCTGTCCGGTGGGCAAAAGCAGCGGTTCACCATTGCAAGAGCATTGGTGAAGCATCCGAAGATCCTGATTTTAGACGACAGTGCCTCTGCTTTGGATTTTGCAACGGATGCGGCACTGCGAAAGGCGATCCGGGAAATGCCCGGCAATCCCACGGTGTTCATCGTGTCCCAGCGAACCTCCTCCCTACAGCATGCAGATCAGATCCTGGTATTGGAGGATGGGGCAGTGGTAGGCGCTGGCACCCATGCACAGCTGCTGGAATCCTGCCCGGTATACCAGGAGATCTATCAATCCCAGTTCCGGAAGGAGGATGCGTAATATGGCAAAGGTACAGAAGGGGACAATCCCCAAGGTGTGGCGGTATATCCGCCGGTATCGGCTGCTGCTGATCCTGTCCATGCTGTTTGCGGCTGCAACCGTCGCCATGACTCTTTATCTGCCCATTCTGATCGGGAACGCCATTGATCTGATCGTTTCTCCAGGGCATGTGGACTTTCCCGGTATCCGGTCATTGCTCATCAAAATCGGTATCATCGCCGGATGCACCGGACTGACCCAGTGGTTGATGAATATGCTCAACAACCGGATCACTTATCACGTAATCCGGGATGTACGGCAGGAAGCCTTCGGAAAGCTGCAGATCCTTCCTTTGAGCTATCTGGACGCCCACCCCTCCGGCAGCATCGTCAGCCGGATCATCGCAGACGTGGATCAGTTTGCAGACGGTCTGCTGATGGGCTTTACCCAGCTGTTCACCGGGGTTGTTACCATTCTGGGCACCCTGTTGTTCATGCTGTCCATCAGCTGGAAAATCACGCTGGCGGTGGTGCTGCTGACACCTCTATCCCTGTTCATTGCCCGGTTCATTGCCCGCCGCACCTACAGCATGTTCCGGCAGCAGTCTCAGGTGCGGGGAGAGCAAACGGCACTGATCGATGAAATGATTGGCAACCAGAAGGTGGTGCAGGCATTTTCCCACCAGGCAGAGAGCATGGAGCAGTTCGATGAAATCAACGATCGTCTTGCCCGATGCTCCCTGCAGGCTACCTTCTTTTCCTCCATCACCAATCCGGCAACCCGCTTTGTCAACAGCGTGGTCTATGCAAGCGTGGCGCTGGCAGGCGCTTTGATGTGTATTTCCACTGCCGGAGCCGCTGTGCCCTTTACGGTAGGTCAGCTGTCTTGCTTCCTGTCCTACGCAAACCAGTATACCAAGCCCTTCAACGAGATCTCCGGGGTCATCACCGAGCTGCAAAACGCTCTTGCATGTGCTGCACGGATCTTTGAGCTGATCGAGGAAACGCCCCAGATTCCGGATCCGGCAGATGCTGCCGAGCTGGGGCATGTGGCAGGGAACCTGTCTATTTCGGATGTATCCTTCTCCTATGTGCCGGATCGGAAACTGATCGAGCATCTGAATCTCACCGTCAAGCCCGGACAGCGCATTGCCATTGTGGGACCCACCGGCTGCGGCAAGACTACCGTCATCAATCTGCTGATGCGGTTTTATGATGTGGATCAAGGGTCTATCTCCGTGGAAGGGAAGGACATCCGGAACGTCACACGACACAGCCTGCGCAGCAGCTACGGCATGGTCTTGCAGGAAACCTGGCTGAAGGCAGGAACCATACGGGAAAATATCTGTATGGGAAAGCCAGATGCCACAGAGGAAGAACTGCTTCAGGCATCCAAAGCTGCACATGCACACAGCTTCATCAAGCGACTGCCCCAGGGCTATAACACCGTGATCGGAGAGGATGGAGGCAGCCTGTCCCAAGGGCAAAAGCAGCTTCTGTGCATTGCCAGAGTGATGCTCTGCCTGCCCCCCATGCTGATCCTGGATGAGGCAACCTCCTCCATTGATACCCGGACGGAGCTGAAGATCCAGGAGGCATTCTCCCGGATGATGCAGGGGAGAACCAGCTTTATTGTGGCACACCGGCTTTCCACCATCCGAGAGGCGGATGTGATTCTGGTGATGCAGGATGGTCACATCATTGAACAGGGGAATCATAGCACACTTCTTGCAAAAAATGGTTTTTATGCAAACCTGTATAATAGTCAATTTGCCCGGTAAATGCTAACTGTTAACATTTACTAGGACGTTTGTTATAATGTTGAGGAATAGGAGGCAGCAGGGTATGAGAAAGAGAGACGTTGCCGTTGCCGCAGTCACCGCCGTTCTGGTACTGGCGATCGGCGGATTGATCTGCTGGGTTTTATATACACACGGCATAAAGGGTCTGAATAAGCCCATTATGCAGACTCTCACCGGGAACAACAGTCAATATGCAGAAGAACCGGCAACCATGCCGGAGAATGCGCCCAAATGGGACAGTGAGCAAACAGAAAGCTATCCTGCCATTGCAGCTCATATGAAATTACAGGGCAGAACCATGCGGGACGAGGATCAGATCACCTGGCTGGTACAGAGCGGTTCTGCCGCAGAATTTACGGTAACCGGCACGAAAGCAGTTCTGACCCTGGCAGGGGACGGAACTGCACTTGGCAAGGAAAACCACAAGCCCCGGTATGCAGTGTATCTGGACGATCAGCTGCTGACGGATGCACTGATGCGCACCAAGGAGCTGGAGATCCCTCTGTTTGAATCCAACCAGCCCAGAACCGCCAGTGTCAAGGTAATCCAGCTTTCGGAAGCCGGATACGGAGCGATCGGTGTGAAGCATGTAACCGTTACATCCATTTACCAGGAGCCGGTACAGCCCATTCCAGTCAAGGATCTGCGAATCGAGTTTATCGGAGATTCCATCACCTGCGGCTATGGCGTAGAAACCAAATCGGAAAAGGACTCCTTCACCACCGGCACGGAGAATTTCACCAAAACCTATGCCTACCTAACAGCCCGGATGCTGAATGCAGATTACAGCGCTGTATGCTACAGCGGTTACGGCATCGTTTCCGGCTGGACAGGGGATGGGCAAAAAAAGCCGGACAGCATTCTGCCAAAGTATTATAATCTGATCGGGATCCTGCCCAAATACAAAAAACAGTGGGATTTTGAGCATGTGGAGCAGAATGACGTGGTGGTTATCAACCTGGGCACCAACGATTACTCCTATCTAAGTCCCAGCTTTTCCAGCCGTTCCAAGGAGTTTATCAAGGGCTATGCGGACTTTCTCAAACAAGTACGCCAGAAGAACCCCAATGCCTACATTTTCTGCACCATGGGTACCATGGGAGGGGAATCGGTGTACGGATTGATCGAGCAGGCGGTGGGGGAATACAGCGCCGCCACTGGAGACACCCGGATCAAAAGCTATGCCTCTCCGGTTCAGACCCAGGAGGACGGCTATGGCGCCGATTATCACCCTTCCGTCAAAACCCAGCAAGACAGCGCCCAGCTGCTCACGGAGGAAATCTGCAACACTCTGGACATCCAGCCAGGCGGCAGTTTTCAGTAAGAGATAGAAAACCCCCTTCATGCGAAATGCATGAAGGGGGTTACTTTATGATTTACACGTTCATTCCCATGTTGATGGCGCGCAGGTTGTTTTCAATCAGATGCGCACGCTTCGGAGGGATCAGCTTCTCCAGACCCTTGCGGATCACTTCATCGGAGAACATACCGGTTTCCTTGAGCATTTTGCCCAGCAGAATGATGTTTGCTGCCTTGGGCAGGTTTGCATCGGTTTCCATCTGGGTTGCGGGTACATAGAAGCACTGAATATCCGGTGTTTCCACAGTGGTGTCCACCAAAGTGCTGTCCACAAATGCCATACCGCCCTTGCGAACACTGCCGATGAACTTATCGTAAGAAGGCTGATTCAGTGCGATCAGCAGATCCGGTGTCAAAACCAGGGGAGAACCGATGGGCTCGTCAGAGATGCAAACGGAGCAGTTACAGGTACCGCCACGCATCTCCGGACCGTAGGACGGAAGCCAAGACAACTCCTTGCCGTCGATCAGCGCACAGTATGCGAGGAGCTTGCCGGCAAACAGAATACCCTGACCGCCAAAGCCAGCCAGCAGAATATCATATTTCATTACTTTTCTCCTCCTTCAGCTGTAACATCCTTATATATGCCCAGCGGGTAGTATGGGATGCACTCATCCTGCAGACGCTTGATCGCCTCCAGTGGAGTCATGCCCCAGTTGGTCGGACAGGTGGAGAGTACTTCTACAATGGACAGACCGCGCTTTTCCTTCTGGTTTTCAAACGCCTTGCGAATCGCCTTCTTGGTTTCCCGGATGTGGGGAACGGTATCTACAGCAACACGCTGTGCCAAAGCAGTACCACTGAGGGTAGCCATCATCTCGCATACCCGGATCGGGTAGCCGGCAAGCTCTGTGTCACGGCCGAAGGGAGTGGTCTGGGTAACCTGACCCGGAATGGTGGTAGGTGCCATCTGACCGCCGGTCATGCCGTAAATGGTGTTGTTGATGAAGATCACAACGATGTTCTCGCCTCTTGCGCCAACATGAACGGTTTCCGCAGTACCAATGGCAGCCAGGTCGCCGTCGCCCTGATAAGTGAACACATACTTGTCCGGGTTGGAACGCTTAACGCCGGTTGCAACAGCCGGTGCTCTGCCGTGGGGCGCTTCGATCATATCACAGTTGAAATAATTGTAAGCAAATACGGAGCAGCCAACCGGACATACACCGATGGTCTCGCCCTCAATGCCCATCTCATCCAGAACTTCGCACAGCAGTCTATGTACAATACCATGGGTACAGCCAGGACAGTAGTGCATCGGCGTGTCGCAAAGTGCGTGGGGTCTTTCAAATACAGTAGCCATTTTATTTCAAGATTCTCCTTGCAGGAGAACCCACTCCTTTCGCAAAATTTAGAGGCTCTTGATATGTTCCAGGACTTCAACCGGAGTCGGGATCACACCACCGGTTCTGCCGAAGAAGGAAACAGGCTTGGAACAGTTGATCGCCAGCTTGACATCATCGATCATCTGACCCATGGACATTTCTACGCACAGCAGCTTGGATGCGTGCTGGCAAGCCTGGTTAATCTCCTTGACCGGGAAGGGCCACAGGGTCTTGGGACGGAACATGCCGACCTTGATGCCCTCTGCACGGGCGCTGTTTACTGCGGACTTTACCACACGGGCGGTCGCACCGTATGCACATACCACAATGTCAGCATCCTCAGTCAGGTACAGTTCAGCGTCAGTCTCATTCTCCTTGATGATGTCGTACCGCTTGTAGCGCTCAATGACCTGCTCTTCCAGGTCGGTAGCATTGATGTACAAGGAGTTGATGATGTGGTGTTCACGCTTGTTGCCATGACCATTGGCAGCCCAGGAGGACTTGTCAATGCTGTTTGCCTTGATTTCCGGGAACTGAACCGGCTCCATCATCTGACCCAGCAGACCGTCTGCCAGGATCATAGCAGGCATCCGGTACTTGTCAGCGGTGTCAAACGCCTTGACAACCATGTCCACCATTTCCTGTACGGAGGAAGGAGCGAATACAAGCAACTGGAAGTCGCCGTGACCCAGTGCCTTGGTAGCCTGCCAGTAGTCAGCCTGGGAAGGCTGGATACCGCCCAGACCCGGGCCGCCTCTCTGCACGTTGATGATCACTGCCGGAACATCGGAACCGGCAATATAGGAAATGCCCTCAGACTTCAGGGAGATCCCGGGAGAAGAGGAGGAGGTCATAGCCCGAACGCCGGTGGAAGCAGCGCCCAGTACCATGTTGATGGCTGCGATTTCTGACTCAGCCTGCAGGAACACGCCGCCCTCCTTGTGCATACGCTTTGCCATATATGCGGAAAGCTCAGTCTGGGGCGTAATGGGGTAACCGAAGAAACACTTACAGCCGGCTCTGATGGCTGCTTCAGCAAGAGCTTCATTGCCCTTCATAAGATTTTTTTCCAAGATGCGAAACTTCCTTTCTTTCCAACAAGTGGATTACTTTTCAACTGTAATTGCGCAGTCCGGGCACATCATAGCGCACATTGCACAGCCGATGCATGCCGCATCATCTGTACAGGCAGCCGTGAAGTAGCCTTTCTTGTTGCGCTTTTCCTTTGAAATCGCAACAATATGCTTCGGGCAGGCTGTGGTGCAAAGCCCGCAGCCCTTGCAGCGCTCAAACAATACTGTCATCTTAGCCATGGTCTGATTCTCCTTTCCGGAAAAAATGTTATTGGTTGCAAGGGGTGGCAGCCATTAGTCCCAGATGGGACGGACATGCACATGAACCGGATGCAGCCCCACACCTGATGGCGATAGTCGATCGTCATAGGTCGTGTACAAAAGTGGAAGATCCGCCTGCCGTGCCAGTTCCTGGGCAAAGGGCAGGGAGGACTCGATATGGGCAACGGTGGTTTCACAGCCCAGATTGGAATTGTTGACGATTCCGGTATGCTTCATATGGGAAGCCTGCTCGATTTCGTACATCATCGTCAGGGCTTCCTGGGGGGTCTTGGTCAGATAGCGATAGCAATTGATCACATAGAGCATGTCCAGGCAGTCGGCATACTGCGAGAATGCCTCTGCATAGCGGCCCAATGCGGTTGCGCCTGCATCGTCTCCACCCACGTCCACGATCAGGTAGCCCGGATCGGATGCGATCCGCTCCAGATCAAAATTCAGAACCGGAATGTCCACGTTGCTGTTTGCGTAATCCGGCGTAATCATGGTGACACCGTGCTCAGCAAAAAGCCTGCCGAAATCCGCAGTGCGGAAATAGGGATTGACGATGTCCAGATCCACGATGCTGACAGGCTCCCCGGTACGGGCAGCCTCCAGCGCCAGATTTACGGAATAATTGGTTTTACCGGTGCCGTAATGCCCGGTTACAATGGTGATTTTTTTCATATTACTCATGTGCATCCCCTTGATGCTGCAAGCCGTAGGCAAGTGTCATCAGGCTGTCGCCCAGATGCACATTTTCTACGATGATCTGTTCCTGTTCATGCTCCAGCCGCAGGTCATAGTGACTGAAGTTCCAGAAGGCACGAACCCCCAGCTTCACCAACTGATGCGCCAGGTCATGGGCGGCGGTTTTCGGAATGCAAAGCACAGCCATAACCGGATGATTTGCGGCGCAGAACGCCTCCAGGTTTTCGATGGGATCCACCGTGACCCCGGCAATCTGCTTACCGCACAGTGCATGGTTGCTGTCGAAAATGCCGATCAGCTTACAGCCCCGCTTTTCAAAATCAATGTGCTGCGCAATGGCTTTTCCAAGGTTGCCTACGCCAATGAGAATGGTTTTGTTGCCTGCGTGCACGCCAAGAATCTTCCCAATCTGGGCGTGAAGCTCCGTCACATTATAACCGTAGCCCTGCTGTCCGAAGCCGCCGAAGCAGTTCAGATCCTGACGGATCTGGGAAGCGGTCAGCCCCATACGCTCTGCAAGCTCCCGGGAGGAGATCCGGATCATTCCCTGACGTTCCAGTTCACCGAGAAAGCGATAGTAACGGGGCATCCGACGAATCACCGAATGAGAGATACTATCTTTTGCCATGCGATTGCCTTTCCGGGATTTAGCCCATCAACTTTGCCAGACGGCAGTTGATTTCCTCCAGGAACTCCTTGGAGTTCACCTTCTTCTTGTTTTCCAGACTGGACAGCAGGTACAGATCTCCTGTCATGATGCCGTCTTCAATGGTCTGGATGGTTGCCTGCTCCAGATTATCCGCATAGCGAACCAATTCCGGAATGCTGTCCAGCTCACCACGCTTGCGGAGCGCACCGCTCCATGCAAAGATGGTTGCAACGGAGTTGGTGGAGGTTTCCTCTCCCTTCAGATGCTTGTAGTAATGACGCTGAACTGTGCCATGTGCAGCTTCATATTCATACACGCCGGTGGGGGATACCAGAACGGAAGTCATCATAGCCAGGCTGCCATAAGCGGTGGATACCATGTCGGACATCACATCCCCGTCGTAGTTCTTGCATGCCCAGATATACCCACCGTTGGAACGGATCACCCGTGCCACTGCATCATCGATCAGGGTGTAGAAATATTCAATGCCGGCTGCTTCAAACTTTTCCTTGTACTCCGCTTCAAAGATCTCTGCGAAAATATCCTTGAACCGGTGGTCGTACTTCTTGGAAATGGTGTCCTTTGTGGCAAACCATACATCCTGCTTGGTGTCCAGACCGTAGGAGAAGCAGGAACGGGCAAATCCGGCAATGGACTGGTCAATGTTGTGCAGACCCTGGATAATGCCGTCGGTCTTGAAATCGTGGATCAGCTGGCGGGTTTCCTTGCCCTCAGCATCGGTCACAACCAGCTCCGCCTTACAGCCGCCCTTCACCTGCATCTCGGTGTTCTTGTACACATCCCCATAAGCGTGACGGGCGATGGTAATGGGCTTTGTCCAGGTAGGAATGTAGGGGGTAATGCCCTTGACCAGGATGGGGGTTCGGAACACGGTACCATCCAGGATGGCACGGATGGTGCCGTTGGGGGACTTCCACATTTCCTTCAGGTTGTATTCGGGCATTCTTGCTGCGTTGGGTGTAATGGTAGCGCACTTTACAGCCACACCGTATTTCTTGGTGGCTTCTGCGCTGTCCAGGGTCACCTGGTCACTGGTTTCATTCCGGTGAACCAGTCCCAGGTCGTAGTAATCCACATTCAGATCCACATAGGGCGTGATGAGAATATCCTTGATCCACTGCCACAGGATCCGGGTCATTTCGTCCCCGTCCATTTCGACCAGGGGCGTTTTCATCTGAATTTTGCTCATCGGGGTATACCTCCTTGTATGAAATGTTGTATTGCCTTAGTGAAAGGAAAAAACCAAAATCAAAGCAACAACCATTGCTGCAATTACGCCGATTACTCTGGCAGTACGAGGCTCCATATCAAACTTCTTGGTGCAGAGGGTCTGTATGCCGTACATGACCGCTGCGATAATCACGACCAGGATCAGATCCTTGGCAGAGCGAATGCGGTAGTGCCGAGCCATAATCGGCAGAGTGGAGAGAAAATACATGATTCGATCCCTCTTTCTGTTATAAAATAAGGTCTTACTTCAATGCTTCTCTGGTGTAATCCAGCAGACCGCCTGCCAGTACGATATCCTTAGTTCTGCCGCTGAGCTCACACAGCACCGGAATGTCAATGCCCTTGGTCTTATCCCGGAGGGTCAGCTGGGATTCGCCGGCTTCAATTGCCTTGCGTACATTCGCCAACTCCAGTTCATCCCCCTGGTCGATCTTGTCGTAATCCGCTTCGTTGGCAAAGGTCAGAGGCAGGATACCGGCATTGATGAGGTTTGCACGGTGGATCCGGGCAAAGGACTTCACCAGTACAGCCTTGACTCCCAGATACAGCGGTGCGAGAGCCGCATGCTCACGGGAAGAGCCTTGACCATAGTTTGCGCCACCTACAATAATAGACTTGCCAAGTTCCTTTGCACGGGTCGGGAATGCAGGATCGCAAACGGTGAAGCAATGCTCACTGATTGCCGGAATATTGGAGCGCAAGGGCAAAATCTTTGCGCCTGCGGGCATGATGTGGTCGGTGGTGATATTGTCCCCCACCTTCAGGGAACAGGGAACATCGATGCTGTCCGCCAGGGGACTGGTCTGGGGGAAGGGCTTGATGTTGGGACCGCGCAGAATCTCCACCTTGTCCATTTCAGATTCCGGTGCAGGCAGTTCGATCATATTATCATTGACTGTAAAGGTCTTGGGCAGCTGGAAGTCCGGCATCTCGCCCAGGGTTCTGGGGTCAGTCAGCACGCCGGTAAGAGCGGATGCAGCAGCAAGCTCCGGAGAAACCAGATAGATCTGACCGTCCCGTGTACCGGAGCGGCCTTCAAAGTTCCGGTTGAAGGTACGCAGAGAAATGCCGTGGGAATTGGGGGACTGTCCCATACCAATGCAGGGACCGCATGCGCTTTCCAGGATCCGTGCGCCGGCTGCGATCATATCTGCCAGTGCGCCGTTCTGTGCCAGCATCTGCAATACCTGCTTGGAGCCGGGAGCAATGGACAGGGAAACGTCCGGATGCACGGTCTTGCCCTTGAGGATATAAGCCACCTTCAGCATATCCAGCAGACTGGAGTTGGTGCAGGAACCGATGCATACCTGGTCGATCTTCATGGGGCCGATCTCCGCAACGGTCTTGACATTGTCCGGGGAATGGGGACATGCTGCCATAGGCACCAGCTGACTCAGATCAATGGTCAGCTCCTCGTCGTATACAGCATCCGGATCCGCTGCCAGGGGCGTCCAGACCTCGCCTCTGCCCTGTGCAGTGAGGAATTCCCTGGTCACTTCGTCAGAAGGGAAGATGGAAGTTGTGGCGCCCAGCTCAGCGCCCATATTGGTAATGGTTGCACGCTCCGGTACGGACAGGGTCTTGACACCCTCACCGCAGTACTCGATGACCTTACCCACGCCGCCCTTGACGGACATCCGGCGCAGAACCTCCAGGATCACATCCTTTGCAGCAACCCAGGGAGAAAGCTTGCCGGTCAGATTGACACGAACCACCTTGGGACAGGTAATGTAGTACGCACCGCCACCCATTGCCACTGCAACGTCCAGTCCGCCTGCGCCCATTGCCAGCATGCCGATGCCGCCGCCGGTGGGGGTATGACTGTCGGAGCCGATCAAGGTCTTGCCCGGGATGCCAAACCGCTCCAGATGTACCTGGTGGCAGATACCGTTGCCCGGACGGGAGAAGCGAATGCCGTGCTTCTTGGTCACGCTGCCGATAAAACGATGGTCATCTGCATTTTCAAAGCCGTTCTGCAGTGTGTTATGATCGATGTATGCCACAGAAAGCTCTGTTTTGACTCTGGGCACCCCCATTGCCTCGTATTCCAGATAAGCCATTGTTCCCGTTGCATCCTGCGTCAGCGTCTGGTCAATGCGCAGACCGATCTCGGTGCCCTTAATCAGTTCGCCATCCACAATGTGCGCCTTCAGAATTTTTTCGGTTAGTGTCAGACCCATTGCGTTCACCCTTTCGAATCAGAATATACAAAATAAGAATACGCTTCCGAACAGCCGTGACTGTTTCGGATACTTCTTTATTTTACTACATTTTCAGCACACTTGTCAAGAAATTCACAGTAAAAAGCACCTATCAAAAAAATGGACAGCAGGTTTCAACAAAATTCGCATACAGTTGGGGGTATAATTGTGACAAAGCGCAAGGGCGGCAAAAGCAGTGCCGTTCGTCAGGCAAATAACAAGGAGGCGTATTTTATGCTGGAATTTCAAACGGAGGAAGGGATACTGCGGGTCATGCTGCAGGGCGAGATCGATCATCACAGTGCGGGACCGCTGCGGGAGCAGATCGACTGCCGACTGGAGGAGCTGCTGCCAAAGCGGCTGATCCTGGATTTTACCGGTGTGACCTTTATGGACAGCTCCGGCATCGGCTTGGTGATGGGCAGAGTCCGGCAGGCTGCCGCATACGGGGGACAGGTGGAGATCGCAGTTCCTGCCGGTCACATCCGGAAGGTCATGCAGCTGTCCGGCATTGACAAACTGGCAAACATACATGCGCCGGTGCATCCGGCTGAGCAGAAAGGATAATCAAATGAAAACGATCAATGAAATGAAATGCACCTTTCCATCCCTGTCGGTGAATGAGGCATACGCACGCACAGCAGTAACTGCATTTGCCGCCCAGCTGGATCTGACCATTGAGGAAATTGCGGATATCCGAACGGCGGTATCCGAAGCGGTAACGAACGCCATCGTACACGGATACCGGGGCACGGTGGGCACCATAGAGCTGTGCGTCAAGCTGCTGGAGGGCAATGAGGTGTACATACGCATCAAGGACTGCGGCTGCGGCATTCCGGACGTAGCACAAGCTATGGAACCTCTGTACACCACTGCCGCCGCTGAGGAGCGTGCAGGACTGGGCTTTGCAGTTATGGAAAGCTTTATGGACAAGCTGTCTGTCAAAAGCAAGGTGGGCAGGGGCACAACCGTGGTCATGCGCAAGCGGCTGGGCGTGACGGTTCCCGTATGAGTGCGCCCTGCTCACAACCCCGTGCAGAGGAAAACCTGGGGCTGGTGCATCTTTGCGCCAACCGGTTCCGGGGACGGGGTGTGGAATATGACGACCTGTATTCTGCTGGATGCATCGGCTTGATGAAAGCAGTCAACGCCTTTGACACGGAACGAGGCGTGCGGTTTTCCACCTATGCAGTGCCGGTGATCCTGGGGGAGATCAAACGGCTGTTCCGGGACGGAGGCACGGTCAAGGTCAGCAGGAGTATGAAGGAACTGTCCATGCGGGTGGTGCGTCTGCGGGACGAGCTGCGCATGCAAAGCGGCAAAGAACCCACCGTGCAGCAGCTGGCAAAGGAAATGGGTGTAGAGGAAGCGGAGATCGTCCAGGCATTGTGCGTCAGCGTGCCACCGGTATCCCTGACAGATCCGGGGGAAAGCGGGGAAGGACAACTGGATATCCCGGTACCGCCGCCGGATACGGAAATCGGAGACGTGCTGGCGCTGCGGCAGATCATGCAGACCCTTTCCGAACGGGACAGGATGCTGCTGACTATGCGGTATTACCAGAACAAGACCCAATCCCAGACTGCACAGGCTCTGGGCATGACCCAGGTACAGGTATCCAGACGAGAGAAGAAGCTGCTGCTGACCATGCGGGAGGAGCTGTTGCGATGAAGCGGATTCCGTGATATAATCAAGCTGAGGTGACGACAATGACGCATTACTATTATGGCAACGGAAAAGGAAAGACCACCGCAGCATTGGGAATGGCTGTACGAGCCGCCGGACATGGTCTTCCGGTATGTGTGGTACAATTTCTCAAGGGCAGCTTCAGCGGAGAAGTGAAAAGCCTTGGGGTTTTGCCCCAAGTGACACTGATACGCCTGCCAAAGGATTACGGATTCAGCTTTCAGATGACGCAACAACAAATGCAGGAGATCACAGCCCAGCACAACCACATGCTGGAATCAGCTGCTGCATGGGCCAAGCAGCAGCCGGATGGACTGCTGATCCTGGACGAGATTGGAGATGCGGTAGAGCTGGAATTGATCGATGTAGATCTGGTGAAGCAGCTTGTGATGCATCCCATGGCGGAACAGATTTATACCGGACATGTAGAACAGCCGCTGTTTACAGAACATGCGGATTATGTGACAGAATGCAGATGTGTACGGCATCCATATCAGTCCGGCGTCCAGGCACGAAAAGGCATTGAATATTGAATGATCGGCGCTCATGCGGAGATTTCATCCGTGTGGGCGTTTTGTTTCGATAAAAAAGAATGCTGTAAGGGATGGTACACTTGTCCTTGCAACAAAAAGCACACTTTGCATACAGGAGGCACCACACGGGATGCACGGATGTCAACTACACAAAACTGTTATTTTGTGTAGTTGGTGGGGGAAACAAAACCAATGGGTCGTTTCAATGCAGCCAACACCCACTAACAAAAAAGCCTGAGCGTGAATCATCACACTCAGGCTTTCTGATCATTGCCCCTTAAACCCATTGAATCCGTATTTCTGCATGATTGCCGGATAATCTTTATAGGCATAATTCAAGTCCGTACTGCCGGATACGCCGTTGACCGTTCCGGTATGACTGTACTGCCACATCCCATATGCACGAGAAAAAGCAGGCTTTTCGGTTTTTGTATGTGCCACCCAGATATCATGCTCCGATTGACAGGATACCGGCACATTGTTGGTCAAAAATGACGCGTAACTATACAGCGTACAGTAATACCCTGCATTTTCCACTGTACTGCAAAACGTATCAATGATCGCTGCAACAGTGCTCTTGCTCAAGGACTGCTGGGTGCTGTCCTCAATATCAAAAACCAGCGGGAAATCAAACTGATATCCCTTTACAGTTTTCAAAAACAATTCCGCCTCCGCTTTAGCCCCTGATGCATCTGTCGCATAGCTGTACCAGTATGCACCACAGTACAGCCCGGCTTTTTTTGCTCCTGCAACATTCGTTGCAAAGGTGGGATCCACCTGGGAAGCCTCCCTGCCATAGCCGGCACGAATGATCGCAAAATGGTAACCATCCGCCTTAACTTTTGCCCAATCCACTGTGCCCTGCCACTTGGAAACATCTATGCCGTCATAAATCTGTCCTTTAGGCCCTGTAGAGGTTGTTGTAACAGTGGTAGTTGTCGTTGTTTCCAAAGGAACCGTCGTTGTGGTAGCAGTCACCGGCGGCAGGATCACTTCCTCCCGCACTGTAACAGCGCCCTGTGTGATCACATAAGGCACCTTCTGGTTCCCGGATTCTTCAATAGACTGCACAACCATCTCCAGCGGATACACACCAACGGGTGTATTCTCCGGAATCTCCACATATACCGTAAACAATTCACCGTTATCCGTATACCGTACCGCTGAAGTGGAGTATATCGCTGCCACATTGCCGCCGGATATAGCACGAAGCGTCAGATCCTGATCCGGCTGGGTCAGCTTCAGAGTACCTTCCTCACCGGTCTGCATGGTTAAATAGTCCCCTTGGGTCAGGCTAAAGCTCACAATAAAATTCTGAAAACCAGGATTGCCGGATACGGATACAGTCACCGGCACCACATCGCCGCCATAGCCCACCGCCTTGGACACAAACAAATGTGCATACTCCGACTGGGACTCAAGCAGCTGCCGTTTCCGCAGCACATTATCAAAAGCGTTAATTACGCCGTTGCCGTCAATATCATATGTATCATCTGCTGCAGGATCCTGCGTAGATTTGCAGATTGCCTGATTGATCTGCGCACAGCTGGGCAGGCGGATCGTCTCGGTCAGATCCCCCTCACTGTTGTTGATATCATTTGTGCTGACATTCAAATCATCAGAGATTTGCTCGGTAACAGCATCCGTCCCCACGGATACTTCCGGCGCAGCACTGTCCCCTATCTGCACAGTCTGATCTGCCGCATAAACCGTTGACTGTAAAGCCATCAGAGCCGATACAGCCCATGCAGCAATCAGCTTTGTAAATGGTGTTTTCATAACATACTCCCTCTTTGCTAACGCTGTTCAATCTAACTACATATAGTATAACATAAAATGCGCAATTTGTGAAGTGTATTATGCGAATTTTTTGTGCATTTCTACATATTGCATGATTTACGACCGAAAATTTAGCCGAGATTACGAAGATCAAAATGGTTTTTTCAAAAAAAACAGATTTTTTTGAAAAAAGGGGTTGACATTTTCAAAAAGATGCGGTATAATAATAAAGCACTCGGGAGAGAGTAAAAAAAGAAAATGCTGTTTTAGCTCAGTTGGTAGAGCACTTCCTTGGTAAGGAAGAGGTCGCTGGTTCAAATCCAGTAAACAGCTCCAGAACAAAGCACGCAGTTCCATTGGAATTGCGTGCTTTTTGGTTATACGAACTCGCCACACATTAACTGTAATCATTTGGTAAAAAGAATTTTTATACAGCATGACCCATTCTATCCCTGAAATTCGTTTATTATGGTGAAAGAACTTTGCGAAAGGAATCATACACAATGCTTGCTTATTTCAAAATGAAACGGATTTGCCGGGAATATGCGCAACAAAATCTTCGGGACGCTGAAGACTGGTTCGCTAAATACGATGCGGGAAAGCCTCATGCTTTCTCCCGGGAATTTCAGATCAAGCTGAATACTGCCATTTACGGCGAGGCCTTTACAGATGCAGAAATCAACGACTACCTGCATCCGGTATGCAGACCGGCTCCGAAGACTGACGGTCGGCAGATCCGGCTCAAACGGCTTGGCATGCGCTATGCAGCTGCAATCATTACCGCTGCCGTATTGACCACCAGTGCCCTGGTAGGTCTGGGTGGTGTCATTGCCGATCCCCAGAGCTGCAATGATGTACACTTCTCTTCTGTCAAGTCCGGCTGCTTTGACAATATGGTGGCAGGGTTTCTTTATCCTTCAGAGTACTATAACTCCAGCAAATTTAACGGGCACGTTATGGAGGGCCATCCGGATCATGTTTCCCCGTTCCAGTTCACCTCTGTTCCCGAAGGGTTTGAACTGAAATCCATGCACGCATACTCCACGGACTCTGCAAAAGGTGAAATCGAGCTGAACGGTAACTGGGATCAGGTAAATCGGATTGATTACACTTTCACAAATGAAACTATGGGTTGGTTATATATTACCGTACAAACTGCCCACACCTCCCGGTTTTACTTCAAAGAACGGCCAAAGCCGGAAGAAGGCATAAGTCGGGTCATCAACTACCAGGGACAGGATGCGTTCCTTCTGACTGAACAAAAATTGAGGAGCAAGAATTGTGCCTTGATCTGGTGCGATGGGCTCAATGATTACAAGGTTTTCTACAACGATCATTTCTCAGACGTACAGATGAATGATCAAGATATACAAGAATTTGTATTTTCGGTAGCTAATTCTATACAGCTTTTACAAAAATAATTTTTATTTTGGCAAACTTCACCTGTTTTAATATTCCATTTCGTTTATATAGATGGAGAGTGCAAAAAGCGCTCTACTATTTTACGAAATGGGGTATTTCATTATGAAAACCAACAAGATCCTCGCAACCATCCTGGCGGCAGCATCCCTGCTGTCCACACTTCCCTGTGGCGCTGTCAGCGCTGCAAACACGCCACCCATGCCTCTCTCCCCTGACTCTCTGGTAAGCACAACCAGCATCTCGGACGATGACTACTACTACGATCCTTACGTCACCATTAAAAAAGAGTCTGCTACCAAGTGCAGCTACACAGGGGGCGCTCAGTTTAAGCCCGTCACCACCAAGATGAAGGGCATCCTGATCCTGGAGGAATACCGGGATGGGCACTGGAAAGAAGTGAAGCGCAAGGAGGTCACCACCACCAGCGACCCGCTGAGAATCACTGACAGCTATAGCAGCATGGTATCCGGCAGAAAGTACAGATCCCGGCTGTATCTGTATGCGTACTGCGGTGTTGTCTGGGAGTTTGCTTCCCCGGTCAGCAATGTGATCCAGTAATCCAAAACAAAAAGGCGTGCACGGGAACATGCACGCCTTTATTTTTAATGCAGGTTGGAGGGGTCAGCGTTGAAGATCTGATTGCTCTCTGTGTAGTAGTCATTATCCTCCAGCGAGGTGAAATCCGCATCGTCAATATCCGGCAGCCGAGCGCCGCATACGCCGCAATACTGATTCTTGTCGCTGTTTTCCGTTTCACACTTGGGACAAAGCTTAAAGCCCCGCAGGGTGTTCAGCTCAAAACGCATCTTCTTGATGCGACGACGGCGTGTGTCAATATCTTCACACAGAGCACGGAAAACCTGAGGATCTTCTTCCGGATTCTTGTAGTATTTTTTCCCGATATCAGCAAAAATTTCAATAATCCGTTCTTCCTCGTACAGGATCTTTCTCCGAAGATTGTTTACCTCGGAATAATTCTGCATCTTTCCGGTAACGCCCTTACCAGCATCTGTAACCTTGTCTAAAAAACTCATTACCCATTCACTCCTAAACGTACAGAGATACGCATTCCTATAGTCACATTATACACCCTGTCGGCTAACTTTGTCAAGTATTTTTGTTTAAATTCTGCAATACTGAACCCATCAGCCGCAAACATCCGCAGAAGACAGCAGCTGTACGCCCTTTGCCTGCAACAGCTCAGCCGCTTTCTGGTTGTCATCTGCCCGAAGGATTACAAAGGCAGTGTCTGCAACCCGGCTCACATAGGCGTACATATACTCTACCGTGATACCGCCCTCCCGGAGCATATCCATGACAGTAGCCAGCCCCCCGGGCTGATCCGCAACCCCGATGCCGATCACATGGGACACCTTGAGCATGCAATTGGCATCCTTCAGCACCTCAAACGCCTTGTCCGTATCGGTGACAATGAGACGAACGATACCAAAATCCTTGGTATCTGCAACGGACAGAGCCCGGATGTCAATATGATGATCCCGCAGCAATCCGGTGACTGTGGACAGTCTCCCCTTTTTGTTTTCAATAAAGACAGATAGTTGTTTAATCAGCATAGTTCTTCCCCTTTCGTCCTTTAATCGTGCAGCTTCCGGGTATCCACCACACGCACCGCTTTGCCCTCAACTCTGGGAATGGTTTTCGGCTCTACCAGGGTGATCTTTGCGGAAATGCCCAGGGTGGACTCCACTGCCTGCTTAATGTTCCGGGACTGCTCCTCCAGGCTTCTGACCGTATCAGAGAACATCTCTGGTGTAATCTCTACCTGGATCTCCAGGGTATCCGTGTTGTTCACTCTGCCCACGATCAACTGGTAGTAGGGCGCAGTATTGCCCAGTTGCAGCAATACGCTTTCGATCTGGGACGGGAACACATTGACACCCCGGATGATCAGCATATCATCGGATCTGCCCGCAGGCTTCTTCATCTTGATCAGGGTTCTGCCGCAGCTGCACTTTTCGCGAACCAGTACACCGATATCCCGTGTCCGATACCGAAGCAACGGGAAGCCCTGCTTGTTGATGCAGGTAAAGACGATTTCCCCCTGTGTGCCGATCGGCAGCACCTCTCCCGTATCCGGATCGATGGTTTCTGCAATGAAGTTGTCCTCATTGATATGCATGCCGGACTGTTCCTGGCACTCAAAGGCAACGCCGGGACCGATGATCTCGGTCAGACCGTAAATATCCATTGCCTTCAGTCCAAGCTTTGCCTCGATCTCCTTGCGCATTTCCTCCGTCCAGGGTTCTGCACCGAAAATACCAACCCTCAGAGCCAGTTCACTCTTGTCAATGCCCATTTCTGCCATAGTCTCTGCCAAAAACAGCGCATAGGAGGGGGTGCAGCAGATAAAGGTGGGCTTGAAGTCCCGGAGAATGTTGATCTGACGCTTGGTGTTACCCACGGAAACCGGCACAACAGTCATGCCAGCCTTTTCGGCACCGCCATGTACGCCCAGTCCGCCGGTGAACAAGCCATAGCCGTAGGATACGTGGATAATATCCTCCTTGGTAGCCCCTGCTGCGGTCAGTGCTCTTGCGCAGCATTCCGCCCAGGTATCCAGATCCTTCCGGGTATAGCCCACTACGATCTGCTTGCCGGTGGTGCCGCTGGAGGCGTGCAGACGCACGATCTCGCTCATGGGCACTGCGAACATACCGTAGGGATAGGTATCCCGCAGATCCTGTTTATAAGTAAAGGGCAGCTTGTGCAGATCATCCACACTGCGGATATCCGCCGGAGAAACCCCTGCTTCATCCATACGCTTCCGGTACAGGGGTACCCGTTCGTACACTCTTCTGACTGTCTGGGACAGGCGGAAGGACTGGAGCGCCCGCATTTCATTCAGCGTTGCGCATTCCATACTTTCATTCCAATACATTGAAAACTCCCCTTTTATTTTGATTGACTGTTCCTGTTTTTGATGCAGACGAACCAGTAGAACGGAAAGACAAGGATATTTGCCATCCAAAGCAAGAGCATCCAGACATACTTTGTTCTGCTGTCAGACAACCTTTCTGCATCCATCGACATGGTGATGACATAGAACCAGAACAGGACTACCGCCAGAAGCGCCGCTGCAGCCAGGGGAATCCCATACAGAGGCATCATGGCATCTTCATGCAGCAGAACGCATGTCACGACCACAGTCACCAGAAAGAGGACGTACGGCAGGAAACTGCCGATTCCATACCATGTACTTTCCGCTATGTTCTTCATGCCACTACATCTCTGCCAAGTGCAAATGCCTTTTTGTTCAGCTCCAGGAATTTCGCCGGAACACACTGCGCCAGTGCCTGCTGCCATACTTCCTCCGGGAAGGGCAGCTTCCGGGATACCACGCCCATCAGCACCACGTTGGATGCCTTTGCATTGCCCAGGGATTCCGCCAGCGCCAGAGCGTCCACTGCGGTCACATCAATGCCCAGGGCTTCCAGATGTTCCAGAATGTTTTCCGGATAGGTGGCTGCACCGGTAACAACCGGCATGGGATCCAGCTGCTGCTTGGATACCACCAGGCAACCGTCCTTTTTCAGATGGGATACCCAGCGTGCAGCCTCCAGCAGTTCAAAGGAGATGATAGCATCCGCCTCACCCTTTTCCACGATGGGAGAATACACCTGATCCCCGTATTTTACATAGGTCACAACAGAGCCGCCCCGCTGGGACATGCCGTGTACTTCGCTGACCTTTACGTCATAGCCCTGTGCCAGCAGCACATTGCCCAGGATCCGGGAAGCCAGCAAGCTGCCCTGACCGCCTACGCCTACGATCATGACTGATTTTGTTTCCATGTTCCTTCTGCTCCTTTCCCTTATTCCACAATGGCACCGAACTTGCACTGCTCCATGCAGATGCCGCAGCCTACGCACTGGGTATGGTCGATGACAGCCTTGCCCTCTCGCATGGAAATCGCCGGACATCCCAGCTTCAGACACATCTTGCAGGACTTGCACTTGTCCGCTTCCACATGCAGCGCCGGCTTGTGCTTTACATATTTCAGCAGTGCACAGGGACGACGGGAAATAATCACGGAAGGCGCAGCCACTGCCAGCTCTTCCTTGATGGCAGTTTCGGTTTCCGCCAGATGATAGGGATCTACCACCCGGACACGCTGAATGCCAATGGCTTTGCAGAGATCCTCCAGGCATACTGCCGCCGCCGGATCCCCCTTCAGGTTCTTACCGGTGGTGGGATTCTGCTGATGACCGGTCATGCCGGTGATGGAGTTGTCCAGAATGATAACGGTAGAATTGGTAGCGTTGTATGCGATGTTCACAAGACCGGTCATGCCGCTGTGCATAAAGGTGGAGTCGCCGATGACTGCCACTGCACGCTGCTCGCTTTCAGCGCCTCTTGCCTTGTTGAAGCCGTGAAGCCCGGAGATGGATGCGCCCATACAGATGGTGCTGTCCATTGCACACAGGGGCGCAGCCGCACCCAGGGTGTAGCAGCCGATGTCCCCGGAAACGATGCACTTGAGCTTGGACAAAGCATAGAATACGCCTCTGTGCGGACAGCCAGGGCACATAACCGGAGGACGTACCGGCAGCTGCTCCGGATATGTAGTATATTCCTTCACCTCACCCAGCATCTTTTCCGCAATGATGGACTGGGACAGCTCTCCGATGTAGCCAAACAGCTCCTTGCCAACCACCTGGATGTCCAGCTTGCGGCAGTGGGTCTCGATGACATCATCCAGCTCCTCGATCACATAGATCTTGTCACACTTCGCTGCAAAATCCAGGATCAGCTTCTTGGGCAGAGGGTTCACCATACCCAGCTTCAGATAGGAAACCGTATCCCCCAGGGCTTCTCTTGCATACTGATAGGCAATGCCGCTGGTGATAACGCCGATCTTGGAAGCATGCATTTCTACCCGGTTCAGCGGGGAGGTTTCCGCATAAGCAGTCAGCTTTTCCGTGCGCTCTTCCACGACTACATGACGGCCCTTTGCAAAAGCAGGCATCATGACATATTTCTGGGGGGTCTTTTCGTAGGGTTTCAGTCCCCCGTCAATCCGGTCACACAGCTCTACAGAGCTCTGAGAATGTGCCACACGGGTGGACATGCGGACGATCACCGGCGCATCAAACTGCTCGGAGATCTCATACGCCAGCTTTACATATTCCTTGCATTCGCCGGAATCGGAGGGCTCTAGCATAGGCACCTTGGAAGCAATGGCGTGATGCCGGCTGTCCTGCTCATTCTGGGAGGAGTGCATGCCCGGATCATCCGCCACGGCGATCACCATGCCCCCGTTGACGCCGGTGTAGGATGCTGTGTACAGGGGATCCGCTGCCACATTCAGACCTACATGCTTCATACCGCAGAAGCTTCTGGCACCGGCAATGGATGCGCCCAGGGCAACCTCCATGGCGACCTTTTCATTGGGTGCCCATTCTGCATACACCTCGTCATACTTTGCGACTTCTTCTGTAATTTCCGTAGACGGCGTGCCGGGATAGCTTGATACGACCCGGCATCCGCTTTCGTAAAGCCCTCTGGCGAAGGCTTCATTTCCAAGCATCAGCTTCTTCATTCTTTTTATCCTTTCTGATTGTGATAATAATGTTCCAGGATCCACTCCGGCACAGCATCCTCCAGGTTGCTGCCAATAACGCCGGTGGCAGCTGCCTTTACCTCATCCCTGGCATTTGCCACAGCATAGCATTCGTCACATCCGGCAAACAGGGACAGGTCATTGAGATTGTCCCCAAAGCCGATGATATGCGCAAATCCGTAAGCATGCCGGAGATAATCCACTGCCTGGCGCTTGGAGGCACCTGCCCCGCAAAGCTCCAGATACCAGGAGTCCCGGTCATACACATCCTTATAAAAGGCATACTGCAAACCGGGCAGGGGCGCAACCGCATCCCGAATCTTCTGGATCCGATCTTTTTGATCCACCATGGTGATATAGATCGTCCGATCAGACACCGCCTGGGTCAGACTGTCCACCTGGGTAAAGGGACGGTCAAAGCGCTGGGGCCTTGCTGCCCGATACGCTTCCATCACCGGATCATCCAAACGGTGATGGAAACAGCCCAGCCCCTGTCCTTCAATCGTATAGAGAAATGCCGGAACCTGCATCTGTTCCAGAATCTCCGTCACCTGAAGGGCGGTCTGCACTCCGATGGTTTCATAATGCTGATACTGCCGGGCATGCATGTCATAGATGCACACCCCGTTCATCAGCACCACCGGCATGGGCATCTGTACCCGGGACAGAATGCTGCGGACGGATACGATGGAGCGGGCAGTAGCACAGGAGAAAAGCACACCCTCCGCCGACAGCTGCTGCAACAGTTGGGTAGAGCGCTCTGACAGGCAGGCATCCGGTGTAAGCAGGGTACCGTCCAGATCAGAAATGTATAAGGTCTTCATGGAGCAGTTCCTTCCTGTTTACTTCTCGCTTCCCTGCAGATCCGCAAAAAATTTCTTCAGACCCCGGTAATAGTCCGTTGCATCCTCGCCGCCGAACTGCCGCTGCAGGGTATTGTGAAACTCTGCGGTGGATTCGCTATCAGTCATGCACTGGATGATATCCTTCACCCGATTGGTCTGGATCTCCGGATCGATCTCCAGCAAAAGCTTCCGGATCGTTTTCACAGTGGGCACAGTCTGCTTTGTCTGTACCATGATCTGCTTGGGCTGCTTTTTCTGGGATTTCTTTTTGCCGGATTTACCCTCAACCGGAGCAGGCTGCTGAAGCATGACCGGCTGCGAAACGGTCATCTTCTTCACCGGAACCGATGTTTTATCCGCCAGAGCATCCCGGATGGATGGCTTGATCTGTACCTTTACCCCCAGCATCTTCTTACAGAACTGCTGCGTCGCCACATAGCCCATATCCCGGCTGATGATATAAAAATCATCCGCACTCTGCTTGGCGATCAGATAGCCCAGATAGGTAACCAGCTGAAAATCCAGCGCATTCCTGCCGGACTGGTTCAGATTCACCTTTTCCGTCCGAACCGGAGATTGCATGATCTCATCCAGAATCTCAAAATTCAGGGTATTGGCAGACTGACTGTAGAACAGAACCACCCGATCCTCTGCATCAAGCCGGGAGATTCCTGCCAGTCCGAAGGAATTTACATTCTCATAATCGATCAGAAAAATACGCATATTTTTACGCCTCCTTTCCTCGGGCAATGCCCGTGATTGCTATCGTCAGCGGATTGCACGCACCCCGGTCAGCCGGATCTCCGGCGTCAGATAGCCGGGCTTGGGCTGATGGGTATCGGAGTAATCCGTAGACAGATACTTCTTGTTGTCGTCTGCAAACACAGTGGCAATGATCGCTTCCTCCCCCAGCAGAGCCCCTGCCTTCAGAGCGCCCAGGAAGTTTGCGCCGGAGGAGATCCCTACGCCAATACCCATCTCCCGTGCCAGCATCTGCGCCATAAGGATGGAATCCACATCATCCACCGCAACTACAGCGTCCGTTTCCTCCAGCTTGAGGATGGGAGGCACAAACTCGTCGGAAATACCCTGGATCCGGTGCTTACCGGTTTTGTATCCCGTAGACAGGGTTGGTGAATTCTCCGGCTCCAGCGGATACAGCTTGCAGGCAGGATTGGTTTCCCGCAAACGCCGCCCGATGCCCATCACCGTGCCGCCGGTGCCTACACCTGCCACCACTGCATCCGCTCTCAGACCAATGGAAGAAAGCTGCGCCGCGATCTCAGCCCCTGTGGTCAGATAGTGGGCGGTGCAGTTGTCCTCGTTGGAGAACTGGCAGGGCAGAAATACGCCGCCCTTCGCCGCAAGCTCCTCCGTCATACGGATGGAGCCCTGAAAGCCTCCCTCCTCCTTGCTGACAAGGCGGATCTCAGCACCATAGCTGCGGATCAGCCGCATGCGCTCCTGGCTCATCCAGTCCGGCATGTAGATCACCACAGGGTGCCCCAGATATCTGCCCACTGCGGAAAAGGCAATGCCCGTATTGCCGCTGGTGGCCTCTGCGATCAGATCCCCCGGCTGGATCTGTCCGGTTTCGTAAGCATGCTTCAGCACATAGAATGCCACCCGGTCCTTGATGCTGCCGCTGAGGTTGTAGGACTCCGCCTTGGCATATACCCGACGTGGCTTTCCCTTATATGTGCAGCTGATCTCCAGCAGGGGTGTGTGACCGATCAGCGGCTGGATCCGGTCAAATAATGCTGCAATCTTCTGTTCCATCAGTCAATAACCGTCACAGACTTCATGATCTGAGGAGTGGTAGGCTTATCGTTGTAGTCCGTTGCAACCTGTGCGATCTCGTCTACCACATCCATACCCTCTACGACCTTGCCGAATGCAGCATACTGCCCATCCAGGTGGGGCGCATCCTCATGCATGATAAAGAACTGGGAGCCTGCGGAATTGGGCATCATAGACCGTGCCATGGACAGCACGCCACGGGTGTGCTTCAAATCATTCTTCACGCCGTTTGCGGCAAATTCGCCCTTGATAGACCAACCCGGACCGCCCATACCGGTGCCATCCGGACAGCCGCCCTGGATCATAAAGCCGGGAATCACCCGGTGGAAGGTAAGACCGTTATAAAAGCCCTGACGCACCAGCTTCTCAAAGTTTTCACAGGAGATGGGCGCAATGTCGGGATACAGCTCGATCTTGATCTTTTTCCCGTTTTCCATTTCAATCTGAATCATATTCGTTCCTCCTAAAAGTGTGTTGCAAACATATACATGATTTATTATAGCACGAACCGCATAAATAAGCAACTGTTTCAAGCAAGTCTGACATATTTAATATAAACAACGAATTACTGCGTCTATGTCCATGTGAGTTCGTTTGTGCAATCAAGAATTGTTGAACCTGCACAATTTAATCCGTCAATTTAAACAATATTTGAAGTTCTCGCATCTTTTTTCGGTTTCTCTATTCCATTTTTCTTAATTGTGTAGTATAATAAATTATAAGCATGTGCAACACTACTAAAAACTTCTGTGCATAATGTAAAAGTAATGAAAACGGGGGCTGATCCAATCATGCAAAAACCACTGAACATCGCTGTAATGATATCAGGCATTGACGAAGAATACCAACATGACATTCTACGGGGCATACACGAATTTGCACGCAATCATCACATCAACATCTGTCATTTCATCGCCTTTGGCGGTATGCTTGGCAACCCGAACCACGATGCCGGAGAATACAACATCTTTAATCTGGTAAACTACGACAAGCTGGACGGCGCCATCCTTCTGACAAATACCATATGCTCCTCCAGTATGAAGCAGACCATTCTGAACAGTGTGCAGAAATGCGGTCTGCCCACCGCAGTGATCGACCAGGACATTCCCGGCTGCTACTACATAGGAATTGACAATTATACTGCGATGCATGAGATCGTCAACCATGTGATCAAAGCACACGGCTGTCGGCGGATCAATTACATTTCCGGTCCCACCAACAACCCGGAAAGCCTGCTGCGTTTACAGGCTTACAGAGATGCACTGAGCGAGCACCAGATCCCCGTAGAAGAGGAGCGAATTTTTCACGGTCTCTTCCGGGGGCAGGATGGCAGAGAGGCGGCGGAAGCTTTCCTATCCTCTGAGCTGGAATTTCCGGAGGCTATTGTCAGTGCCAATGACAATATGGCACTTTCTGCCTTAATCACCCTGGAAAGCAGAGGGATTCACTGTCCCCAGGACGTAATCATCACCGGCTTTGACAATATTCGCTCCGCCCGTAACTGTACCCCGGAGTTGACCTCTGTTTCCCGTCCCCTGACGGAATCCGGCAGACGTGCTTGTGAAATGGTCTATCATCACATCCGGCAGAAGGGAGAACAGGAGCGCACGGTGATCCTGGATGCCACCCCCGTGCTCACAGAAAGCTGCGGCTGCAAGCACTGTATGAGCGACAGCATCGAGGATTTTAAGCGGAACAATTACAAGATCATCGAACGGTACAACATTGATGTACGCCGGAACAGCCGCATGGTATGTACGCTGACAGAATCCGACTCCTATGCAAAGAGCCTTGACAAGCTGAAGGACTGCATCCTGGAAATCAACTGCGAGTCCTTCTACCTGTGCCTGTGTGAAAACTGGGCAGGTACATTCAACAACGCAGAGGATGGATCCACCCCCATGGATTATGCGTTCAACGACTATATCTCCGAGGGCTACTCCCGGAACATGCAGGTGGCGCTCGCCTACCGGGACGGAAAGTTCCTGGAGAATGTGCCGGACTTTGAAACCAGTCTGATGCTGCCGGAAATTTACGAGCCGGAGGATGCAGGAAAGACATACTATTTTATGCCCATCCACTTCAGAGAACGCTGTCTGGGATACTGCGTGATCTGCAACAGCACCTTCCCGCTGGAAAGCGCAAGCTTTGTGTCCTGGGTCATGAATATCAGCAATTCCCTGGAAAATGTACGGAAAATGCGCTGTCTGAGTGCGGTCGTCAAGGAGCTGGAAAAGCTGTACATCATCGACAATCTGTCCGGGATCTACAACCGGAACGGATTCAGCCGGAATACCCAGGAGCTGTACCAGTACTGCCAGGAGCATCGGGTTCCGGTCATGGTCATGTTCCTGGATATGGACGGACTGAAGCACATCAACGATACCTACGGACATAAATCCGGAGATATTGCCATCCGTGCCATGGGGCAGTGCCTGAAGCTGGCGTGCAAGGACGGAGAGATCTACTCCCGGTTCGGCGGAGACGAGTTTCTGGTTTTTGCGGTCAATTATACCGAAGAAAAAGCCAAGCTTCTGGAGCTGGCAATCCTGGAGGAATTCCGCAATTATAATGAGACCCACAGCAATCCCTTTGACATAGAAGCCAGCATCGGCTACCACATTGAAGTCCCCCAGCCGGATATGCCAGTATTTTCTCTGATAACCCTTGCGGATCAGAAAATGTACGAACAGAAAAAACGAAAAAAAACATCCCGCTATTTAAGACGATAAATCGCTTTCTGAGTTTTACAAATCTTGGAGGGGACAATGAGCAATAAGAAAAAGATCGCCGTATTTTTATCCGGTCTGGATGAGGAATACCAGAATCAGATCACACAGGGCATCCATGAGTTTGCCGCTGCGCACAACATAGATGTACTGCATTTTATCGCCTTTGGGGGCATTCTGAACAACGGCAGCTATGACACGGGAGAGTACAACATTTTCCGTCTGCCGAATTTGCAGGAGCTGGACGGGGTCATTCTGCTGACCAATACGATCGCCAGCCCGGAAACTGTCCGGGAGATCATCAACCAGGTTCGGGCATCCGGCGTGCCTGCTGTCAGTGTGGATGCGGATTACCAGGATTTCTTCTCCATCTGCGTGGACAACCACAGTGCCATGGTGCAGATCGTCCGGCATTTTACGGATGAACACGGACTGCGGCGGATCAACTATGTTTCTGGGCCAGATGATAATCCGGACAGCATTGCACGACTGGCTGCCTACAAACAGGTTCTGGAGGAACACAATATTCCCATCGAGGAAGCTCGCATTTATCACGGCACCTTTCAGCGCCGGGATGGCAGAACTGCCGTAGATGTATTTCTCCGTTCCGATCTGCCCATGCCGGAAGCCATTGTCTGTGCCAACGACACCATGGCGGTATCCGTGATCGGAGCCCTGAATGCACGCGGCATCCGGGTACCGGGGGATATTATGGTATCCGGTTTTGACAATACCTACAACGCCAGGAATTATGCGCCGGAAATCAGCTCTGTGGCAAGACCCCTGGGACAGTGCGGTGCCCTTGCATGCCAATTGCTGTATAACGCCTGGCACGGCGTTCCGCAGACCCGTGTACACAAACTGGAAATGCAGCCACGCTTTACGGAAAGCTGCGGCTGTGGTGCCCATTACTGTGATACCATCCGGGATTTCAAAAAGCACAACTACCAGATCCAGGAGGATTTCAACGTGGACATCTCCCTGTTGAGTCGCATGGCTTGCTCTCTGGTGGAATGTGCCAATTACGAGGAATATATCGAAGCCCTCAAGGAATTTGTGCTGGAAACCAACTGTGAGGAATTCTACCTGTGCCTTTGCGAAAACTGGCTAGGGAATGCCTTGCCCGCAACCCAGGCGGAACCGGATTACTCCACAGCTGATGCCTGCCTGATCCATGGCTATACCCAGCGCATGCTGGTTCCCCTGTCCTATTATGAGGGAAAATTCCGCTGTCATGAGGATTTTCATGTGGATCAGATGCTGCCGGCTCTGTATCGGCAGGTGGATCACATGCGCTGCTTCTATTTTGTACCCCTGCACTTCCGGGAGCATTGCCTTGGGTATTATGCCATCTGCAATACCGCATTTCCCATGCGCAGTTCCCTGTTCCATTCCTGGTCTTTGAATCTAAGCAATTCTATGGAGAACATCCGGCGCATTATCTACCTGGATCATGCGGTGCAGGAGTTGGATAAGCTGTATGCAACAGATCCCCTTTCCGGTATTGCCAACCGGAACGGCTTCCGCCGCCAGACCGAGCCTGTTTTCGCACGGTGCATTGCAGAGAAGCTTCCGGTCATGGTCATGTTCATCGACATGGACGGACTGAAAATGATCAACGATACCTATGGACATAAATCCGGGGATATCGCCATCCGCAGCATGGCGACCATTCTGCATGAATGCTGCACAAACGGAGAAATCTGCTGTCGGTTCGGCGGGGACGAATTCATCGTCTTTGCCGCCAATTACACCCAGCAGGATGCGGAACGGATAACCGACAACATCCAGAAAAAACTGGATGATTACAACAGGACAACCAGCATGCCCTTTGCCCTGCATGCCAGCAGCGGTTACCACATTGCCGTGCCCACGCCGGATAAATCCCTTTTTGCAATGGTCACCCTGGCGGATACGATTATGTATGCAGAAAAGCGCAAGAAGCGCCACTCCAAGTACCTCAAAAGCAGCAGTTCCATCCGGCAGGATGCCGAATCCAATTAAAAGAATAGGAAAGAAACCATGAAGCAAACCATAGAAACCAAACTGAAACCATTCAGCCCCGTGATTTTGGCGGCGGTAATCATACTCTGCTACCTGCTGACCGAAGGACTGAAGCTGAACGAAGTCCTTCTCCTGCGTGAATCCGCCCATCTCATCAATGTACTGATGGGGGTGCTGATTATCCTCGGTCTGCTGGTATTCCACTGCCGTGTCCGAAAAACGGATCAAACGGAGGAATTGATCCGGCTAATCCTGTTTGCCGGATTGGTCATGCGCATCGGCTATATGCTCTACACGGACGCTTACACCCGTCCCCACGATATTTCCGGCGGACACGACAGCTACATTTTGCAGATTATACACAACGCCCGTCTGCCCCAGGACAATCACGGGCAATTCTATCAGCAGCCGGTATATTATGTAATCAGTGCCATTGTGTCCGCTATCGTCAATGCCATTCTGGGTACTTCCGCTGATGAGCACGCCCTGGTGAATGCGGCAAAGATCGTATCCTGCTTTGCGTCCTGTTCCGTACTGCTGATGACCCCAAAGATCTGCAAGGAATTGGATCTGAATCGCCGGGCGCAGCCCATCGTACTGGCAGTCACTGCATTCCTGCCGGAATTTTACCTGCTGGCAGGGCGAGTGGGCCCCGACTCCCTGTCCATCTACTTTATGATACTGGCACTGCTGCTCACCATCCGCTGGTTCAAGAACCAGACCTTCCCGGTGACCATCCAGCTGGCAGTGGTGTATGGACTCGCCATCTCCACCAAAATCTCCTGTGCAGTATTTGCCATCTTTACGGCTGTACTGATGCTGATCCGGCTGGTACAGGCCATCAAGCAGAAGAAAGCAGCGCCCATGCTGGCAAAGCTGGGGGTGTTCGGCTGCATTTCCCTGCCTCTTGGCATGTGGTACTGCATCCGGAATCTGGTACGGTTTGACCAGGCGCTGAACTATGTATATCCAATTCCCATTACTTCTGACCTTTACTGCGGCGACCACTCCATTGCCTCCCGATTCCTGTGGTTTGACATTGCCAACCTGAAAGCCAATCAGTATGCAAGCCCCTGGAACGACTATAATTATCCCATGTACCTGGTAAAAAGCTCCGTATTCGGTGAATTTAAATTCGGCATCCCGGACTGGGTATCCTACGGGCTGGTGCTGGTAAACTTTGTGCTGATCCTGATTTCCCTGCTGGCTATGATCTACGTTGTGGTATGCTGCACCCATGCCAAGCCCATGCTGCGCTTTGGCATTCCGGCGCTGTGGATGTTCCTGTATGGCTTCAGCGTCAACTTTAACATCGACTACCCCTTCGGCTGCACCATGGATTTCCGCTACATCGTGCCCACTGCCATCTTCGGTGGGCTGTGTCTCTCTGTGGCATACAACAACAGTCTGGAACAGCACCAGAGCAAACTGGAATCCCTTGCCGCAAAGACCGTGCGCTGTGTGATCCCCTGTCTGACGGCGGTATTCTCCGCACTATCCGTTTACATGTACTGCGTGATCCGGTAGGATAAAACATAAACCAATAAAACATACCGCACAGAGCATCATTTTGAGCTTTGTGCGGTTTTTATTTAAGTAAAAAACACTTCCCTTCACTTGAAATCACGCCGGTTCTATGCTATACTGGTGGTAATTTCAAAACAAAGGAGTCGTGATAACATGAGAAAACAGAAACGCCAGTTGTCCGTCCTGCTGGCTTCTGCTGTGGCAATGACTACCCTGCTCAGCTTTCCCGGCGGCGCAGTATCCTCCGACACACTGACCACCTACGAGTTTGAACAGGGCGTGATCGACCGTGCCAAGCAATACGATGCAGGCTGGACAGAAACCAACGACGCAGGCGATACCTACGACTGTACGGATCCCACCGGCAGCGGCTTTGTGTATCTGACCGACAAGGGCAGTTCCGTCACCTGTACAGTGGAGGTGGAAAAAGCCGGGCTGTACAATATGAATATCCGCTATCTGCAGCCCAATGACACCAACAAAAAGGTGCAGTATCTGAACATCAACGGCTCCAATCAGGGAGAAGTCACCTTCCCCTATAATCTGAAGTGGAGCGAGATTACCACGCTGGTCACCCTGCGGGAGGGCAGCAACAGCATTGAGCTGAAGGGCTACTGGGGCTATACCTACCTGGACAGCTTTACACTGACTCCGGCGGACGAAAGCATTTCTCAGCTTTCTCCCACGGATTCTCTGTCCAATCCTCACGCCAACGACACCACGAAGCGGCTCTACGCTTACCTGCGCAGTGTGTACGGCAACCACATTCTTTCCGGTCAGCAGGAAATGTGCGGTTCCCACAACTACAACTACAATGCGGATCCTACCTCCGGATTCATCAAGGACAATGAGGCGGAGTTCACCTATATCCAGGAGCAGACCGGTAAGCAGCCCGCCATCCGGGGCATTGATTTCCTCACCTATCACCTGGATGAAAACGGAGAGCTTTCCTACCAGGACTATGCCGCAGAGCGTGCCATCGAGTGGACCAACAAGTACGGTGGCATCGCTACCATCAGCTGGCACTGGAGCGTCCCCTCCAGCACCGGCAATTACGCATTTTATGTAGAATCCGCCAATGCAAACTATACGGATTTCAGCATCTCTAAAGCTGTCACTGAGGGCACCAAGGAGCACGAGATTATCATGAAGGATATTGAACTTGTGGCAAGCAAGTTCCAGATGCTGGAGGATGCGGACGTATCCGTCATCTTCCGTCCCCTCCACGAGGCAGAGGGCGCATGGTTCTGGTGGGGCGCTGAAGGTCCGGAGCCCTGCGTCAAGCTGTACCGGCTGCTGTACGATCAGCTGACCAATGTGTACGGTCTGGACAATATTATCTGGGAATGGACGGGCTACACCACCCCCAATTCTGCTGCATGGTACCCGGGGGATGATGTGGTGGATCTGATCGGCTATGACAAGTACAATGTCAGCGACGGCATCCCCAACCCCAGCGCCATCGCCTCCACCTTCTATGGGCTGGTTGCCAGCACCAACGGACAGAAAATGGTTGCCATGTCCGAGAATGACGCAATTCCATCATTGGAAAATCTGGTAAATGACCGGGCTGCTTGGCTGTATTTCTGTCCCTGGTATGGATACTTCCTGACCGGAGAGGTAAACAACCCGGTGGATCTGCTGAACGAAATCTATAACAGCGAGTATTGCATTACACTGGATGAGTTGCCGGATATCCGCAGCTTTCCGCTGGATGCCCCCTCCACCACTGCTGCATCCACCACAGGCTCCGGAACGGTCACAACCACCGCTACCACAGCCTCCCTGTACGGGGATGTGAACACAGACGGCATTGTAGATATTGCAGACACGGTGCTGCTGGCACGGTACATCGCCCAGGACAATGCAGTGAAGGTCAGCGAGGCGGGGCTACAGAATGCGGACTGTGTGCTGGATGGCAACATTGACGCATCGGATCTGACCGCCATTGCCCGCTACCTTGCCCATCTGATGGACGCAGATCAATTGGGGATCAAGCCATAAAAGAAACGAGGAACTCCGAAAGGAGCTCCTCTTTTTTAACATATCAATACCCAAGTGGCTCTGCCACCAGGATCACATGCATCCGATTCGGATTTCTCTGCTGAGCGGACACCAGGTAATTGCAGCAGATCCTGCCGTCCCCGTGACATCCGTCAGTCATGCCAGGAGCGGACTGATTCAAGGACACACAGCTGCCGGATTCCTTACAGTAGGTTGGACAGGAAAGACGCTCTGCATTTGCCGGAGCCGCACAGGTCTTGACCCGCTTGATCGCTGCGTCCAGATCCGGCACCAGCTTGTTGCAGCCTACTACCATAATGACCCGGCTGGGACCGTAGCTGATAGCAGCTACCCGATTGCTGTTGCCATCCACATTGTATAATTCCCCGTTGGCGGTCACCGCATTGGCGCTGCAAAGATATGCGTCTGCCGAAAAGCATTTCCGGTACAGTGTCTGCATCTCCTCCGGCTTACAGACTGCACGATCCAGGAACTGATAAGCGCCGCTGCGGAGCAGATCCATCACGCCGCATTCCTCCAGGGTCATGGAACCGCCGCTGGCGACGATCTCCCCTGCATACAGCAGGGACTTGACCTGTTCCAGTGCCTCCGATTTGCTGTCCGCATAATACACATGCATCCGATTCCGGGTCAGGGCTTCTCCGGTTTTCTGCATCTGCCGTCTGATGATGGCCTTCTGGTTCTCATCCATTTCAAAAACTCCTTTCAAAAACGGGGAAGGACTGAGCCTTCCCCGTAGATTCCATTAACCGCCGTAATAGCTGCTGTAGGACTTCATGATCGCATTGTAATAGGTGATGATATCCAGATCCAGGGGATCATACCGCCGATAGGCTGCGGAATCACGCTCCTCCGTGTATCCCTTTGCCCATTCCTCCACTTTGGCATCAAAGGCATCCCCGTAAATGGTCTGACGAACTGATTCCACATTGGATTCGGACCAAAGATCATCTGCCGTCATGCGATCCTCAATGTTCAGACGAACCACAATGTACAGTGCCTCATCCTCTTCGATCAGCTCCGGAACCCCCAGCTTTGCATCGTTGAAAATAAAGTTGTAGGTCTTTTCAGAGGGAGTGTAGTTGATTTCCGTGGTAGTGGTCGTCCCCTCAGCCTTCTTCTCGCTCTCCGGTGCAGTGGTCATCTTTGCAATGATACTCTCGTTGGGATAGGGCTTGGTGGTGGTCGTGGTTTCGGAAGCATCTCCGCTGCCGCTGGTAGCCGGCGCAGTGGTGGCTGTGGTCACGGAAGGAATCACTGTTGTTTCCTCTGTCCGGTCTGCATCCTCATCCTGATCCGTACCCTGAATATCAGTGGTGGTTACGGTTGTGGTAGTCACGGTGGTGGTCTTGACGGTGGTAGCAGTGGTAATCAGATTCCCGGATTCATCCGTAGTGGTCACTGCTGCATTGGAAACAGAGGTGGCATACTCTTTATACTCGTCGATCACATTGTCAAACTCGTGAAGCATGCTCTCTTCGGTGGACTGCGCCTTGATCCGATCCAGATACTGCTCTGCCATTTCCTTCAGCTTTGCCTTGCCGTCGGACTTGAGCAGATTACCCTCCCCATCGGTCAGCGGAATCTTAACATACTCCACACGGGCATTGTTTTCCTTGTAGTAGGTACGCAGGGATTCATCAGTTACGCCCTCAGAACCGCCCTCGCCGTAATATGCTTTATAAATAGCAGTGCGCTTTTCGCCGGACAGCAGTACATCCTTCACGGTCTGCTCGCCGATGCCGCTTGCGGTGTAGAAATCCCCCAGATACGCCCAGCTGGAAGCATAATATGTGTCGATCTCGCTCTTGGTATCCTCAGAGACCGTCAGATTCAGCCGCTCAAATTCCTTTTCAATGGCAACATACTGCAGGCAGTACTCAGTTGCCTTGTCCTGGATCCATTCCTGGATGGGCAGACCTTCTACCATTTTGCCCTTGATGGCCTTCTTCAATTCCTTGTCGGTTTTATAGGACGCATAGTTGAAGTTCTCGGACTCTGCCAGGATCTTCAATGCATCAAAATAGGCATCAATGGAGTAGTAGATGTAGATGCCGGCACGGATCTCCATACCGTCCACCTTCATTACATTTGCCGTTCCCTCGCCGCATCCGAAAAAGGAAAGCAGCATGATCATAGACAGCAGCGCCGCTGTGCATTTTTTCAAAACGTTCATGGTATTCCTCCTGCAATCTTTGAAATCAAATACCTGTTAATTATACTATATTTCTCAGCGATTGTCCATAGGTTTGGCGAAAAAAATTTGATTTCCACGAAAATTTCATGATTTTTTCTCATTGCCGGTACTGGATTTTCTGTTTGCCCTATGATATACTGTAGGAAAAGAAAAACAGGAGGAACTTGCATGCGAGCAGTGATTACAGGAGCAACGTCCGGAATCGGCAAAGAAATGGCGGTGTATCTGAGCCAGCTTGGATACGATCTGATTCTGACCGGCAGAAATCAGAAGCAGCTGGAACAGATGCAGAAAGCCCCCGCCGTACGTATTCACTACGCCAGCAAGTATGCCTCATCTGCCAACTATTGGAAGAATGCCATCGGTATGAATGAAGGACTGGTACGTCTCAACGTACTGGATACCAAACGTGCGCAACAAGAGGAATTATTAGCCCGTGGCCGTGAAAAAGGAGATGATTCATATCAGAAAGCTTTTGATGAGATTCGTTCTATTGTGGCTCATCGCCGTGACGCGATCTATCATCAGCAGGCTATCAATGAAGCATTGGTCACCGCCCTTGATTTTATGCGTATCCCTTCCACGACAGAATTGGTTACCGCTCTGAAATCGAAAGATAAAGAACAGATAAAAGAAGCAAAACTAAAACTGAAGAAAGAAGGTGATAAGTATTTTGCTTCTGTCCCTTTCCCCGACGTGGAACGGATGGTAGCGAAAGAAATGCTGAAGACTTATGCCAACTACATTCCTGCAGAACAACGAATCAACATCTTCGAAATCATCAATTCTCGTTTCAAGGGAAGTATTGACGCCTTCGTTGATGCCTGTTTCGAACAGTCCATTTTCGGCAATCCTAAAAACTTTGAGAAGTTTATCAAGAAACCAAGTTTGTATAAAATAGGATATGACTGGATGGTATTATTCAAATATTCTGTTACCGACGGAATTCTGAAAACAGCCATTGCCATGAAAGAAGCCAATCAGAACTATGACGCAGCTCATAAAGTATGGGTGAAAGGCATGATGGACATGAGACAGGAAAAAGGAACGCCGATTTATCCGGATGCGAACTCTACTTTACGATTGACATACGGCCAGGTGCTTTCTTATGAACCGGCTGACGGTGTGGTATATGATGCTCATACCACCCTCAAAGGTGTAATGGAGAAAGAAGATCAGGGTAACTGGGAATTTGTAGTGCCTCAAAAATTGAAAGAGCTGTATAAATCCCAGGATTATGGACGCTATGGTAAAAACGGTGAAATGCCCGTCTGCT
>ENA-OURV01000107-OURV01000107.1-human-gut-metagenome-genome-assembly--contig:-NODE-107-length-67389-cov-7.033965_pt1 | contig 67389 bp, 51 predicted proteins | sample MGYA00242141_ERZ509072 | MGnify/ENA primary metagenome ERZ509072 (study PRJEB26280, sample SAMEA2338763) | human gut metagenome | biome: human gut; feature: human-associated habitat; material: faeces... | reverse complement strand
GGCAACAAAATGTTGCCCAGGATTTTGCCATGTCAGATTTTTCACTTATCTTAGTGTTGCGAATCCAAAGACAAAGGAAACCGTAACAGACATGGCAAAGGTAGCAATAAAATCCGAGAAACTCACTCCTTTTGGAGGCATATTTCCAATCATGGAGCAATTTTCCTCCCTTCTCTCCCCTACAATTGACTCAACGCTTGGGTTGAGATGCAAACTCTATGGTTATCAATACAGCGAAATCATACGCTCGCTCATGTGCGTCTACTTCTGCGGCGGCTCTTGCGTTGAGGATGTCACCACCCACTTAATGAGTCATCTTTCCCTTCACCCCACACTCCGCACCTGCAGCGCCGACACCATCCTCAGGGCAATAAACGAACTGACCGGGGAAAATATCTCATACACATCTGATTCAGGAAAGTCCTATGACTTCAATACGGCAGACACGCTCAACACATTGCTCCTGAATTGCCTGTTGGCCACAGGGCAGCTGAAGGAGGGCGGGGAGTATGACGTTGACTTCGACCACCAGTTCATTGAGGCGGAGAAGTACGATGCAAAGCCCACATACAAGAAATTTCCTGGCTACAGGCCCGGCGTGGCCGTTATCGGCGACATGGTTGTCGGCATAGAGAACAGCGACGGCAACACCAACGTGCGCTTCCACCAGCAGGACACGCTGAAGAGGATTTTCGGGAGGCTTGAAGAAAGGAAACTGACAGTCAACCGCTTCAGGGCCGACTGCGGCTCATGCTCTGAAGACATTGTGGATGAGGCCAGGAAGCATTGCAGGACATTCTACATACGCGCCAACCGCTGCTGTTCGCTCTATGACGACATATTCGCGCTCAGAGGATGGAAGAAGGAAGAAATAAACGGCATTGAATTTGAGTTGAACTCCATTCTCGTTGAGAAGTGGAAAGGCAAACCGTACCGCCTGGTAATCCAGAGACAGAGACGCATGAGCGGTGAACTTGACCTGTGGGAGGGGGAATACACCTACCGCTGCATCCTGACCAATGACTACGAATCATCCATGAGGGACATCGTGGAATTCTATGACATGCGTGGTGGCAAGGAACGTATCTTCGATGACATGAACAATGGATTCGGATGGAACAGGCTTCCAAAATCCTTCATGGCGGAAAATACTGTGTTCCTGCTCCTGACAGCATTGATACGCAACTTCTACAAGGCCATCATGCAAAGGATTGAAGTCAAGAAGTTCGGGCTCAAGGAAACCAGCCGCATCAAGGCGTTTGTCTTCAGGTTCATCTCCGTACCAGCCAAGTGGATTAAGACCGCAAGGCAACACGTGCTGAACATCTACACCGGCAACCATGCCTATGCAGAAGCCTTCAAGACTTCTTCCGGATGATTCCCATCACTTGATGGCCACTGATTGCGTATTGCCTCAAGTCGCTTTATGGGGTAAGGGGATGGTATGCGCATTGAAACGGACGAGCGGACTGAATGGGTGGATTTCTAATCAAAAGCACATTTCTCTTCAGTCTGTAGCACTTCGTGAGGGAAGTCGCGGATTTGAGGTATTTCTTAAATTCATAGTCTTTTATTTAGATTTTTAACGGTTTAACATAACCATTTGAAAAGTCAACTTTTTACGAGATATTTAAGTCGTTTTACGAAACTTTGCTATCAAATAACTCTTGGGCAAAAGTAACCAAAATACTTGACAGGACAAAAAGATTGGCTACTTTCGATATCATTTCTCAATACTGACGTATTTCTGATTCTGACTATTCGGTTTATCTGGAATAGTCATTTGAAGTTTTATACCGATAAACGGAGCTATATATTTTCTTGCGTACCCATCTTCTATCGTTCACTCCAAGCATTTCAGCTATTTCAACTATACTTTTCGGTGATTTACAAAATTCAAACACCTTATCTTGGGGTGTCATGATATTCGACTTCTTCTGTATTTCGTCATGACTTGAGGTGAAATCATCATCACTTGGGGTGTGACTTGGAGTGTATGAATCTTTCACTTGGGGTGTAGATGTTTTTCACTTCACCAGCCAGTGAGTGTTTAAACCATATTGTGAGATTCACGAATGGCGGAACAACTTTGATTTCCGGTGCAGGAAGTCCTTGCTCTCTACAACTTTCCATAATAAGCCCTATACCTCGTCCCCAAGCTTCCATCTTGCAGCCGAACTCCTCAACCTCGCCGTCAACAGTAACAAAGTACATCAAAGACAAGTTACCACTGGGCTTTTACCTAGAGAAAAATATAGCGTAACGAACTCTGTTTCTCATCGGTTCGCTACGCTTTCTAAATTTTACAATCTCTCTATATGTTTTATTACATGATTTACACCTTCAGGAATATCCTTTGACGATAAAGCAGGTACAGGAATCCCCAGCAAACGGCAATATAGGCCAGTGCCAGTATCAGCGGCTGGAATGATTCCGGGAAATGTGATGCCAGTCCGCCGAAAAGAGACCGGCCCGTATAGTCAAAATCAATGAAGCGCTGAGCCAGATAGATCGTAATGGAGTTCATCCCGATGACCCGGAAAAACAAAGTCCACCGATGACAGTGCCGTACATCAATCAGGTAATAGAACAAGGCAAACAGCAGCATGGATATACCACCGACCAGGCAGGCAAACGAACTTGTCCACAAATTTTTATTGATCGGGAAAACCAGATCCCATATCCATCCGACAACGACCAGCACCACTCCGGCACAGGCCAGCAGAACGACCTTCCGCAGTTCAGGCAGTCCTTCCCGCTTGATCCATTCTCCCGTCAGCATACCCAAAGAGGCTGTTCCGACAGCAGGAATAATACCTAAAAGCCCTTCCGGATCATGAATTCCCAAATACAACTGTCCCGGCAAAAACATCCGGTCTACATAACCGACCAGACTCCCTTCCATGGAAAAAGGATCTCCATTGCCATCCGGCGCCGGAAAACAGGCCAGCAGCGCCCAGTAACCGATAAAAAGCAAGGCTACAACTCCCATACGGACACGTGTCCGCACATTCAGAAAAAGCAAGGCTGCAAACATCCAGGACAGGCCGATACGTCCCAGAACACTGGCATAACGCAAATGAGCAAAATCAAAATCCAGCAGTCCGTTGTAAATGCAACCCAGCAGTACCAGAACCAGTCCCCGGCGGATCACCTTACGGTAGATGGCTGCCGAACTCATCCCACACGCTTTCTGTTTTTCCAAAGAATAAGGAAAGGAAATACCTGCAATAAAAAGGAATAGAGGAAAAATCATATCCTCAAAAGCAACCCCATGCCAGGGCACATGCTCCATCTGCCTGGCTATTGCCTGAAAAAACGGAATCGGACAGCAGGTTGCCAATCCGGCAAACAGAGCTCCTCCGCCCATAATAAAAAACATGTCAAATCCCCGCAAGGCATCCAACGATTGCAAACGTTGACTCTTTACTTCTTTTTTCATACGTATTATTCGGTTTATTACACTATATACAACCCCATTTCAAGATATACGCCACAAAAGTACGAATAAAAAGTGATAAACAGAAAAAGCAATGAAAAAGCCAGGTCCGGACATTGCAGCGTTACCAATTCGTGACCATGCCCCAATGCTTGACATGTCTAAAAAAATAATCTGTCGTTCTTTGACATACATATGAAAAAATAAGGAGGTTAGATGATAAAAAGCTCTGACTAGAGCCCTGATACGAACGGATTTTTGTATCTTTGCAAAATTTTAGAAGATCCGATATGATAATACAAGGTCCTGAAATATATTATGCGGCATCCTGCCTGATACTGGTCGTTACGTCACTGTTTTGTGCGTTGGTGCGTTATTTCCACATGTGCCGTCCGTTTGACGAGAAAGAAGCCTATTTTTATCCGGCCCGCAAGCTCATCACAATTATCTATGCCTGTTTTGCCCTGCCTGTGGTATGGCTTTTCCGCATGGACAGCCCGGACGCATACTTCTTTATGCGTGTTTTTCTTATGCTGCTGTTGCCCGGTGCGGGCGTGTTGTCGTTCCGCCGGTTTTTCTTCAGCAAGACAAGACACCGCAGACTGATATTTGTATTGTCCGGTATCATTCCTCTTGTCATTATTCTGACCTGCTGGATATACGGCTGGATTGGTGGAGATACCCTCCACCGCCACCGCGACACGCTTTTCCCACTTATCGGAGGATATTCCCTGCTGCTTACTGTCATGCTGTTGCAGACCACATGCTGGCTGTTACGCCAGATTCGCCTGCATATGCAGGAAGAATATTCCAACAGTGACGATTTTCCTGTACGCTTTGCCGGTCTTGTTGCATTCATGCCGGTGCTGTATCAGGGAGCTGCATGGTGGCTGTTTATCACCGGCGACCATGATTACAACATGTGGTTCCAACTGGCCATTTCAGTCATGCACGTCGTTCTTTTGATACGGATATTGCATCCGCAACGAAAAGAATATCGGGAGGTGATGGAAGAAGCGGAAGAACTCATAGCGGAAAAAATAGAAACGGTACTGTCCGACCGGGGAAGCGGCAGCAGCCTGCTGTCTGTTGATGCCATGAATGAACTGGAAGCCAAAATACGTGTGGCATTGACCGAGGACAGGCTTTACCTGAATCCGAACCTGAAAATCGGCGAACTGGCAGATGCGGTAAAGAGCAACCGGAAATATGTATCCATTGTCATGAAAGAACGTTTCGGTTCCTTTTATAAGGAACTGAACCGGCTCAGGATTGAGGCCGCTGTCCGATACCGGGAAGAACACCCTTCGGCAAGCCGTGAAGAAATTGCCGCGCATTGCGGTTTTTCCAATGTAAGGACTTACAGCCGAAACCTGAAATCCGGGATGCAGGACAAGAACACAGAAGGACAATTTAAGGAAATTCCCTGAATTGTCCCTCATTATGAGCATTTTTCCTTGAATTGTCCTTCAAATTTTCTAAGATTGTCCTCTCACTTTCCGTTAAAATCCGCTACCTTTGCGGCGGATTTTAATAAATGACAATGTATTCCGATTTACAATCAGTTTTGGGAAATAGGGTAATGTGTTCAGGCAACATTCCGTTGTCCGCTGCATCGTGCATATACCTGTATTCAAAAAAGTGTCTTGTAAATTTGGATAGGTGTGAGATTTGTGTAAACACACACACACACACACACATTACACCCGGCGTAATTCGCGCGTTAATATACTTATTTTCATTGATATACACAAGGGTGGGAACTCCTGTAAAAAGGAGTTCCCACCCTTTTTCATTTTCGTATACCCCATTTTGACACATTAAAAACTTAGCAGCATCAAGTGATAATGACCTATAATATGAAAAAAAGGAACTATATTCTGTTACTCTGCATCCTGCTCTGTGCAGCTCCGCTCATGGCCCAGGATGCTTCTGAAAATACCAAATTTCCCAGCTGGTATGTGGGTCTGCAAGGTGGCGTACCCTTCGGTGTGAGCCAGTTCAGCAGTTTCGGTTTCGACAAGACCCGTACGGGATTCAGCGGCGGGCTTTACGGAGGCTACCGTTTCAATCCGGTACTTTCATTGGAGGCTCAGGCCATTTTCGGGAAAATGAGCATGAGCCAGAGAGATTGCTGCATCTCCGGCAATTACTGGCTTGGTTCGGACGGTGTCCGTTATCATGCTCCGGTACTCGGAATGGAAGGCTGGGACTATGCCGGTCTGAAAAGCAGTGTGACGACGCAACGCTACGGTTTGCAGCTCAATGCCGATGTGCTTGGTTTTTTCCCGTCCACCCGTCAAAGCCGGTGGAGCGTGGAGGTGTCGCCCCTGCTGGCAGCCGTTGGCACGAAAGCCTCCCTGTCCACCCTTGACGGCGGAAAAGAAGTATGCAAGGAAAATACGGAATGGCATCTGGGTGCAGGCGGAAACATTCAGGCAGGATACCGTTTTGCCTGCGGTATAGGTGTCGGCATTTACAGTGGTGTCACTTACCTTACGGGCGACGGCATGGACGGACTTCCCAAGAGCGGGCACAAAGCCAACTATATATGGGAAAGCGGCATACGTGTCAGTTTCGCGTTCGGCAAGAAAAGCGGAAAGAAAGCAGACCACGGCATTGCTTACCCGGCATCTACCGGTCAGCCGCAGGATGAGAGGGACAATGCCGTAGAAACAGCCCCGGCGGAAATACCGGAACAGACCGTCACGGACAGTACGGCACAGAAAACTGTTGTCACGGCAGCAGACAATTCAACCGAAACCGATTTTGAATTCCCGACTGTCTATTTCGATTTCAACAGCACTTCGCTTCGTCCGTCCGAGACATCCAAGCTTGAAACGATACTCGGCATACTGAAAGAACATCCCGACATGCACATAGTCGTGACTGGATGGTGCGACACCAGTGGCAGCCGGAGCGTAAACGAACGCTATTCCATCCGTCGTGCCGAAGCAGTCAAGCTGTGGCTTGAAGGCCGCGGCATCGCAGCCGGACGCATTACAGCCGTAGGGCGTGGCAGCGACGTGAACGAGAAGGACGCGGAGAAAGCCCGCCGTGCCGAAGTGACAGACAAGGAAAGAAAGGAGGACAGACGATGAAAAAGACAATCAGACATTGCCTATATGTATCCCTGCTCATGCTGTTGCCGCTATGGACGGCCTGCGACAAGGATATACACGAAAATGACAGGCACGGACTTGCCGTCGGCATGGAATGGCTTGAAGGCATCGAGCCGACCGACATCACAAGTCCGGTAAACCTGTGGATATACGATGCGGAGGGGCATGAAGTGGAAGCGCACGAGTTTTCCTCTCCGCAAGAACTGGCATCCGGCCTGTTCAGCCTGCCGGAGGGCGACTATACGCTTGTAGGCGTCTGCGGCCTGACAGAGCCGTTTCGGTATGATTATGAGAACGGTACACGGACAGCCGACATGCTGCGCGTTTCGCTTGCCGACCCGTCGGCTTCGCCCGCACACGCCGTCGGTGGCGTGGCCGGGGTGAGAGTGACCGACACCGGGGTCAACCTCCGCTCCGTCATCCGTGTCGCTCCGTTGCTGGCAGAGCTTGCCGTCCGTATCAACGGCGTGCCCGAAGGAGCGTCGCTTGCCGTCACGGTACGCAATGCCGCCACCTGCCTTTATCCGGCACGGCGCGGCGATGACAACAGCTACGTCGTACCTTCCGCCGAAAAGACAGATGCGCTCCTGCCGCAAGCCGTTGCCGACGGGGGGACGCTCTCTACCGATGCCCGCCTGATGCCGACGGCACAAGATGAAGCCTGCACGATGCTCTACATGGTCATGACCTTTGCCGACGGCTCCCGTCATGAATACACGGCAGAAGCTCCCCTGATGCTTGCCGGAAAACGCTACGAGCTGGCATTGGAATACGACAGAATGCAGCCCTACATGTATATCACCGCCACCGACATTAACCCTTGGGGCGAAGGCTGGATTACGAGTGATGACATCTTTAATCCCGGAATATAATTAACAAATAAAATAGAGATAGAGTTATGATGAAGAGCATGTTATCCGTTGCTGCCGCACTCCTTGTACTGGCGGCATGCACGAACGACCATGAACCCGGCTATGCTCCGGCAAAAGAGATCCGGGTGGATGCTTCCATCGGGCAGATGACCCGTGTGACAACCGACGGCGACGAATCGGTGTTTGAGACGGGCGACCGTATCAGCGTCTATGCCTGGTTGGGTGCAGCCGACGATGCACAGCAGCTTGTGGTGGACAATTCCGTCAACACCTTAGGCGACGACGGCACATGGACGGCCAGCCCGCAAATGCTGTGGGCAAACAGCAGTTCGGCGCATTACTTTCTGGGCATTTATCCGGTGCAGGAGGTAAGCGACCTGAAAGCCATGAACTATGTACTGACCCCTGAAGACCAGGAGGCAAGCGACCTTCTTTATGCCATGAATGCCGGCACTGAGAACAAGGGCATAACGCCCACTAACACGCCCGTGGCGCTGACCTTCAGCCACCTGATGTCGAAATTAGTCATCAACCTGAATTTCCGCAGCCAGTGGTCCGGAACACCGGTCGTGGAATCGGTCAGAGCCATTGCAAAGGCGGAGGCAAGCGTCAATCTCCTCTCCGGAGAGATTACGCCACAGGGCGACAATAAGGCGATAGACATCCCGGCTTTGGAAACACCGGCAGCCAACTACGCTTGCAGCTATGCCGGTATCATGATTCCTAACAGCAATTTAATTGAAATACAGATCAAGGTAAAAGACATTGACGAGCCATACGTCTATAACGTAGGGGTTTCCATCCCGTTGGAAACAGGCAAGTACACCACCGTCAACCTGACATTGGGACGTGACGAAATCACCTTAGACAATGACATCACCATCACCGACTGGGCTCCGCTCGAAGGCGACTATGGCGGTAACATATTTTTTCCGGGTGCGTAAACCGCTGTGCTGACTATATATTTATAACTGATTAAAACAGCAAACGTATGAATATAAAGAATCTATTATTGGCAACAACCGCTATCCTGTTGGCTGCGTGCAGCACCGACAGCGATGTACTGCCACCGCAAGACCTTGGACAGATAAGGGTAACGGCATCCGTGGGAGCCATGACCCGTGTGGCCCATAGCGGCAACTCGACCACCTTCGAGACGAATGACCGCATCAGTGTCTATGCCTGGTTAGGAGCCGACAACGACATGCAGCGGCTTGTGGTGGACAACTCCATCAATACATTAGGCGGCGACGGCACATGGACCGCCGAGCCGCAGATGCTTTGGGCCGACAATACGTCCGACCACTATTTCCTCGGCATCTATCCCGAGCGCAACAGAACTACCGATTACAAGGCCGACCCCTATACGCTGGACTTCAATAACCAGACCGCGAGCGACCTGCTGGTGGCGAGGACCACGGCCAAGCCCACCGGTTCTGCCGTGAAGCTGGAGTTTGAGCATGTAATGGCCAAGCTCGTGGTAAACCTTTCGTTCCGCAACGAGTGGACAACCGCACCCGAAGTGGCTTCGGTAACGGCAGTCGCATGCACCGAAGCCACCGTGAATTATTTAGAGAATCCTGTCGAGGTAACCCCGGCCACCGGTCAAAACCTTGTGGTGATTCCCTTCACGGGCACATCCGCCAGCTTTGCCGGCATCATGATTCCCGGGCAGAGCGGGTTCCGCACCATCAACGTCACGTTGGAGAACGGCAAGGTATATACCTATACCCACTCTGCGGACATCGACCTGCAACCGGGCAGATACACTACGGTGAACCTTGTGCTGGGACGCGACAACATCAAACTGGACGATGCGGGCATCAGCGTGTCCGACTGGGAAAACGGTACTTCCATTGATGGCGGTGAAGCGACCGAAGCCTACTCATACGATTCCAATACCAAAACCATCACCATTTACAGCGGTGAAGGACTGAAGGTAGCGGCAGATGTGGCGAACAGCGGTGATACCGACATCAACATCATCCTCGACAATGACATCGACCTGACGGGCATCGACTGGACGCCGTTGCACAGATGAATACCGCCTTGCAGAGTGCAGGCTCAGGTTGGCATTACGAACTCAACGGAGCGCTGCCGACATTGGAGTAATAATAAACCGTCGGGCGGAATTCCGGTTCCATCCGAAAAAGGATTCTTTGAAAGATAAATAATTAACAACTTAACAGAAAATAGTTCAAATGAAAAAAGCAAACATTTTGGCAACAGCAGCGCTGGCCACCCTTTTGGCAGCCTGCTCCAACGACAGCGACGTGCTCAACACGCCCGACTATGCCGACACGCCTATCGGACTGAATGTGAACGTAGGCCCGATGGCCACCCGTGCCGGTTATGACAACACGAACCTGACCGGAAGCAGTTTCGGACTTTACCTGACAACGGAAGGCACGAACAGCGACGAACGCTACAACTGCACGAACCTGGAAGTGATATATAACAATGGTTGGACGTTTAAGTACGGAGAACAACTCCTGTGGAAAAGCAATGATGCAAAAGTAACCTATAACGCTTATATGCCCAGAACACATGTGTACAATGAGGATTCTTATACCTTTACGGTGCAGACCGACCAGAGCAATGAGAACAACGTCAAGGCTTCCGACCTGCTTTGGACCGGAGGACGACAGGACGCCACAGCCGGAAAGGCACTCGACATCAACTTCAAACATGCGCTGTCCAAGCTGAACGTGACACTGACAAAAGGCTCTGAACTTGAAGACGGAGTGACCTTCACATCGGTAAAGCTCTCCAACTGCGCCACGAAAATTGTCGTTAACCTGCTCGAAGGAATATTCGGCAACACTACCAACAGCGGACAGACCATCACCCTGTATGCTACAACCGAAAACAAGCAATACGAGTGCATCCTCGTACCGCAGACCTTCGCTCAGAGCCTGAAGGTGGAAATCACCGACAACAACGGAAAGGTATATACATTCACATCCAACAAAGACCTTACGTTTGCCAGTGGTGAAGAATACACGCTGAATCTTACCGTAGGCCGCGACAAAGTGACGACGGGCACCATTTCTGCCGACCCATGGGGTGAGGAACAGCAAGGCGGCGACTTAGTAACAGAATAACAGTAAACGAAGTTCATAGATATGACAAGCATGAAAATAGCAAAATATATTCCGGCTGCCGCCCTCGCACTGGTGTTGGCAGGCTGCCAAAGTGAAGATGATTTCATGTCCTCCGACTATGCCAACGACCCGATGGCCGTACACATCCGTGCAGGCATCGAGGCTCTGCAGACCCGTGTGAACACGACAGGAACAGGCGACACATGGGAAACAGGCGACCTGATTTCGGTAGCCAATACCTCGACAGGTGCGGTAACAGGCAAGGACAAGGCGGTTTACAAATACAACGGCGGCACATGGGGGCCTGAAGGAGCCGACTACATGGTCTGGGCTGACGATGTAAACACCTTTGAAGCCTATTATCCCGTCGTGGAAGGGAAAACAGACTCCTACGAACGGTTTGAGCTTCCGACCGACCAGAACAGCAGCGATCCTGACGATGACAACTACATAGGCCGTGCGGACTATATGACGGCGGCAGCGTCACAAAGTAAGAGCGACGCGCTGAACCTGACATTCAAGCACCACCTGACCAAGGTTACCGTGGAGATAAGCGGCTACGGTGACCAGTACGAAACGGTGAAACCTACATTCCAGGATCCTACATTCACGGTACCTACCGCAAAGACTACAGTAGATGGAAAGACACTGACCGTTGCCGGCAATGGAACGACAGTAACCGGACTATTCAGCGAGGACACTTCGGCAGAAGCCAAACACAGCTTCACCGCCGTCCTGCTGCCGGCAAAGTATGCTGCTGACGATACGTTTGTCCAGCTGAACATTCAGGGCGGCACTCCGCTTATCGTCAAAGCCAACGAGCAACTGACTACCGGTTTGGAATCGGGCAAAGCCTATACCTTCAACGTGACCGTAGGTAAGAATGGTGCCACCATCAACAGCGTTACGGTTGGCGACTGGGGTACCGACGGCTGGACGGAAAGCGGCACGGCAGACGCAGCCCTTTCATTCAGCATCCAGACTTCGACGGACGGACTGACACCTGACGATGGCGAGTATATCCTCGCCGATTGACAAACAATAAAATTCAGACCATAAAATAAACGGAATAACAAAATGAAGACAAGAAACAAACTATACGATAAGAGCCGGCTGCGCCTCCTTTGTCTGCTGACAGCGTTGCTCGGCTTATTCGGTGCCGGACAGACATGGGCGGGCAATCCCACCACCCTCACTGTGGGCGGCACCAATGCACTTAACGGCGGCTACTGGTTGACCAACGCCGACGGCACCCTGACCCCCGACGGGGCAAGCGCAGACAACTACAATGTCTACTACGACGGCAACGGCACCCTGACCCTGAAGGACGCCACCATCAACGGCACGAATACCACCGGTCATGTCGGAGCGGGCATCTACGCAGAGGGCGACCTGACCATCGTGCTGGAGGGCAGCAGCACCGTCACGGGCGTTCAGGATCCAAACGACGAATCCCAGAGCATCCGTGTGTCTGGGAACCTGACCATCCAAGGCGGCAGCCTGACCGCGCAGGGCGCTGAGACAAGCTCAGGCAGCAGTTATGGTATCTTTGTCACGGGATCATTCACCCAGCAAAGCGGCATCGTCACCGCCATCGGCGGCAATGTTAACGGAAATTATAGTTCGGAAGGTCTCTATGTATACGGTGCCGCGGTTACGGTGCAGAGCGGGACGCTGACCGCCACCGGCGGTGACACCAGTGGCAGCAGTTATGGCATCTCTGCGAGAGGGTCTGTCACCGTGAGCGACGCCACCGTGACCGCCACCAGCGGGTCTGCTGGGTATGCAAGTTATGGCCTTTATATTGCGTCCTCTTCCCCTTCTGTGACCCTATCCGGCAGCAGTTCCCTCACCGCCCGGAGCGGATCGGCGACGGACACGGCGGGCGGCATCTACTTCGCGCCGCCCCCCTTTGGCAGCACAGGGTCTGTGACCGTCGGGGACAACTCCACCCTGCTGACCAACAGTGTAATATTTAGGGATTCGTCTTTCAATGAAAATCCGCTGGCCCCCACCGGCGACGGCAGCTGGCTGATCTACGGCCAGAGCAACCAGCCCAGCGCCGTGGGCGGCAACTATACCCTGAAAGAGAATATCACCATCCCCAGCGACGCGAAGGTCACCATCCCGGAGGGCAGCACCCTGACGATTCCGAATGATAAGACTTTGACTGTCGATAATGCCAACCAGTTGGTTGTAAACGGAGAACTGGTATTGGAAGGTACGTTCGATAATGCAAAGGAATTGGAAGGTTCGGGAAATCTTGTTTTGGGCGAAATAACGCTGACTGACGATGAGGGTATTAGCGAGTATGCAGGTTACCACCTCAAGTTGAAAAGCAAAAAGGTTACTTATACCCGTGCCCTGTCAGATAACTCCCAATATGGAACCATCTGTCTGCCGTTCGTTCCTACTTCTGTAGCTGACGGTCAGGTTACTTACTATCAGGTCGAGAAGTTGGGAAGCAACGTGATTACCCTCGTAGAAACCGATTTTGAAGCCGGCAAGCCGCTGTTCTATCGAACATCCGGTACAGGCAGCATCACCTTCAGCGCCGAAAGTGCCGCAGGCGTGGAACTGGTAACCACCCCTGCGACAGACAACTTCATGGTAGGTACAATGAGTGAGGTTATACCCAACGCGGGCTACTTCCTGAAGAACGGCAACTTCTATCCGATAACCAATGGAGACAAAGTAAAGGTGAAGCCTTTCCGTGCGTATGTGAAGGGGCAGAATGATGCTTCGCAAGCAAGCGTCATGTCTGTCAATGTGGCAAGACCGTAACAAAGTATTAAGAACTCCCATTCCGGGCGGGAGCATTTGTGCCCGGTAACATCATACAGACACCGCAGCCCGCTACCGCAAGGTCAGTGGGCTGCATTTTCATAGGAGAAACTATAAACAAAATGAGGTAAACCGCATGAAACAGAATTAACCGCACAATGCGCCCGCATCGACCGCACGATCAGGCCACAACGACCGCACGATCAGGCCGCAACGACCGCACGATCAAGCTGCAACGAAAGTAAATTTATCTCTTTAGCTATTATTAACTACAAATATTAGTTTATCAACTAAAAACTTTTGTTATTTGCAGAAAAAGAAAAAAATCATGAAAGGACTGACTGCAAAAGAAGAAGAAATCATGGGCTTTTTCTGGGAAAAAGGCCCGCTGTTTGTGAAAGAAATGCTCGCTTTCTATGACGATCCGAAACCGCATTTCAATACCCTGTCCACCATCGTACGCGGACTGGAAGAGAAAGGTTACCTCTCCCACAAAGCATATGGCAACACTTATCAGTACTATGCCACCGTGAGCCGTGATGACTTCAGCCGCCGTACGCTCCGGAGTGTCATCAGCAAATACTTCAACAATTCCTACCGGGATGCCGTTTCATCGCTGGTGAAAGAGGAGGACATTTCGCTGAAAGAGCTCAAGGAGCTGATACAGAAGGTAGAGGAGGGACGGTTATGAGTCGGAAACAAATCAGAAAAACCAGATAACGATATGGGAACCTTTTTAGTCTATATACTGAAATCCGCCGCCTGCCTGGCCGTATTCTACCTGTTCTACAAGCTGCTGATGAGCCGCGACACATTCCACCGTTTCAACCGTTTTGCCCTGCTGGGACTGCTGGTGTTGTCTTCCCTGCTTCCGCTGGTCGAAGCCAGTGTAAACAGTCCGGCAGCTGTACAGGAAACAATGCTCACACTGGAGCAGCTTCTCCTGCTGGCCGATATACAGCCGGAAGGCGAAAGCATGGCAGCTGCAACACCGTCTGCCACAGTCTTGTGGTTACGTGCGGCCCTGCTGGTCTATCTGACAGGTATCGTATTCTTCATCGCACGCAACCTCTGTTCACTGGCCAGGCTGGGCAGACTGATCCGTCAGGGCAAACGGGAAGCTCTGGACAGCTATCTCCCTGACCGGAAAGAGAAAAATGTACGGCTGGTGGTACACGATCACGACATTGCTCCTTTCAGCTGGATGCACTGGATCGTGATTGCCCGAAAGGATCTGGAAGAAAACGGACGCGAGATACTCATCCACGAACTGGCCCACATCCGCAACCGCCACTCATGGGATCTGCTGCTGGCCGACCTCTGCATCTTCGTACAGTGGTTCAATCCGGCTGCATGGCTGCTGAAACAGGAATTGCAGAATATCCATGAATATGAAGCCGACGAAACCGTTCTGCGCGAAGGCGTAAACGCCAGAAATTACCAGATGCTATTAATAAAAAAAGCTGTCGGCACAAGGCTCTACTCTATGGCCAACAGCTTTAATCACAGTTCACTAAAAAAACGTATCACTATGATGTTAAAAGAAAAATCCAATCCGTGGGCACGGGCCAAGTATCTTTATATACTTCCATTGGCCGCACTGGCTGTTACGGCCTTTGCCCGTCCTGAAGTCTCAGCCGTAGCTGATGAGATTTCAGCCGTCAAAGTAATTGCTCCGGCCGTACACGACAGCATACAGCCCAATGTACAGCCAGCAGTCGCAGCACCCTCTTCGGCTCTGGACCAGATGCCTGAATTTCCAGGTGGCATGGAAGCGCTGAATACCTATCTCCGGAACAACATACGATATCCGCAGGAAGCCCAGAAAGCCGGAATACAGGGCCGGGTGATCATACAGTTCATCGTCAGCAAAGACGGCAGCATCACCGATGCAGAAGTGGTAGAAAGTGTGGATCCGCAACTTGATGCTGAAGGTTTGAGACTCATAAAAAACATGCCCCGATGGAAACCCGGCATGCGGAAAGGACAGGCTATCAGAGTGAAACAGACGCTACCGATCAGGTTTGCTTTCACGAAAACATCCGACAAACCCGAAAACAGCAATTCCATCTTCCTGAAAAATGTAAGCTACAATTCTTCCCTCAAGGATGTCATTCTCCTGGTCAACGAACAGGAGGTCAGTCCGGAGATTTTCCGCGCCATCGATCCGCAGCGTATCCAGTCAGTTACCGTCCTGAAAGATCAGGCTTCTCTGGCCAAATACACGACCGACAAGAGCAAGACAGGAATCATTCAAGTCAAACTGAAAAAAGAAGAGCAGGCTTCGGACATAAATATCCCGACCATCCGGTTTGACTCCCAGACATCTAAGTCTCTGGTCATCATAGACGGAAAAGCTGCTGATGCAACAGCTGTACAGGCTCTCTCACCCAGCCAGATCAAATCCATCAAAGTGCTGAAAGGCCAGCAGGCTGTTGATCTTTTTGGAGAAGCGGCGAAAAACGGGGCAATCTGTGTTTCAACCCGATCTGCAGAATCCGAAACTGACAAATAAAACCTAACCATACATAAACCTTTTATACACATGAAAACAAGAACAGCCACAACCGTATCCTTGACCGATAAACGGCAGACACCATGGCAAAACCTCAGGCAGCTGCTCCTATGCCTGCTGATCCTGCTTCCAGGAATACTGACAGCACAAACAATTGAAAATCCGACATTCAAGGCCCGCAACGGAAGTATCCGCAACATTACCCGGATCGAGCGTACCCCCGAATGTACAAAAGTCTACATCCACGCGATTTTCCGGCCACACTGGTGGATCAAGGAAGATGGAGAGAATTATCTGGAAGATACTGCCACCGGAATACGCTACAAGCAAACGGGAGCTGAAGGCATTGAACTGAAAAAGGAAACTTATCTTCCTGATTCGGGAGAAATGGACTTCGTACTGCTGTTCGAACCTCTGCCCCAGGAAACCCGGAAAATACATTTCATAGATCCCAATGGAAGAGAAGGAAATACTTTCGATATCTCACTGGTGGCTGATGCCTCTGAGCCCCGTTCTCTTCTGGAACCGGTAGAGGGAAACTGGTTCAGCGAGGATGCACAGAGCCGCTGGACTTACGGCATCTATGATTCCATCGTCATCCTGAACAACCGGCTGTACACTCCCGTGGAATGCAGAAAAAAGGGGAAACGCATCCTGATGACTGCCAGCGACCGCAAGGACGGAAGCACCGTCACCCTGAAACTGACTGCCCGGAAAGACGGTTCCTGCCTCATTGCCCTTAACGACGGAGAGGAACAACGCTACGTACGCACCCGCAAAGAGCCGGCAATACCGGATGCAGACAACGGATATGGCACGGACTTTTTCCGCCGGGACAGCGTTTACCTGCAAGGCTATCTGAAAGGTTATGATCCGAGACTGGGATTCGACAGCGGTATTCTTTATCTGAGCAATGAAATTACCCGCAAGGACTATCCCACAGTAGTCCCCATCAATCCCGACGGAAGTTTCGAATGCAAATTTATCCTGTCATATCCCGTTTGCCAGAACCTGACCCTGAACAACCAGTGGATTCCATTCTATGCCGAACCGGGTGACACAGTCACGATGTATCTGGACTGGGAAGACATCATGGCACGAAGCCGGGCACGCGACAACAAATATCCGCTCATTCACACGGCTTATATGGGAAAGACAGCCGCACTGTCTTATCTGGCCGTCACCCTGAATGACCTGATCGATTATCCTTACGAGAAGCTGAATAAAGCCCAGAAGACACTGACACCGGCACAGTTTCAGAAACAACTGGAACCGTACACTGCCCGGTGGCAGCAGCAAGCCGATTCACTTTGCCGGCTTTATGCAACTTCACAAAAAGCAGTTTCGCTGATCCGCAACCATACAGCCATCAAAGCAGGAGAGATTTATTTTGACTATCAGATGCCCCGAAGCTATTATGCCCGGCAAGACACGGCCAATCAGGTATTGCAGGTGCAGCCGGATGCTTCCTATTACGACTTTCTGAAACAAATGCCTCTGGACGAAATGTCTGCACTGGCCTGTTCCCGAATAAGTGTTTTCATCAACCGTTTTGAATACATGGGCCCACTCGAAGCAGCCAATAATGCTTACAAGAGTCTGGCAGGTGAAGAAGACTTCAAAAAACTTCCGGGTAATGAGAAACTGATCCGGATATATGCAAAGAAGTATGAGATACAGGACAGTATCATTCAGGCGTTGTGTAATGAACGCTCTCCCCTGCTCTGGCAGATAGCCCGTGTACGCGACCTGCGTGCCATCGTTGCACACCAGGCCAGCCGGAAAGATGCAGAATGCCTCATCGGAAAGACACAGGCAATCCTTACCCATCCCTATATGCAGACTGCAGTCAAGGATATGATTGACGAACTGCATCCGGCAGGACGGACAGCATCCTACCAGCTTCCTGCGGGGAAAGCTACCGATATTTTCCGCCGTATCATTGCTCCTCATGCCGGCAAAGTACTCTTCATTGACTTCTGGGGAATCTATTGTGGCCCCTGCCGGGGTGGCATACAGGCTACGGCCGACCTGCGCAGACAATACCGCAACCATCCCGATTTTCAGTTCGTCTATATAACCAGCGAAAAAGAATCTCCGGGAAAGGCCTACACGGACTATGTAGAGAAGAACCTGAAAGGAGAAGCCTGTTACCGGCTCACAGACACTGAATACAAATATATGCGCCAACTTTTCCAGTTCAACGGAATTCCGCATTATGTAATCGTAGAGAAAGACGGAAGTATCTCAACAGAAGATGTCGGAACCCACAATCTGAAAGAGTTCCTGCAAAAGCGCTTCGGCTCTGTTCCGGAAACTCAATCCACAGACGAACATTCCATACAATAAAAACGGACTGAAAAATGAAAAGAAATCTCGCTATCCAGATCTTGTGTCCCCTTTTCCTGCTCATTGGAGCAGGAAACATTTGTCAAGCTCAAGAATTAGAAGGAAAATTCCGGATTCATTGCGCAGTTTTCGTCCTGTTTTCCAGCAGTTGTATGCACGTATGCCGGCCGAATGGCAGGAAACGGAGAAAGGAAAACTCATTGAGTCATATGCCTTCCCTGCTCCGACAGTGGAAGAAGGAGACGATATGGCTGATGGTTTACTATATGACGCTGAAGGAGAATCCCATCATTTGTCTGAATTGCAAGGCCGATACATCTTGTTGGATTTCTGGAGTATCTACTGCGGCCCCTGCCGCATGTCTGAACCGGAAATGGAAGAGATTGCCCATCTATATGGCGATAAATTGGCCTTGGTAGGAATATCCAATGATGAAAAAACCTCCTGGAGCAAATTCCTGAAAGAACACAAGATGCCGGGTTATCAATGGAAGGAACCGAAAAATGGAGGACGAAGTCTGGCTTCGCGTTATAAAGCCGGAGGCATCCCGCATTTCGTATTGATTTCACCGGAAGGTAAAATCCTAAAGATGTGGACAGGCTATCGGAAAGGTATACTCAAATCCAAACTAAAAAAGTTTATATCAGAAGATACCATACAATAACTTACATTTTGCCGGGGTTCTCTCCACCTTTTCTAAAATAAAACTTTACCAGGCACGGATTATCATCTTCCTCACGCGACAAAAGTTTTGAGTAGTCTTGTTCTGACAAAAAAGGACGCAAACAAGTATAATCATCAAAATTTAATTTCGAAACGATGTAATCTTCCGTAAACAGAAGAGGAGTTATACTTAAATTTTCAGCCAACTTTTCAAAGACAAATGTACTACCGTCTTGTTTTCTATAAAACACATTAATATGCTTATTGACAGTACCTAAACCTTTTTGCAGAGATACATAATAATATAGATCATTTTCCCGATGAAATTTCATACAGAAAGGGAGTGTTCCATCAGACAAATCTTTAATCAGCTCATCATTTCGTTTTCCTTCATTCTCAATCAAACGATATTTTTGCAACATTTCATCATTAATGCCATCTTTGCCAAAATCCCAACAGTAAACAGGATACAGTCCTTTTTCAGTCAACTTATAGACTGCATTCTGATATGCCGTAGCAAAGTACACATTATCATGGTACTCATAAAAAGGATTCAAGCTACCCATATCCAAAATACGATCGTTCCTCATAATTAGGCTTGGCAGGTAACACATCCTGCCTGATAAATTTTCCACATAAGTCATATATTCCCATATACCCGTTTGGACTCAACAAATGATCTCCCGGACCATCACCCCATCGGGATATTTGTCTGACAAACGCTCCTTTCTCATCAAACACATATAGCGCAGGACGCCTGCTATCAAAAACATACAGCAAACTGTCAACATGTACTATTTTCTCTACACCCACCAGCAAACAACTATCAGATGTCTCCAAAGGTATGATCTCTATTTTTGAGAACAAGTCTTCGAAAGAAACATCTGACGAATGTAAATCTACAGAGAGTGTCGGTATTTCATTTTTATCCCTGGATGTACATGCAAATAATAACATCATAAATATGCCTAATACTTTTTTCATACGCTCATTTTGTTAAACGTCATACATGGATGGTATAATTGCCGGTATTGCCAACAAGTCATTTCTACAGACTATTGATCCAAGCTGCTATATCCCGGAGAACTTCTGGTGAACAGGTTTCCTCAATCTTATAATAATCCATGGAGGAAGCAGGTTCACAATGCTGGAACAAATGATTCAATCCGGGATATACCTTGATAAGATTTTTGCTGTTCTTCCCGGAAAGACAGTTCCGGATAGCACTGATATTACTGTCTGAAAGAACCTGCATATCATTACTTCCGTTGACAGCCATAACCGGGATGGTAATTCTTTCCAGATCCGGCCGCGGATCATAATCCATAAAATATTCCAGCCATACATTCCCTGGCTGAGTGGCCATACTTTTCCGCAAAGTACTGACACTCACATTGGAAGGAATTCCTTTCAGCTTAAAAAGAGCATTCTGCTGCTCAACCAGCAAACTATCTCCTTTGATTCCAGGTCCGGCCATGCTCACCAAAAAATCTGCTTCTCCTTCAGCTCCCAACATAAAGGCTATCAGCCCTCCTTCACTATGTCCCAATATCCCGACCTGATTGAATTTTCCGCTGCTCTTTAACCATGAAAGTCCACAAGCTGCATCTTCCGCAAAGTCAGCCGAAGTACATCCGGCCTGATTCCCGGTCGACTGACCTACTCCTCTGTCATCATATCGCAAAGAAGCAATTCCCTGTTTAGCCAGGTAGTCAGCTATCACCCTAAAAGGTTTGTGGGCAAACACCTCTTCATCCCGATTCTGGGCACCACTTCCGGTAACCATGATTACCACAGGTACTTTTTTGTCCGGAGTATAATTGACCGGATAAGTCAGCGTACCGGCAAGAGAAACATGAGCTTTCTGATTGGTGAAAGTAACTTCCTCTGTCTTATACCCCAACGGACTTTCCGGTTCCTGAGGACGGTTGGGCTTTCCGGCATCTCCAGCCTTCAACTCCAACGGGAATGCCACACCGAACTGTCTGAAAGTACCGGTGATTACTCCATTGTTCAGTTTCCCGGTATATTCCATCAGAAGAGCCAGGACATCCAGACTGACGGAATCGGCTGACAGCAGATTCAGACGAACAGGAATACCCATGGCACTTTGTGCAGGGACATCCATGGTAGCAGCACCGCCTCCATCTTTCGACGGATCGAAATGAAAAACAATTTCCAGCTTCTGATTTCCCGCATTCAGCATTCCTTTCCAGGTTCCGCTAATCCCCTGAGCGTATGACATAGCCACAGTCATCACAGCCAGTCCCAATAGAGCGATTCTTTTCATATGTGTCAGTATTGTTTTTACAGGTTTGATCTAAAGTTATCTGTTATAATACTCTGTTCCAACCTAAAGCCGTCACATCAAAGGCTGGAACAGAGAGTTTCTTTCTGATTTACAGCGCTGCCTTCAGAATGGACAGGATATCCTGCTCATTCAGCGGAGCAAAGGTACCCGGTGCATCCAGTCCTTCATTAACGGCAACGTGATGGGCCATTTCTTCCAGACGAGAGTCATCAATACCGACTTCGCGCAAGGTCATCGACATACCCAGACTCTTAAAGAACTGAGAAGTACATACGATGGTCTGTTCTGCGATCTCGGCCGGAGCCATGTCTGCTGACAGTCCGAACACATTCAGGCCAAACTTCACGAAACGTTCCTGTGTACGCTCATTAAGTACATGGCGCATCCAGTGCGGAGTAATAATGGCCAGTCCTTCTCCATGGGTAATGTCATAATAAGCCGAAAGAGCATGTTCAATACCATGCATCGGCCAGGGAGACCCTGCTGTTCCAAGAGCCAGCAAGCCGTTGCAGCCAAAGGTACAGGCATACATAATCTCCGCACGGGCTTCATAGTCATCGGGCTTCTCCAGCGCAACCGGTGCATATTTCATCAAAGTCTTGACAAGGGTTTCACAAAAACCGTCAGCTACAGAATTGGAAGCATGGGTGAAATACTGCTCCATCACATGATTGATGGCATCAGCCACTCCCGCTGCCGTATGTTTGGCATTGACCGTAAACGTATAAGTCGGATCAAGGAAAGAACATGCCGGGAACAGATGTGGATCGATGTAAGCAATCTTATCATTGGTTTCCGTACGCGAAATGACACCTCCGGCATCATATTCACTGCCCGTAGCAGCCAGAGTCAGGATATCAACAATCGGAAGGGCAGCCAAAGTAGGAGCCTTACCGGTAATCAGGTCCCAGGTTTCACCATCATACTTAGCTCCACCGGCAATGGCTTTCGAACAGTCAAGTACCGAACCTCCCCCAACAGAGAGAATGACATCGATATGCTGTTCCTTACAGATACGTACCCCCTCCACAACACTGGTGGAATACTTCGGATTCGGTTCAATCCCGCCCAGTTCAAAAATCTCAAAGTCTTTCAGTAATTCCCTGACACGGTCATACAGTCCGATACGCTTAATACTTCCACCCCCATAAGTCAGCAAGATACGACGTCCGAACAGACGCATCACTTCAGGAAGTCCCTCTACAACATCACGTCCGAAGATCAGTCGTGTCGGGGTCTGATAATCAAAGTTTCTCATGTTTCTTTTATTTATATCATTAATAATGTCGAATGAATCTTCTCTTCAATCAGTTGTTTTTTTTTATGAAAGACTATTTTACACTAAAACAATAGATGATCATCCTTTTTTCATCCCTTGCATCTGGATTCGACATAAATACACCATATTCCCCAGGAACAACAGGATCAAAAGAGAGCAAATAAGAACTCTCTCCATACCGTTTTGCCTTGTATTCAATCAGCTGTTCTGTTCCGGAAGAACTTCCCTTGAAAGTATTTATCTTTCCAATTTCACATCGTCTTTCATTTTTCTTCACTTCAAACTGAATCAGCTGAATAAATGTATTGGGATCTGTATCATTATTCGCACTTCTTACGACCAGCCTATAGGCACAATCCGGTTTTGCAACACAGGAAGAAGTATTCCCTTCTACATGAATACGAGTTTTTACAGAACCAATTCCTGTCAAATATAAGGAAGCACCAGCCTTGGATTTAATCTTAGCATTTTCTTTATCCAAAGCCATGGATATTGTATCACTTCCTGATATACACAGCAAATTCGTTTCACCAATAAATTCAGGTTCATAGGTACTTTGCGCATTACAAAAGATAACAGAGGTCATCAAGCCAATAACAAGAAACAGTTTTTTCATAAAATATTCGTTTTATTGATTTAAAATTGTACAGCCTTTTCTCTTTCCGTAAAAAAACAACTTAATTTTTGTATCAAGAATATAGGTTATGCTTCAAGGTTTTTACAAATATACAAATTCTTCCATTACATCATTCTTTAAACCGATAAAACTTTATAGATTTGCCCATTTTTTACAAATGCAAAGAGGCTGTCTCAAATATTATTTGAGACAGCCTCTTTGAAAGGGTGACTAGTGGGACTCGAACCCACGACATTCAGAACCACAATCTGACGCTCTAACCAACTGAACTATAGTCACCATGTTGGTATAAAAAACTGCCTCTGAAGAAAGGGTGACTAGTGGGACTCGAACCCACGACATTCAGAACCACAATCTGACGCTCTAACCAACTGAACTATAGTCACCATGTTGATTACCTTTCCAAAAGCGATTGCAAAGGTAGAGATTTATTTTGAATCTGCAAACATTTTGCCTCTTTTTATTCAAAAAAATATTCCTCAATACCCTTACAGTACTTACCCAACAGCTTGCGGGCTCCTTCCAGATATGCCTTCATGCGTTGTCTCTCAGACACATGCAGCTTTTTCATATCCATTCCGGCCGGATATACCTGAAAATTCCTTTTCCCGCTCAAAACGGGACGGGAAGTCCAGACCAGACCATAAGCACAGTCTGCCAGACGGGTTTTGCCTTCCACCCGACGAAGCAATAATTTTACAGCCATCCCTCCATCTGTCTGAGGAGCACTCATATTAGAAACAAAGTTTCCCAATGAATAGGCTACCAGGTGACGTGCCGGAGAAAGAGAGTCCTCCCGGACTTCAACAGGCTGTATCACGTGTGGATGCGCTCCTATTACATGATCCACTCCCATCTTCAGCAGCCAATCGGCCAACGCACATTCTTCCGAACGGGGAAGAGACTGATATTCCACTCCCCAGTGCATACAGGCAATCAATACATCAGGCTTCATCAGACGGGCTTTCAGAATATCCCGTCTCATCTGGTCGCGATCTATATAATTGACCACATTAGGCGTTACCGGACGCAAACCGTTTGTACCATACGTGTAATTCAGAAAGACTACGCGAAATCCTTTTCGCTCCACCAGCAACGGATAAAAATCCAGCCGTTCCTGCCGGGTACGATAAGTCCCGACATGAGGTACCCGAAAAGAATCCAGCAGACAGATGGTACGCTCCAGTCCCATCTTCCCCCGATCCAGACAGTGATTGTTGGCTGTAAGCAACACATCTACCCCAGCCTGCCGAAGTGATTTCAAATAAGAATCAGGAGCACTGAATGCAGGATATCCCGTATAAGGTTTTCCTCCCAAAGGTACTTCCAGGTTACCAATCACCAGATCTGCCTTTGCAAATTCCGGACTCACCCAACGGAAGCAGTCTGTATAATCATAACTTCCGTCCGGCATACGCGCAGCATCAAGCTGTGCCTGATGCTGCATCAGGTCACCTATAAAAAGTAAAGACAGAGAGTCAGCCCCCTTAGCAAAAACTCCCGCTGCCGATAGCCAGATGACCATCGGCAACAGGAGTTTGTATATTCGGAATCTGTTCACCTTCCAATTATTGGTAAATAGCCTTCTTTCCGGCCAGCAAGGTATTCTTCATCAACGACACAATCGTCATCGGTCCTACTCCTCCGGGTACAGGCGTAATGAATGAACACTTCGGGGCCACTTCATCAAAGCGGACATCTCCAGTCAGCTTGAAACCGGACTTGCGGGTTGCATCCGGAACACGGGTCGTACCGACATCAATCACAACGGCTCCCTCCTTTACCATATCGGCCGTAACAAAGTTGGGCTGGCCCATGGCAGCTATCAGAATATCAGCTTCCCGGCATTCCTCCACCAGATTACGGCTCCGGCTATGACATACGGTCACTGTTGCATCTCCCGGATATGCCTTTTGCATCATCAGCACAGCCATCGGCTTGCCCACAATGTTACTACGCCCCAGCACAACACATTTCTTTCCCTGTGTCTCAATATGATAACGTTTCAATAATTCCAGAATTCCATTGGGAGTTGCTGATACATAACAGGGCAGACCGATTGACAGACGTCCGACATTGATCGGATGGAAACCATCCACATCTTTGCGGTAATCAATCGTTTCAATCACTTTCTGTTCTGAAATATGTTTCGGCAAGGGAAGCTGTACAATGAATCCGTCCACATCGGGATCTTCATTCAGTTCACGTACCTTCGCCAGAAGTTCATCTTCCGTTACATCGGCCTCAAAACGAATCAGACTCGACTTGAACCCGCATACTTCACAAGCCTTTACCTTGGCTGCCACGTAAGTCTCGCTACCGCCGTCATGACCAACCAGTATAGCAGCCAGATGAGGACGCTTGCCGCCCTTAGCCACTATTTCAGCCACTTCGGCTGCTATCTCCTGCTTCACCTGCTCAGAAATAGCCTTTCCGTCAATCAGTGTCATATTCTATATTGTTTTATTATTCAATAACGATTCAGACAAAGATAGGCAAAATCGAGCAAACCGCTTGCTTTTTTCCCTGTTTTTATGGGCGTTATTTCCCGAAATACACATTTATTAATATACGACAAGCCGAGATAACCAAAAAACTATTAACTTTGTACCCGTAAATAAATTATGCGGACATCTAAATTCAACATACTATATATCATTGGGTTCTGCCTGATGGCTTGTTTATTCCCAATCCATTTGTTGGCTGAGAACGGCAAAACTTTTACCGTTGTCATTGACGCCGGACACGGAGGGAATGACCCTGGAGCAATTGGCCGGAAAGGACGGGAAAAGAATATCAATCTCAATGTAGCTCTGAAACTGGGACGGATGATACAGGACAACTGTAGTGATACACGGGTGGTCTATACACGCAAAAACGATGTTTTTGTCCCCCTGCACCGTCGTGCCGAAATAGCCAACAACGCCAAAGCAGACTTGTTTATTTCCATCCATACCAACTCCGTGGCTTCCAGAAAAAGTCAGGTATTCGGAGCAGAAACCTACACATTAGGTTTGCACCGTACAGAAGAAAATCTGGAAGTAGCCAAGAAAGAAAACTCGGTGATCCTGATTGAGGACGACTACAAGCAGCAATATGCAGGATTTAATCCCAATTCGTCAGAAAGCTACATTATCTTTGAGTTTCTTCAGGACAAGAATATGAAACAAAGCGTCAACTTCGCTCAGCTCATCCAGAAGCAGTTCCGGGTCAGCAAACGGGTTGACAAAGGAGTACATCAGGCCGGATTTCTGGTATTGAGGGCAACTTCTATGCCCAGCGTACTCGTTGAACTGGGATATATTTCCAACCCGACAGAAGAAGCATACCTGCTGTCATCCAACGGAACATCCACTCTGGCAAAAAGCATCTACCAGGCATTCCTGCGATACAAACAGGAACAGGGATTCAATGCCGGAAAGCCTCTCAGCCAGTCTTTCCCGGCTGAAGATGAGCCTGCAACAGAATCAGCGTCAGATGTTCTCACTGCGGACCTGACAGAAGAGTCTCTCCCTCCTGTTGAGACAGTCGAAAGTGCCGCTGCTCCTGTTGAGATTTCTACCCCGGCAACCAAAGCCTCCAGCCGGAACAACCGCACAGAAAAGCCTGTATTCAAAATACAGATTCTGACTTCCGACCGCGTTCTTCCAGCCAGAAGCCGACAATTCAAAGGACTTTCACCCGTAAACCATTATAAGGAAAACGGTATCGTTAAATATACATACGGAGAAGACACGGACTACAACCATATCCTCCGACTGAAACGGACCAAGGTGGACGCCAAGTTCAAGGATGCATTTATCATTGCTTTCAAGAACGGAAAGAAAATGAATATTAACCAAGCAATTAAAGAGTTTAAACAAAACAGATAATCAAGACATGAAGAAAGAAGTAAAAATAGGTTTAGCCGGAATAGCCTCGCTGCTTATCCTCTTTTTCGGAATCAACTACCTGAAAGGTGTTAATATGTTTAAGCCGGAAAGCTATTATTATGTGGAATTCACCAACATCAACGGACTGGCTACTTCAAGCCCGGTATTTGCCAACGGCTTGAAAGTAGGACTTGTGCGTGACATACAATACAACTACCAGAAGCCCGGCCACGTTGTTGTGGGTATTGAAATGGATCAGGCAATGCGCATTCCGAAAGGGAGCCGTGCAGAACTGGTAACTGAAATGCTGGGAACCGTCAAAATGAATATGCTGCTCAACCACGAAGGTCAGGAATACTACAATCCGGGAGACACGCTGGTGGGAGAAGCCAATGAAGGAATCATGGGAGCTGCAGAAAAGGATCTGCTCCCCAAACTGACACAAATGATGCCTAAGATGGACTCTATCCTGAGTTCACTGAACACGTTGCTGGCAGATCCGGCTTTAGCCAAAACCCTGCATAACGCAGAACAGCTGACTGCTTCTCTGAACGCAACCAGCCGCCAGCTACACACTCTGATGAGCAACGATATTCCACAGTTAACCGGAAACGTTACGGCAATCACTGAAGACCTGAAGGTGATCAGCGGCAATCTGAAGAATGTAGACTATGCAGCAACCTTTACAAAAATCGATTCAACCCTGCAAAATGTACGCCTGTTGACCGACAAGCTGAACCGCAAGGACAATTCACTCGGACTGTTGCTGAATGATCCTGAACTGTACAACAACCTGAACGCAACTTCAGCCAACGCGGCCAGTCTGCTTAAGGATTTGCAGGAACATCCCAAACGCTACGTACACTTCTCTCTTTTTGGCAAGAAAGACAAGTAAGAAATACATTATATAGAATTTATCTAAATAACAACAAATTGGCTTATCTTCTATCATAGTCATTATAATAAACTGATAATAAGAAGATAAGCCAACTTTATCAGACTTCTTCCCTAAAAAGAAACAAAAGGATAACCATTTGAGAAACAATAAGTTTCAAAAAAACAAGAGTCAACTCACAAAAAGAGTCTTTAACACATTTGTAACATTTTAAAAACCAAACATTTATAATACATTCAGAAAAAGCAAGCAAAAAGGGATTTGTTTTTCTGAAATTTCATTCCGAAATTTGCAAACGTAGAAATTTCGCTTTATTAAATAATAACGCACGTATGATTGAAAATAATCAAGCAATTGTGTTGTGGAACCGCTGTCTGAACTTCATTAAAGACAACATCAACAATACAAGAGCTTTTGAGACCTGGTTTGAGCCTATCGTACCTTTGAAATACGAGAATAAGGCATTGACGATTGGCGTCCCCAGTCCTTTCTTCTATGAATATCTGGAAGAAAAGTATGTGGGATTGCTGCGTGCCGCCATCTATAAAGAAATAGGTGAAGGTACGGAGTTGATGTATTCCATTCTTACCGACAAGACAAACCACATAACCGTCAATATGGAAGGGACAAAGCGTTCATCTGCTTTGCCTCCTCAAGCGCCTGTACACAATGCCAACAAGGCGCCCAACCCATTACAAGCTGCGGCTCCTCAAGATTTGGATCCGCATCTGAACCCGAATTACAATTTTGAAAACTTCATCAAAGGTACCAGCAACGAATTCTCAAGAACCGTGGCTGAAACTGTAGCCCAGAATCCGGCGCGTACTTTCAACCCGCTCTTCCTATATGGTCCGTCTGGTGTGGGAAAAACACACCTGATCAATGCGATTGGTACCCGTATCAAGGAACTTTATCCTGAGAAACGTGTGTTGTATGTTTCAGCACATCTGTTCCAGGTACAGTATACTGACTCAGTACGAACAAATCATTTCAATGATTTTATCAGTTTCTATCAGACGATTGACGTCCTGATCATTGATGATATTCAGGAATTTGCGGGTGTTACCAAAACGCAGAACACATTCTTCCACATATTCAACCATCTGCATCAGAACGGCAAGCAACTGATATTGACTTCCGACCGTGCTCCCGTTATGCTGCAAGGGATGGAAGACCGACTGCTGACACGCTTCAAATGGGGATTGGTGGCTGAACTGGAAAAACCGGATATCGAACTGCGCAAGAACATTCTGCGCAACAAGATCCGCCGGGATGGACTGACCATTCCAGAATCAGTGATCTGCTATATTGCGGAAAACGTCAACGAAAGCGTGCGTGAACTGGAAGGTATTGTCAACTCACTGCTGGCACAATCTATCTTGTTAAAACGAGAAATCAACCTGGATTTGGCTCAACGTATTGTCCGTAAAGCTGTACGCTGCGCTGAAGTTAAGGCTGTAACCATCGATGATATCATCGAAAAGGTTTGTGCTCACTACAAGATTGACACCTCTGCTATCCATACAAAAACCCGTAAACGTGAAGTTGTACAAGTACGTCAGGTTGCCATGTATCTGGCAAAGAAACATACAGAAACATCTTCTTCCAAAATCGGTCAGCTGATTGGAAACAAGGATCATGCAACCGTATTGCATGCCTGCAAGACTGTAAAAGATCAGTTGGAAGTGGATAAAGAATTTAAAGCAGAAATTGAAGAAATAGAAGTTGGATTAAAACTGAAATAAAAGAAGAAGCGGACCGGACAAAAGTTAAAACTGATTGTCCGGTCCGCTTTCTTTGTATCTGATTCCAATGAAATCTTATTTATCAAACCCCTGACGCTTGAGTGTACGCTTCAGTCCTTCAGACATAAATTCATTATCCGATTTCTTATAACGGATATTCGTGAAGATCTGAGCCAGCGTTTCCGTATGATTGATTTCCACAAAATGTTTGTTTTCCGGCAATGATTCCTTCATCGCATAGATGGCATCAATTGCTTCCGGAGTGTAATCGTGATATTCTTCTTCATGTATAATTCCGCTTAACGGCAAGCGGTCCGGCTGAGCAGGGCATTCATCCGGATATCCTACCGTAATCGTGGCCACAGGCACGACCAGTTCCGGCAAATGAAGAATATCTATAATCTGATCCGGATTATATACAGTTGTTCCCAAATAACAGATACCGAGACCACGATCTTCTGCCAGCGTACAGAAGTTCTGAACAGCCAGCAAGGTATCAGAAGCGGCATTGATAAAGGAAATCAAATTGTCATACCCCGGTTCTGCCTTGCGCTGACGGCACCATTTGCTGAAACGGTTGAAATCTGCACAAAATGTCAGAACCACCGATGCAGAAGTCACCATAGGCTGATTAAAATGAGCCGGTGCAAGAAGAGCCTTACGCTCTGCATCCCGGGTTACCACTACACTGTAAAGCTGCATATTTCCCATTGTGGAAGCCCGAAAAGCTTCTTCCAGCAGCCCGTTCAACAGCTCTGCAGGAATATCCTGCTGCTTGTACTTACGAATCGTACGTCTGTTTCTGATTGAATCCATATTATCTTGTTTTATTTTACAAATATAAGAAAATTCTATTAGAGACATATACTCTTCTCACCCTTTTCAATCCCCTCCAGACAAAGGTTTTCTACGCTGTAATACCCTCCAGGCAAGGAAACAAGCTCTATATCACCTCTGAGAAGAAGTTTCCTTTTTGGAAAATTTTCAGCTATTCCTATTTTAGTTATTTTACTAATATACAAATTATTAGTTTTTCGTTTTGGAAAACTTCACCGATTGTTAATAACTTCTCAAAGTTTTATTTGGCAAATCAAAAAAACATCTCTAGCTTTGCAGCCGTTATGATTTAAGAAGAGCAAAATTTCTACAGGCAAGACCTTTTTAAATTGATAACAAACTCATTCATATACAAAAGTGGAAAAGAAAACGTACAGCTACGATGAAGCCTATAACGCTTCATTGCAGTATTTTAAAGGCGATGAACTTGCCGCACGTGTCTGGGTAAATAAATATGCTGTGAAAGACTCGTTCGGTAACATCTACGAAAAGTCTCCGGAGGACATGCATTGGCGTATCGCCAATGAAGTGGCCCGCATCGAGGCTAAGTATCCGAACGCACTCAGCGCGCAGGAACTTTTTGACCTGCTCGACCATTTCAAGTACATCGTTCCGCAAGGAAGCCCGATGACTGGTATCGGTAACGACTATCAGGTCGCATCACTGTCCAACTGTTTCGTTATTGGTCTGGAAGGAGCTGCAGACTCATACGGTGCCATTATCCGTATTGATGAAGAACAGGTACAGCTGATGAAACGGCGTGGAGGTGTCGGACATGATTTGTCACACATCCGACCGAAAGGTTCACCGGTAAAGAACTCTGCATTGACTTCTACCGGACTGGTTCCGTTCATGGAACGTTATTCCAATTCTACCCGTGAAGTAGCACAGGATGGCCGCCGCGGCGCCCTGATGCTGAGTGTATCCATCAAGCATCCTGACTCAGAAGCATTCATTGATGCCAAGATGACGGAAGGCAAAGTGACCGGAGCTAATGTTTCCGTGAAACTGGATGACGAATTCATGCAAGCTGCCGTAGAAGGCCGGATGTACACCCAACAATTCCCGATTGATTCAGATCATCCGATGGTATCCAAGCAGATCAATGCTTCTGCCTTGTGGAAAAAGATTGTGCACAATGCATGGAAATCGGCAGAACCGGGTGTTCTGTTCTGGGATACAATCATCCGTGAATCTGTTCCTGACTGCTATGCTGATTTAGGATTCCGTACGGTTTCTACCAACCCCTGCGGTGAAATCCCCTTGTGTCCTTACGACTCCTGCCGTCTGCTGGCCATCAACCTGTATTCATATGTAGTCAATCCGTTCACTCCGGAAGCCCGATTCGACTTTGACCTGTTCAAGAAACACATTGCCCTGGCTCAGCGAATCATGGACGACATCATTGATCTGGAGCTGGAAAAGATCGAACGCATCATGGAAAAAATTGATGCCGATCCGGAAAGTGAAGAAGTCAAAGGCGCAGAACGTCACCTGTGGGAAAAGATATACCGCAAATCCGGACTGGGAAGACGTACAGGTGTAGGTATTACAGCCGAAGGTGATATGCTGGCAGCTATGGGACTGCGCTATGGTACAGAAGAAGCAACTGAATTCTCAGAACAGGTACATAAGACTGTTGCACTTGAAGCTTACCGCTCATCTGTAAACATGGCCAAGGAACGTGGTGCATTCGAAATTTACGATGCAGAACGCGAAAAGAACAATCCGTTCATCAACCGTATCAAGGATGCAGATCCTGCTTTGTATGAAGATATGGTACGCTACGGACGACGCAACATTGCCTGTCTGACTATTGCTCCCACCGGAACCACCAGTCTGATGACTCAAACAACTTCAGGTATCGAACCTGTTTTCATGCCGGTATACATGCGTCGCCGTAAAGTCAACCCAAATGATGCCAATGTACGTGTAGACTTTGTAGACGAAACAGGAGATACATTTGAAGAATATGTAGTGTTCCATCACAAGTTCCTGACCTGGATGGAAGTCAATGGATACGATCCAAACAAGCATTATACACAAGAAGAGATTGATGATCTGGTTGCAAAATCTCCTTATTATAAAGCTACATCAAACGATGTAGACTGGCTGATGAAAGTCAAAATGCAAGGACGCATCCAGAAATGGGTAGACCATTCCATCAGTGTTACAATCAACCTGCCGAACAGTGTTGATGAAGAACTGGTGAACCGCCTCTACGTAGAAGCATGGCGATCCGGCTGCAAAGGATGTACAGTTTACCGTGACGGTTCACGTGCAGGTGTACTGATCTCTACTAAAAAAGACAAAAAGAAAGAAGAGGAAGAATGCCACTGCAAACCGCCCCATGTTGTAGAAGTACGTCCGAAAGTACTGGAAGCTGATGTAGTACGTTTCCAGAACAACAAAGAGAAATGGGTAGCATTTGTAGGATTGCTCGACGGACGTCCCTACGAAATCTTTACCGGTCTTCAGGATGATGAGGAAGGTATCGTTCTGCCTAAATCTGTAACCAGCGGTCGCATCATCAAGAATTACGATGAAGACGGAGTGAAGCGTTATGACTTCCAGTTCGAGAACAAACGCGGCTACAAGATGACCATTGAAGGCTTGTCCGAGAAGTTCAACAAAGAATACTGGAACTACGCAAAACTGATCTCCGGTGTATTGCGCTGGCGTATGCCGATCGAACAGGTCATCAAACTTGTAGGCTCACTCCAGTTGGACAGCGAAAACATCAATACCTGGAAGAATGGTGTAGAACGCGCCCTGAAAAAATATGTACAGGACGGAACTGAAGCGAAGGGAGTGAAATGTCCTAACTGCGGTCATGAAACCCTGGTTTACCAGGAAGGCTGTCTGATCTGCAAGACTTGCGGATCTTCCCGCTGCGGATAAACAACAGACCTGAGAAATATAACCAATCGGGGCGCAAAGGCGTATTGCTTCCGGTATTATTCCGGAAAAAACAATGCATCTTTGCGCCCTCTATTTTTTATCTGATAAACTGCGTATGAAAGCTCAAGACATGTACATCCATTTGAATGGACTGAAACTATATGCTTATCACGGTGTCCTTCCACAGGAAAACCGCGTAGGCGCTGAATATACCCTCAACCTTCGTCTGAAAACAGACTTCTCGCATGCTGCAGAAAATGACTGTCTGGAGGGAACTGTCAACTATGCTGAAGTATTCAAGGCTGTCAAGGAAGAAATGAATATTCCTTCTCTGCTTCTGGAACACGTTATCCGGCGTATCGCCTCCCGTTTACTGAACGATTTCCCTGCTGTCAGTGAGGTACGGATCACCCTTGACAAACAAAATCCACCGATGGGAGCAGATTGTAAGGAAGTGGGTGTGGAAGCTACTTTCTGCCGGTAATCCTGCTATTTATTTTCCGGTTTCCAAAGAAAAAGCTATATTTGTTCCACGATCATTTATCCCTAATCTAACTGCCATGAAAGAAATTAAACTAGAAATTCATGTCCGTTCCCTGAACTACGGGGAACTGAATGAAACAGACCGTCGCCTGACGGATGCCGCCCGGGAAGCAACCAGCAGAAGTTACTCCCCCTACTCCCATTTTGCAGTAGGAGCTGCCGCATTGCTGGAAAACGGAACAATCGTTACCGGAAGTAATCAGGAAAATGCAGCCTATCCTTCCGGCACCTGTGCAGAAAGAACCACAGTATTCTATGCCAATTCACAATATCCCGACCAACCCATACTTACCCTGGCTATTGCAGCACGCAATGAAGCTGGCTTTCTGGAACAGCCCATTTCTCCCTGCGGAGCCTGCCGGCAAGTCTTGCTGGAAACGGAACAACGCTATGGCAAGCCCATGCGAATCCTGTTGTGCGGCCGCACAGGAGTCTACGAGCTACAGGGAGTCAAAGATCTGCTCCCTCTGTCGTTCGGCCAAATGCAACTGAATGGTGAAGAATAATCATAAAAGACATGCCGGCTATGGTTATCACCAGCCGGCATGTTCTTTCTTATGTTCGTAAGCATCGGCCTGCCGGACATGCTCACCGTTGTAGTTCCACACAATTTCATCGGTATATTCCTTACCATCAGACACGATAACAGCTCTAAGTACATTTCGTCCTTCGGCAAGCGTTACCTGATCAAAAATGTAATGCACATCGGTATATCCCTTACGAATGCCATCCAGTTCCCGGCCATTCAGGAAAACGCGGGGTGTCCCAAGATTGGAATAGACAGTGACAGAAGTTTCCCGGCGTTCACGTTCCGTATTACGGCGTTGCGTCAGATAAAGCACCGGCTCCTTACTCCAGTTTGCCTTATACCAATAGAAAGCATCCTTACGTATTTTACGATCAAAAGTTATCAACCCTTTCATGTTCCGCGCATCTACACCTCCACGCTTCCATTGAGGAACTGCAAAGTCAAACATATTCCATAAATAAGAAGCAAGAATATAAGGATGCTGAGAAATTACTCCCCACTGATACTCATGTGTCTTTGTCTGGAAAGTTTCCGGATAAAAATCACTGCCCCAGTTCAAGGCATCTCCCAGCAATTCTGTCTGATGCTCAATGTTCGCATCAGCCCCATATTCTGTCAGCATCAGCCGTTGCCAGGGATATTCTTTTTCCATTTTTTCAATCCAGGGTTTGATATCCTGTATCTTTTTCTCATACCATCCGAAATAACGGTTCATTCCCTGTATATCGGTATTCCCGTTAACCGGATGTTCTGCATGGCCATAACCATTGACAGCCACCGTATAACGATCAGGATCTTCCAGTTTGCAGAGATCGTGAACAGACTGAGTAAGAGCAGCCGTATAACCATGCGGATGATACACCTCGTTATGAATTCCCCACACATAAATAGAAGGATGATTGAAACTCTGACGTATCAGCTCGCGCATTTGCTGATGAACATTATCCCACTCCTGCCCTGTCACACGGTTCACAAAAGGAATCTCAGCCCAGATAATAAGTCCCAACGTATCACAACGTGAATAAATATAATCCGACTGCTGGTAATGAGCAAAACGCACGGTCGTTGCCCCAACTTCCATAATCTGCTCCAGATCAAAATCATGTTCCCTGTTAGTCAGTGCACTGCCCATCCCCCACCAGTCCTGATGACGGGTAACTCCATACATCGGATATTTTTTACCATTCAGGAAGAAACCTTTTCCAGCCACAGCCTCATATTTACGCAAGCCGAGTGGCTGTATCACTTCATCAATTACCTGTCCGTCCTGTTTCAGACGAGAAACGACCTTATATAAATAAGGATCTTCGCGCCCCTGCCAAAGATGAGGATGACTGATTTTAAAATCAGAAACATAGTTTTGTACTCCCTGAGGAGTCAGCTCAAAAGACTGCCGATGAACTTTAACCAACTTGCCCTCACGGGTATAAATCGCATTTTCCAATTCAAGAGTAGCCGGAGCCAATGTTGCATTATCAAGTTTCACCCTGACAGAAACATCAGCAGACTGTTTCGATACGTTCTTCTGAGTTATATATACACCCGGAGAGGCACAGTCGTTCACTACAATATTGCAGGGTTCAGTCACTATCAGCCATACGGGACGGTAAATTCCACCATAGACGCCAAAAAGAGCATGATTGACCGGAATCACATCCGGACGTGCTGCATTATCGGCCTTGACAACAATTTCATTCTCTTCTCCCAGCCTGACTTGCGAACCAATTTCGCAAACAAATGCAGAATAAGCTCCTTTATGTGTTCCAACCAGATAACCGTTGACATAAACTTCGGCACATGCTCCTACACCCTCAAAGCGTAGAAAAAGACGCTTTCCTTCCAGTGATTCAGGAAAAACATAGTGCTTCCGATAATAAGCTACCCCAGCATAAAAACTGTTGGTTTTCTTCTGCATATCATCCGCATTCCAGGTATGAGGCACATTCACCTGTTCCCAATCTGCATTCCATCTGGCAGCAGTCTGCATCGCATCGGTTGGAAAAGGCCCTTTCTTAAACTCCCATCCGTTATTGAATGGAGTTACCTCACGGGCCTCCGCTTTACAAATACTTCCCAACAAACAAGCCAGCAAAATACTCGCCAGAGAGAAATTTCTCAGTGCAGACCTGACTGGCACCGAGAAGAAATGAAATCCTTTTGTCATAGTGTTATATTTTCAGCTAAAATCCATGTTCCCTTTTAACTAGTAAAAATAGCATTAATATTGATTATATTAGCACTTTCAGACAAAAAAACTTTTCCTAAAGCTAAAACATATAATCAGACTGCAAAAAGGAACTTTCTTTACCCAAACAACTGACAGCCTTTATTTTCACCTTATATTTGCCCTTTTTCTTACTTCCGTAATAACGAACATGTTCCATATATGGCAAGTCAAAACCTTGATAATATCCCTTTGCTAGGAAACGAATTTTTTTCTGGTTTCCATCAGGATCTGTTATTATCATCATATAATGCTTCGTTAATACATCGGGAGAAGCAGAATTAAAACAAATATCTACAACTCCATCATCACAGACAAAACAATTAATATGAGAACCTTTTTTAAAATAAGGAGATTTTGCATTAGCTCTCATTTGCGCTTCTGTATATGTGAAATTTCTCCTGTACAAATCCTGCAAAACTATATTATACCCAAATTGACGTGACAGATCATAATTCATTCGTCTTAGATTTATGTTCCCTGTCCTTGAATTAAGATCCATAATCCATCCCTGATTTACTTCATCTCTACCATCTATATCCGCTTGTTTAAAAATGCCGATCAATTGAGGATTCTCATATTCATTAGGAAGATCTTTATCCAACATATTTTTATTCTTCAATGTATTCCAGTCAAGATCAAAATACGATGTACTACCTGTATTGATTATTGTAAAATCCTTTTAAATTACTGATAAATCATCAAATAACGGATAATGACTATGTCCGCAAAGATATACGACTTGAGGATAGGCTGACAAAATCTGATAAAACTCTTTCGCCTGAGGAGACTCCCATTAGCCGCCAAAGAAGTTGTCAACCTTAAAAGGCATATGACTTATCACAATTATAGGATTAGTTTTATTTTCATGATAAGCAATTTCAAGATGATGTCTTAAATATTCCAGCCTATCTTCAGTGTATCCGCCATTACCATCCGAACAGGATACCCCGATAAAGTGTATGCCGTTTACGACATAATGACTGTTTAGAGGAAGCTCTACATTATCTTTATACAAATTTTCTGCATTGCTGCTATAAAATTCATGATTTCCCATTGGGTATATTAATAAAGGCATCCCAGTACGCTCTTTGCCATATACATCATCCAGCAACATATTATATGTATTATATGCATTGCCGCCTGAAGGAGAATTAACCATATCCCCGTTCATTATGATCATATCTACAGACATCTTCTTAAAATAATTCAGAGCTCTATGTACATGTTTAGGACCATTCATTACAACCCCAAAATGACCGACTGATAAATTTTCATCATTCTCCGGAAATTGTGCATCAGAAATAATGCCAATATTTAGCAGTTCACGATTGATCCTGATTCTCTTTACAACAGTATCAACAGATAAAGATGCAAAGGTTGAAGAAGTAATCAATAATAAACATATTAAAGAAAAATACAGTCTACACATAAACACTACAATTATAAAGTTACTACTATCATACGTATCACTCCATGAATTATAAACTAACTCTGTTTTTTATTGACACAAATAACGATACCGGCAGCACTATCTGTTGAGGATTTTATCTTTAACTTCAATACACATCCGTTATTTGCTGTAACGTTAGCAGGAATTTCAAGCTTTAAGTTCAGAATTCCCTCGTCTGATAAAACACGATCTGAAGAAGAATATATAACTTTACCATCAGCCTCAAGAACCAATCCGGTAACTTCTATATCTCCTTTACCTTTCAGGCATTCCAATGAAACACCATTCAACCCAACAAGCATACGGGCTGGTATATTAAACAATAAATCTTTGGATGAATTTCTGACTAAACTCCAAGTACCGATCATAGCAGGACGGTTCAAAAGCAAATCTGCAGAAGAAATATCCTGAGACAAGCCTATCATTTTACGAGAAAAATCTATAAGATCAAAATCTGAATTCCACTTCTTATAAACACGATTCTCTTCAACCCATTTACGTTCCCATGAAGATAAATCTGCCGATTTACCGCTATCACGGCCTTTATAATATTCTTTCCACCGGCCAAGATAATAGCTACCGACCAGACCACTCCAAATCCTTGCCGAATAATCGTCCACGGGAGGTCCCCAAATCGTAACAATACGACGGGCATTTGTTTCATACTGGTTGCTTTGAGATGCAGTCTTACCGGAAGCGGAAGCAAAAGATAACCAACGGTCCAGACGAAGAGTAGGATGCTGAGATAAGATACGGTCCATCCCCAGCATGAAGGTTTCAAACCGGCTCTGGAGGAAATGTGCCTGAAGCGTATCTCCCAACAAATATTCCTGATCAATCTGTCTGGTCAGTATTTCTGCCTTACCCCCAAGATAATGGGCTGTCATTTCACAAAGATCCGTGAGATAATAAGGACTGTCCTTCAGTTCTTCGGATGCTGACAGAAATGCTTCCAGTCCCCGGAAGTAGTCCTCATTCATATAGATGGATCCGTTCTTCACCGTTCCCGGACGGAACTGCCAGTTGAAACGGGGATGATCCGTAAACGTTCCATATACAGACTTCAGGAGATAATCCCAGGCTTTCATCAACTGAGCCGGAGCCTTGCCGTAACGGTTGATGCTGTACTGCTTCAACCAGTCACGTACATCCATACGGTGGTCACTCCAGCCCGCATCAGTTACCAGTTCATAAAGCACTTCGTTATTCTCGATTCCTTCGGGAGCCAGTCCGTGAGCTACCAGATTTCCCCGGTTGGAGGAAGAAAGTGCTTCCAGATGACCGTTGGCATAGAAATCAAGAACACCCGTCATTCCCGTCTTTCCTCCCATATTGGGAATCACACTGTAGACCCACTGTTTGTTGTAGAATCCCTTGTAATATTCCCAGTTCACTTCCGAATGCCAGAAATGCCTGTTGTAATCAACGGCCAGGTCCAGAAGCAGCATCTTATCATCGGGAACCCGGGACACAAGGGCACCCAGAGTCTCGTAGTCCCAGATATGACGCTGGTAGCCGAACATCCAGCCCTGCATGACCCACACGGCATCCTTATTGGCACGCTTTATGGAACTATAAACCTTCTCACCATAAGAAGCCGCCATTTCATAGCGGGCAGGATTTCCCTTCTCCGGAAAAGGTATGTCCATCTCATTGAAACTGTCTACCAGGTAATAGTCACATTTACCGAACTCTTTCTCCCATTCCTTGATGAACGCCTCAGAAATCTTTGCGAACAAAGGCTCTGTGGGAGAAATCATCCAATTATGGAAGGCACCTCCCCAATGGGTTTCAACAATATGAAGATCCGGATAGATCCGCTTGAATGCTTCCGGTATGAAACCGGGGAAGCCCGGACAAATCGGCTTCATGCCCAAAGCACGCATCCGGTCGAGGATCTTATGCTGAAGAGCCAGCTGACCGGCATGCCAGTCCGGATTCAAAGGGCCGTCTATCCCGCTCACATTACCCATACGCATCCAGGGCAGGTGTGCCGGACCGACAAAATAACTGTTTATCTCCTCTTCCGTCAGTCCCATCTTTTGCCAGACACGGGCAAGAATGGCTTCATAGCCAACCAGGGCCAGCGGCATATTGATGCCATGAAGAGCCATCCAGTCGATTTCCTGTTCCCAGCGTGCCCAATCCCAATAAGGCATCGTGTAGCCATAAGTACAGACATTAAAATAATAATGATTCCGGAAAGGGGACTCTACCCTGACGGAAGAAGCAGCAGGCAATTCTTCCGGAAGACGGATATTATTGCCGCTCCAGGTATACATGCCCAGACGGTGAGTCTTGACATAATCATAGAATCCCCGGCAAAGAGATACATTGTCCGAGCCTTTCAAATGCAAAACTCCATCCTTTACGGAATATTCATAATACATGTTTCCGGCTCCTTTCCTCAATTCCAGCTTCACCGGAACAGAAGACTGCTTACTTACACGCTGGAGCACACGAAAAGCCTCATCAGTCTTTCGGGCTGTAGCCGTAAATATATTGATAAGACAAAACAAAACAAGCCATCTATTCATACATATCAGCATTAAAAAAGCAGCCGGGAAATTAAATATCCAGGCTGCTTTAGATCAAAATCCTATTTATTTGTTAAATTCAACAATTTCTATAGTCCAATCCTTTTTATTTCCATTTGCAGCCTGAACTACATAACGATTTAACTTACTCCAATCTGCAGGTACACCTAATTGAGAAGAATCTCCAACAGGGCTCATACGAGCTGCAGTAGAAATAGAAACCGCTACAACCAGGTTAGAGGTTGACAGATTGCCCAGTTCTCCTGCGGGAAATTCACTTGGGACTGAAACTTTTATCTTTACACTGCCAGATTCACTATCAATATCTGCATCAAAAGTCAAATCAACTTCTTTCACCAGATATTCACCGGAAGCTGGTGACTTTTCATCTGTCATATACCGATAACGCACTGCGCTGACAGAAGTAATTTCTGCATCTTCATACTCTGGCAGATCTTCAAGACCACCTTTTAAACATGACGAAAACAGTAAAGCCGAAAAAACTAAAGTCAAACAATATAATATCTTTTTCATAAATAAAAATTTAATTACCATCCTTCATTTTGTTTATCAATAATTCCCGCTGCTGTACGCGTGTCAATTTGTCCTTGCGGTATAGGGAACAAATAGCGTTTTGTTGTAAACTTACGGTTCCAGCTATTAAGCAATGTCAACTGACCAATGCAGGCAGATTTTCTATCACTTGATATTGAAATCTTATAAACAGGGGCATTCAGATCTTTAATGACATCTCCAGCATTACGTCCATAATTACTGTAAGAACCATATTTACCCCATCTCAAATAACTGAAATAGATATCAGCCTCTTCATAAGCCATTTCAACACGTCTTTCACGAATATAGTCTTTCCAGGCTTCTTCAAGTGTGGATGCCTGAGAAGCAGGAAGGCCTCCATGCTTAACACGTGTTGCATTCAATGCTGTAACGGCATTGGCTACATCCCCTTTCAGCAAATATGCTTCTGCAAGATTCATATACATTTCACCCAAACGAGCTATCACATAATGGAAATTAATCTTGTTAGAAACATAAACTCTCGGATCAACCAATACGGTATACTTACGCCAGTAATAACCAGTCGTTGTCGTATACCAGCCACCATCTTCCTTTGAACGTATACCCTGAGATGCACTACCTCCCATATTTGTCTCTATATATTCTTTCTGCCATTCCGTCTTGTCACGAACAATTGTAGCATCCATTCGTTTATCACGGTTAGAATACATCAGATCACTGATATCGCGTGTACATCCATCTTTAACTTTCAGATTATACGTAAACAGCGGATAATCTTCACGGCCTGTTATAAGGTCTACGGCTGTAGGTATATGTCTTTTTTCACCGTCAAATCGAGTAAAAGTTTCTATTGAACCCTCGCTCAATCCTGAAGTACTGAGAAAATCTACGTTGTCAAGTATCTGAGAAGATTCATACCACGACTTTGCTTCCCCTGTTTTTTCATCAATGACCAGATACTGATCAACAAGATCCTGAGTCGGCCAATATGATCCCCATCCGTCAAATGTTTTCTTTTCATCAAAAGTAGTAGTTCCATCGGCACTACCCTTTTGAAGTTCATCAATAGGAAGATTAGGCATAACATTTATCATCTCATTAAAACTTCCCACTGTAGCATCTTTATCCAGATAATAACGTCCCATAATTATTTCAGGATCCTCTGGAGACTCATCATTAAACATTCCTCCATAATTCTCAGTCAGAGTATATTTTCCTGAATTAATGACATCATTGGCAGAAGAAATAGCCAAATCCAAATACTGCTCGTTTTTTGTATAAGCATAAGCTTGCAAAGCAGCACGGCTTCTCAAGGCTAAAGCTACATATTTATTGGCACGTCCACTTTCAGAAGTTTCCGGCAATCCCTCAACAGCTTTATTCAAATCATCCAGAACCAGTTCATAACTCTTATCGACACTCTCAGTCAATGGAGTCTGAAAAGCTTCCGTATCATCCACAGAAAGAACTCGTGTAATAGGCACAAAGCGTCCCATCTTTCGGGTCATATCGAAATATAATACTCCTCTCAAGAAATGACCTTCAGCTATCAACTGCTTTTTCTGCTCTTCAGATAAATTGGAGCTTGCAACTTTCTCCAGAATCATATTACAGCTACGTTGCTCACCAAAACGTCCAAAACCATAATCTGAATACGCATCAATACCTGTTTCAGTAGCTACAGTATTTATAGAGTTACCAACCTGATCACAATATGCACCATTAGGAGTCAATACTTCCCAGGCAGCAGAATTTCCGGAAAAATTTGCTATGGTGTTATTATATGTCTGTATAACAAAAGCCTCAGCCGTTTCATAGCTTCCCCATACCAAATCTTCACTATAGCTTTCGAATGGCTTTGTATCCATTACATCACATGATGACAATACTCCAGAAAAAGCAATGCCCATGCAAAAAAGACCTGTATATATATTGTTTTTCATTATATTACGCTTTAAAATCCTAAATTCAAACTAACTGCAAAAATTCTCTCATTGGGATATCCGTAATGCTCAACAGATGCATTTTCCGGGTCAAGACCATATTTTGTCGCCTCAGATATAGTAAATAAGTTCTGACCGGAAATGGCCAATGATGCTTTCGACAACCAATTTACATCCTTCAACAACGAGTGTTTAAAGTCATATCCAAATGAAAAATCTTTCATACGAAGGTAAGCACCGTTTATCAGCCAGAAACTACTTGAAACATAATTATTGTTTCCATTAAGACCTGCGCTTGACATCAAACGGGGATATTTTGCATCCGTATTATCCGGTGTCCAGAAGTCGGTATGATAATCATAAATAACAGGTAATTCACCTGCTTGACCACCATTCATCTGAGCTGTACCGGTCAAATACATATCAAATCTGGTAGCTCCCTGGAACAAAGCTGATAGGAAGAATCCTTCGTACTGTAATTTAATATTAATACCATAGTTACCTCTCGGGAAACTGCTTTTTCCAGTACGTACCATATCTGAGTCGTCAATCTTACCATCACCATTGAAGTCCGAATATTTCAAGTCTCCAGCAGTCAGATCATAAGAGCCTAAACGCTTGACGCTGTTATAAACATCCTGTGCATCTTTATAGAAACCTAAACATTCATATAAGTTTCCATAATATCCGGTTTGCTGAGTAGCACGTTTGTAGGGATTCATCAAATCACTTACTGATTCAGACGGATTGTTTGCCCACAACTGATCAAACTTAGTAAAGTTAGCAGAGATGTCATAAGAGAATTTACCAATATTATCTCTCCAGCCCAAAGTAAAGTCAAAACCAGCTCTTCTATGTTCACCGTCTGTTGAAACTCTCGGCAAGGACATACCCAGCGGTGCTGTATAACCTACATCAATTTGATTAGGAGCATATAAGAATCCTTTTGTCTTGTAATAGAAATAGTCGATAGAACCATATAATCTATTTTTTAAAGAAGAGAAATCAATACCCATATCAAACTGATCTGTTGTAAACCATGATATATCAGAGGAAGGAATATCTCCTTCTGAAAAACCAGGTACATAAGCACCGTTTAAGACCCAGGCCTGATTGTTCAAGTTGTAAGAACTCATATATTCAAATCGTCCAATATGAAAAACATCAGTATCACTTCCCCAGTTATCCAGACCAACCTGTCCATAAGATGCACGCAACTTCAACTGGTTGAAAACATCTTTCTCAACCAAATCTTCCATGAAAGCTTCGTCAGCAATGCTCCATCCTACCGAACCGGAGTAAAAAGCACCCCAGCGGCGGTTTTTCGGGAAATTATCAGAACCGTCATAACGGATACTTCCTTCAACAAAGTATTTATTATTGTAATTATACTTTATTTGTCCGATAAAGCCTGCACGCCCGTTTTCACCTTCACTACCACCGTTTTTCTGTGAACTTTCCGGACCCGGATTAATCTGATCTATCGGGAAATCATAGTTTTCACGTTGAACCCAGTATGTACTTGCAAAGCCATAAGTTGCTTCATAACCTCCTAACAACGAGATAGAATGTTTACCGAATGTCTTGTCATAGTTAGCAAAGAACTGAAGTGTATATGTATGTCCATAATTCGTTGAATTATAGAATAATGGTTTTGCACTATATATCGGCTCTTCTGAATCATAATTATATTTTGCAGAATCTTTTCTCCACTTTTTATTAGCTACCATTGCATATCTGTAGTTTCCTGCAGCACGCAATTTCAATCCGTCAACCCAGGGTACAGCCCATTCAAATTGCAAATTACCATTAATCAGTTTTCTGTCTTCATTATTATATCCTGCATCATCTGCAATTTCTGCAACAGGGTTATCATTTACATTATAGGGTAAGCCATACTTATTGACACCAGGGATCAGAGGTGATTTATTTTGAATATGACTGAAAACATAATAAGGACCATCGCTGGTGGAAGTATACGGATGCGTTGTTTTCTTGATATATCCATCCAGAGTCGTAGTTACTTTCAGACCGATAGTCTTTATTAAAGAACTCTGACTGAGGCGGAAATTGGTACGCTGCATATTATAACTGTTGTTTTCATACAATGATCCCTGATTTATATGACCAAGACTCATATAATAGTTATTAATATCCGTACCGCCAGTCATTGTTACCTGATGTTTGGACTGCGGAGCAAATTCGCGCAAAACCAGGTCTCTCCAGTTCGTATTATTATTCTGAATAGGATCCGATCCGTCTTTCATCTTTTGAATGCGATCTTCACTAAACGCATCAGGAAGCCCGTCATTGCGTTTGGCGATATTGGCATATTCAGCACGAGTCCATGAATCCAAAGGTTCAGCCCAGTTGGCCGGTTGTGCTATACTATAGTTGAATGAATAATCAATACGTGGTTTGCCTTCCTTACCCTTTTTGGTCGTAACCTGAATAATACCATCTGCTGCACGCGAACCATACACTGCAGTTGCCGACGCATCCTTCAAAACAGACAAAGCTTCAATATCATCAGGAGACAAGAGTACAAAGTCATCATAATTTCTGATAACACCATCAATAACGACCAGAGGAGTTCCTCCACCACGAATACTGATAGTAGGTGTCTTGTCAATACCACCACCTGCACCCTGAACAATCAGACCGGCAGCTCTACCAGCCATACCCTGGGTAATATTGGAAACAGGCAAATCTCCTATTTCTTCAGTCTTAACAGAAGAAACAGATGCGACCATCGCTCTTTTGGTTGTAGAACCATATCCGACAACAACGACTTCATCAAGAATTTCAGAATCTTCCTTCAGAACTACCACGATATCAGTTTTACCTTTAAATGAGACATTTTGAGTTTTATAACCAATATAGGAAATCTCCAGAATCGAAACATCTGAATTGACATCCAATGCAAACTTACCATCCAGATCCGTAATTGTTCCTACGGTTGTACCCTTGACTCTGATATTCGCTCCGATAATAGGCATTCCCTGCTCATCACTTACAATACCTGTAATTTTCTTTGTAACAGACTGCTGGGCAACATCTGCTTTATCAGAATGGATAACAACCTGCTTATCACCCTTTATTGTATAAGCTATACCAGCCTGACTACAAATTGTATTCAGTACCTCATCAATCGGCTGGTCTTTCACATTGATATTAACTTTCTTAGACAGTCCAGACAAATTATTGTCATAAAAGAAACGATACTCTGACTGCTTCTCAATCTGATGAATCACAGATTTAACAGAACTGCCGTTTACGTTTAGCGTTATTTGTGAGTAAGAATTAAGGCTTGCAGCAAGCATAATGCTCAATAAGCAAGACTTTGATAAATAATGCTTGAAATTACTTACATTTTTCATGCTTTTTGAATGTGTTTTCATTAGTTATACGTAATTTTACAAGCAAAATCAGTTTATATAAAAGAAAAGAAACCGCCAAGTAATCCAATCTTTTATTTATCTGATTTTACTAATATCTCTTTACTTACGATGAGGATGTGTCAGAACGGATACATCCTCATTCTTTTTAAGGTCCTTCCTGTGCTTTCATTTCTCAATAAGATTAATAATTTAAATCATTTTTGTTTATCTAGTATTATTGAATCATTTACTACCTCATAAACTACCGGAGAAGTCAGGCTAATAATCTCCAGCACATTTATAAGACTATTATTTTTAATGACTCCCGAAAAATTATATTCTTTAATTTCGTCAGAATCAAACTTTATTTCCATATTGTACATACGGCTCAGCTCCTTTGCTATTTCTTCCAGGGTTGCTCCATTAAAAGCAAATTCACCTTTTGTCCAGCTATTGGAGTATTTTGCATTTTCAACTTCAATCACACTCAGTCCATTACTGCTTTTGCCAAAACAGGCTTGTTGATTGGGCAACAGAATAGCCTCTTGTCCGGGAGTGGAAATTTTCACCTTTCCTTCCAGCAAAGTTGTAGTTATTTCATCTTCGTTCGGATAAGACTGTACATTAAAGGCAGTACCTAGCGCCTCAACATCCATAAGTCCGGTACTTACCAGAAAACGGTGTTCCTTATCCTTGGCAACCTCAAAATACGCTTCACCTGTCAATCTTATCTTACGTTCTTTTACACCGTAAGTATTATCATATTCCAGCTTTGAATCTGAATTCAGCCATACTTTTGTACCATCCGGCAATACCAGATTACTCCGCTGTCCTTTATCTGCATAAACTACAAAGTTTTTCACATCACTTTCGGAGGAATAAAAATAATAAGCAGAAAATACAGAAACGACCATTGTAACCAATATCGCAGCTGCATACTTCATTACATTCATCCATACAATCTTTCTACCTGCAGCCGATTGATTTTCTGTTTCATGCTGACAAATATTCTGTTTTATATTCATCAACATCTTATATTGCAATTCGGCAGAGACACCGGTATCCGGTGTTTCTTTCCATCGCTTTTCATAGAACGCAGAAATAGTACTGCGAGCATCACCATCATGCTGTATCCAATCAAGCAATGCCTTTTCTTCTTCAGGAGTTGTCAGCCCCTGCATATATTTTTCCAACAATTCAATATAGTCCATTTTATCCTCCTTCTGTATTGTATATCCTTTAAAGCTTCAAATCACTTACAAGCTATTAAAAGAAAATAAGTATTTAACGTTAATTAATAATTAAAAAGCATGCTCAACCAAGCATGCTTAATTACTTTGAATGATAAATAGTAAGATTAAAAGTCCTAATCCTTCATCTGAAAGAAGTTTCCGCTTCAAAAAACAAGTAGCTCTATACAATTGAGTTTCAACGGTTCTTTCTGAAATAGACAAACGCAAAGCTATTTCTTTGTTTGACAACCTCTCAAACCGGCTTAATTTAAAGATCTCCCGACGTGCAGGAGGCAATTCCTCTACAAGACTGCGACAAAGTTCTTCTGTAAAATGATAATCCAATGTCTGTATGGTACTCATATCGAGAACATCCTCCTCTTCCTGCAGTTGCCTGAGTGATTGTTCAGACAACAGTTTCTGCTCAGTTTCCTTATAGACCATGTTTCGGGCTATCGTGAAGAGATAGGCATTAAAATTCTGCTCCGGATTTATTTCGTGACGCTTTTCCCATATTTTCAAGAATACATTCTGAGTTATATCCTGAGCTATTTTAGGCGAGTACAACAACGAATTTGCAAAATTGTAGACATGGGCATTGTATTTCCAATATATAAATTCGAAAGCCTTTTCATCATCATTTGACAAGCGAAGCAATATATTTTTAGGTACCATATTATCCATGTTACAACACTTTAAGCAGCCATTTCATTTTTTATTTAGCTTTATCTATGAGTTCAATATAAATGCATCTTTCCTGCAAATAAAATCTCATAAGACTTCATAAAATCCGATTTTTGAAAAATAATCCTATTATAAGAGTTACATAGTAAAAAAATATATAAAACACAACGGAAGCAAAGATATAAAATTAATTAATTTGTTCAAGACAACATTTCTGTAAAATTTTACAGGAACTAAAAATTTAATCTCTTTCAATTCCAGGAGCATTAATCGCTTTTTCCAATAAACCACTAAACCTTCATACCCATATACCAACCGATTACAAAAGAGTTGAAGCTGATCGAATATACATTATTTAAAAAGCAAAGCCCCCTCAAAGTTATTTTGAGAGGGCTTTACAATAAAACAGATTACTTACTGCATCAAACTCCGATCTGCGATTTCAGGAGAATGTCACCCCACCAGATATTTAGCATACTTTCCTGTCAGCCTGCGAAGCAGATTGACCAGCCCCCATGAAGCCCCAAAGGCTATCAGGGCAGCAACCGGAATCTGAACCGCTACTGGTATGTGACACATACGGGCCAGCAGGACACACGGGCCGGTGAAAAAGTAATGAATCATATACACCCCGAAACCGCATACCGTCAGATTGGCAAGTGCCTGCCGCAAACGTTCATTCCGCACATTCACCTTCTTGGCTATCAAGAAGCAGGGCACTGTCATCATAACCACATTGGGAGAACAGTAATAGAAAAACATCTCAAGCTGTTCTTCGGTATATTCCGGTAATGATGTGATGTGACGGAATCCCAGAAAAGTAATCAGGAAACCTATTACAAAAGAAGGAATTCCCCAGCCAAGGGTCCTGGCCAGACTAAAGTCATGGTGGCGGAGATAATGGCCCAGCAAAAGATAACCATTAAAACCGGCAAAGTTATAAAGCATATAAAATTCGTTCCAAGAACAGGATCCCCACAGATAAGGATTCACAAATTCCCGGTAGTAAGGAACAAACAGCGTCACTCCCCAGGCTGCCAGGAACCACAGCTTTGCCTTTTCGGAGGCTTTCTCCACCCACGCAGAGAAGACAGGCATATAAAGATACATTCCGATCAACAGATAAATGTACCACATATGAACATCCAGCAACGAAAAGTTCAACGGTATACGGGATATATAGTCCATCGATACCGACAGAGACTGACGGGCAGCTTCCTCTCCGGAGTATGGGAAGAAATCCAGAATCAGTTCGGGCCTGCATCCCAGCAGACCGGTGATCCAGGGAAACAGATTATAGATGACTGACCAGATCAGAAACGGCCAGAATACCCGGCTGATACGTTTTCTGTAGAAAGCTCCCGTATCACCTTTGACCGGCAACAGCAAAGCTCCCGTAATCATTACAAAAAGCGGAACGCACGGACGAAGAACAGATCCGTAAGCAGCTCCCCAGAACTTGATCTCACTGATATTGGCAGGCGGTTCGCCCGGATAAAAATTGAAAGGATCGGTCGAATGACAGCATACAACCGTAAACATAGCCAGCAGGCGGACAACATCCAGCCACACAATTTGCTTCTTAGCAACAGGATTCAAAGTATTCCCCATAGTAATATAATTTTAGAAAAAAGGAAATTCCGGATCACTCTGCAGATTCAGGCAGTATACCGACCGGAATTTCCTCTTTTCATTCTTATTTGTCTCCGTACATGCGCGCACGCATTTCCTTGATATGATCTGAGGTAATGTATTCATCATACTCCATCATCTTGTCAATGATACCGTTCGGAGTCAGTTCGATGATACGGTTTGCCACAGTTTCAATGAACTCATGGTCATGCGAAGCAAAAAGCACATTTCCCTTGTACGTCTTCAGGTTATTATTGAACGCCTGAATAGATTCCAGGTCCAGATGGTTGGTCGGTGTATCCAGAATCAGACAGTTGGCGTTACGCAACTGCATGCGGGCAATCATACAACGCATCTTTTCACCTCCCGACAACACGCTTACTTTCTTCATCACCTCTTCACCGGAGAACAGCATACGGCCGAGGAAGCCCTTCATCTCGACTTCATTGCCCTGACCATACTGGCTCAGCCAGTCTACCAGATTCAGGTCACAGTTGAAATAATCCGTATTGTCCAGCGGCAGATAAGCTGTAGTAATCGTCACACCCCAGTTGTAATGTCCTGCCTGCGCCTTGCGATGACCGTTGATGATTTCAAACAAAGCTGTCATGGCACGCGGGTCACGGCTCAGGAACACGATCTTGTCTCCCTTTTCAACGTTGAAGTTCACATCGTTGAAGAGCACTGTTCCTTCTTCTGTTTCGGCACGCAGTCCCGATACTTCCAGAATCTGGTTACCCGGTTCACGGTCCATGGTGAAGATGATACCCGGATATTTGCGTGAAGAAGGTTTGATTTCGTCCACATTCAGTTTTTCCAGCATCTTCTTGCGGCTGGTAGTCTGCTTGGACTTAGCCACATTGGCTGAGAAACGGCGGATAAACTCTTCCAGTTCCTTCCGTTTTTCTTCGGCCTTGGCCTTCTGGTTCTGCTGCTGGCGCAGAGCAAGCTGACTGGATTCATACCAGAAGCTATAGTTACCGGCAAAGAGGTTCACCTTGCCAAAGTCAATATCTACGGTATGGGTACAAACCGAGTCGAGGAAGTGACGGTCGTGACTTACCACCAGCACGGTATGTTCAAAATTAGAAAGGTATTCCTCAAGCCAGGTCACAGTATCCATATCCAGGTCATTGGTCGGCTCGTCGAGCAACAGATTGTCCGGATTTCCAAACAAGGCCTGTGCCAGCATCACACGCACCTTTTCCTTACCGCTGAGGTCTCCCATCAGCATGCCGTGCTTGTCTTCCTTGATGCCCAGTCCGCTCAGCAGAATGGCTGCATCGCTTTCGGCATTCCAGCCTTCCAGCTCAGCAAATTTCTCTTCCAGCTCTGCAGCTTTGATACCGTCTTCATCCGTAAAATCTTCCTTCGCATAAAGCGCATCACGCTGTTTCATGATATCCCAGAGAACCGTGTGTCCCATCAGCACGGTGTCAAGCACCGTATGGGCATCAAACTTAAAGTGGTCCTGACTCAACACGGACAAACGCTCGCCCGGTCCCAGGGTTACGCTTCCCTTGGTAGGATCCAGTTCACCTGAAATAACTTTCAGAAACGTAGACTTACCGGCACCATTGGCACCGATCACTCCATAAATATTTCCGTTGGTGAACTTCATGTTCACATCGTTGTACAACACTCTTTTACCAAACTGAACGGCTACATTCGAAACTGTAATCATTATCTATATACCTTATATTAATATTATCTCTGATTAACAACGTCTGCAAAGATAATACAAAAAAACGAGATACACCTCAAAAGCCGGCATTCATGCCTGGAAAAGAAGCCTGAACACAGGCTGACAAGACGACAAAGCATGAAAAAATAATGTCAGTGTGACAAATATTTCGTATTTTTGCAGCCGTTTTCCATATTAACTCCTATCAGGCACGAAATTTGTAGGAGAAAGAATAAACATTTATCAGCTAATAAAAACATAATTAAGATATGAGTACACAAGAAAACCATAACGTGGAAGAAGAAATGGCAAAACAGGAAGAAACTGTGACCGAAAACGCGGAACAGCAAGCTGCTGCAGAAGCTGCAGAAGAACAGCAGGAGGTTGCAGATCCGGTGATGCAGGAACTGGAAGCCGCCAAGGCAACCATTGAAGAGCAGAAGGACAAGTATCTCCGTCTGTCCGCTGAGTTTGACAACTACCGAAAACGTACCATGAAGGAAAAAGCCGAACTCATCAAGAACGGAGGTGAAAAGGCAATCAGCGCCATCCTTCCCATTCTGGACGATCTGGAAAGAGCTTTGCACAACATGCAAAGTGCTGACGACGTAAAAGCTATGTATGAAGGTATCGATCTGATCTACCAGAAATTCCTCAAAGGTCTTTCACAGGAAGGACTGCAGAAGATGGAGCCCGTAGGCGAAACTTTCGATACGGACTATCACGAAGCCGTTGCCCTGGTACCCGCTCCGAGCGAAGACCAGAAAGGAAAGGTACTCGACTGTGTACAGACCGGTTACAAACTGAATGACAAAGTGATCCGTCACGCAAAAGTAGTAGTAGCACAATAAGAAGATCATGGCAAAGAGAGATTACTACGAAGTGCTTGGGGTAGACAAGTCTGCCTCAGCCGATGAGATCAAGAAAGCATACCGAAAGAAAGCCATCCAATATCACCCGGACAAGAATCCGGGCGATAAGGAAGCGGAAGAGAAGTTCAAGGAAGCAGCCGAAGCTTATGAAGTGCTGAGCAATCCGGACAAGCGTGCCCGTTACGATCAGTTCGGACATGCCGGAGTGGACGGAGCAGCCGGAGCCGGCGGATTTGGAGGATTCGGAGGACAGGGCATGTCTATGGACGATATCTTCTCCATGTTCGGCGACATCTTCGGAGGCCACAGCGGATTCGGAGGCTTTGGAGGTGGCGGTGGCCAGCCCCGTCAGCGCAAGTTCCGCGGCTCCGACCTGCGGGTAAAGGTAAAACTGAACCTGAAGGAAATCTCTACCGGTGTAGAAAAGAAATTCAAACTTAAGAAATACGTGCAGTGCAGTCACTGCCACGGAACAGGAGCTGAAGGCGACGGAGGCGTAGAAACCTGTCCGACCTGTCACGGTACGGGAAGCGTAACCCGCACCCAGCAAAGTATCTTCGGCATGATGCAGACTCAGACCGTATGTCCCCAGTGTGGCGGCGAAGGTAAAATCATCAAGAACAAATGTTCTGCCTGCGGCGGCGAAGGTATCGTATATGGTGAAGAAGTCGTAACGGTAAAGATTCCGGCAGGTGTGGCTGAAGGCATGCAGGTGACTATCAACGGCAAGGGTAATGCCGGTAAGCACAACGGTGTGGCAGGCGATCTGCTGGTACTCATCGAAGAGGAAAAGCATCCGGAACTGGTGCGCGACGAGAGCGACCTGATCTACAACCTGCTGCTGAGCGTTCCGACCGCAGCCCTTGGAGGAACAGTGGAAATCCCGACCATCGACGGAAAAGCGAAAATCAAGATCGAACCGGGTACACAGCCGGGCAAAGTGCTTCGTCTGCGCGGCAAAGGACTTCCTTCCATCAACAGCTACGGCTATACAACCGGAACGGGCGACTTGCTGGTTCATATCAGCATTTACATTCCCGAAACTCTGACCAAAGAAGAAAGACAGGCTTTGGAAAAATGGCAGGAATCTGAAAGTTTCAAGCCTAACATGAGCCTGAAAGAAAAAATATTCAAGAAGTTCAGAAGTCTGTTCGACTAAACAGGCTTTCCGGACTGTTACGGCTGAAGATAATTCCGTATGCCTCTGGCACGGCAATAATCTTCAGCCGTTTTTGTATATATAGCCTCCGGAAACGACCGCACGATTCAGCCCAAACGACCGCACAATTCGGCCCAAACGACCGCACGATCAGGCCGCAACGACCGCACGATCAGGCCGCAACGACCGCACGATTCAGCCTGATCGAACGTATAATGCAAGAGACGTGATTAAGACATCTTATCGAAAAAGAAAAGATATTACACACAAGAAGCCTGTTTTCGTCATGCATTACTCCAGTTACTAAATCTTCAAAGATAAATACCTATAGTTCAATTAGTTATCACCAAAACAAAAAAAACATAACAGAATTAGTTTAAATCCCGAGCTTTTATTATTTTTGTCATATATTTAAATTCATTTTATTATTTAATGAGGTCATAATATAGCCTTTAAGTCAGACATAAACATATATGCATCATTACTAAATACACTGATTCCATAGTTTTAAAACAAAACGGATTTAGTTGTAAACTTTCAACAGCTTTCTAACTATTAACCTTTAAATATACATTTATGAAAAAAATCTTATTTATCAGCACATTATTATTTCTGATCGGATGCCAGAATGTATCTGAGCAACATCCGATAAGGAATGTAGACCTAAAAGGAGAAGTCGTACTTTCTGACAGCATGCTGGGAATTTCAAGCCCCGTCTACATTCAAGTTGTAGATACAATGTGGGTAACGGTCAATCTTCAGGGAGATACGCTGGTTGATGTATGGGGAGCTTCATCCAGAAAACGGTTGAATTCGTTTATCGCGAAAGGAGATGGTCCTCTGGAGTTCAGAAGAATTGATTCATTCAGAGCCGATGAGAAAACACAATCCCTCTATATGTATGACATCTATAAAAGGCGTTTGTTTAAAGTTGCATATTCGGATCTGCTGCAACCGAAACCAGCCGTACAGGAAGTCTTTTCCTGGAATCTGGAAGACAATACCCCCTTCTCTCTGATGGGAACAGTTCGAGCCGACAATTATTTTATTGCTACCAATATAACTGATACGGCATCATATGTAGTAAAAGAGCCGGACGGAAACATAAAAGCCATTGGAAAGTTCCCGGATAAAAATCATGTGGATCCAGCCATGACGAATATGTGCAATGCCACTTTATATGATCTGACAATGACTGTAGCTCCAGACAATCAGAAAATAGCTGTCAGCTGCCATTTGGCGGACATGCTGCAAATTATCAAAGTAGACAAAGGACGTTTTCCCATCCAGACGGAAATCAATGCCTATCCGAATGATATATACCTGATGCCTACAGGAGATGGCGAAATGCAAGGTCTGGTCACCGCCAAGACAAAACGCTATTATATCGGAATAGCAGCCACTGATGACTACATTTATGCCATCTGGCATGGTGATGTCCTGCCTGAAGGAAACAAAGGCTATTTGAACAGTTCTCTTGTCCGTGTGTTTAATTGGGAAGGTAAAGAATGTTACCAGCTCCATCTGGACAGAAGCATTTTCTACTTAACTGTAACTCCGGACAATAAAACGCTTATGGCTCTTACCGACAAAGGCGAAGGTATATCTGTACTCAAGTATGAAATGGATTTACCTTAATCTTATTATTTTTATCTCCTTAGGTCTTATAACCTCATGTGGAAATAAAAAAACATCATGGTATATTATACAACGAATGAAGTAAAGGTACATCTAAATCATAAATTTACCTTTCCAGACAGTACCTTTACTCCATTCCCTTCTGCATAAATACATACGCATAAAACATGTTCACTTATGATAAGAAATTCAGGTATCTTTCTGTCTTTCCTGTTTTTGGCTTCTTGCTCTTTTTCAGGCAAGACAGAAAAGCAATCTTCATTTGAACCGGGCATGGTTCTTTCGTATGATAAAGCCTTGCCGCTGAGCCAGAAGTACTCAGATCTTTTTTCCCGGGTTGAAACCATTCCACTGGACACAACCGGCAACTTCCTTGTATCTGATATCCGCCAGTTCCGCTATGCACTTGATCATTTCTTTGTGCTGAGCAGAGATGAAATTCTGATCTTTGACCGGCAGGGAAAAGGAACCGCCCGCATCAACCGCTATGGACAGGGCAGAGAAAAATACCTTTCCCTTTTGGGATTTGACGTCTGCGAAAAGGACAGCACAGTATGTCTGCTGACCTATCCTTCCAAGCTGATGCATTTTTCACTTGACGGAAGGTTGCTCCGGGAACATAAGATAGGAGTCCGGGGATTTGAGATCGCCCTGTTGCCGGATCATTCCTGGAGTATCTTTACGAATAATCTCCGTCAGCCGGAAAGCGACACGATCACATTGCTTGATATTTATGACGAAACAAACGGTACAAGCAGACACCTTATCGACGGATATACCAACCTCGGGAATCAGCTGCTTCCTTCTTTCCAGCAGAACCGCGTCTTTACGCATTCACGGAACGGCCGGGAAGTATTGTTCGCCCATCCGTTGTCAAACCATATCTGGTCTATAACCTCGCAGGATTCTGTACGCATCAAATATACGCTGGATTTCGACGAAAAGAATCCACCGGAAGACGCTCCCGAAATGATTCATCCGGATGAAAGCCCGGCCGATGCCGTCATGAAATACTGGCCTGTCTACGGATTCAACAGTTGTTGGGAAAACAACCGCTACCTCTATATCCAGGCTTTCGTGGACAAACAGTTGAAAGATATCCTTTTCGACAAGCAGTCCCGACAACTTTATGCCGGATGGATGACGGACGATCTGATCTACTGTCAGATCAGACCGGTTGAAGCCACAGACGAACTCCTTGTCGGATATATTACGGCAGACGACCTGATCAGTCTGGAAGACTATCTGAATTCACGACCAGAGGAAAAGCAACCCGAACAGGTGACCCGACTGATTGAACGGGCACAAGAAGAAGGAAATCCAATAGTCTGCCTGTATCATATGAAACAAAAAATCCATCCCTGAGAATGAAGTGATGAACAACTCCGGGATTCCTTTAAAAAGGCCGAGACGTTTTTTGAAAACGCTTCGGCCTTTGATATAAAACGTTTCGGCGTGTAAAAAAAAGAATTCGGCGTTTTTTCAATATCCTTTCTCACAAATTTCCCCATAAGGCCGGGTTAAATAATGTTATTATCATTCGTTTTATTATGCAATTCGGACAAAGTGCCTTATTTTTGTTCACATCATTAACCTAAAAATATCATTACGACATGAAAAAATATCCGAAAATCGGAATCCGGCCGACCATTGACGGCCGCCAGGGAGGAGTTCGTGAAAGCCTCGAAGAAAAAACCATGAGTCTGGCAAAAGCTGTTGCCGAATTAATCACCAGCAATCTTAAAAACGGAGACGGAAGTCCTGTGGAATGTGTCATCGCAGACGGTACTATCGGACGTGTGGCTGAAAGTGCTGCCTGTGCAGAAAAGTTTGAACGCGAAGGCGTCGGCGCCACTATTACCGTTACATCCTGCTGGTGCTATGGCGCAGAAACCATGGATATGAATCCGTATTATCCCAAAGCAGTATGGGGATTCAACGGAACAGAACGTCCCGGAGCTGTTTATCTGGCAGCCGTACTGGCCGGACATGCTCAGAAGGGCTTGCCCGCTTTCGGTATTTACGGACGTGACGTACAGGATCTGGACGACAATACGATTCCGGCTGACGTAGCAGAAAAGATTCTCCGCTTTGCACGTGCCGCACAGGCTGTGGCTACCATGAGAGGCAAGTCATACCTGTCTATGGGTAGTGTGTCCATGGGTATCGCAGGATCTATCGTCAACCCGGACTTCTTCCAGGAATATCTGGGCATGCGCAATGAATCAGTTGACCTGACTGAAATCATCCGCCGTATGACTGAAGGTATCTATGACAAGGAAGAATTTGAAAAAGCCATGGCTTGGACCGAAAAACATTGCAAATGCAATGAAGGCAAGGACTTCAATACTCCGGCCAAGACCAAGAACCGTGCAGAAAAGGATGCTGACTGGGAATTCATCGTGAAGATGACCATCATCATGCGCGACCTGATGCAGGGCAACCCCAAACTCAAGGAAATGGGCTTCAAGGAAGAGGCTTTGGGACATAACGCCATCGCTGCCGGTTTCCAGGGACAGCGCCAGTGGACCGACTTCTATCCGAACGGCGACTACTCGGAAGCTTTGCTGAACACTTCATTCGACTGGAACGGTCTGCGTGAAGCTTACGTTGTGGCTACCGAAAACGATGCTTGCAACGGTGTGGCTATGCTCTTCGGTCATTTGCTGACCAACCGCGCACAGATCTTCTCTGACGTCCGTACTTACTGGAGCCCGGAAGCCGTGAAACGTGTAACCGGCAAAGAACTCACCGGAATGGCTGCCAACGGTATTATTCACCTGATCAACTCAGGAGCAACGACTCTCGACGGAACCGGACAGCAGCAGGATGCCAACGGAAACCCGACCATGAAGCCTTACTGGGAAATCAGCGAAGAAGAAATGAACAAGTGTCTGGAAGCCACTACCTGGTATCCGGCTAACCGTGATTATTTCCGCGGCGGAGGTTTCTCATCCAACTTCCTGTCAAAAGGTGGCATGCCTGTTACCATGAGCCGACTGAATCTGGTGAAAGGACTCGGTCCTGTGCTGCAGATCGCAGAAGGATGGACAGTAGAAATCGATCCGGAAATCCACAAGCTGCTTGACGAACGTACCGACCGTACATGGCCGACTACCTGGTTCGTACCCCGCCTGTGCGACAAACCGGCTTTCAAGGATGTATACTCTGTCATGAACAACTGGGGAGCTAACCACGGAGCTATCAGCTACGGACACATCGGTCAGGATCTGATCACGCTTGCTTCCATCCTGAGAATCCCGGTATGCATGCACAATGTGGATGAAGACAAGATCTTCCGTCCCGCTGCATGGAATGCCTTCGGTATGGACAAGGAAGGAGCAGACTACCGTGCATGTACAACCTATGGTCCGATTTACAAATAAACCTTTAATCATTCTAAGATCATGATTCATCGCTTTATACTCAACGAAGTATCTTATTTCGGACCGGGTGCCCGCAAGATGCTTCCACAGGAAATCAAGAGACTGGGACTCCACAAGGCGCTGGTGGCAACCGATAAAGAACTGATCCGCTTCGGCGTGGCACAAAAGGTGCTCGACGTACTGGAGGAAGCAGGCGTTCCTTACGAGCTGTTCAGTGAAATCAAGCCGAATCCTACCGTAAGCAATGTGAAAGCCGGCGTAAAGGCATTCAGCGAATCGGGTGCGGATTTTATTCTGGCCATTGGCGGAGGTTCGTCAATCGATACGGCCAAAGCCATCGGTATCATCACCAACAATCCTTCATTCAGTGATGTAGTTTCACTGGAAGGCGTGGCTGATACCCAGCGTAAGTCTGTTCCCATCATTGCACTTCCGACAACAGCAGGAACCGCAGCCGAAGTGACCATCAACTATGTGATCACCGACGAGGAGAAACAGAAGAAAATGGTTTGTGTGGATCCGAACGACATCCCGGCCATCGCAATCGTGGATGCCGAACTGATGTACACACTGCCCAAAAGCCTGACAGCCGCTACCGGTATGGACGCTCTGACACACGCCATCGAAGGTCTGATTACCAAAGGTGCCTGGGAAATGAGTGACATGTTTGAAATCAAGGCTATCGAAATGATTAACCGTTATCTGGAAACAGCCGTCAAGGAACCGACCAATCCGGAAGCCCGCAACGGTATGGCTGTCGCGCAGTATATCGCAGGTATGGCCTTCTCGAATGTAGGTCTGGGAGTCGTACATGGCATGGCTCACCCGCTTGGAGCAATCTTTGATATTCCTCACGGAGTTGCCAACGCACTGCTGCTGCCGACCATCATGGAATTCAATGCACCGGCTGCCCTCGACAAATATGTACAGATCGCCAAAGCCATGGACGTATATGTTCCCGGCATGGGCCGCGAAGAAGCTGCCGACGCAGCCGTACAGGCCGTGAAGGATCTGTCTGTCCGTGTAGGTATTCCCCAGCATCTGTCGGAACTGGGCATCCAGGAAAAAGATCTGGACCGGCTGGCCGACGCTGCCTTTGCAGATGTCTGCACCCCCGGTAACCCGCGCGAAGTAAACAAAGAAATCATTCTTAATCTCTATCAGAAAGTATTATGATCACAAACGAACATATCCAAGAATTCCTGGCTCAGGCCCACCGCGTGGGAGATGCCAGACTGACCATCTGCAGCAGCGGAAACCTTTCCTGGAGAATCGGCGAAGAAGCTCTGGTTTCAGGTACCGGTTCATGGGTTCCCTCTTTGCAGGCAGAAAAAGTATCCATCTGCAACATTGCGACCGGTGAAGTGAAGAATGGCGTGAAACCGTCTATGGAAAGCGGTTTCCACCTGGGCATTCTCCGCGAACGTCCCGATGTGAATGTAGTGCTGCACTTCCAGTCAGAATATGCCACTGCCGTAGCATGTATGAACAAGAAGCCGACCAACTTTAACGTAACGGCTGAAGTTCCCTGCCACGTAGGACGCGAAATCCCTGTCATTCCTTACTACAGACCGGGATCTCCCGAACTGGCTCATGCCGTAGTAGAAGCCATGAAGGATCACAATTCAATCCTCCTGACCAATCACGGACAGGTGGTATGCGGAAGCAACTTCGATCAGGTATTCGAAAGAGCCATGTTCTTCGAAATGGCCTGCCGCATCATTGTGCAGTCGCATGGAGACTATTCTGTACTCACACCACAGGAAATTGAAGACCTGGATATCTACGTACTGGGAAAGAAGACCAAATAATACCTGACTGAACAAAAACGGAGGATGCGCCAGAAAGGAAACAAGACTGACACATCCTCCGGATTGTTTTTATAACCGACCAAAACCATTATCCTATCATGAACAACACTTATCTGGCCATCGATTTCGGTGGAGGAAGCGGACGCGTCATTGCCGGACAAATTACCGGCGGACAACTGCATCTGGACGAGATCTACCGTTTCTCCAACCGACAGATCAAGATGGGGAACCATATCTATTGGGACTTTCTGTCCTTATTCGAAGAAATGAAAAACGGCATCCGCTTTGCCGTACAAAAAGGCTATCATGTCACCAGTATCGGTATTGACACCTGGGGAGTGGATTTCGGACTGCTGGACCGTGCAGGAAATCTGCTGGGAAATCCCCGCTGCTACCGTGACCCGTATACAGAAGGGGCTCCGGAAGAAGTATTCAAAACCTTGTCACCATCCGAACATTACCGGGAAAGCGGCATTCAGGTGATGCCCATCAATTCCCTCTTTCAGCTCTATGCCATGAAAAAGGAATGTCCGGATCTGCTGGAATGTGCAGACAAACTGCTTTTTACTCCCGACCTGTTCAGCTACTTCCTGACCGGTACCGCCAACAATGAATATTGCATCGCCTCTACTTCCGAACTGATTCTTGCCAGAGAACGTTCCTGGAACTGGGAACTGATCAAACGGATGGGCTTCCCGTCACACCTGTTCGGAGAGATTGTCATGCCGGGAACTTCACGGGGAAACATTCTTCCTTCCATTGCAGCAGAAACAGGACTGCCAGCCGATACTCAAGTAATTGCCGTCGGTTCGCATGACACAGCCAGCGCTGTCTTTGCCGTTCCTTTCCCGGAAGGAAAAGCCTCCCGATGTGCATTCCTCAGTTCAGGAACCTGGTCTTTGCTGGGTGTAGAGCTGGATGAACCGATCCTGAGCGAAGAAGCACGCCAGGCAGGATTCACCAACGAAGGCTGCACAGGAGGAAAAATCAAGTTCCTTCAGAACATTACAGGACTCTGGATTCTGCAACGTCTGATGCAGCAGTGGAAAGAGGCAGGAGCTGACACCAGCTACGGTCCTTTGCTGCAGCAAGCTTCCGAAAGCCAGATATCCGGCATAATCGATGTAGACAATCCTGTATTTACCAATCCGGCTGACATGGAAAAAGCCATCGCCGAATATTGCCTCAGCCACCATCAGGAAGTTCCTGTAACGAAAGGTGACTATGTGATGTGTGTACTGAAATCACTGGCTGCCCGTTACAAAAAAGGAATCGAACAGCTGAACAGCCTCCTTCCGGAGCCAATCCAACAGCTACACATCATCGGCGGCGGATGCCAGAATCAGTTGCTGAACCGACTGACAGAGGAAGCTCTGGGCATTCCGGTCATTGCCGGACCCGTAGAAGCAACTGCCATCGGAAACATTCTGATGCAGGCTCAGGCATGCGGAGCCATTAAAAACAAAAACGAAGTTCATATATCCTGAAATCTAAAACGCATGCCATGAAAAAAAACAATCAACCGATATTGAAAGAAGGAAACATCAGCTACGTGTTTCCCTTTATTCTGATCACAACCTGTTTCGCGCTTTGGGGATTTGCCAATGATATCACGAATCCGATGGTCAAGGCTTTCTCCAAAATATTCCGCATGAGCGTAACAGAAGGCTCACTGGTACAGGTAGCTTTCTACGGAGGCTATTTTGCCATGGCCTTCCCTGCTGCCATGTTCATCCGCAAATATTCCTATAAAGCCGGGGTTATGCTCGGACTGGGCTTATATGCCTTCGGAGCCTTTCTTTTCTTTCCGGCCATGAAGACGGGAAACTATTATCCTTTCCTCATCGCCTACTTCATCCTGACCTGCGGACTTTCGTTCCTGGAAACTAGCTGTAATCCTTACATCCTCTCCATGGGAACCGAAGAAACAGCTACCCGCAGACTGAACCTGGCTCAGGCATTCAATCCGATCGGCTCCCTGCTGGGTATGTTTGTAGCCATGAACTTCATTCAGAACCGGCTCCATCCGATGGATACCGCTGAACGGGCCCAACTGTCACTCAGTGAGTTTGAAGCAATCCGGGATGCAGACCTGCAGACACTGGCAGCCCCCTACCTCATCATAGGTGTTGTCATCGTAGTGATGCTGATCGTCATCCGGATTTCCAAAATGCCGCTCAACAAAGATCAGTCGCACAAGATTGATTTTGTCCCGACCCTGAAACGCATCTTCCATCGCAAGCATTACCGCGAAGGAGTTATCACCCAGTTCTTCTATGTCGGCGCACAGATTATGTGCTGGACTTTCATCATTCAGTATGGAACTCACTTATTTACCTCAATGGGAATGGAAGAACAGGACGCAGAGGTACTCTCCCAGCAGTATAACATCATTGCCATGGGACTGTTCTGCGTAAGCCGTTTCATCTGTACCTTCCTGCTGAAGTATCTGAATCCCGGTCTGTTGCTGAAAACACTGGCCATTGCCGCCTGCGTATTCACAGTGGGAGTAATCACGCTGCAAAACATCTGGGGTATGTACTGTCTGGTAGGCGTTTCTGCCAGCATGTCACTGATGTTCCCCACCATCTACGGTATTGCTCTCCAGGGTCTTGGCGATGATGCCAAGTTTGGTGCAGCCGGACTGATTATGGCTATTCTCGGCGGCTCCGTACTTCCGCCGTTACAGGCTTCCATCATCGATATGGGCAGCTTCTGTGGATTCCCGGCCGTCAATCTGTCTTTCATTCTTCCCTTCATCTGCTTCGTAGCCGTCACTATCTACGGACACAGAACCAATATCCGGGAGAAAAAGCATTGATGACCTCATAAAAAATCATCAGGGAAAGCGAAAATATTCCGTCTTTCCCTGATGATCAGAAAATAGCAAGAAAAGTAAATTTCTCATTAAAAGAGTCAACAACTGATTCAGGAACTCCAAATATTCCATATCTTTGGAGAAATAAAGAAAAATGCCATGAAACAGTTTCTTTCATTCTTGTTGACACTCTCCTTTCTTCCGGTTCTCTGTCAGGCACAGACCGAAACGTCCCTGCCCGATAAGCAGATCATGGAATCACCAAACATACAGCCACTGCCGGATACCTTGAAATCGGACAGTGCGAAATTTAGTATTCCCTCCCCTGTTCCCCAAAGCAGTATTTACCGGCCTTTCGGCATGTACGGACTGAGTCCGCTGGATTACGGCTATGCAAGCTGGGAACTTCACCAGGGATTCAATGCTTCCATCGGACTGCACGTAACTTTCAGCCCCAGCAAATACGCCCCTTCCGGAGCCGGCTTCGGACAAGATGCCGCCTTTATGTATGCGCTCCCTCTCACCAAACGTTTCAGTGTGGCCGGAGGAGTTTATGCCAGCAACATGAACTGGGGATTCATCAACTACCGGCAGGTAGGTATTGCCGCTGTTGCAGCCTTTCAGGTCAACGACCGGATCAGTCTCTACGCTTACGGCAACAAGTCGCTGATGCCCGACCGTTCCTTCCCGTATTACCCCCTGCCTAACTTCGCACCCGACCGGCTGGGAGGCATGGTCAACTTCAAACTGGGCGAAAGCAGTTCGATCAGTATCGGTGTGGAAGGCCGGAGATATCCCAACGGAGCAGCGGCCTGGTGGTAGAATGATTGTATTCAGCAGAAGCAAAGAATGCTTCTGCTGACTTTATCAGTAAGTTTTATTGTTCAACGAAACGGAACTGCTTGAAATAAACTTTCTGTTCGCTGCCTGAAACATTGGTAAAACGGATCTTCAGCACTTTCATGCCGCTGACTTCCGCACTCAGCAAAGTACGGCCCTGCACAGGACGCAAGTCAACTGTCTTCCAGTTTACTCCATCAGCACTGATCTCCAGACGGAAGTTCTTTTCAGCTCCCTGTGTACCCAAGTCCACCAGCAAGCTTTCCAGCGTACGGACATAATCCATAGCTACCGCAACTTCACCTCCGGCCTGCCAGATAATCACCTCGTTTGACGGAGAGACATTTCCTCCCTTACCTTTCTGACGCATCGGAAGCAGAGCCAGCTGTTTGACATTGCTGCTTAATGTATAAGGCATATATACCGCACGTGAATCCAATGTCGTACCGGCAGCCTTATTATAACGCTGAGTAGAAGTTTCAAACAGACTGTTAAAGGTGGGCAACAGGTATTTGCTTCCGCTCTTCACTCCCGGCTGATAAGGATTCTGGTTATAAGTAGCATCCACTTCATACATCAGAGTTTGCAGAGCCTGGGCATGATCATGTACAGCAACAAACTCCTGTCCTCCCTGTTTCTGCAGACGAACCATCTTCAGCACTTCACGTCCGTATTCTCCGATCAGTTTAAACTGCATCAGCCACGGTTTGATTTCCTCAATCAGTTCCCGGCTTTCTTTGGAAGCAAGCAAACGGTCGGCTGCCACAATGATCTTGTCACATTCTTCAGCCACCTGCTTATATGCAGCCTCATCCATTTCTCCATTCTTTTCATAAGCAGCAAGCAGAGACTTCAGTGCCGGCTGCAAGGCTACAGACTCATCCCGACGGAAACCATGTCCGTTTTCTCCAAGGTCGGAGTTATGGGCTGCAAAGGTTTCCAGATAAGCAGCATGATTCGGCATCAGATCACGGATAGCACGTTTCCAGGAAGCATTGCTGTCATATTTCTCCAGGTTCCAGGCATAATCAGCCACACTGTACAACGCAATCTTCGAAGCTTCAGCACGTTCCATCGGATTGGAAACGAAGGCAGACATATCATCCTTGATATCCAGGCCGTTTCCATAAACCGGTCCCATCAGCAAATGATCACGTACATAGTCGGACACCGGGAAGTTCCACCAGATATAAGCCTTACGTTTCAGCAAAGGATTGATGAAATCCATTGATTCCTTATCGATGCAGGCAATGACCCGGTTACCGGTCCACATGATCTGAATACCTTTGTTAAGTTTATCACCCAACGTAGTCAGATATCCGCCTTTTACGTCCGACCACGACTTGTTGTATTCCGTAGGACACATGACCAGCGGTTCCACATCACCTTTCACCTTCACGAAATGGTCATCCAGATAATTCAGCAGCTCAGCCTGCTTTTCAGCCTTGGTTCCTTCGCCGGAAATGTCATCGAAGAACACCGCAAAGGCACGTACCCCCAACTGATACATACTTTCAAACTTCTTCAGCAGCAGGTCACGGTCTTCTTCATTCCATTTGATGTCCTGTCCCGGATGAATAGCCCAGTAAAATATTACACCATTTTCATTGGCCTTGTCCACCAGTTCCTTTAGCTGGGAAGCCTCCTTCGCAGGATAAGGCTTGCGCCAGTTCGGAGTGCTATGATAAGGATCATCCTTCGGACCATACAAATAGACATTCATCTTGTTACGTCCGTAGAATTCCAGCTGACGGAGACGGGCTTCGTGACTCCAGGGAGTACCATAAAAGCCCTCTACAACTCCACGATAAGGCACATCGGGATAGTCGGTCACTTCTGCTAAAGGCAACTTGCCCAATGTCATCAGCTGTGCCAGCGTCTGCACACCATAATAGGCACCTCGCTCATCGGCACCGACAATAACAATACGGTCTTTCTCAATACCTAAATAATATCCTTCTGCCTGTTTGGGAACCCGGCGGACATATTTCTTGACAGATTTATCCCCTTTCACTCCTACATAAACAGGAAATCCATCCTTTCCTTCCCCTTTCGGGAACAAGGTATTCAACAGATGAAAAGCAGGAGTTTCACGAAAAGCAGTCTCAGCCTGGAGACTATATTGCACGGGAACCATCACCGAATCCTGACCGGCCTGATATTCCTGAGGAGTCGGCTGCAAATGAAATTCCTGTGCATAAACACTTCCCAGGGACAAAGTACCCATCAGTCCTAATACTAAAAAAGTTTTTCTCATGATTCTATTGATTATTTTTCAAGATTAACGTATTCTTTCATTTTGCAAATGTAGCGAATCTCATACAATCAGCAATGAAATGAAAAAAATAATCCGAAAAAACAAGTCTTTAAGGTTTTGGAAACATTACATATTTACGCTTTACTGGTCGAAATATCATAAAAAAAGTTCTTTTTCTCTTTTTATATTTCATTTCATCCTCTATATAAACTAAGGTATATCCCATAAAACTCTAAAAATAAGCCATCTGTAAAAAAAAGTATAATCCAGAACATAAATATCTGATTAAAAGATATTTGCAAAATATCAAACGAATAAAAAATGTAAATTTATAAGATAATTCTTACCAGATCAATGAGCAAACCTATCTTTGCGGGCACTACTTTTTATAAACCGGCTGTAACAGAAAGGAGATTACCAATCTGAAAACTCTCATTTGCTACAGCAAAAATACAATCATAAAAACTATGCTTAAAACTATTCGACCAGTAAGCATGTTACTACTACTGGCAGGATTACCCACCAGTCTGACACATGCCGGTATCACACATCGTGATGCTGTGGAGCAAATCCAACAAAACAATCCATGTACGGGTATTGTAAAAGATGCTTCCGGTGAAACCATCATCGGTGCTTCGGTTGTAGTCAAAGGAACAACCAATGGAACGATCACAGACCTGAACGGAGAATTCAGCCTTTCCAACATTACTCCTGGAACGACCATTCAGATCTCCTACATTGGATACAAAGACATTGAAATGGTCTGGAATGGCTCCCCTCTGAATGTAATACTACAGGAAGACACAAAAGTTTTGGACGAAGTTGTTGTGGTAGGATTCGGTACCCAAAAGAGTAAAGCCAAGCCTTTGTTTTGATTGAAATCAGAATGGAACACAAAACGTTTC
>ENA-OURV01000105-OURV01000105.1-human-gut-metagenome-genome-assembly--contig:-NODE-105-length-67779-cov-9.895148_pt1 | contig 67779 bp, 103 predicted proteins | sample MGYA00242141_ERZ509072 | MGnify/ENA primary metagenome ERZ509072 (study PRJEB26280, sample SAMEA2338763) | human gut metagenome | biome: human gut; feature: human-associated habitat; material: faeces... | reverse complement strand
CGTCCAAATTTCAAGAGCATATTGTTCTTTTTTTCTATTATAATATATTTATTGTGTCAGAACAAGTGTTTTGTGATTTTTTATAAATTTGAGCAGACATGCTCGAATGTGCAATTCATAGTGCAATTCATCCCATCACCTATAGAAGGCCACTGAAAAAGTCCTTTTTGCGTATAAATTAACACAAAATAAAGTACATCAATCAACTTTGAGACACTGTATATAGTATGAAAAAACAGTTTTTCAGCGGCGTCCCTATAGAGGTGAGGGAATTCTTGCTACGGTTGTTAAAAGAACTTTGTAATCGGATATTTTAATATGAAACATTTTCTTTTTTTACACGAATTTTATACTTCGTGTGCTATGATAAAACTATAAATCTAGAAATTCAAAAAGGAGACTATCATGCACATTTTAATTATAGAAGATGAAGAACAGCTCTGCCGTTCCATGGCAGAGGGGCTCCGCATGGACGGATACGAAACAGATACCTGCTTTGACGGAGAAGAGGGACTGGAATTATGTATGACAGAGAATTACGACCTGATCCTTCTGGATCTGAACCTGCCGGGAATTGACGGTCTGGAAATCCTGCGTCAGTTCCGTACCTTCAATACCAATACTCCTGTTCTCATACTCTCCGCAAGAGTACAGATCCAGGATAAGGTAGAGGGGCTGGATCTGGGAGCCAACGATTACCTCACCAAGCCATTTCATTTCGAAGAGCTGGAAGCCCGCATCCGCAGCCTTACCCGACGCAAATTTATCCAGGAGGATGTCTGCCTGAGATGCAGCCGCATTACCTTTGACACACGTACAAGAGAAGCCAGTGTAGATGGCACGCCTCTGGCTCTCACCAGGAAAGAAAGCGCACTTCTGGAATATTTTCTGCTTCACCGCAACCGGATCATCAGCCCTGAGGAAATGATCGAGCATCTCTGGGACGGCAGCGTGAACAGCTTCAGTAATTCCATCCGGGTGCATATTTCTTCTTTAAGAAAAAAACTGCGAACTGCCCTTGGATATGATCCTATACAAAATAAGATTGGACAGGGATATATTCTGGAAGAATAAAAATCATTCATATCTGTACAATAAATATTTTCAGATTTCAAATACTACTATGTCATTATAATGAAACGAAAGGATTTATCTATGAAATTTTATTCAGAAAAACTTTCCCCCCGCAGGCTCTCTCTCCAGTGGCGGCTCACATTGCTGATCTCCGGGCTGGTTATCACAGCCTGTGCACTGATGTATTTCTTCATCAGCCGTTCTGCTGTGACCGGCCTGGAAGGGATCTCCGACTATGTGGTTCTGGTCACCCCCGATAATTCAAACCCGATCTCCATCAATGTAGATCCAAAAATCCTCATCCCTGATCTGGAAAACCAGATCCAGAATACCAAAAACAATTTTTTGTTCCAGAGCATGATTGCCACAGGTATCATTATTCTTCTCAGCAGTATCTGTACCTGGTTTGTCACCAGAAGAGCCCTGACCCCCCTGCGCAGATTCAGCGACAGGATCCGCCAGGTACAGGCACAGAATCTGTCTGAACCGCTGGAAGTCCCACTCTCAGAGGATGAAATCTCACGTCTGACCAGATCCTTTAATGACATGCTTGCCCGCCTGGACAATGCCTTCTCTGCACAGAAACAGTTTGTGGCAAGTGCAGCACATGAGCTTCGCACACCCTTAGCTGTAATGCAGACAAATCTGGAAGTTTTTTACAAAAAACCAGAACACGCACCCCAGGAATACGACAGACTTTTCACCATGCTTCAAGAACAGACCGGACGGCTTTCCCATCTTGCGGAAATCCTGCTGGACATGACAGGTCTTCAAACTGTAGAGCGTTCTGACACTATTTCCCTTGCAGCACTCACAGAAGAGGTTTTCTGCGATCTGGATCCGGTTGCAGAAAAGCATCAGATCCGGCTTATTCAGGCAGAATGTGACTGTACTGTTACAGGCAGCTATATCCTTCTGTACCGGGCAGTCTATAATCTAGTTGAAAATGCGATCAAATATAACCGGCCTTCCGGTTCCGTTACTGTAAGCATTCATTCTGCAGAATCTGCAGTCCTGGAGGTAACTGACACAGGCATCGGTATCTCCCCTGAAAATCAGGAAAAAATCTTTGATCCCTTCTACCGTGTGGACAAATCCCGCAGCCGCGCCATGGGCGGTGCAGGTCTGGGGCTTGCTCTTGTAAGCGAGATTGCCAGACAGCACAACGGCCAGGTAAAAGTAACCCAGAGCAGCGAAAAAGGCAGTACCATTGCCCTGATACTGCCTAAATCAACTGACTATTGATTTTTTCTCTTATTTATTTTTTTCCAGAATCTGAATCAGTTTCTGTGTATCTTCCATAGTAGTAGCCCAGCTTGTGGCAAAGCGGATCACAGAGTGTGTCTCATCATACTTCTCCCAGAATCCGAACTCCACATCCTGGGCTATTTTTTTCATTACCTCATTGGACACAATACAGAAGATCTGATTGGTGGGAGTATCCAGAGAAAGCTGATATCCATACTTCTTCAGTGCATCCTTGATCTGCTCTGCAGCTTCCATTGCAGGTTTGCCGATCCGCAGGTACAGCCCGTCCGTAAACAGTTCACCAAACTGGATTCCTGCGATCCGTCCCTTGGCAAGCAATGCTCCATGCTGCTTGATGATCGTAAAGAAATGAGGAATCCGTCCTTTCTGCGGTATGACCACTGCTTCTCCAAACAATGCTCCGCATTTGGTTCCTCCAATGTAAAATACATCGCTAAGTTCTGCCAGATCAGTGAGAGTCACATCATTCTCCGGGCTTGCCAGTGCATAGGCAAGGCGGGCGCCATCCACATAAAGGGGAAGATGATTTTCCCGGCAGACTTTGCTGAGAGCTGCTAATTCCTCTCTGGAATACAGGGTACCATATTCTGTTGGTTGGGAAATATATACCATCCCGGGCATTACCATATGCTCATAATTGGCATCATCATAGAAATCCTTCACCAGCTTCTCAATCTGCTGTGCAGAGATTTTTCCATCTTTCTGCGGTACTGTCAGAACCTTATGTCCACCAAATTCAATAGCGCCCGATTCATGAGTTGCAATATGACCTGTATCCGCAGCCACAACTCCCTGATAGGATTTCAAAAGTGCATCGATCACTGTGGCATTGGTCTGTGTTCCACCAACTAGCAGAAATACATCTGCCTCCGGTGCATTGCAGGCTTTTCTGATCTTTTCTTTCGCATCTTCTGTATATGGATCCTGACCATAGCCCACTGTTTTCTCCAGGTTTGTCTCCATCAGCTTCTTCATGATCGCAGGATGCGCACCTTCCATGTAGTCACTGGCGAAATATAAACGTGATTCTGTATTTTCCATTTTTATCGTTATGTCCTTTCACTGCACTATTTGCGCATTTGACTTTTTTATTCATAGCTTCTGTTCTGTACCGGAACGCTATTCATTCTGTTACTCTATTTTTCTTAGCATTTCTCCCATCTGCTCTTCTGACTTTCACAGATGGAGTTCCACTGACAATTCCCACAGATTTCTTTCCTCTTTCCTGATGCCAGGATTTTCTTTTGAACAACATCTGTAAAATCATCAAATTCCATGATCTGTCCATTCTCCAGGCCGCACAGTTCCAGCACTGCATTGTCATATGCTTCTACAAGTGAAAAGGAAGAACAGCATCCTTTTTCATTATTCGGACAGGCAGAACAGATCTCGTCTGTATCTGCATGAAGCTGTATCTTTGCTCCCTTCTGGAAAATATCCAGCATTTCCTGCATATGTGCGGAAAACCCGTTACTATATCCCTCACCCTTGAAATATGCAAGGCACATTCCATGGTGAGGGCGTAGTGGAATATTTTTTATAAAAGACATCTTTGTGCACCTTTCTCCTTAATTTTTTAACATATTGGATACTTTAACACAAAGCGTTTTTATTGACAACTTTTTTTATTTTATAGTTTACAATCCAATAATTCTATATACTGATCGGATCTCATCAGACTTACTGGATACAATCAGAAAAATCCTTTTTTACTTTTTCTTCATTTACCAGCCTTAGCTACCCTCATATTATAAAGAAAGGTACCCAATGATGCCAGAATAATCAGCACATATCCTGTAAAACTGTACTTATCCGGAATCTCTCCAAACAGGATAAATCCCAGCATCGTAGCAAAAATAATCTGCGAGTAATCAAAGATGGAAATCTTCCCTGCAGGTGCATAGGTGTATGCAGCCGTAATCGTAAACTGTCCGCCCGCTGCGAATAATCCTGCCATCAGCAATGTCACAAGCTGCTTCATACTCATAGGTGTGAAATGGAACAACATCCAGGGTACAACCGACAAACAGGAGAAAAATGAAAAATAAAACACGATAACCGGTCCCTTCACTCCGTGAGTTCCCAGTACACGCACCATCGTATACGCAATTCCTGCTCCCAGTCCACCGCAGACTCCAATCAGTGCCGGAACAAGTGCCGCATTCTGAAATCCCGGTTTCACTACAAATAAACATCCGATAAACGCCAGCGCAACACACGCTGCCTGTGCCGGTCTGATCTTTTCCTTTAACAAAAGGAATGAAAAAATAATCGCAAAAAACGGAGATAACTTATTCAGGATCGATGCATCTGCCACCAACAGATGGTCAATGGCATAAAAGTTACACAGAATCCCCAGTGTCCCGCACACACAACGCAGGATCAGCGGTCCCCAGTATTTCTTATCCACCTTCGGCACTGTACGATTCTTACGGAGAATTATCGCTGCAAACACCGCCGCCACCAGATTCCGGAAGAAACTCTTCTCCACAGACGGCAGATCACCTGCCAGACGCACACTCACATTCATACAAGCAAAGAAAAACGCCGACAGGATGATCATTATCATACCCTTTATGTAATTTTCCTGTTTCATCAGATTTAACCTGCCTTTCTGTCCATGCAGACAGCTTCTTTTTATCATATGCTGTCTGTCATCTACCTGTTAATCATAGCACGGACAACTGTTTTAGTACAAATAGATTTTTTATTCCAATTCGTCCTAAACCATGTTATACTATAAGAGCTGTCGAACCTCCAGCAGAAAGGAGGTGAGTTTCATGGAAGAAATTCTCGTCACATTTCTTGTCTCTGTTTTAGCAGGCGTAGTTAGCTACTACATATGCAAATGGCTGGACGGCAGACGCTAGACAGCAACAGCCCAAACGGAACAGCTCACCGTAACGAGCAAGAAAGCCCTCAGAGCTGCAACTCTGAGGGCTTTTGTTTCTTTAGGTCGCTTCATGGAATCTCGTCACATTCCTTAGCTACTGTTAGTATATGCTGAAAAAAATAAAAAGTCAACTTAAAAATAATATTAGGTAGTGTAAATTTACTGTAGTAAATTTACACTGCTTTTACATCCCATTGACTTTTCCAAAAGCTTGTGTTACTCTAAAGCGTGTTTGAAAAATTGTAACGCACATCTTGCGTAAAGCATTTTTCAAATACGCTCTAACACAAGAAAATCTGCATAATGGATAATAACAACGGGAGCCTGTGAGACAGGCTGAGAGGAAGATTGATCTTCGACCGCACCTGATATGGATAATGCCAGCGTAGGGACTGTATTTGTATATTAAAATCTGCCAGTGTGTTATTCCGGCAGATTTTTTTGCAGGATTTTATCTGCTTCCTGCACAACTGATAATGTCTGCTTCGGCAGACCAAATCTTCATTTCAAGGAGGTTCATTATTATGAACACAGACAGATCAAAAACACTCAGAATGGTCATGCTCGCCATGATGGTTGCCATCGGCGTTGTCATCTCACCCATTCTGAGAATTGAGGGTATGTGCCCTACTGCACACCTGATAAACATCGTCTGTTCCGTACTTCTGGGACCGTGGTATTCATTGCTTTGTGCCACTCTCATCGGAATCATCCGCATGATGTTTATGGGTATCCCGCCACTTGCACTGACAGGTGCCGTATTCGGCGCATTTTTATCAGGCGTTTTCTACCGCGCTTCTCATGGAAAGATTATCTGCGCAGTGATCGGTGAAATCTTCGGAACCGGTATTATCGGCTCTCTGGTTTCCTATCCTGTGATGGCATTTCTCATGGGCAGAAGCGGACTGAACGCATTTTTCTACACACCAATGTTTCTGGCAGCAACCTGCATGGGCGGCACCATTGCCTACTTCTTCCTGAAGGCCTTAAGTCACGCAGGAATGCTTGCCAAATTTCAGCAAAGCCTTGGAGCAAAAGTATATGATCGTAAATCAGACAAATCCCAGACAATTGACCAGAGCAGCACAGCCGCTGATTCATTGCATCACTAATCCGATTTCTATTCATGACTGTGCGAATATTATTTTGGCGGCCGGAGGCCGCCCGATCATGGCAGAACATCCTGCTGAAGTAGCTGAGATCACCAGCCATGCTCAGTCACTGGCACTGAATCTTGGAAATATCACTGATGCACGTATGAAATCCATGCCTGAATCTCTGAAAATCGCTGCCAGTCTCCACATACCTGTTATGCTTGATCTGGTAGGAACCGCCTGCAGCAATCTGCGCTATGAATTTGCGCAGAAGCTTATGAACATCCACATGCCCGAACTCCTTAAAGGAAATATGTCTGAACTTCTTGCCATGTCCGGACAGACCGCACATGCAATCGGAATTGACGCAGGCGTACAGGATGTACTTACAGATGCCAATCGTTCCCATCTGAAAGAACTTTTCCAGGAAAAGGCTTCCCAGTGGAATACCACACTTCTTATCACAGGCAAGGAAGATATGATCGTCTCTGCCAATAAGTGTGAATTTATTACAAACGGCACTCCTGCCATGTCACAGATTACAGGAACCGGATGTATGCTTGGAATGATCTGTGCCACCTATCTGGCAGTTACAGACCCATTTACAGCTGCCGTCTCAGCAGCCAGAGAATTTGGCACAGCAGGAGAAAGAGCAGAGAAAAACAGCTCCGGACCCGGAAGCTTCCAGACAGAGCTGTTCGATCAGTTTTACAATCTTTTATAATCTGTAGTTTATCAATAATTTTTCATAAAAAAGTTCCCGTCAGACAATATGGCCAAATTTCTTCCATATTATCTGCGGGAACTTTTTTATGCTATTTCCGCACTGCGCATCTTTCCCAGTTCTCGTCTCGCAAACACAATTGCCAGCACAAATGCCGCTGCATCTGCGATCGGTCCTGCATACATCACTCCATCAATTCCCATAAACAACGGAAAGATAATGATCAATGGCAGAAGAAAAATCACCTGCCGTGTCAGAGACATTACAATACCCAGCTTCGCCATACCGATAGAAGTAAAGAAACCGGAAGACACCGGCTGGATACCGTTTGCAAAGGTCATAAACATAAATATTTTCAGATAACGTTCTGCAAACTGAAAATACAACTCACTTCCTGTTCCGAAGATACCCACGATCTGGTGTGGAAATATCTGGAAACAGAAAAAGAATATCGTTGCAATTACTGTACAGGCAGTTACAGAATAACGGTATGCCTGTCTTACTCTGTCATATTTCTTTGCTCCGTAGTTAAATCCCCAGATTGGCTGACTGCCCTGAGAAATACCAATACAGATTGCCATAAACACCATATTGACTTTGGAGATAACACCTACACAGGCAATGGGAATATCACTTCCATATACGGAATTTGCTCCATAATAACGCAGAATATTATTTAATACGATCTGCACGATCGCCATGGCAATCTGATTAATGCAGGATGCAAGTCCCAGAGAAATAATTGCTTTAAGATATGACAGCTTTGGTTTCAGCATCCCACCGGACAGATACATTTTGCGGAACTTACAGAAATACACAATTACCAGAACTCCAGAAGCAACCTGTCCGATCACTGTTGCCCATGCAGCACCTTTAATCCCCCATCCAAATCCAAAAATAAACAGCGGATCCAGAATAGTATTGATGATCGCACCTATCATAATACAGACCATAGAATAAGTCGGACTTCTGTCTGCTCTTACAATATGATTACCACCAACAGACAAAATATAAAACGGAAGTCCTAATGCCGTAATTCCTGTATAATCAACAGCATATGGCATAACATCTGCAGTTGCCCCGAACAATGTCAGAAGTGGTTTCAGGAACATCAGTACAATCACAGCAAGTATCAGACCACTGATTGCCAGTGACGACAACGCAGTACCTGCAATCCCGCTGGCTTTCTTCTCCTGTCCTGCCCCCATTTCCAGATTATAATTTGATGCACCGCCAATTCCCAAAAGCAATGCCAGCGCAGTTGCGACCGTTGTAACAGGAAACGCCACATTTGTAGCTGCATTTCCCAGCATCCCCACACCCTGTCCAATAAAAATTTGATCCACGATATTGTACATCGCACTGACCAGCATACTGATGATCGCAGGAATCGCAAACTTCGCGATCAATCCACCTACCGGTGCTATACCAAGCGGATTCTGTGCCTGCGAATTTATCTCCTGCGTACTTTGATTATCTTTTTCCAAGTGAATTCCATCCTCTCTCTCTATTCGATATAATTTCTATCACTGTTAATTTTGTGATAAAACACTTTTCAGGATAATCTCTATATTTCCCCTGCCCCACTATACCGTATCATTTACTTTAACATTTATTCTCTTTTCCTGCAATGTAAAAAGCATGCAAACTCTTTCTGTATTTTCCAAAAGTTTACATGCTTTTTTCTGTCAAGCTGATTAATCGGATAAACTCATCCGCTTCACGACTTACTTGATTCAGTTAAAATCTTGTATGTTTATTCACATACTTCGCCTTATACTTAGAATACACAATCGTCTGATCCTTATACAGTCCATAATATCCTGACGCTGCATAACTGATAGAAACTGCGATCAGATAAAAAGAAACACCCTTAAATCCAAACATCTCAAATGCGATCAGAATCGATGTGATCGGACAGTTCGTTACTCCACAGAATACTGCTGTCATTCCGCACGCCGCACAGATAGACGGAGAAAGTCCCAGCCAGTTTCCCATCACACAACCAAACGTCGCCCCAATACAGAACGATGGCACAATCTCCCCGCCACGGAACCCTGCACGCATCGTCAATGCTGTCAGAACTAATTTCCAGAAGAAATCCAACGGTCTTGCCTGCCCCTCTTCTACAGCTTTCTCTATCAGTTCCGCACCTGCGCCCATATAATCTGAAGTTCCCAGAAGTAATGTAATTCCAATCACCAGACAGGATCCCACAACTACACGCACATATGGATTCTTAAACCACCTTCCATATGCTCCGGCAACTCCATTTAGCACCATACAGAATACAATACTAATCACTGCACATCCAACAGCGATAGCACCCATTTTCAAACCCGTTTCAATAGTCAGCTTCGGAATATCCACTACATGAAAAGTCTCCGGTGTAACTCCCATTCCTGCCGCAAATCCGGATGCAACCAGGGAAGCAATCATACAAGGCATCAAAGCTGTATAATACATCACTCCTACACTGACTACCTCCAGTGCAAAAACAGCCGCAGCCATCGGTGTTCCAAACAATGCAGAGAATGCTGCACTCATACCACACATAACAATTACATGTCGGTCTTCCTCATCCAGATGAATCCAACGTCCAAGCTGATTGGCAATACTTCCACCAAGCTGTATTGCCGCACCTTCACGTCCTGCAGAGCCACCTGCCAGATGCGTAAGTGCTGTAGAAATGAAAATCAGAGGTGCAGATAAAATCGGCACATCGTCCTGTGATCTCACAGTAGAAAGCACCTGATTCGTACCTCCATCATCCTTACCAAATTTCTCATACAGGTATACAATAATTAAGCCCATCACCGGAAGCAGATAGAACATCCATTCATTTTCTTTCCTGCAATTTGTCACACTCTTCAGCACAAAAGAAAACAGTGTACTCGCCGCTCCTGTAATACATCCTACAAGTACCGCGATCATCAGCCATTTTACAAGATTTCCCACATCACGCTGAATCTCACTACTATAATATTGAAGCTTTTTTTTCAGTAAGCTTTTCGCTTCCGTACTTTGTTCTTCCGTGTCATTCTCCTGATCTGCACGCTTTTCCTCTTTCTCCATTTCCCCCTCTTACCTTTCCTTATTATTTTACATACAAATTTGCTATTTCTATTTTAGCATACATTTTCCATATCTACCAGAAAGATAAGACAGAGAAAATAAAGGTTATTGGAATTATATGTTACTGTTCACTCCGTTCACAGTAACGTAGCCAAAATTCATTCCAGATTGCCTGCGGCAATGGAATTTTGGCTTGTATGTCTCGGGATTTTGGCATATTCATGCCAAAACACCTCGCGGAATAGTGGTATGTGAACAGTAACATAATTGTAACTGTGTTACTGTGAAATAAGCAGTTACAAATACTTTTCCTATTATATATGATTTTGGAATCTATGGAAAGCAAAAAGGATAGAAATACATAAAAATGATAGTTTTTACAAAAAAATAAAAAAAATTCAAAAAAGCTATTGACAGTATAATTATTTTAGTGTATTGTGTAAGCACAGGTTGCAGAAATGCAAAAATGAAAATTGAATAGTAATTATTTTTAATACCTACAAACGCGAGCCGCTGGAATGAATCCGCGGCCAAAGAAACCCAAATAAAAACTGGGTTGAACAATGCAGTTTGTAGGTATTTTTTTATTTTAAAATTTAAAAGTTGGGAGGTGTACAGAATTGGAGAAATTAGCAGGAGCAGAGCCAAGCTCATTAGAATCAATCAAAAATGATTTTGAGGAGTATTTAAAAGAGTTCTGCACTGAAAACAATATTAAAGACCAGTACGACATCTATCCGGCTATGTGGAATGCAGCACTTACATATATTTGCCAAAATACTTTTAAGGCTAATCCAAGTATTTTAGCAATGCCTAAAAATATAAATAATGCTTATAACTTAGAAGCTGTAGATTATATATTAGACATATATGCTTACGAATGTTTTATACATAATCAAGAGATTAGTGTTATTGGTTTTCATTTATTTTCGGGTATATCTTTAAATGCTATATATAATTTAAACAATAACAATAAAAGAGTTGTTGTGTATAAGGATTTAGAGGGTAATGTTATTAGTAATTTAACTGTAAGCAGATTAAAAGAGGGGGAATATACAAAAGAATTAAGTTCAAAAGGGAGTGACATTTTTAAAAAATTGAAATTATTTTCTGAGGAAAGTTTGACAGCTCTGATGAAAGACAGGCGAAACAATCCAATGAAGTACTTGCCTATATTAAATAGGCGCTTCGGTTGGAATCTGCCAGGAGTAAGCCGAGAAACATTCGGAAAGACTGCATTGACAGCGGCGGACCTCCCAAAATTGGGAACGGAATTGAACGAAAACAGCGCACAACTGCCACAGTTAGAAGCGTGCGAAACGTTAAACAATTCAGACACAATTTAAAAGTGCCGTATTTACTGGTGTCCAAGCTATTTCGATATGCTTAGAGTTTCGCTAAACATGAGTTTAGCGAAATGTATAAAACAAATAGTCATAAACAGCAAACAAAACAGTAAATAATCAAACAATTAAATAACGGCAGATAATCGCCTGCAATGGTGATTCTGTTAGGGGGTGGGGGTTGAATAAAAACAGCCACCCAGCCCGACTAAGTACCAAAAATAATCTCAAAAACAAAAAGAGGTGTATCAATGACATTAAACGAGTATCAGGCAGAAGCAATGCGTACAGCAAGTAGAACAGCCACAGCACACGAAGATAATCTTTTGCTTAATGGAGTGATGGGCTTAAATGGAGAAGCTGGAGAAGTGATTGACATGGTAAAGAAAATGCTTTTTCAAGGTCATACGCTTGATAAAGACCACATGGCAAAAGAACTGGGCGATTGCCTTTGGTATTTAGCCGTAGCCGCAAAAGGCATTGGATATGACTTAGATACCATTGCTGAAATGAACAAAGCAAAGCTTAGAAATCGTTACCCGAACGGTTTTGAATCCGAAAGGTCGTTACATCGGGATAGCAAAGACATTTAAAGCAAAACAAACACCTTGTCAAACAATGCTGTAAGAATGGCTACAAAGGATAGTACAATGAGGTGTGCGGGAAATAGAGTTGGGAATACCCGCAAAACAATGCCCTATAGCCAAGCGGTAAGGCACGGGATTTTGATTCCTGTATCACCGGTTCAAATCCGGTTAGGGTAGCTGGGCTTTTGATAGCCCTTTTGTCCCATTCTTTGGTACCCCCTTATCTCCCGTTAGCGGAAAGCTGATTAAAGGACCGTCACAAGGTCCGGCGGGATTTACAAACATGATTACCCCGGTGAAGATAGGCTTTTCAACCTTGCCGGGATACACTGAATTGAGTTAAAGCTTTTCGGGATACTGGAAAGTGTAGGCTTTTTGCTTGAAGCAATTTAAGCAAAGAAGACAGCAAAGCTGGCAACAAAGTGGTGTAGTATATCATCATAAGGACGTCAAAAGTAGAATCCTTGTGGCTGACGAATAATAAACGCTTGCGGTGCAAGAATTAACCTGTTTGTGTTCGTGGTGTGAAAGACTACAAACAAAACAGGAATTTCATTAAGTCGGCTTGCCTTGAATCCGGGAAACCGGAGTATAACACAAGAAATTCGTTAAAGTAGCGGTATGGCAAAACAAAATTTTTTTGCAAATCAAAAAAACTTCCGAAAGAACCGTGAAATTTGCAGGTTAAATTCGCTCCCTGTCCGTGCTTGACAGCGGTAAGAAGCCAAGGGTCGCACCCGGAAGCTCGGACTTATCGTCACGGTGACTGAATGTGACTGCGGGTATGATGAATAAAGAGAAGTCTTAATTATGTTTGTTTTTTTGCAGTGTTCCCATAATGGTATTGGAACAGATTGCTAATCTGTCGGTCGTTAATTCGGCTTGTAGGTTCGATTCCTACACACTGCGTTTACAGAATGAAAGAGGTGTAAAAGTTATGAAAGGTGTTCATGCAGTAGATAAGGACAAGTTTATTGAAGCCTACAATAAATGGGCGAGCGGCGAGGTAACGATAACAAAAGCAACGGAAATAGCCGGCATGAGTTATCCGACATTTCACAAATACGTAGGCATATTAATTACAGGCGGGAAATTTCCTGACGGGCTATTTAAGGATTAGGAGAGTGTGCATGAGAGTAGAGATTAAAGGCAATGTATATGGAATGTCGCGCAAAGAGTATAAGCAGTTCCTTAAAATAGCAAGCAAAGCTATACCATGTGGCATTTATGCGGCTGAAAAGGGAAGCACTGCTATTATGCTGAATGAAAAATACGGCAGCATTGAAGATTTGAGAAAATCCGTGTCCAAATATAAATTGAAAGGGTTTAAGGTGTATTACAATGACAAGAATAACGATAAAAAAAATTCTTAAAACTCTTGATAAAACGCTTGATATGTTTATGTTGGCTTTAATTCTTTCGGCTTTAATAGCTGGTCTTAGAATTATTTTAGAACTTTTATTTGGTGTAAAAATGGTAGCAATCGCTGTGTTTGCTTTAATGTTTGTTTGCATTTTTGTATTAAACTTTTTGAAAGGGTGACTTTTTATGTTAATAGTTGCATTGCAAGACGATTTAGACAATTTATATGCTATCTGGAATACAGTTGCAGACCGATTTTTAGGAGTTAATCTTGGAAAATATGAAGCTGTCGGAATTATTATGGACTACAAGGGAGATTACACCTTTGAAGAAGCATTAGACAGAGTGGAACACCCACAACCATTTAAAGATATTGCCAAGTGCTTATGCGAAGAGCTTAATCGTGACGATAACAAAGTTGAAAATGCAATCCAATACTTAAAAGATGTATCGTGGAAAATAGGAACTACTGGCGTTGAGTATCTTTCAGAGAGAGACGGACAAAAAATGAGGGAGTACATAAATGTACTTGAAAACAGAATTGATGAATTAGAACAATGATTGCTGATTATCAGCAGAAAGGAATATATTATGAAAAAATTATTTGTAAGTGTGCCAATGAAAGGCAGAACAGAGGAAGAAATCAAAGCTAGTATTCAGAAGATGAAAAAGATTGCTGAAATATACGAGGGCGAGGAATTAGAGCTTATCGACAGCTACATTGAGGATAACCCACCTAAAGACAGCAAAGAAGCTGTATGGTATTTAGGAGAGAGCCTTAAGAAGCTGGCACAGGCTGATGTGTTTATAGGAATATGCGAGAGCTACGATTGGAACGACTGTTGCATTGAAAGAGAAACAGCAGAAAAATATGGCATTAAAGCATATATGATTCCGGCAAGGTATGTAATTGATGATTATAATGCACTTATAAACAAATTACATCTGGTTTGCTGTGATGCAATGCCAACAATCTAACAATATATTTCCTGGCTAACAAATGGAGTTAGTTGCTAACCTAAAACAAGACGAAGAAAATAGTCTTTAAATAATTTCCAAAACACTAAGAGGTGCGTACAATATTGGTGTGCTAAGAATAGCTTTTACTACTGACTACGCATTTTACCGGTTACAGATTGATTGTAGTCGCTACCCTAGAACAATTATAGGCAGAGGTCTATAAGCACCTTTGCTGAAAAGTGGAGGTGCTTTTCTTTGGCAAGTTCAAGCCTTATTTCAGCAGTAAATCAATATGAAAAATATATTGAAAGTAATGAAATTAGTGAAGCAGTAGTAAACGCATATATAGAAGCTGCCCAAGTTGCGTTACAAACAGAAAAAGACATTGAATATGGATTAAAGATTTCTGCAAGAGCAAAACAATTGGCAGAAAAATTCATTTTTGATTCCACAGGCGGCACGGCATGGGATTTAGAGAAGTTTGCATTTAAAAATAAAGTCCAGTACGACATACTGGATAAATACTATAGCGTGTTGCTTGCGGAAGCACAAAACAAAATCGTTGACAGCGGCTTTATGTACCTTGAAAAGAAGCGAGAACCAAAAGAGCGGTTTTATATGCCACGGCGCAAACAATTCCTTAAAATAGGGCTTACACAGGCTTTACAAGGCATGATTGACGATAAGTACGATATTTTGTGTGTGTCGTTAATTCCTGGGGCTGGAAAAACAACAGTCGAAAAAATGTTTAACGCACTTGTGGCTGGATGGTATCCAAAAGACTTTAGCTTGTTTTATTCGCACAGCGGCGATATAACGCGAATGTATTTTGACGGTGTGTATGATATTGTTACAAATTCAGACGAATATACGTGGAGTGAAATATTTCCGAATTTACACGTAACAAGCACAAATGCAAAACTTGAACAATTCAATATAGGCAAATACAAACCGTTTCCGTCCGTGCAGTGTACGTCGGTAGGTAGCAAGAATAGCGGAAAGGTTAGAAGTTCAAAATATTTGTTGGTCGACGACTTGATTGGGGGGGTCGAGGAAGCCTTAAATCCAACGATTCTTGATAAGTTGTGGAACAAATACGCAGTAGACGCAAGGCAACGTAAAATACAGGATACGGACGGTCATAACTGCAAAGAAATTCACATTGCCACGCGTTGGAGTGTTAGAGATGTGATAGGACGTATTCAAAATATGTATGCAGGAAATCCACGGGTAAAAGTTATTGCAGTCCCGGACATTGACCCGGAAACTGGAGAAAGTAACTTTGACTATGAGTTTAGTGGATTTACTAAAGAATTTTTTGAAGACCAGCAGTTATTAATGGATGATATATCATATCGCTGTCTGTACAAGCAAGAGCCGATTGAACGTGAGGGTTTGCTGTTCCCGGACGACAAAATAAGAAGATACTTAAATCTTCCACACGGAGAACCGGAAATAATTACAGCACAATGCGACACAAAAGGAAAAGGAACAGACTACTTTGTTATGCCGATACTTCAAAAGTACGGTGAGGATTATTACTGTGTTGATTGCGTGTGCGATAACACGGCAGATTATGAAATGCAATATGAAAATGCGGCAAATGTAATTGCGAATAATAAAGTTCAAGAATGCGAATTTGAGCGAAACGCGGGCGGTGATAGAGTAGCAATGGAAGTCAATAAGCGCGTACTTAGTAAAGGCTGGGTTTGCAATATTACCGATATGCCGACAGAAACAAACAAAGAAGCACGAATTTTTCAGTGTTCAAACTGGATATTACAGCACGTTATTTTTAAAGACCCGCAGTTGTACAGTCCAAAAGAGCCATACGGCGTCATGGTTGGACTTTTAAAGCAGTATTCAGTTTCGGGCAAAAAGCAGTTAGATGATGTGCCCGATGTTTTTTCAAATTTTGCATTAAGAATTACGCAATCAAATAAGACAGCAAAAATTGAAGCTGCTATTAATCCATTCCGCAGGAGGTATTGATTCATGACGACAAAGGAATATTTACAGCAAATCGGCAAATTAAATAAAATGATTAACAATAAAATGATTGAACTGGCACAGATGAAAGAAATGGCATACAGTATTAAAGCCGTGGGAACAGATGAGCGCGTTATGTCTTCTAGCGACCCGGACAAAACAGGCTGCGCATATGCTAAGATTGAAGAAATGGAAGAAAAAATTAACGGCATGATTGACAACTACGTAGATACAAAAGAAAAAATTATTAATCAAATTGAAAGTATAGAGGACGAAAACCTATATAATATTTTATTTTTAAAATACATAGCAAAAAAACGGTTTGAAGATATTGCGGTCGAAATTGACAAGTCATGGCGGCAGACAATCCGATTGCACGGAACGGCACTCAAAAAATTTGAAGAAAAATACGGAAAAGAATACTTGTCATGTCATTGAATGTCATATTAATGCTGTGTTATTATTATAATGTCAAATAAAAGTAAAAGTTCCGAGGAAAGCACTGCTACAGAAATGTGGTGGTGCTTTTTTCATGCCAAAAGAGGTTGAATATGAGGTTTTACACTAAAAAAAATAAGGCTGTAATGTGTCCAAATTGTGGCAAATTATTGACGTATGCCGATAAAGATGACCCCAATTTACATAAATTGGCTTGCAAGCATTGCCGTAAGTGGATTTGGTATTATCCGAATGATGATGATAAAAATGAAGCCAAAGAAATCCCGGATACACGCTCGTCAAGCGGAGTCAGACTTTACTAGGAGTATTAAATATGTTAAATGATGTATATTTCTACGAACTTGTAAGAGGTTGTTATGGACGCAAAATTGCATATACCAATGTTGAAAAAATAACAGCAGATAACGTTGTTAAAATCGTTGGAGATTGCATTGGTGTATTTAACTATAACAAGCCCATTATCCGGTATTTGTGGCACTATTATAAAGGCGACCAGCCGGTATTATACAGAATAAAAATGCAAAATGAAGACGTAAACAATAAAGTTTGCGAAAATCACGCATATGAACTGGTTCAATTTAAGGTTGGACAAACATATGGTGAACCGATACAGTATGTTAGCCGAAAAGACGATGAAAAAGTTAATAAAGCGGTTGATACGCTGAACGATTATATGTCTGACGCTAACAAACAGGAAAAAGATATTAAGGCAGGAGAGTGGCAGTCAGCGACCGGTACATCTTTTAAGGCAATACAGATTGTCGATGGCGACATACCGTTTCGGATTATAGCGCCAAGCCCAATGAACACCTTTGTTATTTACAATAAAGCTACAGAAGAACCGGTGCTTGCTGTACAGGAGTTAAAAGACGAAAATAACAACTTTTATAAGCTGTGTTATACAGATTCAATGACATTTAAAATTCAAGACAGCAAAGTTATTGAAAGCAGATTGCACGCGTTTGGCAGTATCCCGATTGTGGAATATCCGAATAATCACGAAAGGATTTCAGATATTGAATTGGTTATCAGCCTGTTAGATTCAATAAATACCATGCAGTCAAATCGAATGGATTCGGTGCAGCAGTTCGTTGAATACTGGGTAAAATTTATCAACTGTGAAATTGATGATGAAACTTTCCAAAAGATGAAAATGAACCATGCACTCGTTGTTAAGTCTATTAATAAAGATAACAAGTCAGACGTGGAAATTATGACTCAGGAATTAAACCAAACGCAGTGTCAAGTTGCCAAAGACGACTTGTGGGACAATACATTGTCAATTCTTGCGATTCCAAACAAACAGGGAAACACAGGCGGAGATACGCAAGGCGCGGTGGAATTAAGAAATGGTTGGGATTTCTCGAAAACAAGGGCAAAGCTTAAAGACCCGATTGTAAAAGCAGCGGAAAAGCGGCTTGCAAAGGTTGTGTTAAATATTATACGGATTAAGGACCGCGATTTAGGCATAAAAATGCGGGATTTTGAAGTGCAAATTAATCATAGCCCACAGGATAATATGTACACTAAAGCACAAACACTTACAGTATTACTTCAATCTGGCATACATCCACTTGTGGCAATTAAAACGGTTGGGCTTTGGGGAGATTCAGAAAAAACATTTGTTCTTTCAAAACCGTACCTTGATGTCTTATATAAGACTGTTGAAAATATGGAAGAACAGGAAACTAAAGCACAGGAAATAGTTAATCAACTTAATAATCAGCAAAATAAAGCAGTTAACGAGCAATAATCGGTAACTGCTTTTATTTTATAAAATTGCAGTCATGCGACAAATGGCAGAAACAATCGAGCGGAGAGAACCGTGTAAAAAAACGTGATTTTAGGAGGAATAAACGATGACAAGAGAACAGGCAAAACAGAATCTTATTTCAATCGGAATTTCAGAACCGACAGATGAGCAGGTGAGTAATTATCTGAATCAGTTAAACGGTGAAACAAAGAAAGAAAAAGATAAAGCGGCAGAGTATAAAGCGAAAGCTGACAAGGCAGACGAACTTCAATCAAAAATTGATGAAATAGAAGCCGGAAACCTTACGGAGCTTGAAAAAGCCAACAAAGCACTGGAAACGGCAAACAATCAGATTGCGGAGTTACAAAAAAACAATGCAATTAGAGATTTGCGTGAAAAAGCCATGACGGATTTCAAAATCACGGCAGAACAGGCAAAGACGGTTGTAAAAGAGGACGGAAGCTTTGACACAACTGTTCTCGGACAGATTATTTCAGAGAAAGAAACCGCTTCCGCACAGGCAAAGGAACAGGAAATTGCCAAAGGTACACCGAATCCGGGCGGCGGCGGTAGTAACCAAGATTCAGAGAAGACAGAAGCAGAAAAAATAGCCACAAGTCTTATCTCAAGCAATTCAAAAAGTCAAAGCAACAATGATGTTTTGTCACATTATTTAGGAGGTAATTAAAAATGTCAAACATGCAGTATGAACAGACTTCATATGTCGGAAACGTTCAGATTTTAAAAAGACTGCCTAATGAAGCGATTCCAATGACACTTGATTTTACAGATGTTGTTGAAAAGACGGCTGACGGCAGAAAGATTGTAAAGGCCGGCACACCAATCGGAAAAAATGGAAAGGCAGACAACACGGCAACGGTCGTAGGCATTTTGAGATACGATGTCACAGAAGACAGGCCACAGGGTGTGATTTTAAAGAAAGCATATATCAATAAAAGCGTGGCTGAAAAGCATTCCGGTGTTACATATGACGCAGGCGTTTCCACAGCGCTTCCAATGATTGTATTTGAATAATTTGGGAGGTATATAGATGTTAATTAATGAAGTGTTAAACAGTAAGTCTATTGCACTTACAGCAACAGAAGAAGCAAGTAATCAAATCCCATATCTCGGATTAAATTGGTTTCCGGAAAGAAAGAAACAGGGGCTTGATTTAAGCTGGATTAAGACACATAAGGGACTTCCGGTATCGCTTGCGCCGTCAAATTTCGACACAATTCCGACACTTAGAGCAAGAGAGGGATTAAGCAAAGAAAAAACACAAATGGCATTTTTCCGTGAAGGTATGGAAGTCGGCGAAGAAGAAATGCTTGAAATTGAACGTATTAGTTCTACAGATGACCCGTACCTTGCAAGTGCCTTATCAAGCGTATATGACGATACTAACAACCTTGTGAGCGGCGCAGAAGTCGTGCCGGAACGCATGAGAATGTCGCTTCTCGCTACAGAAGCAGGACACCCGGTTATTGCTATTGAAAGTGACGGTGTACAGTACGCATATGATTACGACAAGGACGGTTCATATGCAAAAGACCATTATGCAAAGCTTGAGGACACTAGCATGTGGAGTGATACAGTGAACTCCAAACCACTTACAGACCTTAATAATGCTCGGAAAAAATTACAGAAGAAAGGCAAGATTGCTAAATACGTTCTTATGAACACCAATACGTTTCAGTATTTACTTGAAAATGCACAGATTAGAAATTCAATCCTTGCACAGAATCTCACGGCAACGATTGAGGTTGATGACGACACGGTAATTTCAGTTGTTCAGAAGCGTACAAAGCTTACAATCGTCCTGTACGACAAAATGTATATGGACGAAGCTGGGAAAGAACACTATTTTTACCCGGACAACAAAGTAACACTGTTGCCGGACGGAAAACTGGGTAGTACGTGGTTCGGAACGACACCGGAAGAAAGAACTGCAAGACAGGTTGCTGACGTTGATGTAACGACATATGGAACAGGAATCACAGTTGCTACAAAGGTTGAGTATGGCCCACCAATGAAGATGTCAGTATTCGCTTCTGAAGTAGTATTGCCGTCTTACGAAAATATGGATAGCACATTCGTACTTGAGGTCCATCATGATTAATCGGAGGTAGCATATGAAATATCCATATATCGTTATTAAAAACGGGAAATGGTATGCGGCAGGCGAAGAAGTCCCGGACACTGTGCCGGGAAACAAGCCTGCCGGATATACCAAGACTGAAATAAACCGTATGCCGACAGCAGAATTGCAGAGTTTAGCGGCACAGAACGGCATTGAAAATGCGACGGAAATGAGCGGAGTTGACCTTAAAGCAATTTTGATTGAGAAGTTAGGATTATAAGCAGGAGAACAGCATGGAAGAATACACAACATTAGAGCAGGTAAAAATCCGGCTCAAACAATTTCATATTGAAACGGTTGAAAATGAGGATAACACTGAATCTGATGTTGTTGTGTTTGACAGCAAAGAAGACAACTTGCTTCTTGAACAGCTCATAAAACAGGCAACGAAAGATGTAATTGCAAAACGGTGTTATCCGCAAAGTTATACGCAGGAACAGATTGACAATGACTTGAAATGCTATGAAAGTGTAATTGTCAATCTTGTGGTATATGACCGGTCACAGGCAGGAGAAAACTACATGGCAAGCTACAGTGAAAACGGTGTAAGCCGTAGCTGGAAAGACCGTGATAGCCTGTTTGTAGGGGTATATCCGTTTGTAAAAGCATTATAGAAGATTGTGCGTTACGTTTTATCAGCACCGGGAAAACGTAGCAGGCGGCACACAGTAAGGGTGGTGGGCGGTGTGCCACAAAAAAATGAAAGGCGGTATATTATGCCAGTTGCAATAATTATAAGTATCATATCGGTTGCTTTTTCCGTCTTTTTTGGATTTTTTAGTCTTTGGTTTGGTTTGAAAAACAACAAACACACAGACACAAAAGACATTGAAGAACGCGTAAAAGAGAATACATGTATCAATATGAAACTTGACGCCATTTCAAGCAATACAACTGAAATAAAAAATGAAGTGTCAGAAATGAGAAAAGAGATTAATTCTCACGATACACGAATTATCAAAGTTGAAGAAAGCGTGAAATCGGCACATTACAGACTGAACACTATTGAAGAACGTCTGAATGGCGAAAAGGAGATGTAATATGAATATTTTAGAAACATTGACGTTAAACATCACGATTATTTTAGCGGTAATCGGCGCAATCGCGTTTATTGTGTCGGTGATTACACAGGTTATCAAAGGAGTAGGTGTTTTTGCGAAGATTCCAACTGACGGATTGGTACTTGTGTTATCAATCGGCATTACAGTAGCGGCATTTGTAGCATATATGCAGTATTTACACATGACTATCCTGTGGTACATGGTTTTAGCCGCAATTATGGCAGGCTTTGTTGTTGCTTTTGTTGCTATGTATGGCTGGGAGAAGCTTTCAGAACTGTGGAAACGGTTCGGAAAGAACGTAGATTGATATGTTGGATATTAATAAACAAAAGATGATTTACGCACTTAAAGACGGCAGAACACCGGTATACCAACTGAATAAAGACGGTTCAATAAAATACATCATTGTTGACGGTGAAGAAGTCCCTGTCGAAACAGGAGAGTATACCACAGGTTATAAAACGCCTGTGGTATTTTTTTCCTCTATAAGCAATAAGTTAAGCGAAGCTTTAATAAAGGAATTTGGTGTAGATAATTCTACGAATTTTGTTCAAATTGTGGAAGACAAAGGCAAATTGCCGTTAGATGTTGGCTCGCTTGTTTGGAAAAAGTCAGAAGTGAGGTACAAAGATAAGGATAAAACAATCATTGATGAAACCAGTTGCGATTATATCGTTAAGGGTGTCGCTGATGAGGGATTAACGGCAGATTTATTTCTTTTACAGAGAAACGTGAGGTAAGCACATGGCTACAAGACCAATAGTTATAACATTGTCCCAAAAATCCGTAGAAAACGCAATAAAACGAGTACAGCAGTATCAATTAAGATTTCAACGCAAACTTAGAAAATTCGTGAAAGAACTTGCTAATGTAGGCATTGCCGTAGTTGATACCAATATGACAGAAGCACAGTATACGTTTGATGTCAAAATAAGAAGCGGTTCTGACACGTCACACAATGCTTATGTAGAACTTAATTCCAATGGTAGTACGGCAGAAGCAAAACTGATTGTACAGGGGAAAGAACTGTTATTTATCGAGTTTGGCGCAGGCGTATATTATAACGGAGCCGCTGGTGCAAGTCCGCACCCCAAAGGAGAAGAATTTGGATTTTTAATCGGTTCGTATGGCAAAGGCAACGGACAAAAAAAGGTTTGGGGCTATTACGATGAAAATAACCAACTTGTGCTTACAAGAGGTGTAAAAGCTACCATGCCGGTATTGAAAGCAGAACAAAAGATAATTGAGGACTACAAAAATGTTGTAAAGAAGGTGTTCGGATAATGATTGATAATCAGTGGGCTTTTGATTTAGAAACAAATGTATTTTCGATAATCAAGAAAAAGGCATTGGCAATTCTTGAAGATAATTACCCGGATATTAGCATTACAGCAGATGAAGAATCAAACGATACGCCGGTGTTTCCGACGGTGTTAATACAGTCTGTTGAACCGACTGAAACAAACAGCGATTTAGAAGCTGACAGAATTAATACTGTAGACTTTACAGCACAGGTAACAGTAACAACAAACCGAAGCAGAAGCGAGGCATTGCAAGTATCCAATGTTATAGCGGATTTGTACAAGAAACGATTGTTTAAGATAAAGCCCATGCCGTTTGTACGAAAAGAGGGAAATCTGTGGACAGCAACTTTCCGTGCAAAGCGCAAATTTGGGTGGAATGACATTTTATAGCAATTTACAAAGAGCCGAAAGGCTCTTATTTTTATGCAATTTTTTAGGAGGTAAACATGGCTACAGGTTTAAAAAGTAGAATTATTTACAGGAAAAAGACCAAAGAAAGCAACGAAAGCGATTACTGGGCTGGCACATACAACCTGTTGATTAGAGCAAAAAGTATTCCGTCACCGGTAGGTGAGCGTAACATGGTTGATACGTCTACGCTTGAAGATTTAGTCGAAACGCAAGAACCCGGAAGACGCGCGGCGGGTTCAATGGCTGTAAGCGGTGCATTTGAACGCGAATATCTTGACAATTTAGTTGAGATTGAAGACGAAAAGTTAGACATTGTTGTTCTTTATGGCACAGACGGCAAAGGTAAAGAGGGTATTTGTGGTTTTATCGGCTCTGAATCATTCGCACCGGACGAAGCTACAGACGACCATTTAACAGGTACTTGCAACATTGCTATTTCAACAGTGCCGCGTTGGATTCATAAAGACTATGACGTTGCGGTAACAGAAGATGAAAACGGTTATCCGACATCAATTACATTATCAAAAAAATCGTAAGTCAGTCCGAAAAAACAAATAAGGCTGTTGCGACTGACGAGGATACAAAAACAGCCGTAGTAATCTGATAGTTAGTAAATAATATGGCAGGGCGGCAGAAATGCCGTCCCTGTCCTATATAAAGCGAAAAGGACAGGTAATGAATATGAAAACAATTACAGTAAACAGTAACGAATATAAATTAGAGTTCTCTTTTGAAGCGGCAGAGTATAAAGACATCGTGCAGAAAATGTTTAAGGTCCTCAGCGGTGCTTACGTTGTCGAAGAATCAAAGGATATGCAGAATCCTACTACTAAGGATATTATCAACGGCACAGCAAATATGATTGGCGATACAGCAGATATTTGCGTTACTGCTTTTTATGCCGGCTTATTAGAAAATAATCCACTTTCACATGAAGAAGCAAAAACAGTCATGAGGGATTATATGAAAGAAAATAAGCTTTCGTACAAAAAACTGTATGACGAATTGAGAAATTGCATGGAAACAGATGGTTTTTTCGACCTGTCGGGGCTGAACGACATGATTCAGCAGATGTACGGGACAGCACCGGAAGCGACAGCACAGACAGCATAAAAAAATCTGAAATTAACTGGCATAAAATAATTTGGGAAGATTATTTTCCGACAGCCTTTTCAATCGGGATACACATAGATGAGTTTAAGCACATGACACCGGCGCAGTTAGGATACTGTATAAAAGGACATGAGTTGAAAAGAAAAGAACAGGATAGCGATATGTGGCACTTTGCCGGTACATATGGAATATCTGCCCTTATTTATGCGATAGACCGTTGCTTAAATGGTAAAAAGGCAAGGTCGGAGTACATCAAAAAACCAGTTTCAATTTTACTTGAAGAAGAAAGTAAGCCAAAATCAAAAGAAAGTAATGAAGATGTTGCAATGTTTGAAATGCAACAAAGAATCAAAATACTGGAAAAAGAGGGCGGCATATTAAGTCCGTCATAGGTGGTAGCACGCGAATTGCTACCACCTTTATTTTTGCGCTAAAGGTGGTGAGGACGTGGCAGATAATGAACTGGACAGCTTAGAGCTTAAAATACAAGCAAATGCAACACAGGCAAACAATGCGCTTGATAAACTTGTTAAAAATTTAGAGAATTTATCAAATTCGTTAGGAGTTATCAACAATGCCAATCTTGCGGGGTTTGCAAGTGGTGTAAAAAATATTACAAATGCAATGCAGGGAATGAAAAGCGTAAGCACGGCAGATTTTACGCGTTTGTCAAAAGGTATTCAGAAGATTTCAACCATTGACACTGCCGCAATAAACAAGGCTTCTACAGCAATGGCGTACTTAAGTAAGTCCTTTAATTCCATGCAGGCAACCAGTGAAGCAACAAAGCAGATTACAGAACTTGTGACAGGAATCAAGCAGTTAGGATATGCCAGCGCCGCAAAAGCTATTGACAATATACCGAAGCTTTCAAGCGCGATGAAACAGCTTATGCAAGAACTGTCAAAAGCGCCACAGGTAAGTCAAAATCTTATTGATATGACTAATGCGCTTGCGAATTTAAGCCGCACAGGGGCTTCAAGCGGCAGAGCGGCAACGTCATTAAGCAAAAACTTTTTGAACGTTTCATCTTCTGCAAATTCGGCAACTAAAAGCAGTTGGTCGCTGGCTTCCGCATTTGGTAAATTATACGCTTCATACTGGCTTGTTTTTAGAGGAATCAGTAAACTGGGAGATTCGATTGATATAGCTTCATCACTCATAGAAGTTGAAAACGTTGTACGTACCACTTTCGGAAATTATGAAAACCTTGTAAACGACATGGCAAAAACATCTATACAGGATTTTGGTATGTCAGAACTGTCCGTAAAGCAGTATTCAAGCCGTTTTCAAGCTATGGGTGTCGCTATGGGATTTTCTCAAAAGAAAATGGCCGATATGTCCATTGAACTGACAAAGCTGACGGCCGATATGGCTTCATTTTACGATATGGAGCAGTCAGACGTTGCGAGAAATCTTCAAGCAATTTTCACAGGCGAAACAGAGCCATTAAGAAAATATGGACTTGATTTGACACAAGCAACGTTAAAAGAGTGGGCTTTAAAAAACGGACTTGACGCTAATATCAGTTCCATGACACAGGCTGAAAAAACCATGTTGCGATACAAATATGTTATGGCAAATACGGTGGCAGCGCAAGGCGACTTTGCAAAAACTGCCGATACATGGCACAATCAAACGGTCATTTTAAAGCAATCATTTCAAGAACTGGCAGGAATTATAGGTACATCGTTGATTAATGCGTTTAAGCCGTTTTTAAGCGGATTAAATTTCGCAATGACACAGGTTATTAATTTCGCTGAAACGGTAACAAATGCCTTAGGTGCAATTTTTGGTTGGAAATTTGAAGTTACAAACAAAGGTATTGCCGATGATTGGTCGGACGCCGCGGACAGCGCCGATGATATAGCAGAAAGCACCGGAAATGCCGCTAAAAACGTTGAAAAGCTGAATAAGGGTGTAAGACAGTTTGATGAATTAAAACTGATTACAACACCGGATTCAAGCGGTGGAAATGGCAAAAAGGGTAGCGGTACAGGAGCGGCAAGCGCAGACGGAGCAAGCGGCGGCCTTGTGAAAGTCGATACCATTTGGAAAGACTATAAAAGTCAAATTAAAAATTTACGCGAGTTAGGCGAGTATATAGGCAATACGCTTACAGATACGCTGAATAGCATTGACTGGGACAGCGTGTATGCCGGTGCTAGAAATTTTGGTAAAGGCCTTGCTGATTTCCTCAACGGGCTTATCTCACCGAAATTATTCGGTGCTGTCGGCAGAACTATTGCAGGAGCATTAAATACTGCTGTGTATACGGCTTTGTCATTTGAGGAAACGCTTGACTGGGAAAACTTAGGATTTTCTATTGCAACCGGGATAAATCAATTTTTTGAAACGTTTGATTTTGCTTCAACCGCAAAAGCTATCAATAAGTGGGTTCAAAGCATTTATAGAGCGTTTAAAACTGCGATTGGGACAGTAAAATGGTCAGAAGTTATAGCCGGACTTTGGAAGCTTTTTAGCAATATTGAATTAAAAACAGTAGCAATCATAATTGGTACGGTGCTTTTGAAGAAATATTTCAAACTGGAAATTGCTAAAAACATTTTAAAGGGGATTGCGACATCAATTTCACAGTCAATAGCAAAATCACTTGCGGCAAAAATGGGTGTTGAAATTGCACAAAACGCAGGAATTTCAAAGGCACTTACGGCTGGGATTAAAAAAGCTGTAGGCAGCATTGACTATGCCAGTATATCGAAAACACTTTCGGAAGATATGTCAACAAAAGTAAAAGCCACATTCGGAATAGCGGGAATAGCTATAGAATTTTTAACGATTGCAAGCGCTTTTAAGAAAATCGGCGAGGGTGCAGAATTTACGGTCGGTATGCTTGCAAAAGTGGCATTAGGTGCAGGCGCGGCGGCGGCGGCTTTGAAGTTGATTGGCTTATCTACCCCGTGGACAGCGGCTATAGTTGGCATTACAGGTTTAGTTGCGGCTATTGCAGGAATTGGCATAGGATATGCAAAAGCACAAAGTGAAGTAGTAAGCGCCAATACTATAATCAGCGATTCTGTATTAGCAACGGCAGAAAGTTTAAACTCAACAATAGAATCATCTAAAGACCAGTTTAATAGTGTAGGTGATACCTATGCAGGTGTTAAAAGCGTTGCAGATAAATACTTTGAATTGGCAGATAATTTTGACAATTTAACAGATTCGCAAAAAGAAATGCTTATTGCATACGCAAATTACATTGTCGAACAGTGTCCGGAATTGGCAGATTCGATTGATACGGTAACTGGCGAATTTAAAGGACAAAAAGAAGAAGTTTACAATACAATTTCTGCACTTGAAGCTTATGCCAAAGCGGCGGCAATGCAAGATGTATTAAAAGACCTGTACAAGCAAGAGATTGATATTGGCAATCAACTAAAAGAAAATAATGAAAAATACAACAAAGCAGAAAGTATTATTTATGAATACGTAAAAGAGCTTACTGGAATGTCTAAACAGGCATTTGATTCAGCATATGAAATCAGTGGATTGGGTGACGCATTTGATGTGCTTTCGGGACTTTTAGATGACCCAATGAGAAAAACCAGTGATTTTACAAAAACATCATACAATTTACGAAAAGAGTTAGGATTAAATTCGCAGGAAACATGGCAATTAGCAAATGATAATAGAGAATTAAAAGAATCTTATGAAAAATGTGAAAATGCAATAGCGAATGCCGCAACCGAAGCGGCAAATTGCAAAAATGAATACAACAATCTTACCCAACAGCAGAACAACACTGCGGACAGTTCTGATAATTTGCGGGATACAATGCAACAAAACAATGAGCAAATAAGAGAATCCGTGCAACAGTCAATGTATGACATTGAAAAAAATGTAGCGGAAAAGTCAGGCGAATCTACAGAAGATATTTCAAATTTTTACAACAAAGCAAGTGAAACCTTTAGCAGATTGGGTGTTGTAGGAACAGACGGCGGTACAAAGCTGTATAACGGATTTACGACCACAACAAGCGGATTGCCAGGATACAATAGCGCAATATTCGACAATATTCAACAAACGGCTATTTCAAAGGCACTTGATACCGGCTCAAAAGCGGGTGAAAACCTTGTTGATTCGTACAAGAAAAATATTGACGGTGTACCGAACACAACGGCAGTTGCTTTCCTGTCAATTATAGACGCGGTAAACGCAGGAGAAATTGGTTCAGACGTTGGTGCTGACCTCATGAATAACTTAGCGGATACGATAAGCAGTAAAGCGTGGAAAGTGCATGAAGCATTAACCAATGCTATTCAAAATAGTTACAAAATGGAACTGGAAAGCGATGATAATTATAGCGCAGGCGACCCATTGAAAAGTGGATTTGCTAAAATTCGTATTAAAGGGTATGCGGACGGCGGTTATCTTCCACAAAAATATAGCATTGTCATGGCGGGTGAAAACGGAATACCGGAAATTGCCGGAACGGTCGGCGGCAAGTCGGCAGTAGCGGGCGGCGCAGAAATTACGGGTATTAAAGATTCCATTTACGATACGTCACAGCGAGAGATAGCACTGCTTAGACAGCAGAACCAGTTGTTACAAGGAATACTCAACAAGGACTTGAGTATAAGCCAAAACGACATTGGAAGCAGTGCAAGAAAATACGCAAGAGAATATTTTAAAAGAACTGGCAAACCGGCATTTGATTATTAATGCATGTACAATAGATGATAATTAATCTATTATAATACGTGACAACTTGCTTTGCGGCGGAATCTATTTTATGTAGGTTTCGCCTTTTGCCATTTCTTTAGCACATATCGAATGCCGGTATGTGCTTTTTTGTTACCAATTTTTAAAAATGTGAGGTGCAGGCATGGCGTACAACGGCTTTTTAATTAAAATTGGAGATTATACGATACCGGGCGGATTAATCAAGGCAGATTCCTACAGCGCATACGCAAATATGCAGGACATTGACGATTACACGGACGCAAACGGATACGAGCATAGAAACGCTGTTGAATTAAAGGCATTAAAAGTTGAATTTGAAACCAAGGCAATGCTTACAAACGAAACATTTGAAGTGCTGATGAGTAATATTCGCAACAATTTTACAAATTCGCAGGAACGTGGCTGTTATATTACAGCCTATATCCCGGAATATGACGATTATGTTACGCAGTATGGCTATATGGCTGATTTTCAGCCAACAATTTACGGCACATACGGAAATGTAATTCGATACGATTCAATTAGACTTGCATTTATTGGAGGTGTTTACGGTGGTTAATTATCAATACGCAGAATTATTTAAAAAAGATAGCATAGATAAGCAGTTGACGATTGAAACGGACGATAAAACGACAAAAATTACAAATGTTGAACTACATCAAGAACAGTTTGAATTGACAGAAAGCATTTGTTCGGAATCTGAATTGACAATCGGAAGCTGTGAAGCGGCGGTGCTTAAATTTACTGTATCAAACATTTTTCTTCCGATGAAAGATAAAATGATAACAGTTAAAACTGTAATTGATAATAATACTTCAAATCCGTTTCAGATTGGCAGATATAAAGTATACTCCGACACACCAACGGCAGATAGAACAAAGCGTGATATTGTAGCTTATGACAGGCTGTATGACGTGATAAACGCAGATGTGGCGGAATGGTACAATACGTTATTGCCGGAAAAAGACAGCACGACGACAATGAAAGCTTTTCGGGATAGCTTTTTTGGGTATTTTGGGATTGAGCAGGCGGACGCACAGCTTGTAAATGATGATATGAAAGTCGAAAAGACGGTTGAGCCGGAAGAATTAAGCGGTGCAACTGTGCTGAATTGTATTTGTGAAATTAACGGCTGTTTCGGTCATATTGGACGTGACGGCAGATTCCATTACATCTACCTTGAGCAAGAAATACAGGGATTATATCCAAGAAACAACCTGTATCCGGCAGATGATTTGTACCCGCGTGAGCCGAAAAGCACGAGAATAAGCAAAAGTCTGTACATATCGGCACAATATGAAGATTTTCTTGTAAAAACAATCGACAAACTGCAAATCCGAAAAGAAGAAGACGATATCGGAGTAATTGTCGGAAGCGGCACAAATGCTTATGTGATACAGGATAATTTTCTTGTTTACGGCAAAGGCAGTGAAGAACTGACGGGAATTGCAAATAACATTTACGGAAAAATCCGAGGAATTATTTACAGACCGTTTTCTGCGGACTGCAAAGGAAACCCATGTATCGAAGTTGGTGATGCGGTTCGTCTGCCAACAAAATATGAAATCATTGAAAGCTACGTGTTAAAACGTACACTAAAGGGCATACAGGCACTTAGGGACGAATATGAAGCAACGGGTGAAGAATACCGTTCTACACAGGTAAATAGCGTGCATAAAAGCATTATACAGCTTAAAGGTAAAACCAATGTACTGACACGGACAATCGAAGAAACAAACAGTAAGATTACGGACGTTGAAAGCGGATTAAGCTCTGAAATTAAGCAGACAGCAACGGATATAAGAGCAGAAGTTAAAAACACGGCTGACGGCTTGTCAAGCAGTATTGAGCAGACTGCAAGCAGTATCCGGAGCGAGGTATCCGATTCAGTAAACAACTTATCCAGTAGTATACAGCAAAACACAGAATCAATCACATCAGAAGTAAAGAGGGCGAGCGAAGCCGAGGGTAGTTTATCAACAAAAATTACGCAGACTGCTGAATCAATCACATCAGAAATCAGCAAAAATTATGAAACAAAAGAAAACGCTACGAACACAAAAACGGAGTTGGAAAGTTCTATAAAACAGACGGCAGACGGATTTACGGCAGAGTTATCTAAACAGGTAACGGAAACTAAACAATATGCTGAATCTGCCGCTGAAACGGCTGAAAGTAATGCAAAACAGGACACGGCAGATAAGTTAAAGGATTACAGCACAACAACGGAAATGAATACCCGAATCAATGCCACAGCAGAGGGAATTTCGGCAGAGGTAACCCGAAAACTGCAAAGCTACAGCACTACTGAACAGATGAATAGTGCAATAAGGCAGACGGCGGATAGCATTAATACAGAAGTATCAAAAAAAGTAAATGGCGATGAAATTATTTCAAAAATTAACCAATCTGCCGAAAACGTTTCGATTGAAGCAAACAAAATCAATCTGAACGGCGCTGTGACGGCTAATCAGAATTTTAAAATCGGTTTGGACGGCAGTATGGAAGCGTTATCTGGACTAATCGGAGAATGGCAGATATTTGACGGATATTTGCGGTATGTTTTAGGAGAAAATGCACAGGCACTTTTAAAACCGGACGAATTGCTTATTAGTAGAAGTGCCGGGGCAAACTTTCACGCATATCCGGGATTGTTGTATATGCAATCTGATGACGGAGAACGAAGCATCTCTATTGATTGCAATGACGGAAGCATTAATTTGGGCGGAAGCTGGACAACTCCGTGGGGCGACATAGAAGGATAGAAAGGAGCAGGCATGAATAAAACGTATGGTCGTATAAATTGGGAAAATTATCCGAGTGATGAAACACCGCTGAATGAAAGTAATCTGAATAAAATAGATGTAGCTACAGATGAAATTGACAATAGGGTAATTACACTGGACACTACCAAAGCGACTAAGGAAGAAGTTTCAACACTGGTGCAGGACGTTACATTTGAAGAAAAGACAGGCATTATTACTATTACTAAAAAAAATGGCTCAAAAATAACGATTGACACGCAGATGGAAAAAATCGCGGTAAATTTTTCATACAATGCCGAAACACAGCAGATTATTTTAACGCTTATTGACGGTACAAAGCAATATATAGACCTGACAGCATTGATTACGCAGTATGAGTTTTTGGACAGTGACACGGTGGCATTTTCGATTGACAGTGCTGGAAAAGTGTCTGCAATCGTAAAAGAAGCGAGTATTCAAGAAAAGCATTTACAGCCTAATTATCTTGCAGATATTAAAGTTGAAGTTGCAAAAGCACAGGCAAGCCAGTCGGCGGCGGCAAAATCTGAAAGCAATGCAAAGGCAAGTGAAACAGCGGCGGCAACCAGTGAATCCAATGCGGCGGCGAGTGCTACAAAAGCACAGAGTTATGCTACTGGCGGTACAAACAGCCGCACGGGCGAAGATACGGACAATGCAAAGTATTATAGCCAACAGTCGGCACAGAGCCAATCGGCGGCGGCAACAAGCGCAGATACGGCAAGTACGAAAGCAGAAGAAGCGGCGGCGAACGCGGCAACAGCTAAAACAAGTGCCGATAATGCCGCGGGAAGTGCAAATTTAGCCAATGAAAAGGCAAATAGCGCGGCAAATAGCGCAACCACCGCAGTTTCAAATTCCAATGCGGCACAGCAGTACGCTTCCAATGCGGCGGCAAGTGCGGACAGAGCACAAAACTATGCCGTAGCAGATACAGACAGTGCAAAATACTATTACGAGCAGGCAAGACGGATTTCCGAATCATTTTCGGGTGCATTAAGACCAATGGGAACAGTTACATTTGCAAATCTTCCCGCACTGTCAGAAGCGGACGGTGGAAGCATGTATAACATTTCAGACCAATTTACAACGACTGCTGAATTTAAAGAAGGAGCGGGAAATACTATTCCAGCAGGCGCTAACGTATACAAGACAGAGGACGGAAAGTGGGATGTCCTCGCGGGAACACCTGTAACAGGCGTAAAAGGCAGTGCAGAAAGCGAATATAGGAGAGGAAATGTTAATATTACAGCGGAAAATGTAGGACTTGGAAACGTTGACAATACAGCAGATTCCGCAAAGTCTGTAAAATATGCAGCAAGTGCGGGTAACGTAAATTGGAACGGTGTAACAGATAAGCCATCTACATATCCACCGTCAGACGGCTCGAATAATTACGTTAAAGTATTTAATTCATCAAATGTCAACTCGTCTGATAATTTAACCGTCAACGACCTTGCAGACCAAGGCTTTGCAGCAGCAATGATTGCTGCAACCGAAGATAGTCCTATCGGAAGTGGTTGGTTTCATGCTCTTAATCTCGGATGGGATAATTCGAAAAATAATTGGGTTAGTCAGATTGCACTTGGAACACAGCCGAATGACGGTTTGTACTATAGAACAAGTGAAGCTAGTATTGTTGGCAAACCATGGAAACGTGTACTTGATAGCAGTAATTACACTAACTATGCGCTCAAAAACGAAAATTTGAGCAACGTTGATTTGAACAATGTAACAACAACAGGCATATACCATTTAACTGGTAATCTTACTAACAGTCCACTGTCTTGCAATGCAACGCTATTTGTAGATTTTAGCGTTGGTACACCGTACCAGATTTTTATCCCGGACTATGCATATGTGATGTATAAGCGGACTTATTCAAATAGCGCATGGGGTAGCTGGGTGTATTTGAACGATTATATTCCGATAAGTGGCACTGCAAGTCTAGCAGGTAGCATTGTTCCTAATGAAGATGTAGGCATGGAATTGGGAGATGAATCACACAGATTTACGAATATTTATTCAAGTAACGTAACTACAGATACAATACAGTTCAATAATTATGATAATAGCGGAAATACAATTTATTATAGCGGTAACGACTCTGCAAATGGAAACGGTGGCGGGCTTAATAATTTGGTAATTCGGTCATGGTGGGGGGTATCGTTTACTTCCACGTGCGCTGGCGGTCGGTACGGCGGCAAAAATCAAACTGCTGTAGGAATTGACTGTCGAGAAGGTATTGTTAAAGCGTATAATTTTGCGGGCTTAATAAATGGACACAGTGTTAATGCAGATGTACCGTCAGACGCAAAATTTACGGATACAAAAGGAAGATATATTGGCACTACCGTAACAAAGCCACAAGATAAAACAGAAATGTATATCACATATCTTTCAAGCGGTTATATTGTAATGGCAGGAAAAACAGTAAGTAAAAGCTATGCAATGAATACACAATATGGAAATGCGTTTTGGGCACCGTTCACAATTTATTTGCCACCTAATATTGTAAAAAATATTGACAGCGTGAATATTACTCCATTTGCGGAAACAGGGCTGATAAGTGCAAACATAAACGGCTATACTAGTGAACAAATAACGGGATTTGTTTGGTCGCCACAAAACGAAACAAAAAGCATATCATTTCATGTTACCGTACATGGAAGGGCGTAAGGTAGGTGATTGGTATATATAACGACAGCAGTTAAAGACACGAAAGTGTCTTATTTTTTTTACCCTAAAACACAATAAAAATTATATTTAGCCGCAGAACAGCGGCAGAAAGAGGTTCATATGAGCAGATATTCAGTAATTGATGTAAGTAAGCATAACGGAGTTATCGACTGGGATACCACAAAGGAAAATGTTGACGGTGTAATTATTCGTGTCGGTCACGGCAATGACAGTACATCACAGGATGACCCGCAAGCAATCCGTAACATGGAAGAATGTGAAAGACTGGGCATTCCGTATGGTGTGTATCTGTACTCTTATGCGTTAAATAATGCCGAAGCAGAAAGCGAAGCGGCACACGCACTGCGCATGGTAGAGGGCTACAATCCGGTGTTGGGTGTATGGTTCGACATGGAAGACGCGGACAGCTATAAAGAAAAGCACAACTTCAACCCATACGATAACAGACAGGAAATTACTGATTTTTGTAAGATTTTCTGCGACAGAGTATCCGAAGCAGGATACAAGACTGGTGTTTACGCAAGCAAAAATTACTGGGATTCAGTAATCTATGCAGACCAGTTATCCAATTATGAAGTATGGCTTGCACACTGGAGCATTTCAGAGCCGTCAATGGATTGCCTGTTATGGCAGTATACATCAGACGGTGAAGTTGCCGGTGTACCGTCAAGCAGAGTTGACATGAATTACTGGTACGGTGAGTTACCGGAAGTTGACGGCGGCAGTGATTCTGATAGCAATTCGGGCGACTGCGGCGGCGATGAAGAAGACACAGAGGACGGTGGATACAGCTATTCTGTAGGCGATACCGTAAACTACGATACAATCTATGTATCTTCAACATCAGAAGAAGCATTAAAGCCTACCTACACGACCGGCACAATTACACGAGTTGTTGACGGTGCGAGAAACCCATATCTGATTGACGACGGCACAGGCTGGATTAACGATGATTGCATTGCTAGCGGCGGCAGTGATGATTCTGACGATTCAGAAGAAAGTTCGGATTGCGGCGGCATTTCTGCGGGCGATACCGTCCGTTTCAACGGCGATACTGACTACAATGGCACGCCAATTAAGGCATGGCACAATGACAGCGGCTATGAAGTCACACAGCTTGACGGGGATAGAGCAGTCCTTAGTTTCAACGGTTCCGTATTTGCGGCAGTCAATGTCAGCGATTGCGAATTAATCTAAACATAAAAATACCGGGAGTGTAATACTCCCGGTGATATTTTAATGTAAATCAATCATAACAGCTTCAACTTGTGGGATTGTTATCGGCTTATTCAGTGTAGACGTATATGAATATTGACCGACATAACCACCATATATAGTAATTTTATCATTTTCAAGTAGTTTACCGTCAATTACATCGTTTGCGTAAACAACAAGCAACGCGTGATTGTAGTCATCATCTACAGCCATTCTTATAGCGGTGTAATTGCTATCAACCGCACCAATCATCTGTATAACTTTTCCGTCAAATTTCACAGGCTTATCAATATTTTTGTCCGGGTATCTAGCAAGAGTATCATATGTAATATCTCCAGTGTATGTCATTCTGTCCCTTGATAACAGTGTTTCTTTTTCTGTAGGGGCTTCTGTTTCGGTTTGCGTTTCCGTTACTGCTTCTGTACTGTTTGCGGTGGTAGAATTATCCGCAGTTGAATTTTGGCAAGCCGCAAGCCCTAAAAGGCATACCGGCATTAATAAGCATAATAATTTCTTTTTCATAAAAATTCTCCCTTGCTTTTTATTTTTTGAATAATAATAGCATATAATCTAATTTTTGTCGAACTGATAAATAGCAAATTAGTACTATACGCGCCGCAATCCGACATTATGTGACAGCATACGCTATAAAATGTAGGCAATTTTAGAGTAAATGTCGTTTTTTGCGGTTTAAATCGTTTGTGAAAAACTGGTAATTTATGTAAAATTAAATTGTCCAAAAGATTGGGCAATTCAAGTTCCGGCGGGCGGTTGCGCTATTTGGCATTGCGCCGCCGCCCCTTTACATAACCTTAATTTACATCAGCGACCTTTGTTCCAATCTTGACGGAAGCAAACATTCGTTCTATAATGTTTGTATCGCTACTTTATGTTTTGTGTCGGGGAATACGGAGGGTAAATTATGTGTAAAAAAGATAACACTGAAAATGTTTTCTACAGAAATGAGATTTTTAAATTAATAAATAAATGTGATAATACGCATTGGCTTAAAGTTATATATGCGTACATAAAAAGATTACTTAAATAAAATTGCCGGGATAGCATAATGTGTTATCCCGGCTTCTTTTATTTGTTTTCAATCATTGAATCGACAAGCTTCTCTAAACTGTCCCAGTCTTTTTCGTTCAATTTTCTAAGTGCCGCAATAAGTCTGTACTTAAAACTTTTTTCACCAGCGGCTTGAATGTCTGCAAGCATTTCAGCAATTTCTTCATCTTTGCTTTTTTTAATATAGGGTTCGCCTTTTCCTGTGCGTAGCCAAAACTCGTTTACATTAAATTCCTTGCAAATCAAAGCTATTGCCGAATCACTAGGAACGCTTCTACCCATTTCATACGTTGCAACAGTATTTCTTTTGACTTTTATTTTGTCAGCAAATTCCTGTTGTGTTAAATGAAAATGATTTCGGACTTCTTTAATTCTATTGTTCAATTCCTTTTTTCCTCCTTTCTAAAAAGTAATATATCATACTTTGTTGAAAAAATCAACAAAAAGTTCTTGACAAAAGTTTTACACCGACATATAATTGTTTTACAATCAACAAATGGAAGCGAGGTGAGAACATGAGTGAAAAAGAAAAAGAAATTGTTGAAAAATTAAAAGATACTATTCCAAAGATGTCGGATTACCAAAAAGGTTATTTACTTGGAATGGTGGAAACTATGGCAGATAAGCCTAAAAACAAGGACGAAACAGGAGTAGGAGATGGAGAGTAAAAAAGAACACGTTTTAGAAATCCTCTGTCAGCAGATGGAGCTGTTGGCAGAGGAAAGTAAGAAAGTTAAACCTAACGATAGAGGGTACAAACCTAGTTTGGTTGAACTTTCATCAGCTATTTGTCGAATAGCTGATTCTTTTGGGTATCTTTTAAATACTGAAAAGCCAAAGGAAGAACACTGATATCACCTGTGCTTTGAGCAATGCAGGTAATAGAACATAACCCTTTATCGGCTATGTACCATTCACATTCAGAGCCATAGCACTCTTTGAATGAATTTTGTGGACATTTAGCCATAGACATTCACCTCTTTCCTTTAATAAAGATAAGAGGATTATATCACAGAAAGGAGAAGAAATGGCAGATACAAATTTACAGGTTTTTAATTCAGAAGAATTTGGAAACGTCAGAACGGTAATCGTAAATGACGAGCCAATGTTTTGTTTGGCTGATGTTTGCAGGGCATTGGAAATTACAAATGTAGGAAATGTCAAACAGAGGTTATCTGAAAAGGGTATCCATACTGTGGACACCCTTACAAATGGTGGAACACAGAAAATGGTTTACATTAACGAACCAAACCTGTATAAAACAATCTTTCAGAGCCGCAAGGCAAGTGCTGAAAGATTTACTGACTGGGTAACATCAGAGGTGCTTCCGTCAATCAGAAAGACGGGAAACTACAACATGAACATGACGGATGAGGAAAAAATTCGGCTTATTGCAAAAGGCAATGTGAAGCTGAATGAAAGAATTGACAAGGTTGAAGATAAAATATCTTCCCTTGAAAATGATATGCCGCTGTACGGCTGTGAAATAGACGAAGTGCAGAAGCATATTAAAAGGAAAGTAGTTGATGTGCTTGGCGGCAAGAACACCAGCGCATACAAAGACAGTAGCGTGAGGAGTTCGGTATTTGCGGACATATACCGGCAGTTGAAGCGCGAATACGGGTGTGTTTCGACATACAAGAGTATAAAACGCAAATACATTGCAGATGTGCATGATTTTATTGATTGCTATTTGCCGCCGACAGTGCTTTCAGAACAGATTGAAAATTCCAATGCGCAGATGTGCATGAGTTTTTAGAAAGGGGTATGAAAATGTATATTAATCCATTTGCGGCAGGAGTGATTTTCACAATCCTCGTTGAAGTCGGACTTGCTTTGGTTTACTCGTGGAGTAACGGAAAGGATAAAAGATGAAACAGCCAAAGAAACTTACAAAAGAACAGAAAGAAGCGTGTTCGGCACACCACTTAAATGCCGAACATTGGCTTTTGGTTGAAGAAACAGAGTTTTATTTAAAACTTATTAATAAGGAAACTGGAAGCCGGAAAACGATTGACAAATTTGCAAAGATTAAAAGGGAGAAAAAGAAATGAACAAAGAAAAGGTAACAGTACAGGATTGCGTAGAAATGCAGGAAATGAAAAATCAGTCAGTCATTTTGAATGACGGCAAGGTTGTAAGATTTGAAGAAAATCCGAAGCCTAAAAAGGTCCTGTGGTTTTCTCGACACAAAATGACAGAGCCGCAGTTAGCCGCACTGGGGAACGTTGAAATTGTGCAAATTGACCGGTCTATCGAATCGGCATTTGAGTTGCAGGAAGAAATCAACGACTGCGACATTATTGCCATTGTCGCACCAATCGGATTACAGGCGCAGTTTTTAAAAGTTGCCGGTGACAAGCCAGTAATTGTAGCACTTAATAACAGAGTGCTTGTGCCACAGGAAGACGGCACAGAAGCTAAGGCAGTGTTTAATTTTGTCAAGTGGGAAAGACTTGTCAAGATTGATGTTGTAAAAGAAGACTTTAATAATTAAAAGAAAAGAGGACAAAGAAATGAACAAAATTGAAATTAGCGGAAGAATCACAAAGGGGCAGGTTTTTTCTCACGAAAACCATGGTGAGAAATTTTATTCAACACAGATTACAAGTGTGAGAACGAGTGGTGTGCCGGACACACTCAACGTTACATTTTCAGAAATCTTCCTTAAAAATATTAAGGAAGATGAACAGGTTGAAATTTTCGGAGAAATCCGAACAATGAACTATGACGGTCACTGCCACATCTTTGTTTTTGCAAAAGACGTTACAGAGTATCCGGGAAAAGACGGAAATTTTGCGGAACTGGACGGATATATCTGTCGTGAACCAATTTTCCGTGAAACGCCGCTGAATAGAAAAATTACTGACTTACTGGTAGCAAGTAACCGGAAGTATGGAAAATCAGATTACATTCCTTGCGTTGCATGGGGAAGAAAAGCTGTTAAGGCAGGGCTTATGAATGTTGGTGCAAAAATCTCTTGTACCGGCAGATTACAAAGCCGTGAATATTTGAAAAGGTATGAAGACGGCACAGAAGAAATCAAGACAGCCTACGAATTGTCAATCAATAATTTACAGGAGGGGGATTCCGAAAATGGCGAAGATTAAGATTTCGAAGAAACGGTATGAAGCACTTTTGGACACAGAAACAAGAGTTCAAGTGCTTTTGAGCAAAACAAAAGCGGATAAGTACATATCACTGGTGGACATGTACAGAATTTTGGGAAATGAGTTTGAAGCCCAAAAAATTGAAAAAGAAAGGGACAAGGTGGAATGGGATGAAGATTAAGCTGTTAAAAATTATATTAGAAAATTTCATGTGTTATGCACATGAAGAATTTGATTTCTTTGATTTAACAAAAATCGCCGCAATGAACGACAAAGGAAAATCCAGTATTGCTACGGCATACAACTGGTGTTTGTTTAACTGTGATTATGAATTAAAAGATAATCCGGTTGTGCGCCGGGAAGTAGGTGGAAAGCCTGTTGATGATATGGACACAAGTGTTGAACTGGTGCTTGATGTTGACGGAAAAGAAGTAACTATGAAAAAAGTGCAGAAGCGTACCTACAGTAAGGATGGCAGCAGTTATAAGGACGATAACAAGTATTTCATCAACGATGTGCCTAAGACATTAAAGGATTTCAACGCGTATCTTAGTGTTGATATGAACGTGTTTAAGATGTGTAGTAATGTGAACGCATTTCTTAATCAGAAACCGGCAGACATGAGAGAATATTTATTCAATTTAGTAGAGGACGTTTCTGATATTGATGTAGCACGCCAGCAGACCGAATTAGCCCAGTTAGTTTCAATGTTAGACAAATATACGGCAGAGGAATTATTGGCTATGAATAAGGCTACCAAGGCTAAAATCACAAAGGATTTGCCTATTCTTGACGGACAGATTAAGGAAAAGGAAAGAGATATTCAGCTCAAACAGGCTATTGATACATCTGACCTTGAATTACAGAAGAACAGCCTTAAAGAGCAGATTGCTGATTGCGTGGCAAAGCAGACCGACAATGACAAGCTGATGGCTGAATATGACAAGGCAAGTGCCGACATTATCAATCTTAAATTTGAATTGAATGACATGAGCCGCAAGGCAAATGAGGAAAACTTCAAACAGAGAAGACGGATTGATGATGAAATCGTTGATGTCAAGCGTAAGATTGATGAAATTTCAAGAGGCATTGAAACAGCTAATGATGAAATCGAAAAAGCCAATGCAGTTATTGGCAGATACACGCTTGAATTGCAGGAAGCTAGGGGGACGTGGACGAAATTACATGAAATGCAGTTTGACGAAAATGAAAAAATTTGTCAGATGTGTGGACAGGAGTTACCGGCAGACAAAGTTGAATTACTTATTAAAAACTTTGAATCTAAAAAGGCTTCGGCACTCGAAAGCGAAGCTGAAAGGGGCAACAAGATTAAATTTCTTGTGGATTCAGAAAGAGAATCTGTTGCTAAATTGAATGAAGAAATTGCTACACACGAATCCGAAAAAAAAGAACAGGAAGCGAAGTTAAAAGACCTTGAAAGCCAATTAGCGGCACTTCCAGTTGAAATTGATGTAACAGGTTCAGAGGAATACAAGGCACTTGAAAAGCAGATTGCTGAAAAAGAACAGGCTATGCACAAGGCTAATGACATTTCAGCAGTTAAGGCAGAATTAAAGTCGCAGGAAACGGATTTAAGACAGCAGTTGTCAATCTGTGAGAATCAGATTGCCAAATCCGATACTGCCGCAGATGAACAGCGGCTTGAAGAATTGAAGAAAACAAGGCTTGATTCTGAACAGAACAAGGCGAACGCAGAAAGGATACTTGCCTTGCTTGAAGAATTGGACAAAGCAAAGAATAAAACGCTGTCAGAAGCTATTAACAGCCATTTTGAATTAGTTGAATGGCTGTTGTTTGAGCTGGCTAAGAATGGAAATTACAAATCAGTTTGCATTCCGAAAATTGACGGCAAGTCGATTCTTACGACCGTGTCAAACAAGGGCAACCGAATTTTGGGTAGAGTTGATATTTGCAAGTCAATTCAGAAAATTAGCGGTATTAGCTGTCCGATTTTCTTGGACGACAGTGAAAGCCTGTCAACCGACAATCAGAAGCGGGTAGCAGGCATGGTTGATAGTCAGTTGATTATGCTAATTGTTAATGATAGCGAGAAATTAGAGATTGTGGAGGGATAATATGAAACTTTATTTTTACAAATTGAATACAGGTGGAAGATACGAAAAAACAGGAATTACAGTACAGGTTTGTGAAGCAGAAGAGAAGTCAAAGACATACAAGTCTGTTGATAGATTTTTTCCAAACTACTGCTGTACAGAAAAGAAAGATGATGTTGGGCGAATAATTAATTTTAATTACCTGTTTCTTACAGAACCTAATTTTGAATATGCAAAAGAGGTGTTCCGAAACGGGGCGGAAAGAAGAATTGCAAACAAATTGGAAGAAATTGAAAAACTCAAAGCTGAATTAAAAATAATAAATGAAAGTGAGGAAAATTAAATGAGTAGAGAATTGGAACTTGCTAGAGAGCTTGTGAGAAAGTTAGAAGAAGCAGAAAAGGATAGTAAGGTACAGTTATCAGAATTACAGCCAGGAGAAACGTTTAAAATCGGAGAACATGATTTTATCGTTCTTGAGCAAAACGGTTGCAGTGGCACGACAAATGTAATATCCAAAGGCTTTATGTCAGAGGATATTGTTTTCGATGACGATACAAAAGATTACAACAACTCCAACCTTAAAAAAATTATTGAAGAGAACATTCAGCCAGCCATTGAAGCAGGGGTTGGAGTGGGAAACATTATTGAACAAGTGGTTAGCTTAACATCTGTTGATATGCAAGGTGAGTTTAAGCCTTGTTATTGCAAGGTAAGACCGATAACGTTTGACGAAGCAAGAAAGTATAACAACTTGCTTGTTAATAAAGATTTAGACGATTGGTGGTGGACTTGTACACCTTGGAGCACAAAGCGTAATGACTGTGAATATTCCGTTACCGTCGTTTCGCCGTCCGGCGATGTCAGCGACTACTACTGTCGCAGCAGCGGCGGTGTTCGCCCGTTTTGTATCTTAAAATCTAATATCTTTGTATCGAAAGGAGAATGATTATGACATTGACAATGAAAAGTTTGCAGGAGCAGATTAATGAATTAAGAAATGAAGTCGCTGTTTTAAAAGCAGTTGAAAAAACAAGAAAGATTCCAGCTGGGTTAAGTGTAGGAGATACATTTAAACTTGCTGGGCTTACATGGACAATCCTTGATATTACAGATAAAGGATATATGTGTATTGCTGACAGATTAGAGGATTCAATGAAATTTGATAGTGAATCAAATAATTGGGTTGGAAGTCAGTTGAGAGGATATCTCAACACGGAATTTATTAAAAAAATTGCTGATGAGATAGGAGAAGAAAATATCGTTTCGTTTAATCGAAATCTTCTTTCGCTTGACGGTCAAGATGAATATGGAAACTGCGAAGACACAGTATCTTTATTGACCGTAGATAACTACCGCAAGTACAGAAGCTTTATCCCGAATACTGACGATTGGTGGTGGCTTGCAACACCATGGAGCACAAAGCGTAATGACTGTGAATATTCCGTTACCGTCGTTTCGCCGTCCGGCTGTATCGACGGCGGCTGCTGTAACTACTGCTGCGGTGTTCGCCCTTTTTGTATCTTTTCATCTGAACTCTTTGAATCAGAGGATTAGTAAATGGCAGAAACAGATTTAAAAGTTATTTTAAAAGCAAAAGAACTGGCAGAACATACTTTGCGGGTAACTTCAAACTGCAACCGATACCCGAAAAATACAGATTTATATGTAAAAGAATTATTAGAAAGAGAGGAATAGAGATTATGGCAGAGAATACAGCAGTTGCGGAAAAGAAAGCGTTTACCACCTCTTTAAGTGAGTGGAGCAATACAATGACAGGACTTATTATCAATGATTATAAGGCTGTTGGAATGGATATGGACGATTACGCAAAAGAGTGCGCTATGGAAGCTATGACAAGCATATTTAATCTTGTTAAGAGTGACCCTAAGATTAATATGGGAAATCTTGATACAAGCAATTTAAGGGGCATTGTGAAGCGTTGTGCAAGCCTTAAATTAAATGCGAGTGCATATCCGAGAGAGTGCTATTTTCAGTTGCGAAACGTAAAAATAGGCGTTGACCCGCAGACCGGAAAAGATATTTGGCAGAAACAGGTTGAAATGGGAATTGAGGGTAGCGGCTACGATTCTTTGCTTGCTAATTACGGCAAAGATGTTAAACAGGTATATCCGTACTGGGTAATTAAGGAGGGAGATAAGTACATACCGCCTAAACACAAGGGACTTACAATTACAGAACCGGAGTGGGAGGAAAATGGACAGTCTGATAAAGCAGTAAGAGTTGTTTATCCTGTTAAATTGGCAGACGGAACAGTTACGTATCTTTCTGCTGATAGAGACAGCGTTAAGGTAAATCTTTTAGCTCATGTTAAGCAAAACATAATGAATGAGACTTTTGGCATTTGTGAGGATAGATACCACGCTACACCAAAGCAGAAAACAGAAATTAAGGCTAAGAAAGAAGAAATACTTAACGCTTTAAGAGCGTGTAAGACAGTTGATGAAATGCTTGAATGTGAACTTGCAAGACCATTTATCAGCGGTGCTTGGCTCGATACACCGGAGAGTATGATTCAGAGAAAAATGTGTAACAATGCGACAAGGAAATATCCTAAGAACTATGACCCAATGGCACGGCAGGCACAGGTTGAAATGGACGAAGTATATCAAGCCGCACAGGCTGAAATTGCTGAAAACGCTAACAGCATTGATTTTGACGAATCAGACATTGTTGACACCACAGCCACGGAAGTAACCGAAGAACAGGCAGAAGACAGTACGCTTCCACCGTTTATGCAGGAATAGGAGAAAATATGGAAGATAGATATTTATTTAAAACAAAGCAAAAAGATACCAACGAATGGGCTATCGGAAATTTGATTCACACTTTTACTGGCATGCCTTATATCGTTACAGAATACGACCACATATTGAATTTTATTACTATCGATGAAGTTGACGAACGTACAGTATGCCAATGTACAGGACTAAAAGATAAAAACGGAAATATGATGTACGAAAATGATATTGTAAAAAGAACTGATAAGCCTAAGGCAGGAGAGCCTACAATCGGTATTATTGAGTATGATATTGCCAACACAGCTTTTATTATTCGATGGCTGGACGTTCCCAACTATTCGCCGACTTTTCCGTGGAAAGAAAGAATCGAAGTTATCGGTAACAAATTTGACAATAAAGATTTGTTAGAAAAGGAGTTTTTTTTGAATGAGAGTAATATCACAGGACGGAACAATAGATGTTCCTTATGAAATGGTAGTTATTCAGAGATTTAGAAATGCTATTTATTTCTTGAACCGTAATTTAACAGGAGTAGAAGGCTTGATTAATGACATTGCGTTGGCTGAATATTCCACTAAAGAAAAGGCAATTAAGGCTATGGAAATGCTGAGAGAAGCATACGCAGGAAAGCCAAAATTAAATGTAGACAAAATCCCTAACTTAACACCACAGGAGTTTGGAGAAAAATTAGGAATTGGCGATATTCTACTTTGCAATAAAGTTAATGCAGATGTCAGTTTTTCAAGCAATTACTATTTTCAGTTTCCACAGGATGATGAAATCGAGGTGTGATTATGGCAAAACACACAATGCAGGAATTATACCAATGGCAGGCATTACCGCTGAATATCAAGGTTTTAATGACGGCAGAGAGAATAAGGAACTGGGTAAATGAACACGGAAATATGAGTATTAAGTATTAAAGGAGTACTTAAATGAAACTTAAATGTATCAGTACTGGAAGTTCGGGCAACTGCTACACTCTAACTTCCAACAGTGGAGAAACACTTATCCTTGATTGTGGAATACCGATTAAGGAGATTAAAAAAGGCTTAGATTGGAACGTTAAAGATGTTGTGGGTGCCTTATGCACCCACCGACACCTTGACCACAGCAAGTCATTAAAGGATTTTAAGGCTATGGGAATACCGATATTTGCCCCATATTTAGGCGATAGCTGTAAATCAATGAATACGGGTGAGTTTACAGTAAACCCCTTTGACCTAACGACAGTAGACGGCAGGTGGACACACACAAACGCAGACGGTAGCGAATGTCCTTGCTTCGGATTTTTAATCACTCACCCGGAAATGGGGAAAACGCTTTACATCACTGACACAGAATTGATTAAGTGGAAGTTTAAGGGCATAAATCACATTTTGCTCGGTGTGAATTATGACAAGAATTTAGTTGACAGGGATAACGCAGGCAAGGCAAACCACGTATTCAGAGGTCATTTATCCATTGACACGGCTTGCGATTTTGTTAAGACGAATTATTCAGATAGCTTGCAGAACGTCATAATGTGCCATTTATCGGCAGAAAACGCTGACAGAGATAGTTTTATCGAGAAGATGAAAAAAGTCGCTTGTGGGGCGAATGTGGATGTTGCAGAGCGTAACAAGAAATGGGCTTTAATGAAAGGAGATGAACCACCATTTTAAGCAATTGGAATGACATAAAAGAGCTGATGGACTGTTTTCCCAACAGCATTATTAACCATAACGGAGAGTTTATAGCACATATCAAAAGTAACACATATCTTATTTTAAGAGATTGCAATAGCAAGGAAGATGTTAAATGTAAGGTTTTAGAGTGGTTTTCAAGACCTGCTTACAAAACAGAGCCGTACAGCACAAAGCGAAATAATGATGAGTTTCACAGTTTCATCCTTGCAGGAGTAAATGATTACCTCGACACGGATTTTTCGGAAAAAGATATGGAGCAAATTTATACATATCTTGGAAATAGGTGCAACCACGCCAAAACATTGAAGTTTATTGAAAGTGGGTATGATATGTCGGTTTTGAAAGATTAAAAAATCCTAGTGAGTGTCCGTTTTAGAAAGGAGTAAACAAGCATGAAAGTCAAAGAATTAAGCAGATACAATCCTAATGCAGAGGTTGAATGTACATATAGCAATGATACGTTTAACATTAATGAAATTGTGGATGAAACGTTTGCAACATTTTATCCTACGGTACTTATAGAGCTTGAAAATCAAAATCTGAAAGGAAATTAGAAAGCATGATTAAAGGCAGAAAAGTCTATGACCCACTAACTAATACTTGGAGTACTGGATATTGGATTGTGGACGACAAAGGAAATTATTACCCGATGTGGTAGAAAGGAGCAGAAATGAATATTGATGAAGCGATAAAACTGTTGAATATTGAGAGAAATTGTGTAAGACATGCTGATGTATGCAACAGAGAATGTGATAAGTGCGAATTGGTTCAAGATACAGATGAATTATTGGAAATGTATGATGCTGTTGTTAAGAACCTTGAAAAACTGAAAGAATATGAGGACTTAGAGGAACAGGGAAAACTTGTCAAGCTGCCAATCGAAGATAAAAAAGGTGATTGCAGAGAGTGTGTCCATACAAAAACGCAATGTCATCACATGGAATATAAGTGTTCAGAATGTCCTCTTACAGAATTGTTTTGTGATGAATTTTATTTAGCTATAGATAGATGTTATGAAGATGCATATGCAAGTGGATGCCTTGCTGGTATGGACTTAGCAAAATCAGAAGCAGAAGCAAAACTGAAAGAATTGAAAGGTGATATAAATGGAAAGTGAAAACTTCTTTGAAAAATGCAGAACTTGTCAATACTGTTTTACGAAAAATGATGATGATTATGTTTATTGTAGAAAAAGAAATGGAAAGTGCGAATATAAACCATATAAATCAAGAAAAAAATTGAGAGGTAGAGAAAATGAAAGTAGTAATTGACGTCCCTAAAGATTTCACAGGAGATTATATTGTTGACAAATTCAAAGATTTCTTTTCAAGGGTTATTGCAGATATTGATTGCAAAGGTATGTGTGGTAGATACGAGAAAGAAATTGCTGAAATGTTTTTAAAAGCATTTGATGATAGCGAAGAAAAAACTTCTTGCAACTGCCAACGCAACAGCAATCCAAGAGATAATGAGTCTTGTTGCAAATGTGGTAGAAAAAAGACCAATGCCGACAGAATAAGGAATATGTCGGGTGAAGAATTGGCAAAATACATTTACGATGTGTCTGAACATTGCGCAGACTGTGTTGTGTGCGGCGATGACTGTGACAGTTGCGATGGTACAGAAGATATTTGCGTGCCAAAGATTGTTGAATGGTTAAAAACAGAAAGCGAGGATTAGAAATATGATTAAAACTGAACATGGAGTAGTAATTGTAAAAGGCAACATTGTTGAACTTATGGCAGACTTAGGGATTATTATTTACAGTTTGAATAAGGATATAACTGCAAAGACGGACGAAAAGTGCGCTAAAGGACTGCTTGACATGGCTTATAAAGAAGCGTTTGTAGAACCGAAAACAGAGAAAAAAGCTGAAACTAAAGAACTTCAAGAATTATTAAATCAACTTGCTAAAATTTTATCAAAATAGAAAGGACATGGATTATGAATAAAGTAATTTTAGTTGGTCGGTTAGTACGTGACCCCGATGTAAGGTATTCACAAACTGGGAATGGCAATATGGCGGTAGCACGGTACACATTAGCTGTTGACCGTAAATTCAAAAAAGAGGGCGAGCAGAATGCAGATTTTATTAATTGCATTGCGTTTGGAAAATCGGGAGAATTTGCCGAAAAATATTTCTTTAAGGGAATAAAAATTGCAATCAGCGGCAGGATTCAGACTGGAAGTTATACGAACAAAGACGGTCAGAGAGTTTACACGACTGATGTAGTTGTTGAAGAACAGGAGTTCTGCGAAAGCAAGCAGAATCAGCAGAGTAGCGGCATAATTCAGCCGAACAGTAATGTTGACAGCAATGGATTTATGAGTATCCCGGACGGAGTGGAAGATGAGGGATTACCATTTAATTAAGGAGCGTGATGAAATTTGAATTATCAAAGCATTAGGCAGGCAAAAGCGATTGAACAGAACAATAAAAAACGTTTATTAGAAGTCAATCCAAAGCTTGACGAGGAGAGCGGCATATACTTTTTGACACGAATTGATGAAAACGGATTCAAGTATGCCTATATCGGGCAGGCTGTACATATTCTGACAAGGCTTGCACAGCACCTTGTCGGATACCAACATATTGATTTATCGCTCAAAAAACACAAATTGTACTCAAAAAGCAATCCTTGTGGCTGGAAGATAGGATTTCTGCATTTTCCGAAATCCGAACTTGATAAGCAGGAGCAGCATTACATTAAGGCTTATGCCGACAAAGGATACCAGCTAAGGAACAAAACAAGTGGTTCGCAGGGCGAGGGCAAGGCACAGATTGATGATTACAAGCCGTCTAAAGGCTACCGTGACGGCATACAGCAGGGCAGAAAGAATCTTGCAAAGGAACTGTCACACATTGCAGAAAAACACCTCAAAATCGAAATCAGAGAAGACAAGAGGTGTAATAAGGTGTCGCAGAAGCAGTATGAGAAGTTTATGGATTTATTGAAAGTGGGTGAAAGTGATGAGCAGTAAGTTGCACAAAATACCGCATTTTAATTCTTACGATGATATAAGAGCTGAAATGCAAAACGATTTACAGTACAGGCTTGCGAATAGAACAGATAAAACGTTCCTTGGCAGACCTCTATATTATCGAATAAATGTACAGTTGATATTAACACAGGAATGTCCTTATAACTGTCCATTCTGTTTAGAGAGGAAGAACCCTATGCAGGGCGAAAATGATTTTAAGGCACAGATTGAAGCATTAAAAATGGTGTTGTCAGAACATCCGAACGCAAGATTTTCAATCACAGGCGGTGAGCCGGGGTTATATCCTAGCCATGTATCAGAAATTATTGATACATACAGAAAACATAGTAATAATGTGTTTTGCTCAATCAATACAACTGGATATTCAAAGGAGCTTAACGGATTAGCACATATCAACTTATCATATAACGATTATGTGCATAAAAGCCCTATTGATTTCCCTAATTGTACAGTCCAAACAGTAGTTGAAAATCCAACGATTGAATATATTAAGGAATTTATGCAGATGGAAGCTGATAATTTTTCATTCAGATTTTTAAGCGGTCTCGAAAAGAAAGATTATTCAGTGGATATATGGAATGATTTACAGAATGATGATGATATTGATATTCATACATTTAGGATTGGTGATTTCTTTGTATATGCTACATTTGATTATATGGGAAAACATGCAAGATTAACATTAGGAGATATGTGGCAGCAGAGAAACAATGATTATAAGGATGGATACTCAAATATTATTATTCATCCCGATGGAACTATAGGAACTAATTGGAGATAAGAAAGTAGGCGAAAACAATGCTAATTCCGAAAGTTAAAGCCAAAGAATTTGAAAAATTCGGATTTAAGAAATGTAAGGGCGAATATGGAAAGAACGGTTGTTATTATCTTTGCGTTTCAAGGGGGTGCAAAATGCTTTTTGTGAGCAGTGCGATTTTCGATGTTAATGATTGGATAAATAATGACCCGAGAATACACAAAGACGCAAATTGCCAATACAGGGACCACAGGACATATCTTGATATTATCTACGAACTTATTAAGGCAGATATGCTTGAAAGCAGGTGATTCAGAATGAATGATTGTAAAGGCTGTAGATACGAAAACAGCACAGATATAGAGGTACATTTAGAATTTTGTACAAATTGTAAAAGAGCCTATTCCAATGAAGAAGATAGAGAATTTCACGAAGATAGGTATAAAACTGTAGATTAAAAATCAAAGAAAGTAGGTGATTCAGTTGAAAGATAACCAGTGCAGAGCTTACAAACACACATACAAATGCCCGAAAGACAAGTGCGACGGCTGTCATCGGCGCATGAGCAGATTCTATTTGATACAGGAAATCGTAGAAATTTTGATGAAATCAGACACACCAGTAGGAGTTAAAACATGGACAGACAAATGACTTTATTTGACTTTATGAGAGAGCCAGTTTCCATAACGAAGCCTATTCGATTAATAGAGCTTTTTGCTGGTTATGGAAGTCAAGCTATGGCGCTAAAGAGAATAGGTGCTAAATTTGAGCATTACAGAGTTGTGGAGTTTAATAAGTATGCTATAGCAAGCTATAACGCAGTGCACGGCACAGATTTTCCTACAATGGATATAACTAAGGTTCATGCAGAAGATTTGAATATCTGCGACACAAATGCATTCACTTACTTACTTACTTACTCATTTCCTTGTACGGATTTATCAGTTGCTGGGAAACAAGCCGGAATGTCTAAGGGCAGCGGCACAAGAAGCGGTCTGTTGTGGGAAGTTGAGAGAATACTAACAGAAATCAGAGATAGCAACGGAGAATTGCCACAGATTTTATTCATGGAGAATGTGCCACAAGTACATAGTCAGGATAATATGCCTGATTTTAGAAAGTGGATAGATTTCCTTGAAAGCCTTGGCTACACAAATTACTATCAAGATTTAAACGCTAAAAATTATGGGGTAGCACAAAATCGTGAAAGGTGTTTTATGTTTTCATTCCTGGGCGAGTACAATTACCATTTTCCACAGCCTATACCACTCAAAAAGAAGTTGAAAGACTATCTTGAGGATAATGTAGATGAAAAGTATTACATCAACAATGAAAAGGCTGGCAAACTGATAAAACAGCTTATTGACAACGGCACATTACCAAGTACAATCCCTAAGAGCAGAGCAGAGCAGAGCAGAGCAGACTTGCGTTGACGGAACAATCAATAAGCCACAACAGAGAGAAGTTGCAAACTGTATCAAGTCAAGATACGACTGCGGAATATCAAACTTGCGGTCGGATGGAAACTGTGTTGTTGAAAGACCAAGGAGCAACATTAGATAAACAAATTGATATTGCAACAACATTGAGAGCAAGGGATTACAAAGGGTTTGATAATTACGGAAGTAACGGAGTAATTGAATGGAAGTAATAGAAAGTATTTATACAGAAGTTTCAGACGATTTTCAGAAAGGCATTATGGGAGTCTCCCGATGTGTAAAAGCTGAAAAACACGATTTAGGAATTGTTTTAATGAATGAAATTAGAATAGGAAATATATACGGATTTGATGGCGGTAATTATGCAGGAAATGTGTATGATAAGGATAGCTGCTCTCCAACTATACGCACGTATCAAGGTGGCAATCAACAGCCTTGTGTAGTTGCTATGCGTGGCAGAAATCCTGATAATCCGTCAGATAGAACTGTGGGAAGTCTAACCGAGCAGAGATTAGAAGTGAATATGCAAGGCACAAGTGATTGCTTAACGAGTGTGCAGAAAGACAATTTATTGCTTGAAAAACCTCAATATCGTATCAGAAAGCTAACACCTAGAGAGTGCGGACGGCTGATGGGTGTATCTGATGAAGATATTGACAAAATGGCAGCAGTCAATAGTAATACACAGTTATATAAGCAGTTTGGTAACAGCATTGTTGTTGATATCATGTGTGCTATGTTTGAAAATTTGAATATCAATCAAGGTGGTACAGTATGAAAGACGAAGCAAAACACGAAATACAAATCTTACTCGACCTGTTAAAATCTAGTCTTACGCGAAACGGTGTGAGCATGGCAACTGACAGAGAGGGGAATTTGATGTTTTTTGATACCGCAGAATATAACCGAAGTGGCGGCAAGACATTTGACGGATTTAGAATTAATATTAATGATTTAGTAAAGTAACAAAGCAACGGAACTTGAATAACAGATAAGGGGCGATAATATGGCAATATATCGAAATGTCCAATTGGCATTTTGGACGGACAGCAAAGTTGAAGATGATTTTACACCGGAAGACAAGTATTTTTACATGTACCTTTTAACTAATCCGCAGACGAATATCTGCGGGTGCTACGAAGTGAATTTTTCGCAAATGGCAAGACATACAGGCTATAGCAAAGACACTATCGTAAGGCTTCTTGAACGGTTCGACAAAGTACACAATGTTATAAAATACGATTCAAATACGAAAGAAATACTGATACTGCGTTGGCACAAATATAACTGGAATAAATCAGAGAAAGTTCTTGCAGGAGTATCGGGTGCGGCAAAACGTATTAAATCTGAAAAATTCAGAAAATACGTTAATGATATTGTTGATTCAATTAGAAATGGCGCACCATTATCAGACCACAACATCGAAGAAACATCTGATACCAATTTGCCCGACAATGCAAATGAAAAAGAAGACAATGTGGTGTATATGAATGTTATCGACTATTTAAACAAAAGATGTAATACTAAATACCGATACAATGCGCAGGCAACAAAACGGCATATACACGCAAGGATAGAAGACGGGTATAAAGAATCTGATTTTTACGAGGTAATAGACAAAAAGGCGGCCGAATGGTTGGGTACGGATATGGAAAAATATTTGCGACCGGAAACCTTGTTCGGAACAAAATTTGAAAATTATTTGAACCAAAATATAGTACCTAATAAAAATTTTAGCAAGGGTACTATTGATTGGGACAATGTGTAAAGGCAGGTGGCAATGATTGACAAGAGAAGAAACAGTTAAAATAATTCGAATTATGTGCGACAGCTATCCGAATTATAAGCCGAACAATATTTCGGAAACGGTTGACGTGTGGTGCATGATGTTAGAGGATTACAACTACAATCAAATTTCGGTTGCGTTAAAAGCTTACGTAACATCGGATACAAGCGGATTTGCGCCTAGTATAGGAGAGCTGATAGCAAAAATACAAATGATTTCACAGCCGCAGGAATTGAATGAAATGGAAGCGTGGAGTTTAGTTAGTAAGGCGCTGCGGAACGGTACATATGGTGCAGTTGAGGAGTTTTCAAGGCTTCCGCCGACCGTTCAAGAAGCTGTTGGGAATCCCGATAATCTAAGAAATTGGGCAACGTCAGATTACAAAGCGATTGAAACCGTAATACAGTCTAATTTTATCAAAACTTACAGAAGCGTTACAAGCCGGGCAGAAGAAATTAAAAGAGTGCCGGCAGAAATTCAGAAACTTATCGAAAAAGTAAATCAAAATTCACTAAAGGCTCAAATCGAGCAAAAATACCAAAATAATACAAATTTTCTTTCGGACAAGAATAAGCCGTCTATGAGCGATACAGAAGACGTAGAAGCATATTCAGAACCGCCGAAAGAATTTGAAATTTTAAAAGACAGTTTGAGGAAATAAAATGGCATTAACGCAAAAAGAAATTAGTCATAATTGTTACAAAAGGCGCAAGGACAATGGGTTGTGTCCACGTTGCGGCAAGCCGCTCGACAGAACTGGTTACTACTGTTCGGATTGTTTAAAGAAAAATAACGAACGTGAAAAAGAATTTCGTGAGTGGTGCAAAGAATACAAAATTTGTCCGCAATGCAAAAAAAACAAACTTTTTGGTGATGAGCATATTTGCCCGGAATGTTTGGCAAGAAAAGCTTTGTACCGCGCAAACAATCCCATATCCGATGAAAAACAAAAACAATACAATGAGAGATTCAAAAAACAGCAGAAAACGCTGTATCAACAGCGGAAAGAGCAAGGCGTTTGTACCCGGTGTGGTAAACGTCCAGCGGCAAAGCCTAAAGCCAAATGTGCAATATGCTTGAAAAAGGACGCTCAAGTGCATAGAAAGCAATATTACGACAAAATAGATATAAAAGAGTATCGCAAAGCTAATAATCTATGCTACCACTGCGGAAATCCTATAGACCGTGAAACAGGTCAGTTGTGCCAATCGTGTTGGGATAAATGCCGTGAAAATGGATTAAAAAGCCCACATGATAATACATACTGGCGGCAGGACAATAACATAGTTTTTAAATGGAATCGAGGTGCTAAAAATGAACATAAATAGCGCAACTGACAAAGGCTGTGATAAATGCAAGCATAAGTTTTATTTAGGCACAAATAAGCAAGGTGCGGCAATTTACGGTTGTAAAAACCGTACTGGTAAATGCCCGGAGCGCAAAAACAAATAATTGAAAGGAAACGGCTTATGAAAATTTCAGAATTGACTAAGCCGGAGCTTGAAAAAATCATTGAAAATGCCAATTTTACAGATGAAGAAGAAAGAATTTTTAAATTGCTTTCAAAAGGGAACACTATAACACAGATAGCAATTCGGGTATCACTTTGTGAAAGAACTGTTAATCGAAAAGTTATTAAAATCAAGCAAAAAATTAAGCGATTGGAGGATATTTTATGATTAATGTTACTCAAAATGGTAAAAATGTAGACACAGAAGAATTAACATTGCCGGACAGTATCGTTAAAATGATTGCAGAGATAATTGACAAGTAAATTTTAGATGTGTAAAATGTGCTGTATCGTGATAAATGCGGCACATTTTATACTTTAGGAGGATATATACTATGAAATGTGTTGCTTATATGAGAGTATCGACAGAGAAACAGGCAGAAGAAGGTAACGGACTTGAAAGCCAAAAGCGCGATATTGAAAACTATTGCAGAAAAAATGAATTGATAATAGCTGATTGGTATGTTGATGAAGGATATACGGGTTCAAATATGAATCGCCCGGAATTGCAAAGGCTGATTACTGATTGTAGCCGCAAAAAAGTAAATTGCGTTGTTGCATTTAAGCTTGACCGTATTTCCCGAAGCATGGTTGACGGAATTTACATCATCGAAAAAGTATTCCAAAGCAATAATGTTGCGTTTAAATGTGTACATGACAGCATTAGTTATGACAGCCCTATGGAACAGGCATACACACAGATGATGGCAGTATTTGCACAACTCGACAAAAACACAATGATGTTGCGTATGCGCGGCGGTATGCTTGAACGTATTAAGCAAGGCTACTGGTGGGGTGGCGGCAATACGCCTTACTGTTATCGGTATGATAAAGAACAAGGAATATTAATTCCTATCCAGGAAAGAGCAGAACAGGCAAGGAAAGCCTTGGAATTGTTTATTTCCGGCTATTCAGACGCGAAAATTAAAGAAATATGTGGCTTCAAATCTGAATTAGTTACGCGAAAAGTGCTTACCGGAGTTGTAAATATTGGCATGATACCATACAAAGGCAATATCTATCAAGGCAAGCATAAACCGATTTTTGATAAAGATAGATTTGAACTTGCTCAAGAATTGAGAAAATCAAGGTGCTCTGCAAAAATAAGTTGCTTTACTGAACCGAATTTACTCACAGGTTTGTGCTATTGCGGAGTGTGCGGTTGTAAAATGCGTTATCAAAAGTGGAGTAATGGGAATCACAAGATATATTGCTGTTCAAGAAATAAAGGCTTGAAATATCTTCCGAATTACAATCCGAACTGCAATAATTCTCTTGAATGGGCCGACGATATAGAAAAGCAAGTTACTGATGAAATACTTAAAATTTCACTCAATTTGTCTTCTTACAAACCAAAAGCAAAAGAAACAAAGCTTCAAATTATGCAATCACAACTTGAGCGAGAACAAACAAAGCTTAAACGTCTATATAGCTTATATGCAGACGGCAATGATACTGTCTTGGAAATGATAAAAGATTTAGAATCGCAAATTTCAAAGACAAAAGAAGATATTTCTGTAGAAAGTAAAAATGCCATTAATACACAAAAGAAAGAATTTACTTATCAGAACATAAAAAAACTTGCCGATGTTTGGGACAACATCGACAAGAAACAAAAAAATTTCATACTGAAAACTATAATAGATAAAGTTATTATAGTCAATGGAAATGTTGAAATTCAGTTAAAGAATTTTTAGCATATACTTAATGCTACGGGTATTGCGTTAAAGAAGTGCTAATGCCGTATTTATCACGATTTTTAAACATGAATTATTTGAATATGTCGCTAAAGTGTCGTTTTGATGTCGCTTTTAGCGTCTTTTTTTATGCCAAAATGTAATTGTAAGGAGGAAGCGCTTATGTTTTCAGACGAAGTTTTAGAGAAGATTTTTGCAAGAAAAGAATTACAAAGCTTACCTCTGCAAGTTCAGTCAAGCATAATCCATGCGATTGAAAATGTTTTAGAGGAGGACGGCAAAAATGCAGATAAACAATCCGTATCAGCAACCGGCAATGAATTATAATCCGGGATATGCCGCATATCAGTACAACCCTATGGCAAATATGCAGAGATGCCAACAGCCGGATACGCAAATTCAACAGCAGATTTCACAATTTCAGCAACAACAGCAGGTAATCGGCATAAACGGCAAGATTGTAGCGGCAGTTGAAAATATTACCGCAAATGATGTGCCTATGGACGGTTCAGTTGCCTTTTTCCCAAAGCAGGATTTGTCGGAAATCTATGTAAAAGGTTGGAACGCAGACGGAACAATCAGAACGATTGTGTATAAGCCTTATACAGAGCCTTCAAACAATACAGCGGTAAATTCTATGGGCGGCACAGAAAAATCAAAATTTGACCTATCAGAGGAAAGCACAGAGGTATTAATGAACAGGTTTGATAGTTTGGAAAATAGATTAAGTGAAATCGAGCAGTTTATGACGACTAAAACATCGGCAAAAAGCACGGCTAAATCAAAAAATAGCCCAAAGCAGGACGGTGGGGGTGAAGATGAATGAATCCAGTTGAGCTTATTCGATTAATAAAAAGCGGCAATCCGCAACAGGTCCTTTCACAAATGATGAATAGCAATCCTCAAATATCAAACAATCCTATGGCCCAAAATGCTATTAAGATGTACCAAAACGGGGACACGCAGGGGTTGAAGATGTTGGCAGAAAATCTTTGCCGCGAACAGGGAATTACAACCGATGAAGCAAAACAGCGAGTTTTAAGTATTTTTAATCGTTAGTACATTTTGGGTTGTGCGCACATAATAACCGGTTATCCCATTTGTAAATATATTTCAATGGAGGTAAACAAAATGTTTAACACAGGTGCAATGCCTAGTCTTGCTGATATTGCGGCAGTAACGGGCAATAAAAATGACGGTGGCTGGGGCGACGGCAACGGCTGGTGGGTTCTTATTATTCTTTTTGCCATTTTTGGCGGCTGGGGCAACGGCGGCTGGGGTGGTAATGGTGCAAATGGCGGCGCAACACCTTATGCCACAAGCGCTTTAACGCAGGCAGATTTACAGAGAGGATTTGATACACAGTCAATCGTGTCAAAGCTTGACGGAATCTCAAACGGACTTTGTGACGGATTCTATACACAGAATACCTCGCTTATGAACGGATTCCACGGTGTCGATAACGCTATCTGCAACTTAGGCTATCAGACACAGCAGGGATTTAACACAACAAACGTTGCGTTAATGCAGGGACAGAATGCTTTGCAGTCACAGCTTGCTAATTGTTGCTGTGAAACGAGAGAAGCCATTCAGGGTGTAAATTACAACATGGCACAGAATACTTGTGCATTACAGAATACAATGAATAGTAATACACGAGATATTATCGACAGCCAAAATGCAGGAACAAGAGCCATTCTTGATTATCTCTGCAATGAGAAAATTTCCAGCTTACAGGCAGAAAACAACGATTTACGCAGAGCGGCTTCACAGGATAGACAGAGTGCATTACTTACTACTGCAATGGCTTCGCAGACACAGCAGATTATTAATGCAGTCAATCCGGCGCCGATTCCGGCATATCAGGTGCCGAACCCTAATGTATATTACGGTTGTGGTTGCAATAGCGGTTGCGGCTGCTAATTTACTAAATAATCAAGTATCTTAATCAAATTGAGTTTTTTCGAGTTTCACTCGGAATAAAACTCAAAAGGTTATGTCTGCTAATGCAGTATTACAATGTTCCCGACACCAATGTCGGGAAGACAGGGCAGACTTCAAGAAAGTTTGCCCTTTATTTTGTGAAAGAGAGGTATTATTTTATGGCAGAATTTACAGGAATTGCACTTCAAACTGTTGCGCAGGGAGAAGATGTTGCATTTACAGAAACACCGGTTGCTGGTTCAAATTGCATTACGCACAGACAGGGAAGCGGTATTGTTAAATTGAGAGGACTTACAAACCAGTGCCGGGCAAGATTTTTAGTATCTTATTCCGGGAATATTCAAATCCCGACAGGTGGAACGGTTGAAGCTATTTCTCTTGCTATTGCGATTGACGGTGAGCCGCTGCAGTCAACTCGTATGATTGTTACACCGGCGGCAGTAGAGAACTTCTTTAATGTTTCAGCACAGGCATATGTAGACGTTCCCCGCGGTTGCTGCGTTACGGCAGCGGTACAAAATACATCTGCACAGGCAATCGAAGTTCAGAACAGCAATTTAATTGCAGTCCGGGAAGCATAAGGGGGCGGTTTTATGGATATTATGAGAATGCACGACATGATTGAAAAACTGTCTGAATGTGCCAAATGTGAAATTGACAAAGGAATTGAAAATATAGACCCGTGTGAAATGGGACAGGTTACAGATATGATGAAAGACCTTGCAGAAGCAATGTATTATCGTACATTGATGAAATCAATGGAAGAATCGAGTGCAGATGAAACAATGGAAATGTTTGAGCGGCTTGGTGACGGCAGAAGATTTTATGATAACTACCGCTATTCAAACGGCAGATTTGCACCGAAAGGCAGAGGAACGCGCCGGGGATACGATGAACCTCCGTATTTCCACATGACACCGGAAATGTACCGCGGAATGGAACATGACAGGGATATTGACCGCAATTATGGAAGAATGTATTACACAGAACCGGCGACAAGCGGCATGAATATGACCGAAAGCGGCTATGATAAAGCGAAGCGGCACTATACAGAAACCAAAGAAATGCACAAAGCAAATACTGCAGAGGACAAAGAACATAAGATGAAATCGCTTGAAAACTACATGAAAGAGTTGTCCGGCGATATTACAGAACTGCTTACAGACATGACGGCAGAAGAACGTACAATGCTGAAAAGCAAGCTTTCAACGCTTGTAAGTAAAATGTAATAATGTAATGGCAGGGGCAGAAATGTCCCTGCTTTCTTGAACATTGACAACTAAATATTGGCTAGTGATTTGTGGATTTAAAAAATTTTTTCAAAAAGGCATTGACTTGTTACACGTAACATTATATAATGTAACTCGTAACAAGGAGGTGGTTAAAATCGCACCTAAGAGCAGAGCTGATTACATGAAACAGCGTAGAGAAAAGACAAGAAATTTTAGTGCTGAACTTGACAGAGAAAAGTTTGAGAAGCTAGAAAAAAAACTTTCTGAAAAAGGGATAACTAAAAAGGAATGGCTTGACAACAAGGTTGATGAAGAAATCAGTAATTAAGCAAAAAGAGCAGTTGCCCATGATTTGACGGTCATGCAACTGCTCTAAAACCGAGATAACTCTCTGTGAAATATTTTATCATAGAGAGTATCTCTTTTCAAGAAAAAATTGAAAGGTAGGTATAATTTATGAAAGAATTTTTGCAAATAGTGTATATGAATCAAATAGAAAAGACGGAAACTGGTGATGAGTATTTTAAAATCTTTGAACCATTTATGGATAGGCTTAAAGAAATCTTGAGTGACAGCCTTTATGAAGAACTAGAAGAATTGTTCAATACTTGTGCAGCTCAAAACAACAGCTTCTATGCAGTTACGGGTATGAAACTGGCGATTGACATTATGGACGGAACCTTTGTTCCAACATGCTAGGAGGTTCTGTTATGAATGGAGAAGTAATAAATAAAAATACTACAATAACTACATTAGAAATTGCAAATATGCTAGAAATGAAACATTATAAGATACTTGAAAAATTAGAGGGTACAAAAGACGGCAAAACAAAGGGAGTTATTGAAACTTTAACTCACCACGATTTCGTGGTCAGTGATTATTTTATTCCGTCTACATATAAAGACGATAGCGGAAAAGAAAACAAATGTTATAAAGTAACCCGCATGGGCTGTGAGTTTCTTGCGAATAAGTTTACCGGGGAAAAGGGAATTGTTTTTACCGCCCTGTACGTGAAACGCTTCCACGATATGGAGCAGGCATTGAAAAAATCACGGCAGGCAATCCCGGAGAAAGAGTCACTTGAACATTATGGTATTGTAGAAAAGCCGGATAGCGGCAAGTGGTTTAACAAGAATAACTGGAAACTTAAAATAATCTGTGACCGATTCAAATGGACACGAAAATTTTTATACCACAAAATTCTTGTTGAACTGTCCGATTTGCACAATTTAGAGCTTGTAGAAAAGCTTTATACCGTTGCATACGGACACAAACCGGAGTACAAGCTGAATTTGCTGGATTACAGTGAAGAACTTGCCGAAACAGCAACAAGATATGTTAATTACTTGTTAATTGAAGAATGAAAAAATAATAATTTCAAATTTAGAAATCACTGGCTGATATTTAGCTGGTGATTTCTTTTTTTTGAGGTGAAATATGTTTTTGATAAATGGTATTGAATGGAAAATTAAATTTGTTCACGGCGCAAACAATAATTTGACACGTTCTGACGGCTCTATAAGCCTTGCTGTGACCGATTGGAACGACAAGACTATATATGTATCCAACAAGCCAAAAGGGGCTTATTTGCGCAAAATAATAGCGCACGAACTATGCCATTGCTTTTGCTTTTCTTATGGTGTGAGTATGCCGATTGAGCAGGAAGAATTTATGGCTGACTGGATAAGCAAATATGGCACAGATTTGATTTATCTGCTTGATTATTTAATGGCAGGGATAAAGAGGGGAGCGGCAGTGTAATGGATAAAATAGATAAGCTTCTTGAATATGTGCGGCGAACAAATCCTGAAATGACAAAAGAACGATTGATTTATGAACTGGGAGCGTGCCGGTATACGGCAAAATCATTAATTTCTACGGCGGAAAGTGTGAATTTTCAAAAAGAAAAAGATTTAAAAAGTTGATTTAAAGCTATTCGCATGGTATAGTATAAGAAAAGTTTATAATAAATAGAGGAGTAAAAAGAAGTGGCATTCACAAATAAATACGGAGAAAATATTAGTTTTGAGTGTTCAGAGCTGATAGATGAGTTGAAATCGGATATTGAGGAGTTCGGCGGCGACAAAATCGTAGCTGTGTGGTGCAAGGATACACACGGTGTAACGCTGTACGTTAATTATGATTTTATCGAACCGGAAGACCCGATAAAGGAATCGGAATTACAGGAAGACGAATACATACAGACCATGACTATGACAGCATTACTTATGCTGTTGGAACAACAAGACAAATTATTTTAAAAGCTATAGGGAGTGTTGCGGCACTTCCTATTTTTAAATTCTATGAGAAAGGGGAAACAATGCCGAGGAAAGCAGACACTACTATTATTGATAAAGTATATAACAATTTGAAAGTTGACAAATTGACGGACCAGTACAATTCATATCATAGAAGACTTTATGAATGTACTTGTTTGCTGTGTGGGAAGAAAAGACTTGCTACTAAACAAAATCTTCAAAGAAACGAAGTAAAGGATTGTGGAAATCATCGGGATTATAAGGATATTAAAAATAAACGTTTTGGCAAATTAGTTGCAGTATACGTTACCGACCAAAAAAGCCATACAAAAAGCAGATGTAAAATATGGCATTGTAAATGCGATTGCGGCAATGAATGTGATGTACATTATGATGATTTAAAAAACGGAAAAGTAAAAAGCTGTGGCTGTTTAAAAAACGAAAACATTCAAAAATTATACGCTTATGGTACTGCACCGTGCAAATTGAACGGAAATAAAATAAGAAAAACAAATACATCAGGGACAACAGGTGTTTGGTTTGATAAGTCAAGGAATAGGTGGTGCGCAGAAATAATGTTTAAAAAGACAAAATATTTTTTAGGACGCTACAAAAGCAAAGAAGAAGCTATAAATATTCGGAAAATTGCAGAAGATAAAATTTTTTGCGAATTTTTAGAATGGTATGAAAAAACTAAAAAAAGTGATTGACTTTTTGCGAGGCATTGATATATTTATTCTATATAGTAAAAAGAGAGGAAGTGAAAGAAAAATGCCGGCGGGACACTTGAAAAATGAACATGATAAAGAGAATAAGGAACAGGACTTTGAAACAACATTTTTGCATGGGCATGACGGTTCGCAATGTATATATTATACAAATGAAAAATGCTTATATTATAATGACTGTGAATCACCGTGCCACCATTGTCATCACTACACGACAAAAATTAGAAATTGAAAAACTGCTTGTTGTTCGCAACGGGCAGTTTTTTTAAATTTTCGCTCAATTTTTTATTCGGAAAAATTTTTAACCCCCCGTCCCTTTAGATTTTCAGCCCGGTCAATCCATTTTCAAAAATCCTCGATTTTCGAGCGGATTTTAAGCAAATTTTGCCGGCAGAATCCGCGAAAAGTTTTACGATTTTAACGTGCTAAAGTATGAAATATAGACTTGCTTCGGTGAACGGAAAGTTTATTTTTTTATGCCTGCAAGCTTGTAAAATGCACGTAGTTGCCTTGTTGTTTTGCTATGGTATAGAACATAACCATATAAGGCATTTAAAGCCGTATAGAGCATATAAACAGCATAGAAGCGCAACGGCAAAACACCTTTATTTTGGTGGCTGTTGTTCCTGCTTGTGCTTTGCCCGCGTAGCTTTTACGCGTTGTATAACAGCGCCCCGATTTTGGACGTAGTATTCCCGGTTGTTTTCCGCTGAATTTTTGCGGCGTGCGATTGCTACGCATTCCGAGCAACAGTATTTCCAGCGCACTGACATAAAAGTTTTACCGCATACTGGACAGATTCGGCTTGTTTTTTGGTTGGATAACTGCGCCCGCCTGCGTTCATTTCCGGCGGTGTCCTGCCGGTGCTTACGTTCTGTGGCGCAGGCGGCGGAGCATACCTCTACACCGTTGCGGCTCAAAAAGTTTTTGCCGCAAATGGTGCATTTTTTCATTTTTGGCATAGAATACCCCCTTTTATATTTTAAGATAACACAAAAAAAGCTATAAAAATAGCCTTGCATTTTTTTGGTATATATGCTATTATATTTTTGCAAACAAAAGTTTGTAAGGTGTGCGGCGCTTTGATAAACCTTAACATGTGATGTATTGAAATATGTTTTTATCTTAGCATAAACATAATTTCATAAACCTTAACATGTGATGTATTGAAATATGTTTTAGTATTAATTTAATGCTAATCTATTCAAACATCAAGCCGCACACAAAAGCCCCGGATTTTTCCCGGGGCTTTTTTATTCTTCTAGAAGATACTTGTATGCCCTGTAAATTTCTTGGGCTTTGCTAATCTCTTTTATATTCCAAAAAAAATTTTGGAATAAAACGGCGTCGGGTTTTACAAACACCGTTACAAGTTCGGCTTTCTGGTCGTATTTGGAATATTTTTTTCTATCGGCTTTTGCCTTACGATAAAAGTCGATACATGCCCCCGTTGCTTGCTTTTGCACGTCTAGGCAATACAATTTATTTCCGAGTTTAATTGGTATATCTCTTGTTGTGCCATACGGCAGCTTGCTAACGGCGACATTGTCGCCGTTATTTAAATTGATAAGTTCCATGCTCGTACCCCTTTTTTTTTAATATACATCTGTTATTTTGTATATAGTTTCATGGCATTTATTTTCGTTTGATACCACCTCTATAGTAATAGAAATATTTTTGTCATACACTTCCAACGTTTGCGCGCAGGAATATGGGACATTCCTAAAATCGCCGGTTTCCACGGCATAGTTTGAATAATCCGGACTGTTTCCGTTTTCGTCCAAATATTCAGAATCAAAGGCACAGATTAAATTTTCATAAAAATTTTCTTCTGTTGCCCATTCCCCGATTAAATTTCTTAAATTTTCGCGGAAGCGTTCTTCCGCCTGCTCTATGGTATACATAGTATGCCCCCTTTCCGGGCTTTTGCCCTTAAAATTTATTTTTTTTGTTAAAAGCAAGCCGGGGAATCGAACCCCGGAAGCTCGGCACCGTCTACCACTTGCGACTATTTATTTAAGCTACAAATTAAATTTGCAGCTTGTGCAAGTGCTCGGGCTTGCACATCTAGCCATTGTTCGCGGCTGTTTGGTGCAAGTTCTCCGCCCCTCTTGCGTTTTAACTCGGACGGCGTGCATAGTCTTTCTGCTATGTCGCCGTTGTAAATTAAGGAGCTACCGCCCCAGCTGTATTGACTCCAACTGTTGGCACCATTTAATAAAAGCTCTTCCAGTTTCGATTTTGAAGCCGGGAAAGTTTCCTCTTCTAAGTTTTCCACTAGTTCGAAGGCATACAGCAACACACCTTTGTCCCATGCGCTTTTTGCCTTTCGGCTTTCTATTTTTTCTAAAATTTGATTTTTCATTGTTTTTTACCTTTGCCCGTGTTATAATGGGGCTACCTTTCTTTTTTTGATTGGTGGCGGTTGTTTACTTTGGTAGAGTTGCAACCGCCTTTTTTATATTGCCTTTCGACATTGTTATAATAACACATCTTTTTACTAATTGCAATAGATAATTGCATTATTATTTTAAAATAATTGCAATTTATAATTGCTTTATAAGCTCGAATCCGTTTGACATATTGCAATATATATTGTATTATAGTATTGCAATTTATAATTGCACAAATATATTAAAAAAGGAAGATAAAAAAATGAAAACAGATAAGGAAATAGCTGAAAAGGCAAGAGAGCGCGCAAAAAAGCAAAACGAAGCCGCAAAAAATAATTGGGATTGCATTAGTTGTAGGCTTCCCAAAGGCACAAAAGACCGTATACAAGCACTAGGCTATACTGTAAATGGTTTTTTAAATATCATTGTATTGGCAGAGCTGGAAAGGTTAGAAGCAGAAGCACCGCAGACGGCACAGCAGGAAAACGAGCAAAAGCGATTGCAGGAGGTCGCACGCAGACAGGCGAACGTGGAAGCGGAAAACGGCTATGATTAATAAAATAGTTGCCGTTTAAAAAATTAAGCTATATAATCTATACAGAGCGGAACACGAACCGCCCGACAATTTAATATAGCACGTAAAAAAAGAGAACCGCGCCCCCTCGGCGGTTCTCTTTTTGCTTCTTTTTTATTCTTCGGAGTTTCCCCAGCCGGAAAGCGTGCACGGATTCCCGTTGCCGTCTTCCCATCCGCCCGTTATCGGGTCAATGCCACTGTTTAATTCAGCGGTGCAATTTTTATAGTCCGCGTAATCTCCGCAAACTATATGTCCCAAAAAATCCCCGTCTAAATTTACAGAGAACACCGCCGAGCCGTCCCCCTCTACCGTTATGCCGTTTTTAAATTCCCAATATTCCATATTTTTATACCCTTGCGGCAGTATTGCCGCCCTTTCTTTTTTGATAATAGTATTATCGCACCCACCTAATATTTTGTCAAGGAAATTTTATCTAAAAATAGAATAATTTTATTGACTTTTTACTATATATAATGTACAATTTTTAACATATTAAAAGGAAAGGAGCACGCAAAATGATAAAATACAAAATAGACGTATTCGAGTTGTTAAAAGAGCGTGGATATAATCAAGCCCGAATCCAAAAAAACGGGCTTTTGTCGGGGCAGACAATGCAAAATATTAAAGCAGGAAAAAGCATTACGCTGGAAACGTTAAACCGAATATGCATAATGTGCCGTTGCCAGCCGTCCGACATAATAGAGGTTGTGCCGACAGACGCGGAAAAAATAAAATTTTTCTAGCAAAAGCACTTGACAACATTCTAAAATTAGAATATAATAAAGACAGATTAAAGGAAAGGGCGCCCCGTAGAGGGGCGAGGGTACAGAAACATGAAAAAAATAATTTTTAAAGAGGACGAAAACAACACAATAATTATTACGGGGACGGCTTCCGAAGCTGAAGCCCTCTCCATTTTTTTGGGGGCTATTACTTTAAGGAGGGACGAAAATGAAAAAACAAGAAATTAATTCCGGCTTTTTAATCTCCAAAATGGAAGAAGCCGCAGGAGTTGAAACGGGAAAATATTTTAACGAGCAATTCAAAAAAATTTTGTCTGAAAATATTGAAAATTTAGAAACCTTAGCAGAAGAGGAAGAGGAAGACGGCGAAATTGAAGCCGCAGCAGAAAACCGCAAACTAATAACACGGCTGCGGCATGAACTGCAATTTGATGTCGATTATGACACATTTGACAGTTTAATGTTGCAAATTACCGGGGGTATATCTTACGATTTGGACATCGTAGATGAATATATATATACCGAAGAAAAAAAAGCACATATAAAAAAATGTGCAAATAAATATATGGGAATAATTGCTGGATTCCCAGAAATCGCCGATTATGAAATTAGTTATTCAAATCGGAGCCAATCTATATATTTAGTAACGGATTTACCTGTTACTGATGATAATATAAATAAATTCATTGTTGATTGTTGCCACTGCGAAGTGACTTATACTGAACGATACACAACAAACACGGTTGAAATCCGCCTTTCGGACCACGATTTTGGCGGAAATATTAATTATTCATATTGGAAACCGTGTATTAATATTGTTATTAATTAGGGAGGACTGAAAATATGAAATTTAAAATAGCCGGGGTGCTGTGTTCCCGGCTATTTTTATGCCTTAATTAATTATTATATAACTATATATTGAATAAGTCAATGTTATCCCGCTAAATATATAATTTAATAAAAATTTAATAAAATTTATAAATAATTCCGCTA